>Ga0183095_10078_pt3 | contig 82354 bp, 86 predicted proteins | sample BioMet4_FD_130346 | JGI IMG/M metagenome (GOLD analysis project Ga0183095, IMG submission 130346) | Microbial communities from bioreactor (seeded with sewage sludge) at LBNL, California, USA - Biofuel metagenome 4 (v2) (version 3) | ecosystem: Engineered > Bioreactor > Anaerobic > Unclassified ... | reverse complement strand
CGTAATGTGCATTGCATGAATTCTGCCGCCCGCTTCAAAATTTTCGTGTTTATTGTTGACATATGCCCGAAACTGGTTATAATAGTATTCGTAAGCGACATATGTCCGAAACTACAAGGAGGTGAACAAAATGCCAGGAAGAAACGGAACCGGCCCTATGGGTGCCGGCGCAATGACCGGAAGGGGCCTTGGCCTCTGCTCCGGGGCTGGAAATCTCGCCCGAGGTGCCAGACTTGGTCTTGGACTCGGTATGGCCTGCAGGAGAGGCTTTGGCCGCGGCTTTCGGATGTTTTCTGCCGATGAGGAAATGACGGCGAATCATTGCAAAGAACTTCTTCAGTTGCAGAAGAACACGCTGAAGAACCGGCTTGCGGACATTGACAGGCAGCTGGAAAGTCTGTAAGGCAAGCGGGAACAACCGGGGGACGCTCCGGCCGTTTCCGTTTTGAAACGAGGTGAAACAATGCCAAGACCAAGAAAGTGGAGAAGAGTCTGCTGTCTCCCCGAAAGCAGCCGGTTTGGTCCGTTGGATGTACATGCGGACGATACCGTTACGATGACGGTGGATGAGTTTGAGTCCATCCGGCTGATTGACGTGGACGGATTTACGCAGGAGCAATGCGCGGCGCAGATGGATATTTCCCGCACTACGGTGCAGGGAATTTACGACAGCGCTCGAAAAAAGCTGGCGCAATCGCTGGTAAACGGCAAGGTGCTGTTGATCGAGGGCGGCGAATATCGCCTTTGCGATGGGCAGGGGCACGGCTGCGGCGGAGCCGGATGCCGCCGTCACCGGTGCGGCAGGCACTTTGAAAATATGGAAAACGAAACGGAGGACACTCATGAAAATCACGATTCCCATGAATGAGCAGAAGCTGGAATCCGGCGTATGTCCGTCTTTTGGACGCGCGCCGTATTTCCTGCTCTATGATACAAATACGAATGAGAGCAAATGGATTGCCAACAGCGCGGCGGAAAGCTCCGGCGGGGCGGGGATTGCTGCTGCTCAGCTTTTAGCGGACAGCGGCGCGGATACTTTAATCACGCCCCGGTGCGGGGAAAACGCGGAAAAGGTACTAAGCGGCGCAAATATAAAGGTTTACCGCTCCGTGGACGGAACGGCGAAGAAAAATATCGACGCACTGATTGAGGGAAAGCTTTCGCCACTTTCGGAGTTCCACGCGGGCTTTCACGGTCATGGCGGATAAGCCTCTGACCGTCGCGGTGCTCAGCGGCAAGGGCGGCACGGGAAAAACACTGGTGTCGGTCAATCTCGCGGCAGCGGCCGGTGAAGCGGTGTATCTGGACTGCGACGTGGAGGAACCTAACGGTCACTTGTTTTTCAAACCAGAAAAGCCGGAGGAAGAAACCGTTGCGGTTAAGATTCCCCAAATTGATACAGAGCGCTGCACCGGCTGCCGGAAATGCGTGGAGTTCTGCGCGTTTCACGCGCTGGCCTTTGCAGGCAATCATCCGATGCTGTTTGACGAGGTATGCCATTCCTGCGGCGGGTGCGCCCTGCTCTGTCCCGCTGGGGCGATCCGGGAGACGGACAAGGCGGTGGGAACGGTTTCCTCTGGCAGATCGGGCCATGTAGACGTGTTTACCGGGCGGCTGAACATTGGGGAAGCCTCCGGCATTCCGGTAATTAAGCACCTGCTGGGGAAAATTCCAAGCGGCGGAGAACGCCCCGTTTTCATCGACTGCCCGCCCGGCAGCGCCTGCGCCGTGATGGAGAGCATTAAGGGCGCGGATTTCTGTGTTCTGGTGGCGGAGCCTACCGTATTCGGCGCGCACAATCTGGCTATGGTTTATGAGCTGGTGACGTTGTTCCGTAAGCCCTTCGGCGTGGTGCTGAACAAATGTCAGGAAGGCGAAAATCCTTCGGAGGCATTCTGTCTGGAGCATCAAGTTCCCATTCTCGGTCGCATCCCGTTTGATCCCGAGCTGGGCGCGCTGAACTCGGAGGGAAACATTGCCGCGCGGGAAAACCAACGGTATCGGGAACTCTTTGGCTCCCTGCTTGAGCGGATTGGAAAGGAGGCACAGCATGAAGCAGCTTTTGATTCTCAGCGGTAAGGGCGGCACGGGGAAAACCACCGTCGCCGGGGCATTTATTTCTCTTTCAAAGGCAAAAGCCTATGCCGACTGCGATGTGGACGCGCCGAACCTGCATCTGATTTCCCATTGGAGCAGTGCCCCCCAGCGATCCGACTACTTTGGAATGCCCAAAGCCCGTATTGATACCGCCAAATGTATCGGCTGCGGCGAGTGCCTTTCACATTGCCGTTTTGACGCGATCAAAGCCGGAACCCCGTTTCGGGTGAAGCCCTTTGCTTGCGAGGGCTGCGGGGTCTGCGCGGCGGTCTGTCCGGCAGGCGCTGTTTCCATGGAACCCGCACCGGCAGGCAAGCTCGCGCTGTACCGGGACGACGCGCGCGCTTTTTCTACAGCGAAGCTAAGTATGGGCAGCGGCACCTCCGGAAAGCTGGTCACCGAGGTGAAGCGCCGGATGGGTTCTGCCGCCGAAGACGTGGAGCTCGCGGTGATCGATGGCTCCCCCGGCATCGGCTGCCCGGTGATCGCCTCCATCAGTGGCGTAGACATGGTGCTGATCGTGGCGGAGCCGTCCCTCTCCGGCATCAGTGATATGGAGCGCATTGTGAAAACGGCGGAGTCTTTTCACGTAAAAACAGCGGTGTGCGTCAACAAGGCCGATGTCAATCCTGCTAAAACGGAGGAGATACTCTCATTTTGCCGGGAAAGGGGGATTCCCTTTGCCGGGGTAATCCCCTTTGACGCAGAGGCGGTGAAAGCGATTAACAGCGGAAAAAACATCGCGGAGCTGGACATTCCCTCTGGCCGGGCGGTAAGAAAGGTCTATGAAAATGTGATGGAACTGCTTTGGAAGGAGGCGAAACAGCATGATCATAAAAGTGCTGTCGGAGAACACGGCGGCATCGGATGAATTCGGATGTGAGCATGGCTTGAGTCTGTATGTGGAAACGGGAAAGCACCGTCTGCTGTTTGATACCGGAGCCAGTGGCCTGTTTGCGGAAAATGCTGTCCGGCTGGACGTGGAGCTTTCGGTGGTGGACACTGCCGTTTTATCCCACGGGCACTATGACCACGGCGGGGGGCTGAAAACCTTTTTGGATAAAAACAGCCGTGCCAAGGTGTACGTGCGGGAACAGGCCTTTGAGCCGCATTATGCTGACCGACCGGACGGAAACAAGGCATATATCGGCCTTGACACGACGCTCCTGCCCAATGAACGTTTCGTGTTCTGCGGGCAGCATCAAAAAATTGACGAGGAATTGGAGCTGTTCTCGGCGGTTCGGGAGGTGATGCCCGCCCCCTCCGGCAATGCGGAGCTGTACCGGAAAGCGGGCGAAGACTTTTTACCGGACGATTTCTCCCATGAACACAATCTCGTGATCTGGCAAAACGGGCGCGCGCTTCTGATTGCAGGATGCGCCCATCGTGGGATTCTCAATATTGTCCGGCAGTTTGAATCGGATCACGGGCGCTTTCCCGACATTGTGGTCGGCGGTTTTCATCTTCACAGCCGCGGTTCCGGGAAAAGCGAAGCACCGGAGGCTGTGGACGCACTGGCGCGGGAGCTTCTGCAAACCGGCGCGCGGTACTACACCTGTCACTGTACCGGTCGGGAGGCTTATCTGCGGCTAAAGGCTGTGATGGGGAATCAGATCGGCTACTTAGCGGCAGGAAGCCGATTGGAAATTAATCTGTAAGAGGTGAAGAATATGAGTGAAAATTGTGACAACAACTGCGGAAACTGCGGCGAGGACTGCGCTGACCGCAAGGAAGAAAAGCATGATTTTCGGGAGACGCTTAATGAGCTGAGCCATGTCAAAAAAGTAATCGGCATTGTCAGTGGAAAGGGCGGCGTCGGAAAATCCTCGGTCAGCGCGATGCTGGCGGTCACCATGCAGCGGCTGGGATACCAGGTAGGCGTACTGGACGCGGACGTGACAGGACCGTCTATTCCCAAAGCCTTTGGCATCCGTGGAAAAGCCGAGGGAAGCGATTTAGGGCTGTACCCCAGGCAGAGCAAAACCGACATCGCGATTATGTCCGTCAATTTGCTTTTGGATAACGACACCGATCCGGTAATCTGGCGTGGCCCGATTCTTGGCAATACCGTGAAACAGTTCTGGACAGATGTGATTTGGGGCGATTTGGATTTTCTCTTTATTGATATGCCGCCCGGAACCGGCGACGTTCCCCTGACGGTTTTCCAGTCCATCCCCGTGGACGGCATTGTTATCGTAACCTCGCCGCAGGAGCTGGTGTCCATGATCGTCTCCAAAGCGCTGAAAATGGCGGAGATGATGAAGGTCCCAGTGTTGGGGCTGATAGAGAACATGTCCTATTTCCGGTGCCCGGATAACGGAAAGGACTACCATATTTTCGGCGAAAGTCATATTGACGAGATTGCCGGAAAACACGGGCTGAAGGTGCTGGCAAAGCTGCCAATAGACCCGAAAATTTCGGCTGCCTGTGACGCCGGGATGATTGAGCTGTTTGATGGAAACTGGTTTGACGCCGTCGGTGAGTTGCTGGCGGTGCAAGTATCCAAATCGAATGAATCGGAGGAAAAAATGATGATGAGAATTGCGGTTGCCGCCGAAGGCAAGAATGTGACGGAGCATTTCGGTCACTGTGTCAACTTTATGCTGTATGATGTGGAGAACAACAAGATTACGAAAGAGGAATCTGTGGACAATCCCGGCCACAAGCCAGGATTTCTCCCCAACTTCCTTGCGGATAAGGGCGTGAAGGTCATTATCAGCGGCGGCATGGGACAGGGCGCGGTGGATATTTTCAATGAACGGGATGTCGAGGTCGTGACCGGTGCTTCCGGCGACGCGAGGACGGCGGCGGAGCGCTACCTGAAGGGTGAGCTGAAATCCACCGGCAGCGTATGCCATGAGCACCAGCACCATGACGAGTGCGGCGAGTAAAAAGCCATAATCAATTTCTTGTAAAAAGAGAAGCAGCACCCAAAGGTACTGCTTCTCTTTTTGCCTGTACGTCAATCCCCGCTGTTCACATTTTCGCTATCGGCAGAATTGCTGATCTGACCTTCTAATTTATAAAAATCAGTACGTGCGAAACTGCTCAATCTTTCCTTGTCTGCCACTTTCCCTGACGCGTGTTTTGTCGACGCGATCAAGTCACCCAAAACACAATTTACGTATCCACCATATCCGCCGGAGGAACGTAAAAACTCCAGCCGCTTTGTATATTGTTCCGCCTGCTTTTTTGTGTCAGCGCTTAAGGCGCATTCCACCAGGCGTGAAACTTCATCGTAGGTATTCTGAGTAATTGCCGATTTCATATTGTTTTTATCACCTCGGTACTAACTGTCGGTTTTCACATCTTTTAAAACATCAATTGCCGACTCCAGATCCAACTCATTATGCAAAAAAGCGCTGCGAAGCAGTTCTCCCGGAATCATGGCGTCGTATTTATCCACCTGTGGAATCTGATCCGCTGGCAAAACCATGTCCGGGTCGTCCATGTCAATGGACAGCTCCGCCATTCTCCGGAACAGTTCGGTCCCTGAAAAGCCGCTTGTGATCTGCAGGTAATGGTCGCCCCCAAAAACGGAGTATATCTGAAGCGGCTCCTTGAGTCCGCAGCTGAGCAGGCACTTGATGGTTTTCATTGTCTTTGAGCCGACCCATGGGCAGAAATAGAAGGAGTTTTCCCCGCACGGGAGAATACTGTTTTCCAGCATACCAGACTCTCTTGCCAGAGAACGGGCGGCTTCCAGAACCTCTTGCGCCCTGGGTGTCAGGTACGGATAGCAGACGTCTTCTTCCAGAGCTTTTTTCATTCTCTGAACGATCTTGGTGTGGATATGCCCTCCGCTTCCGTTCCAGCTGGGAATCCGGCTGTTTCTCACCGGCGCGACATATACGATTTTCCGCTCCATATCGACATCGAGCGTTTTCCAGGTTCGTCCGGCCAAAACAAAAACTTCTCCCGATGTCGGGCAGCTGTCCAGAGTGCCGATTTCTCCCTCCTTGCTTTGCACATGGTAAGCCTGTTCATCCTGAAAAACAGCGTAGAACGAATAATGGTTTGTGATCCGCTCGCCACGGATACCTACGATAATTGTCCCGTTTTCCACACGCTGCAGGTAATCCTCAGCGATCATATAACGAAGAATCAGCCTGTATTCCTCCTGGGTAATCGTCTTCCGGAAGGCGGGAAGAAGCAGGACGCTCCGGGCCAGTTCCGGCGGGCTGAGCTCTCCGTAGGTCATCAGGGTGCTTAGCGTCTGATGCGCAAGAAGGCTGAATGGCTTTGGCTTCAGGGTGAACGGTTCCACCCAGCTTTCCTCAAGATAAAGCTGGATGATAGCAATCGCCCGCAGAAGCGTCCAGGGCAGCTGTTCAAAAACATTCCGTTCCGACGGCCCCAGCAGTTCCAGAAACATCATCTGCGATTTTCCGCTGCGCCGTCCGGAACGTCCCAGACGCTGGACGAAGCTGGTACAAGAGTAAGGCGCGCCGATCTGTATGGTAGAATCCAAATCACCGATGTCGATGCCTAGCTCCAGTGTCAGCGTGGCTGCGGCGACGGTCGGGCCTTCCCGGTCGCGCAGCGCGGCTTCTGCTTCCTGCCGCAGCGCGGCGGAAACACTGCCGTGATGTACAAAGAAAACGTCTTTTTCCTGCCTTTTGCGCGCGATCTCCTTCATGTCGGCGATAACCTTTTCGGCACTGCCCCTGCTGTTCGTGAAGATCAGGCACTTTTTGTCATGACAGTTATCGTAGAGAAAAGAATTGTATTCTTCCATAACTTTTTCCGCTTCTTCCGAGTCGTGAGGCAGGAGGAAGCTGTCGGCGCAGAGGGAGATCGTGCGTGCATGGTGTTGGATGCCAACGGCTTGCGCATGGCGGTTCGTCCCAGCCGCCAGATACCGGAGCGCGGGTTCATAGTCGTTCAGCGTGGCGGACAGGCCGACGCGCCTCGGGCGGCAGCCCGCGATTTTCTCCAGTCTGGACAGCAGGCACAGCACCTGCAGTCCGCGGTCCGTTCCCATGAAGGCGTGAATTTCATCAATGACAACAAACCGCAGGTCCCCGAAAAGGCGGGCCGCCTCTGACGGGCGAAGCATGAGCAGGGCTTCCAGCGATTCCGGCGTAATCTGCAAAACGCCCTGTGCTTCTTTCAGCGCGTGCTGCTTCATGGACTGAGAAACATCCCCGTGCCACGGCCAAACAGGGATACCGCTGTCCTCCAACAGACCGCTCAGCCGTTCGAACTGATCGTTGATCAGGGCTTTCAGCGGCCCGATATACAGAACGCCAACGGAGTTCGACGGGTGATGGTACAGAGTGGTCAGGATGGGGAAAAAAGCAGCTTCCGTCTTGCCCGACGCCGTGCCGGAAGCAATAATAACGTGATCGTCTGTGTCAAGGATTGCGGAGCAGGCCTCCGTCTGTACCTCGCGCAGGTCCGTCCAGCGTTTCCGGTAAATGTATTCCTGTATAAACGGCGCGTAGCGCTCGAACGCGGTTCCGCTCATATGTCAAATTCCGCGAAAAGCTCGTCCTCTTTGTCCGGCACTTCTTCCGGGTTTTGCTCGGCACTCTGGACGGAAAAGCCCTTCTCATTCACCAAAGTATCAAAGCTGAGCTCCGGATTCTGATGGAGGATATTCAAAAGGCCGAGAAAATCCCTTGTCACCTCGCGGGGCGTCAGGAGCTGATCCGCTCCCATGCGGGAAACGACCGCATTCAGAAACGTGGTAAGCTCCCGCTGCCCAAGCGGGCAGGTATAATTGTAATGGCAGCTATGAAGCTCGCAAAGGCGTTCCAGCAGAAGATAGATTTCCTCGGGGGTCAGTTGGTTCAGCTTGATCACTGGTCCGGAATAATCGGTATAGCCGTTTGCGCTGAACTGGTTATCCGCCAGGCGGGAGCGCAAAGCTTCGTAATTGAACAGGCCTCTGCGTTCGTCATAGACAAACTGCGGCGTGCCGCTCATAAAGACTCCGATATACCGGGCTTTCCCCTGCATGGTGTCGTTGAAAATCGTCAGGATCTTTTCATAGTTGCTGTCTCTGGCCTGCTTATTGGTAATCTTATAGAGGTTGACGCCCTCGTCCAGAAAGACGAGCAGTCCCTGATAGCCCGCCTTTACCGCAAACAGTGCGAACAGCTTCAGAAAATCATACCAGCTCTGGTCGTCGATGATGCAGTCCACCGAGAGGTTCTGCCGCGCTTCCGTTTTTGTTGTGTACTCGCCTCTCAGCCAGCGGAGCGCCGACTGCTTCTGTTCCTCCTGCCCGGTTTTCATCCCGCGCCAGTAGGCTTCGATCACCGTGGAAAAGGCAAAGCCATAGGCCATTTCGGAAAGCTCCGCCATGACCGCCGCGATTTTGCCGCTGACGGCGTCAACCATTCCCGGATCGCCGGGATGCAAGCCGCTTTCCTGAATGACGGCCGCCTGCAGGGAACTGATCCATTTCTGCAGAATCGCCTCCAGTGCCCCGCCCTCCGGCCGGGTCAGAATCGAAAGATGCTGCATCAGCTCCCGGTAGGTTGCAAGACCCTGTCCTTTCGTGCCGGTCAGCCTGCGTTCCGGGGAAAGATCCGCGTCCGCGACAACGAAATTCCGTTCCATGGCGTTATTGCGGATCATCTGCAGCAGGAAGCTTTTGCCGCTGCCGTACTGGCCGGTCACAAGACGGAACGACGCGCCGCCGTCCTCAATGGTGGATAAATCCTGTAAAAAGGCGCCTACCTCTTTCTGCCGTCCGACAGCGATGTGCCGAAGCCCGACGCGCGGCACGACGCCGGCAATCAGAGAATTGAGAAGCGCGCCGGATTCCCGGCGGCTGATCTTTACGGTCTGCATGATAACGTTCCCCCTAAGCAATTGATTTTTTCAAAGCCGGCGCGTATTCGTCCAGAATATGCGGCGATTCCTCGGCGGTATCAATCAGAATATCCCCCAGATATTGCATGGCCGCCGCATTAATGTCGTCCAGAAGAATCTGCGGCATGGTCAGCGCTTCCTCTGCGATTTTTTCCAGTTCCGGCTGCGAGTCAACGGACGCGGTCACAGCGAATAGAGCCTTTTCCTGCTCCGGCGATAGCGCTTCCATAAAGCCACGGAATTCTTCCGGCAGGAGAGATGCGTCGAAGCACTTTGTCCGGGCTTCCTCCGCCGGTATCGCGGGCGGATTTTCATAAATGTAGGCGAGTTCGTCCCGGTAATCGTCCTCTGCGATAATATCGGAATTTTCCACGACCAGAAGCGCGCGCCCCAGATATCGTTCCGACTGCCGGTTGATCTCCTGAATCAAAACTTCGTCTCCCGGCTGGGAAGGAGCCTCCCATGCGCTTTTCTGCAAGCGGTTCAGAAGACCTCGCGTCTCAGGCGACAGCGCCAGATAAATCGAGGTGACCTCTTTCACATCGGTCAGTAAAGCCTTTTCTGCTTTGGCTTCCGGTTCTTCCACCGAAAGTGCTTCCCGCACGGCGTCCGATTCTTCCCGCAGCGTGTTGATGCTTTCAAAATTAAGAACCACCTTCGCGGGCTTTTCCTCTGATGAATCGGTTTTCTGCCGATTGCCGTACTCTTTTGCCAGAAAGCTGTCGATCAGTTTTGAGGTTTCCGGGTCCAGCGTAATCCCGCGAAGACGGCCCCGGCATCCGCACAGGCTTCTCAGCGAGTTTTCGCCGTAGCGAACCAGCTCGTTGATGTAAGCGCGCAGTTTTGGATAAGCGGAATAGCCCTTGACCGTGAAGGCTATTTTTTGATTTGCCTGGGGGCATACCGCGCTTGCAAACGCATAGTACTCCTGTTTTTTTGCTCGGGTCGGACCATAGGTATCCAAGATGCCCTTTCCCGTCTTCTTTTGAAGTGCGGCGTCGGCAAGAGCCACAACCCGAGGGATAGCCTCCCGCATCAGTTCCTGATTGCCGTCTTTATAGAACTTGCTGCTGACAATGGAATAGTCGCACAGCGCGTCGATGAGAGAAAAAGAGAGCTTCAATGGAACCTCGGACGCATGTTGGGCAATCATCAGATCCGTTTTGGCCGAGGGCGAGGCGTGAGGGTTCTCCTGCTCTGAAAGGGAAAAGTCTGTAAGTTCATGCTGTCGGGCGAAGTCAAATATCCAATCTGCCAGATAACGGTCCAGCGCGGGAAATCTTTCCCGGTAGGCATTCCATACTTGCGTGAGCTTTTTATAGCCGTCCCGCGGGGTTTCCCATCCGGTTCCGCTGAGCAGCTCGTAGATCAGTACGAAAATGTACGACAGATCTGTGTCGATGTAATTTCCCTGGCGAACCTGGGAGCGCCAATAGAAATACCATGCCTGCTGGCTTTTGTTCATACTCTCATATGTCGGCCAATAAGACATGAAGGGAACAAAGGGAACTGCTTTCCCGTCCTTCTGGGCAAACCTTTTCATATCCGCAAAGAACTTTTCATGCGGATCATGGATCGAAACCCGGACCGTGGGAGCGGAATACTGCGGCCTTGCGGGAACGGCTTGTTTTTTCTCCGGCTCCCCCGGCAGCACCATGTCGGAAAAGCCGGGGGCTGTCGGTGATGGGGAATGGATATTGGCCTTTTCCTGCGGCTTGACGGGAAGCGTCTCAGCCGAAGCCATCCGCTTTTTGATGCTCCGGTAAGCGAAAATATATTGGATGATCCCCACAATCCAAAAAACCGGCGCCGTAGAGGGAACCGCGAAGGTTATGACCGCATAAACAATTCCGCAAATAATATGCAGTGCGTTAGTATTCACGATTCCGATATAAAGTACGGAAAGCCAATTGATCCAGGGAATAAAGGAGAGCACCCTGCAGAACTTTCCGGGCAGCTTAGGAGTTGTGCTTTTCATTCTCGGATTCCTCCTTTTCTGTGGATACTGGCTTGACCTCCATAATATCGGACACATCGCAATTTAACGCGTTGCAGATTTTCACGAGAATATCCGTATTGACATTTTCGCTTTTCCCCAGCTTGGCAAGCGAGGAGGGGCTGATACCGGCCGAAACACACAGATCTTTCTTTTTTATATCACGGTCGATAAGCAGTTTCCACAGCTTTTTATAGCTAACTGACATAGGCATCCTCCTAAATTTGGATATTCGTATTATACAACGTTACTGTCGAATTCTCAAATATATTTGGGAGAAATCAAAGAAAAATCCGAGATGATGTCATAAGTCCGCATATATATGGGTCTATGGAATTGTGGAGCTGGCCCCCTCACTTATTTCCACGTTGAGCAAGGGGCCAGCAGAAAAAATTTTACTTTTCCATGAGCTTTTTCAATTTCGCCAGGATCTTTATCTTCCGGTCATGAATGGTCCGCTGCGGAATACTAGCTTCTCTGGACACCTGATGCTCACTTTTACTTTTGAAAAACAGAGCAGTGATCAATTCCTGTTCCTCCGTGCTGAGGTGGTTAAGGCAGGTTAGCATTTTTTCGATCATCACGGCCTTAATCGCGGCATCGTCCACATCTTCGTCATCGGAGGGAAACTGCTTGTTTCCCTCCAGAAGCCGTTCGTATGAGTCTTCTCGGCTGGGGAGATATGTAACAGTTCCGCTGGTGGAATCGATTCGGCATCGCTCGGCTTTGATGTCATACTGCAGGTATTCCATCTGACGGTCGCTCTTTTCTAAAACCTCAATGATTTCTTTGCTCACACCGGGATACTTCTCCCGGTAATTCGTCTTTTTCTGGTACTTCGCCATAGGGCTTGTCCTCCATTTCGTGATTGTTGAAATCTGGAAATGAAGAACAAGCGGCGGAGATCTGCAGCGCAAATGTTTTTTCAGCGTTCTGATCAAAAACCCACAGAGTGCAAAAAAGATACAATCCGATCGAAAGGATAAGAAAAAAGTCGAACAAAAAAAGGCAGCAGTTTGCACGTTGCAAACTGCTGCCTTTTTTTTATATCCATATAGTTGATGTGCTATACGGAAGAAACCTTTATTTCAACCTCCGTACCTTATGAGTGTATCTTTGCATATGTGAAGCTCCCCTCATAGCCGCAAGCAAAAGGCGGCAAGAGACCACAGTATCAAAGAAGGGCACTTAAAATCGTAAAAAAACAAAACCTGTCCATGGAAAGGCAGGTTTTATATTTGCGACAAACGGCAGCCAGGCTGTCATAGCGCTTTAACCAGCACCTTAGATCCTGTGGCTTTGCGTCCCTGACTTTAGTCAGGTTTGCTATTGGCGTATTTTATTTTCATCATGCTGTATGTAAAAATTTTGTGGCGTACGATATTTAACCCTACTCTATAAAAAGTCCACTTTCCTGACGTCCCATTGCTCTTGAGCGACCAAGTTCTTTGGCTTCATACAGCAGGCTGTCGGCTTGCCCCAATAGCTCCTTGTAGGACATGGTCTGGGAGCTGCTATCCACGGCAACAATTCCAGCACTGAATGTCACCGGTTGCTTCGCTATTTCGGAGAAATATTTTGTCAACTCCACATGGATGCGCTTCAGAATCTGAAATGACTGCTTTTCATCGATACCATCGAAAATAAACACGAATTCTTCTCCGCCATATCGTCCGAGAACATCGCCTTTTCGTATGTGGCGGTGTGCAATGTCAGAAAACTTCTTTAACACCTTATCTCCAAACAAATGTCCGTATTGATCGTTGAGCTGTTTGAAATTGTCAAAGTCAATCATACACAGGCTATATCGTTGATTGTTACCTGCACGGACACGCCGCTTGATTGATTGTACCAGTCCGTACTTATTCGTTGTTCTAGTAGCAAAATCCAGATATAAGAGCTCTTTCAGGCGCTTTTCTTTCTGCTTTAAATCTGTGATATCGGCAAAAATCAGCAGAATATAGTTCCGATCATAATAGGAAACAAAAGAGCCATTCAATTGAAACCATTTTATTTTTTTGCGGCCTTCCCTGTTAAACGAGAAATGAATGGTATTGTTGTCTATTATTCCGCCTTTTCGAATAATTCTCATTGCGTGCATCAGATCGCATTGTCCATTCCCAGGTTTACCGCACTCGGAACAACTCACGCCAAAATTGCTGCAATGAAAAATTTGCCCGAACGTCATGCCTTTCACATAATCCGATTTCAAATCAAAGAATTTATACATTTGTCTGTTGACGAATACAAGTCGACATTGGTCATCCAGAATGACTTGTCCAATTCTGCTGTTCTCAAACAAACTATAAAAAAGGGTATCCTTTTGTAAAAAGTTAAATTTACGTTCCATGATGTCCCCTGGTCACTTTCAAAATAGTTATTTTATAAATTGACAACTGTGTCATAAGTAATCAGCAGATCAGCATGAAAAACTGGCCCTGAGGATACTTCACAGAAACGAAAATAACGCATCGGAGGAGAAAAAGCTGAGTCGACTTCAACGGGCAAGGAAAGCTCTTACAATTTCAGGGTTCGACTGTATCCACGCACGTTGCTTAAGTCCCAGACGTGCGTGATCTTGTGAATGGCTTTTCCGGTAGATTCTATTGCTGGTCATGGCATATCATAAGTGTCACAGATCGTTGTAATACGCGCGATCAGGGGGATTGTGTCATAGCTGACTCTCAGTCACATTCCACCATTCATCATGGTAAACTGATGATTGTATTACGAGAGGAATAAGGTAAGCATTTGTTTTCTCCCTTTTAGACGTTGATATCCTCCTCATAATGAAAAACTGATCTAGGCACAGAATCTCAGCACAAAACTTCCAACTCTCGATGCCTTCGAATAACCCTTTTCAGAACGGGAATCATAGTGCAAGAGGGTAAAGCAGTATATTTAGTTTCGTCAAGTATCTGACTTTGCGAATATAGCCATAAGGTATTGATAATTTGTTGCTTTATCAAATTTTGGACTAGCATTTTTGACGGCGATTAGCTTTATGCACTGAATGAGTTGACCAGCATTTCAATGCAATTTTTCCGGCACTCAAACGCAGGGTGGACATAGCGATTTAGGGTAATATTTACATTGGAATGTCCTAGTAATTCGCTGATGGTTTTCACATCGATGCCCAATTCCACACACCGGGTAGCGAACGTATGCCGGAGCGCATGAAAGTTTATATCATCTATGCCCGCCTCCTGAAGAAACTTTTTGAAACGGTACTGGCAAAGCCGGGGCTCTACATACCCGCAGTTTCCCGACAGAATATAGTCCTCATCACAAGCGCGTTTTTTTAGTTGCGCCATATGGCATACGAGAAAGCTGGGAAGAGGAATCTCTCGTATAGAACACTCACTTTTCGGTGCATCAATACTAATTAACGTTTTGCTCTTGCCACCTTGGCCGCAATTGTGAATTCTCTGTAGAGTTTTATTGATTTTGATCACACCTTCATCAAGAGAAATGTCGCTCCATTTCAAAGAACACAACTCACCTATTCGAATACCTGTAAACAGGCTGATCATAACGCCCAGCCCTGTCGTGTTTTTTTCGCCTTTGGCGGTTTTGATCAGAGCCAGCTGTTCATCCCGCGTCAACACTCTCAGCTTGGGAAGGCTGTATTTCGGAAGTTTAATTGATAACGTCATTCCCGCCAAAGTCAAGCTCCGCTTTAAAATACCCACAATATCCCGCACGGTTTTTGCAGAAAGACCGCCTTTCCCGTCCGTCCTTCCTGTTTGCAGTTTTTGATTGACATAGGCTTGGATGGTATTGCTGTCAATTTTGCGCAAAGGGATCTGGCCTAGAACTGGATCAATGTGCCGACGGATCAGCCCGTCATAATTGGCATAAGTTGATTTTTTGACGCTCATTTGAATCGAAGCCTGCCAAAGCCTCATGTACTCGCCAAGAGTCATTTGCCGAAAGCTCTGCTTTTCTCCGCTGATCTCCTGTTTTCCGCAAGTGGCCTTCGCTTCCGCTTGGGCCCTTTTGGCCTCCAGATAGCTGTGCCGATAAATATAACCGTATACCGCCCGGCCGGTTGCATCGCGCGCTTTGATATAGCGGGCCTCCCATCGGCCATCCTGCCGCTTATAGATATTTTCGCCTCTGCGTGACATTAAAATCTACTTCCTTTCTGATCGATTACGACTGAAATTATGACGGCGATAAGTGGGTAAACACCGCCTAAAAGCATAGACGTACGATTTTTTCTCTGTCAAATCGAAAGAACCACCGCCTTCCGACTTCAAATTTCTGTCGAACTTCATTGACTATTGGCTGGTTTTGTCATAAAATATTCTTATCATACTGCCAAAATCATATCGGCAAGTCAGATACTTTACGAAAAATCGAGTCAATAAAAAGGCCGGCGGCTTGTAGTGTACAAACCGTCGGCCTTTACTTATGTGCTTAAATCTATCCGTATTGAATGTTATTCAGTCGGGTACATATTCCGCTACGTCAGACAACTGGCAATTGAGTATCCTGCATAGGCTGTCCAATGTGTTTGTGGAAACGGACTCGTTTTTCTGCAGCCTTAAAATAGTTGAACCACTTATATTTTCTTCGCCGCCTTTATTTCTGAGCGTATAAGTTGTCGCACCCTTTATCTTCATGGTTTTCCATAATGGCGCATATGATATCAAATTTATTCACCCCATAGACTTTACTTTATCTAAAGTATGCCCTATAATGAACATACATGCATATGCTCAATATCGGGCATATCAGCGGATATAGCCGCTTCATAACTTCACCTTAGTGGTGAACCGGCTTATAATATTTTAGATGGGATAAATAAACACGTGATACCATCATCACAGCAAAGGGAAGGTCTATGGAGTTTGAAAACTTTGAGCAATTAAAACAATCTGTGCATGTGTTGAACAAGTATTTTCCGATTGTGCACGTTTGGGACAATGACCACAGGCAAATCCTATACGAGATTCAAAACGCAAATTCTCTTGAGTCAAATCCGGCATCCCATGTTTTCCATAACGCAACTCTTTCGATTTGGGATAAAGAAGCTAAAATAGAAATCAGCATACCAATTTCCGTGGAACGGCGGCAATACCGCTTGGAACTGATTCGCTACTGCTCAGATAGCGACAATTCGGATTCACTTCCGTATATTAAAAGATTAGTCATCACCGACTCGCTCACTAATCTGTATAATCGCAGATATATCGATGAAAAACTCCCCATGGATCTTAAGCGGACCTTTCAAAACGGCGCTCCGGTTTCGTTTATCTATTCAGATATAGACTTTTTTAAAAAAATAAACGACGAACATGGACATGTTGCCGGGGACTACGTTTTGCGCGAGGTGGCGGATATTTTTTTTAACAGTATCCGACGGAAAGATGGATGGGCCGCCCGTTACGGAGGAGATGAATTCCTGATCTGTCTTCCGGATCTCAACCATGGTACGGCCGTCAAAATTGCGAACAGAATTCGGCAGTCCATTGAGAAGAGAAATTTCAGTATTAATGGGCAGATATTGAATCTTACCTGCAGCTTTGGTGTGCAAACCATTTACAAAACAAGCGGCATCAGCACGGTAAACCAAATCATCGGCATACTTGACCGGAAGCTCTACCGGGCAAAACGAAAAGGGCGGAACAGTGTTGTAGGCTGACCAATTGGGAAAAAAGAAACACTGCAAACAAAAAAATCTCAGGAGGCTTCATCTAGAAGCAAACCTGAGATTTTTTCTGGGCTTTTTTCTGTTCAGGAATCAGTCACAATTGCGTTTTCGCAGGGAACTTTTCAGGGCAATAACTGTATCCGAAATAATTCGAATCTCATGTTCATCGCAGTCCTGTACTGTCCTTGTAATTTCATTTTCAAAAACAGGCTTGGCCTTGACGCTGCTATCGCAGATCAGTTCATCCATTGAAACATTCAGCGCGTTTGCGATTTGCACCAAAGCCGGAAGGCTGACCTTAGTATTTCCGGTTTCAATGTGACTGGTATGAGCCGTAGAAAGTCCGACCTTTTCAGCCAGCTGTTCCTGACTTACGCCATTACGGGCTCTGGCCTCCTTAATCCGCTGTCCTATCGCCTTGTAATCCAGTTTCATAATAAATACCATCCTTGTCTTAATGCATACTTGTATTGTATGCACAGATGGCCTATAATATAATATCCTGTATGCACACAATGACCACATAGAATAACTCGGAGGAAGAAAATGAGAAATATAGGCTGTACGTTTACCGGACATGAACCGATGCGATTTCGTTTTGGCTATGATGAAGAAGATGAACTATGCCAACAGATCAAGGCTGCGATGAAACTTCAGGTTCTAGCCCTTTATGATAATGGCATAACCGATTTTTACACAAACTGCGAACCGGGCGCATCTATGTGGGGAGCCGAGTTGATCTTAGATCTCATAAACCACTTTCCACACCTGAAACTCTACTGTGTGATTCCGTATGAAGAGCAGGCAAAAAAATGGACTCCACAGTTGCGTGATCGATATTACACAATATTGGAGAAAAGCACATATAATTATTTAATTTCTACAAAATTCGAAAAGAGCTGCTATCTCCGTTGCAATGAGTATTTGGTAAACCACACTGGATTGCTTCTGGCGGTTTACAAAGACCAATCACTGGTACTGATGGAACCGGCTGCTCATCTTGTTACATACGCCAGAAAGCAAAACAAGGGTGTTATTCTAATTGACCCGGATACAGCGGAAGTTACTCCCATTACGGTGAAAGAGGGTAAAAATAGGCCTTAACAATTTTCTTTTCTCTGTCGTTAAATCTTTATAAAGTGAGAGGTTCACCTTCATGGTTCACCATGAACCGTACCACAGTTCAGCGTATGGACAGACCGCCCCCTTGGAGGAATGTCTGTTTTTCAGCGCTAACTTGAATCGGCCTTCGTCAGATAAAACATATTGCTGCTCTTGCCGCCATTTTCCCGCCAGCGTTGCTCCCTGCGCAGGTAACCGCTTTTTTCAAGGTCGGCAATCGCGCGTTTGACGGTGCTGCGGGACATCTTCAGCTCCTTGGCGATGGTACCAATCGCCGGATAACATTTGCCGTCCCGGTCAGCCCGATCACGCAGATACATGTACACCGCCCTTGCCCGGTGGGGCAGCTCCGAGGAATAGAGCGAGGAAAAATAGCTCATCAAACCGCCTCCCGCTATATCCGTATCGAAGGCTTTTGTTGTTCCGGCGCCTTATGCTCCAATGCGGGGGTGTGTTGGATACCTACGGAAGCGGAAGAATCTGGTTCTGACCTTTCCTCCGGATCGGCTTCGCAAGCGGCGTTACGCCGAATGATTTCTTCCTCGAGCGAGTGCCGGTTCGCGTACTCCACCTTTCGGGCGGATTGCTCCGCAATCTCATACGGTTTTCCGAAGGTAATGCCCCATTCAAGAAATAGCTTCAGCCGGGTGCGCATCGGGTAGGCTCCTGTCTTAGTGACGATAAACCGGCCTTTGGGCATGGATTTGAGTTCATCGGGCGTCATCAGCGGACGCTCAATCATCTGCAGAGACTGGCTGGGATCGTTTTTCCCGCGGCTGATGGAGCCGCTCATGACAGTCTGATTGCCGAGGGCTTTTGAGAGAATCTGAGCCGACTCACTGTTGGGGGCAAAGCCGCCGAATACGGTGTCCTGGCAGTTGTCAATTATTATGGAGGTGCCCTCCTTGCCGTAGTTTTTTTCCAGTTGGGCGAAGCTCTGGATAATAGCGACGATGGATACCCGGCGTGACCGGCTGGCGGAAAACATCATCTCGGCTGACTCGATCTTGGGAATGGTACCAATTTCGTCGAGAAACATCATCACGCGGTTTGGCAGTTTCCCGCCGTACTCGTCGGCTACGGATAGAATCTCTCGGTAGAGCTGCTGGACGATAAGTGAAATAATAAAATATTTCGTGTTGTCTTCTTCTGGCATGACGAGGAAGACGGCGCTTTTCTCCGTGCAGAACTTTTCCGCGTCGATGGCGGTGTCGAAGCACAGCACCTGCTCCAGCTCGGAATCCAGAAAAGCGTTGAGCCGGGAGAGCGCCGTGGACAGGACGCTCTGCATGGCCTGCTCCGCCGTGTTGAGCGCGGCGCCGGCGAACCATTTGGTCTTGTGCTCGTCCGGCAGGTGCGCCAGAAGTATCTGGAAAAGCGTTCGACCCTTCACGCCGCTGGGCGCCAGCAGATCCTGAATGAGCTTGAACACCGACACGATGTGCCGCTGCTTCGGCTCGCAGTATTCCGCAATCAGCAGAATGACGGAGGTCAGAAGACCTTCTGCCGCGTCGTAGAAGAAAGCATTCTGTCCGGCCGAAGCAGTGTCGAAGCCGCCGGAGTTGATGATGGTCTTGGCTGTGATTTTGGCATACTTCTCCGCTCTGGCTTTATATGCCAGATTATCTGGATTTTCGAGATACAGGTCCATATACCGGTTTACCAGATGAAGCAGGTTGTTACCATCTGAGCGGGTGGGGTTGCGCAGGTCAATGACTGCCACATGGTAGCCGTAATAATCCTTTGCGATTCCCGCGTAATTGCGGTAAAGGTCGCCTTTCGTATCGGTGGTGATGAAAGACATGCCGCAGGCACAGGCGTATTCGAGGTTCGGATAGAGAAAATTCGCGGTCTTGCCGACACCTGCCGCACCGATCATCAGGCAGTGGACATCATCGTCATCCACCAGCGCGTAGCCATGGGAAGCCGTTTTATCAAACAGGGACGCTTTTCGCCAGCCGACCACCAATCCCTGTGCCGTGGGCCGGTTCTCTCCCTTGCGCCATTTTTCCGGCTCAAACCGGACTTCCGTATAGGTCTTTTTAATTTCCTGTTTGGTTGCCCAGCGCGCCGTGCCATGCTGGCCGTCGCCTACGGTCTTGGATTTGATGCCGTTCAGGGTATAATAATGAGCCAGAAGAGATAAAAAGCCGATCACGCCGAACATGGTGAGCCCGGCTGCGATCAGGGTGATAATTTGTGATGCTTGCATACGATACCTCCTTGCCTTAGGCAGCAAAAAACCACCGGAGAGTTTTTCAAGCTCTTCGGCGGTTTTCTCATGTATGATTTCTGTTTTCTATTTTTCTGTCACGGCTATCGCGTTTTCATACAATCCCTTTGCCGCGGCAACGGCGTCCTCCCATGCAATGTCGTCGGCATAGGAATACTTTTTCTGATAGCGCGTCCACAACTCCTGCATTTCCTTGTTGCCGGACAGCGCCTCCGCACCTTCTTGAATACCGCCGCGCAGCAGAAAATCGCTTCCTCTTTTCCTGACCGTTCTCTCAAACGCTTTCTTCAGGACAGGAAGACTGATATCGCTTCTTCGCGTGTGCCATAAAACGTACACGTCATAAAAATCTCTCATGCGGGTGTTGGCGGTACTTCTGGAGAAGATGGTTTCCAGCTTTTCCGCCAGCACCGTTTCCAGATTGTATGCCTTGATCTGAATGCTCCGGTCTTCGAACAGCAGCCTGAAGGAATAATCAACCGCGGCTGGTGTGATTGGGTCGCCGGTTGTGATGTCTACCTTGAGAGTCTGCCTTGTTTCGTCCAGGAGCATCTCCAGCGTGACGCGAATGCCGGAATATTCCGCTTCGTCGTGGATTTCCTCCAACTTTTTCAGCGTGAGGGCCACGTGATCCTCCACAGGGATGGCGAGAATATCCGCAAAAACGGAGCGGACGGATTCCTCGGTCAGCGGGTATCCCGTCAGCGTGGTGTCCATGTCCATGGTGGCGCGGGTGTCCAGCCCCACCATGGCCGCGACCAGCATGCCGCCCTTTAGAATCAGGTTCTCACGGTAAGGGGACAGGGAAATCCGTTCCAGCAGACGCTCCAGCATGAAGTTCCGGAGAATGATCTGCGCGTTGATGCATTTGTCTTTCGCCATATTTCGAATCAGGGCGTTAAGCTGCCGGGATGTTTTCATAGCAATACCTCCAGATACTGCCGGAGCAGTTTGTCGACGCGGAGCGATTCCGCATACCGCATCAGCAGGGGAATATTTTTACTTTTTCTTCGGACATACCGCTTCAGGGCTTCCGGAAAAAGCGCGCCGTCCATCTGACGCCGGCTTCGCAGCATATCGCACAGAGTGCGCTCCGCATCGTAAGCCCGGATTGGCCTGCCAAAAGGCGACTGCGCCATCGTGATTCCCATCCCGTATAAATGAGGCTTGATGGAAAATACGCTGAGCCCTTCCTCCGTCAGCCGCTTGGTGTTGTAGCCGGTCGGCACCGTCACGCTGTAGGTCAGCGGATCGCGGTCGGTCAGGTCGTGCAAATACAGTGCGGTGTCGTGAGAATAAACCAGCCGGTTTTTTCGGGCCTGCAGGGTGAACATTTTATCTTCCATCGCGTCTGGCGTGATATACACGCCGTGACCGGCACGCTCCAGTTTGCCTTCTCTAAGAAATGCCGTCAGATAACTGCTGGGAACGCCGGCGTTGACAATATCTTTTGTGAGCAGGATGCCGCCGCTCTGTTCGCAAAGGGATTGCAGGGTTTCCGCGTACATGCAGGATCACCTCCCTCAATTTTTGTTTCATGCTAATATTATACGTCATTTTAGCATGAAATCAATCAAGAAATAAAAATATAATTTAGGAGGGAGCGTGTCCTACATGCTCATCGTAAAATTTACGGCCTGCTCCTGTTCCGGAATCAGTTCGGGTGATTCCAACTCCATGAACATCCGCGCTTTGACACAGTCCAGAGCGAGGCTAAGGTAAGACCGACAGAGCTGTTTCATATCGTCCTCGCTTCGGATGCCGGGTGTGTCGATCTGCCTGCCGATGTCCGCCAAATCACGCCGGATGTCCTCCATTCTGGAGCGCAGCCAGCCTCTGTCCTCATGGGGTTTGTATTCCGACCGGAGCCTGCACACCAGTTGCTCCGCAGTTACGGGCCGTTCCATCTGCCGACACAGGTCTTTTAAAAGCAGCAGGGAGCCCGCCGCCATGCACTCCAAGCTGTCCACGGCTATGCCGGTATTCTCAGGCGCTGCCTTTCCGGATACGACCGCCATTTCCAGCTTCTGAGCGCAGTTGGTCAGGAAGGCACGGATATCCTTCTGCGAAGCAAGCGCTTCACACAAGCCGGAAAGCTCATAGCATACCTTCGGTAAAAGTTCCAGTTTAGGATGCTCCGACGCCGGGATAGTAGTAATCCCATGCAGGGCCTTCACATCCTCGTTCCAGTCCTTCCGGACGGATTGCAGGACTTCGGTATCTGTATATCCTCGTTCTGCCAAAATGTCCCGGAGTCGCCCATTGGCTTCGATGCCCGCCTCGTCATGGTCCAGGCCGAGAATGACTTTTTGCAGGTTTGGGTGAAGCTCCAGCTGCCGGAGCATAGCGTGTTCCGACACACCGTCGAGCGTGACATAGCTGTGGTTCATCCAATCTTTTGGGTGCAGCGTGATAAAGGACAGCATATCCACCGGCGCTTCAAAAACGTACAGCCTGTCGCTTTCGCCGATCCAGTGAAAGCTGTACCGGGGATCGCTGCCTTCCACGTTTCCCTTGTAAGGTTCGCCTTGGGTATAAGTGCCGCGCTTGTGGGCGTGACGGGCAATCTCGTTTTCATCCAGCCCTACGAACACGGCATTGTGGTATTGCTTATCCTCATAGATGAGCTTTTCATGGGCGAACCGGGATAGCACCTCATGGTCAATAAAACGCTGCTTGATGAGATAGGCGAACACCCGCCGCATGTCGGGATTCTGCTCCGGAAGAGCGAACTCCTTTTTCGGTGTGGGGGCGCTTTTGTCCGTCTGGTTCCATTCCACGCCGCTCTCGCCGCCCAGAAGCCACCGCACCGCTTCGGGAAAGCTCATGTCGTAGAACTCTTGCACAAAGTCGATGGCATGGCCGCCCTCCTTGCGGCTGTGCCGGAACCATTCGTTTCCGCGGACGGTGACGCTGTCATAGCGTTTCCATCGCCACTCATGTCCGGAACGGACGAGTTTTTCGCCCTGACGCTCCAAGAAATCCACCAGATCCACGGAGTTGGCCCGCTGCTTCTGATCATCCGTAAAATACACATAGTCCATACCGGAATCCCTCCCTCGTCAGCGCTTGCGCTTTCCGCAGCGACGGAAAAAGGCCGCCCGTTGGCGAACAGGTGGCCTGCTGATATGCTTTTTCATGATCAGGTTTTCTTTTTTCTGCCACGGTTTTTCAAATGGCCTGTGCATGATAATCCCCCTATTCTGTTTAGTAAGTGGTAAATTTCTGTTCATGATCGTCTGGAGCGTGACCCTGGGCGATCTTTTTCTGCCGGATTTTCCGCCGCAGCTTGCTTTCCACCTGCATGCGTGGACCTCCGGGAAGCCGTTCTTGTTCCTCCCGGAAGATTCGGCTCAGATGGTGCAGGAGCCTTGTCGCCGCGAGGAAAAGCGACGGATCTCGGAAGGAGTCTGGATGATCGAGAAAAAACCGCGCGTAAATGTTGCCCTGCTCCGCGGATAGTGTCAGCCAGCGAATGGCGGCTTCCCGGTCGCGGAGGACGTCACGCCCCGCCAGATAGAGCTTGCCGAGCGCATATTGAGCATATTGGTTGCCCTGTTCCGCAGAGGCGGTCAGCCAGCGGACGGCAGCGTCCACGTCTTTTAGAACGTCTTCGCCAAGCAGATAGAGTTTGCCAAGAGCATATTGGGCGTACTGGTTGCCTTGTTCCGCAGAGGCAGTCAGCCACCGAATGGCCACATCCACGTTCTTTGGGATATCCTCATCCAGCAGATAGAGCCTGCCGAGTCGGTACTGCGCAAATGAATTTCCCTGCGCCGCCGACTTCTGAAACAGCTCCAGCGCTTTCGGAATATCCTTCGGGACATCTTCTCCGGAGAGGTACAACTTTGCCAGCGTATACTGGGCAAACTGATTTCCGAGGTCTGCGGATTTCTCCAGCCATTTGACGGCGGCATCAACGTCCTTTGGAATGCTTTCCTCCTGCAGATAGAGCTTTCCGAGGGCATAGGCCGCGTAGGAATTGTCCTGTTCCGCGGCGGATGTAAAAAAGGCAATAGTTTTCTGAATGTCCTTTTCCACATGGTTTCCGTCCCGGTAAAGCTTTCCAAGCGCATACTGCGCGAGAGCGTTGCCGCCATCCGCGGATTTCGTCAGCCACTGGACAGCCTGCTCCGCGTTTTCATGACCGCTGTCCGCGTCCAGATAGATTCTGCCGAGCATGTACTGTGCGTGGACATTACCAAGCCGGGCGGATTTTTCAAAGTAACCGAGCGCTGCATCCACATCCTTTTCCGTCCCGGTTCCGGTGTAAAGCATCTGGCCGAGGCGGTACTGGAGCTTATCGTCGCGGCTTTGTTTCTCCATCTGCTGAAATCCCTGAAAGGCGATTTTGAAATGCCGCGCGGCTTCCGCGCTGTTGACTGATGTACCGACTCCGTCCCGGTACATTTTTGCCAGTTCGTAATCGGCGTAGGGCATGTGCTGCACCGCAGCGCGCATGTACAGGCTGGATGCGGTTTCATAGCTCTGCTCCACACCCTGGCCGCGGAAGTACAGTCCGGCGAGGGAATACTGCGCGTATTTGTGGCGCTTGGCGACCGCTTCGCCAAACCATCCGGCTGCCGCCTCATAATCCTGTTCCGCGCCGAGTCCCGCCGCGTACATTTTGCCGATCCGGTATTCCACATATCGGTTTTCCTTCACCGACTCGATGTCCTCAAAAGCGGAGAGGGCCTTGGCATACCAGCCGAAGGCCGTGCCAGCGTCGATCTCCACACCCAACCCGTCCGCATACATTCGGCCAAGGTCGTGCATGGCGAGGGCGTTACCATCCTCCGCTTCCTCCCGGAACAGCCGGAGGGCCTGCTCGAAGTCCGGCTCCGTCTCATCGCTGCCGAAGAGAAACGCGCGGGCCTCCTTGTAACGGTCATTCCACGCGATGTGGGGCTTGTCGGACGCAGCCCTATCGGAATCCGAAGACGGTGCATCGTCCGAAGCGCCGTAATCCGGGGAACCATCCTGATCCACGACTGTTTCAGGCGGCTCCGATAGAGGAAGTTCGGGTTCCGTTTCCTCGGTGGCGTTTTCTTCTTCAGAAGACGGCCCGGCATTCGCATCTCCCTCAAACGTAACATGGCGACTGCCGAGGCTGACCGCTTCTGCAATCACCATGTTTTTAATCTGCTTGAATTCCTTCTGCTGGGAAAGCGGCAAGGGTTCGGGTAGCTGATCCTTATAGGTGCGCAGAACCTCGTTGCGGAGCTCCTGCCATTTGGCATAGGCCGCCGCCACCCGTTCGTCCTTCGCCAGCTCATCCACGATCTGATTGACCAACTCCTTGAGCGGAGCCTTCAGGTAGCCATACTGTTTTTTCCCGGTCGTATACTTCAACCGCTCCGCCAGCCGGGACATCAAATCCTCAATGACAGGGTTTGCGCAGGTACCGGTCCGCATCTGCTCCAGAAGCTCCCGCAGGGTATCCCGGCTCTCGGCGGTCAGAGAATCACGCCGCTCTGTCTGCTCGGAATAAATCTGCAGAAGATCCTGCTGAAAAATTTCCCTCGCGAGGCTGCTTCGCATCTTTTCGATGGCCGGTTTAGTAACGTAGCCTTCGCTGGGATCAACTGAGTACACGATCATGTGACAGTGAGGGTGGTGCCCCTCGTTGTGAAAAGCGGCGTACCAGCGCAGGTTCTCCGGCGCGATCTTCATCTGCTCCGCGAACATGTTCCGCTGCTTCCGCAGGAGTGCCATCCAAGCGGCGGCGTTGTCATAGCCCAGCCGGGCGGCGTCCTCCCGCCGCAGGGAAATGATTGGTGTCCAGATGTTGCCGGTATGCCGGGCCGCTTCCTCCGCAACCTGCGACAGCACCAGAGGCGTATCCTCATCTGAGAACAGGCCATGGACACCAACCTTTTCAGCGCGGGGGCGGGTGGCAATGTAATTAACATAAACCTCCTGGTGCGACAGCTGATCAAGATTCTGATCCAGCGCCGCGGAGATCAGCTCCGAAGCATTTTCCACGGTCGGGTTGTTTTGATAGTCCTCGTATTCAAACAGCCGGTCGGAATCTGGAAACTGAGAGAGAATGTCCGCGATGAGCAGCTTCTGCTTGACTGTAGCCGGGAGTCTCTGCCCGTTTTGCGGGATTTCCTCGACGCCCTCCCTCGTTGCCACATAGGTCACCAGATTTTCCGCGTGCGCCGACGCGTTTTTCAGATACCGACACTTGAATATAATCCGGGGCATAATCATTCGCCCTTCTGGAATCTTGCCACGTCCTCGAAGGTCACGGTGCCGACCGATTTCTTCACGTCGCTGACGCACTTGCCCCGCAGACGGCGAAGGGTGGCTTCGTCCACGTCGGCGGTGGAGGCGAGGACATTCATCATCATGCTCATTTCCACAGCCAGCTTGAAGATCAGGCGGGCCATTCGGTTCTCCATGCCATCCACCATGCCGGTCATGGCCGAGGTGATGGCGGCGGGGAGATAGCGCACGCCTTCCTCCGCGGAGATGTAGCCGCAGTAGAATTTGATCGCCTTTTCAATGAATTCGCTCTGGCTCTGACAGTTATCCCGCCGATACCAGTCCGCCACCAACTTTCTGGTTTCCGGATACATCCACAGCGGAAATTTCTTTTTGTTCTTTGCTTCTTCCGACACGCAAAACCCTCCATTCACGCAAAAAGGGGCCGCAACGCTGGTCACAACCCCTATGAAATCCTTGATTCATCTTGTATTTTCGGCGTTCCGCTTTTTCCGCAACCCCGGAAGCGACTCCACGGGCCGGAATCCGACCCCGGTGAAAAACGTCCCCGACCCGCGTTGCGGGGCGGTGTAAGTTGAAGCGGGGGCGTTTTACGACCCCGCTTCTTTAACCCGCATCGTTTTCGACCCCATGGTTCACCTCCAGCTCTGGAGCTTCACCGGTCGGTCAGCTGTCCGCCGAATTTCCGCACACGGCTCCGACACGGGGCACAACCGTTTTTGATGGTGTAAACGTGCCATCCCATGGGGAAAACACGGCACAGGGGCACACGGGCGGTGACGCGGGCTTTCATATCTGCCGTGTCGTTTGGCTCGTCAGATTCTCCGATTCAGCCTGGATGCTGCCGCAGTACGCATTCAGTTGGATGCCATGGCGCCTGCGGCGCGAACGTCAGAGAGAAAAATGATGAGTTTTCCGCACCTCTCACACGGCGGCGCTTTCATCCTGGTGGCTGGGAGTTTTCCGAAGTTCTTCCGGAACATTCCTTTCATAGAGCTCCTGCAAGTGAGCCTCCAATCCGGCACGAAGTTCCGCTTCGCTCCTGTATTTTCGAAGGGTACTCAGCTTTTCGCTGTCATACCGGATCTGTATTGTTGACATTTTCATAAATAGCCGCTTCCTTTCCGCATTGATTTCAAACAGAAGTGAGCCAGGTTGGTGCAACTTTCCGTGCGACTTCCGGAAGGCACGAAATAATTGAGCCAACTTGGTTTATATTTCGTCCAGCGCGTGGATGAGGCTGTCTGGGAGATCGGCCAACTGCGTTTCATCGGACGCATCCGCCAGTAGAGGGGATGGCCGACATTGGAGGATTTTCAGTTCCTCACTGACTGCCTGCCGGATAATCCGCTCTATGTGATCTGCCTGCTTCGCCGCCAGCAGGCCGGAAACCACACACTCGGTGCGCTGGCGGCTGCCCTGATCGGCAAGAAGGGCCTCGGCTTCCCGATGCCTGGGATCATCCATGTCAAACGAAAGATAGTACCGCTTTCTCATAGGCTCACCCCATCAGGAGGCGGTACCCGTCCGCGTTGGCAAACCGGTTCAGGACTGCCGCCGTGTTGACGTCCTCGCCGCGGAGCCGGGATTCCAGCAGCTCCGCGCCGCCGCCCGCGAACACGGTGGGAAGCCTCAGGTCGATCCCTCTTTCACGAAGAGCGTTGAACAGCTCCTTGCAGTAGGCCGCGACTGAGCGCTCCACCACTTCTTCGATCTGCCCGCGGTCGGCGTGCTGAATCTGCCCGCGGATGGCGTCGGTGACGAGTTCGTCCGAGAGCAGAATGTCGTTTTTCTGGAGCGCGTCCTGAATCCGGCTGTAAAGAGTGATGGTTCCCATGCGCAGGCTGGCGCAACTGGATCTGTCTAATCTGAAATTATGAACAGTGAGAACGTCCACGGTGTACCCGCCGATATCCACCAGCGTGATGCTCCGGTATTCCTTCAGCTGCTGATAGTACCGGCAGAGCGCCGCGTGCCCCTGGGCAAACACCTTGCAGTCCGCGATCCGGCAGCGGTAAGCTGCCCCTTCAAACACAAACGAGAGATCGTCGCGCAGAAAATACTGGCGGAATGCGTCCTTCTGCGTTCCATAGCTGTCGATGGGAAGCCCGACGCCGAGAACGATCTCCGCATTGGTCGTTCCGGTTTTTTTCATCGCCTCCGCGATGACGGGGAGCGTCAGGATGAAGGTGTCCAGCTCTTTAGTTTTGTCCTGCTGAAAGCGCAGGCGGCGTTCTCCGACAGCGTAATATTTTCCCTCGTAGAAAAGCTGCATCTCCGGCGTGATGAATTCCTTGTCGCTCACCGCGTAGCCGGAGGCATAGAGCATCCCCTCCGAGGATTTGGTGTTGTAGTTTCCGTTGTCCACACCGAGCTTGATCATAGCTCGCACCTCCTTCTTCTGTGAATCACATGCTCAAGGTCATGCCCTGACCCTCCTGCTCGTCAGGGCCTTCAGGCTCGGGAGAAGTTTCCGGCACCGGTGCTGACTCGGACGCCGCCTGCCGGGAACGGCGGGGCTGGTGCGCGGGGCGCTCTCTGGCGGGTGCCGGGGATTCCTGCCGCTGTGCGGACACCGGCTCCATGCGGCTCTCCACATACTCCCGCACCTGCGCGGGAACCAGCTTTTCATAGGTTTTGTCCAGATAATCCTGCAGTTTCTGCTCAACGCTCTGCTGCTTTTTGTCTATAAAAAAGCGGAGAGCGTCCAGCTTCTCCGTGGGGAAGGACAGATTCAGTTCCGTCATGCTCATTGGTTTTTCCTCCTATTTCGTAATGTAGCTGATGTACGGGACCTGCAGCCACGCGCTCCAGCCGCGGCCCGCCAGCTTTGTTTTTACCACGCCGTATTTCGTGCCCATCGCCTCGATCACCTCGCCGTTTCCGATGTAGACGCCGATGTGCCCCGATTTCCAGACGGCGAGGCCGGGCGTGTCGGGCATGGTATCCATGGAACCCTTGACAGTGGCGGCGCTGTACATGCCGTCCGCGCCCACGTCCTTCATGCCGTTGGTCCCGTATTCAATGGCTTTTGTGTCGGAATTGAACCAGCCGTAACCTTTGATGAGCCCGACACAGTCTGTTGTCCTGCCGCCCAGCCAGTTTTCACGAATGAAATCCGCGTAGCTGCCAACGCCGTCCGGGTACTGCTTCAGCTTGGACGCAAACAGCGAATCCGTCAGCACGTCGCCGTAGGTGCCCCAAACATATCCCCAGCCGGAGTCATAGGCGTTCTTCGCGTAGATGACCAGGTCCAGGTTGTTTTTGGTTTCCGGGTGGAGCAGGGTGAGACCATCCAGCGCGATTCCGCTTCCGCCGCCTCGCTCGATCCCGCCGCTGTACGATCCGGCCCCGCCGCAGGCGGCCTTTTCGTAGATCTTCTGCGCGTTGATTCTGTCGTCGCCACTTGCCGAGATTCCCGACGTTGACAGATTCGCATAGGCCGTGTTCAGACTGACCGGAACGGCGACCGTTTCGGTTTCCGGTTTTTCCTCGCCGGTGGCCTCATCCTTCACAGTTTTGGTTCTTTCCTCATATCTGACGAAGCAGTCCACAAAGGATTTGGCCTCCGCGCCGGACAGGGACAAGTGGTCGGCACCGAAATTCAGAGCGTAAAAAATAGATTTGATCTGTACGCTGTCCAATGTGCCGCCGTCCATTTTCGCATCCACGCCGGAGATCGCCTGATCCAGCGCGGAAAAACAGTTCCTCATATCCTCAATGTGAGCGGTATACTCGGCGGGCGCGGAGGACGAGAAAGCGCCGCCGTTGAAACACAGGTCAACGGCGGCGTTGTTATGCTGGGAAGTACCGGAGAGAAGGCTGAGGATCATGACGATTGCCAGAATGACGGGCGTCAAAATGGCGGCGATCAGGATTCCGGCCGCTTTCCACGTTCGTTTGTCGGTGGCGGCGGCGATGGCGGCCTTGACCGCCAGGGCAATTGCGGGAGCTGCCATATGTCATCACCACCATTTCGGGCCGAACAGCGTGCCCTGCTCCGGCTCCGTTTCCTGCTGCTCCTGCGCCAGCCGAATGGATTTCTCAACGGCCCGCTCCAGAAAATCCGTGTCAAAGCCGGATGTGTGGTAGCCCTCCAGAATGGTGTTCAGGTAGTAGTCGGACGGAGCCCCGAAGGGATGTCCGTCGTTCATGATGTAAACCATCGCGGAGGCTGTTTTTTCGTTCAGCTCCACCGGCAGAAGCTCCTTGCGGTAAAAGTTCGGATAGCCTTCGTAATGGTCAAGGGCCTGCAGGTCACGGCTCTTTAGCTTCCACAAAAGGACGGGGACGCTGGAGCCCTGAAGCGGCTCAACGGTGGCAACCGCGCTGTTCCGGCTGCCGCGGAACAGCAGCTCGTAGTCCTTGATCTCGCTGGCACCGACCACCTCGGCGGTGGGGCAACGGAACGCCATCTGCGGCAGGTTGAGATTGCTGCCGTAGGCGATGTACAGGGTTTCGGATTTCATAAGAATGGTTCCTCCTTCTACATGGACAGAGTAAAGCCGGGGATTTCTTCCTCCCCGGCCTGTTCCTGTCCGTTTTCAGTTGTTGGTTCCGGCTGACCCGATACCGTCTGTGCGGCCTCGGCCAGCTCTTTTTCTTTTTTCTGCCTTAACCGTTCCTTCTGCCGCAGGGCCTGCTCCGGATCTTTCCACGCGATGCACCCGTCCAGATGCTCCAGAAGATGAAGCCGGGCGGTCTTGAATTCGTCCCCGATCAGGCCCAACCGGAGAAGCCAGGTTCGGAAGGTATATTTTTCATTGGTGCTGTGCGTTTTCTGTCGGCTGGCGCACTTCTGGTTCAGGGCCTGCGCGGAAATGGCGAGGCAGAGCTGGATGTACGCCTTGATTTTCCCGGCGTGGGTGGTGGAATTGAAGAGACGAAACTCAATCGTGCCCTTCTGAAACACAGAGTGCAGGTTCAGACAGTGGTAGCGGCTGTTATCGTAATGCTGGCTGCTGCGGGATTCCCCGCCGTACCAGATGCGGCTGACCACGTCTAGCGTTTTGGGCTTCTTCCGGTTGATTTCATCGAGGAAGCTCTGCTCCACTTTTTTGCAATACTGCCGCTCCCGAGCCACCTCCACCTGCAGGGCCTTGTAAATCAGATCCTCCTTGGACGCCATGATGTTGGTGATGTTTCGGAGCGTCTTCGCGTCGTGAGGCGACGCGTCCACATGGACGTGGATGCCGGTAGAGCTGTTGACCAGCATCCCGGCCCCGCGCAGCTTCCGCACAAGCTCCTGTATTGTTTCAATATCCCCGTAGCGGCAGATGGGGCTGACCATCTCCACGCTGTAGTCGTTGTCGGCAGAAACGATCTGCCGTCCGCTTTTTTTCTGCGTGTCGATGCTGCCGTCGCTCATAAATTTCCATTGGCGTCCCTCGCTGTCCAGCGTGGAATAAATGCCGTAATAGGTGCCGTCGAAATGGACGGACGAGCCGAAATGCTCGGCGGCCACCTGGGCGGCCTGCTGACGGGTGAGGCCGGTCATTTCCACCTCAATGCCGAAGCGCTGATCCTTCATGTCCATGCTTTATCACCGTCCGCCCGCCTTTCCGAACAGCGCCGTCTTATACTCTGGCGCCTGAACCATGAGGTTGTACCGTTCGTTGCCGCACTTGTAGAGACACACGCCGCGTTGGGGGTAGCGGATTAGCTCGTATTCGGATTTCTCCAGTTGGAGCGTATCCATGTAGAACCGCGCGTCGATGGAACCGGCGTTGAACAGGAACTGGTGCATCGGGATGGAGAAGAGCGGCTTCGTCAACTCGCGGACGTGCTCCACGTTGAAATCCTCCAGATTCTGCGACGCGAGGATGACTGCGCTTTCTTTTTTACGGACGCGCTTCATGCAGTTGCGGATATATTCGATGGCGGTGAGATTTGTAAGAAACAAATACAGCTCGTCGATGCTGGCCGCCGTATTGCCGACCGTCAGAAGCTCGTTGCTCATGTAGGACAGAACGTTGAACAGGAGGGCGTTGCGCAGATTTTTGCTGGCGTTGAGCACACCCTTCACACCAAAGGTCACAAATTCGCTGCTGGTGATATTCGTGTGCCCGTTAAAAAATTTGGACTCTGCTCCTTTGCACATGGAGTGGAGTCCGAGGCAGATTTCCCGCAGGGAGTCCGCCGTATAAAGCTGGCGGCGGCTCTCATCGAAATCCTTATATTCCGTTTCGATGAGATCGTACAGATCGGACAGGATGGGATAATTCTCCGGCTTGAGACGGTCGAAATTGCTGTGGTCGGTGATGCCCCATTTGTCATAGAGCTTGCCCAGCATGATTTCGATGGTGTCGATTTCCCGGTCGGTAAAATCCTTGTAAGCACGGAAAAAATCCTTGAGGAAGCTGATATGCTGGCTGAGCTTGCTGCTTTTTCGAAAAGCTTCCGGCACAAACCCGCCGTCGTCGGCGCTGTGATCCGCTGGCGTTGTCATATGCGAACTGAGTACAGGTTCCGTCTGTTCGTCCCAGCTTTTCGGTTCCAGCACGTTGATAATGAATTCGCCGCCCATCAGGTCGATGAAGCAGCCGCCGAGGTTCAGGGTCAGATCCTCGTACTCCATTTCAGGATCTAAGGCCAGAATGTGCATGCCGGATTCCCGGAGGCTGCACAGGATCAGTTTCAGCAGGTAGCTCTTGCCCTGACCGGAGTTGCCGAGAATGAGGATATTGGCGTTGGTTTTGTCATCGGAGCGGCAGTTAAAATCCACCAGAATGTTGCTGCCGAATTTGTCCCGGCCCAGGCAGAAGCCCTTCGGGTCAGTCTTGCCGGAATAGTTGAACGGGTACAGGTTGGCGGCGGAGCTGGCGGGCAGCACCCGTTCGAACTGATCTCCGAACACGTTCCAGCCGGAAGGCATCACCGACAGGAAACCCTGCTGCTGGCGGAGCAGGAGCCGGTCCACGTTGAGCTTGGAGCGAACCAGCTCGGTTAACACCTCCGTCTGCAGGAGCTTGAGCTGGTCGAGGTCGTGGGCGGAAAGCTCAATGTACACCGCCGTGTGAACCAGAGGCTCTTTGCTCCGGTGCATCTGCGCCACGATGGTGGCGACATCCTGCAGGTTGCTTTCGGCCGTAACCGTCTGCTGGAGGTCCTGGGTGCTGCTGCGCTGCATCCGATTTTTGTTGGCGGCGTTGCTGATGATTTTCTTTTCCTCCAGCGGAGTGACATGCCGTGTATAGATGTGCAGGGTCACGCCATCCTTTTCTCCGAGGTAGCGCAGGATCGCCTGTTCTTCCGTGGAGGTCGGGTACTCCCGCAGGGCCCACACACAGCGGAAGGTGTTGCCGCAGATGAAGTAGTCGGTACTGAATTTAATGATGGAGGGCGATATCATGTCGAGAAAATCCTGAATACGGACATCCTCCTGCGCAGGCGCGTTGGTTTTCGACTGTTTTGCCATAGGGCATTCTTCCTTTCTGAGTTGATTCTGAATATAAAAAAACCGCCACAAATGTGACGGCGCTGCACTTTTTGGCATTGCCATGGTACCATGGGTTCATATGAATTTTGTATTTTTTATATTAAACGAAGTGTAAAGAAATTGCTGAAAATGTTTATATATATTTATACCAAGATTATTGCAAAAGCATCAATGAGTTCCGCTACCACCGCGCCAGCGGTTTCGTGTAATGTTCATGACGCACAATCAAGTTTTAAGAAAGCATGACGAATCGGGATTGGGGGCATCAGCATAGGCGGTATATTTTGAATATGAGAACAGGCTTTTTGCTCTAGTTTTCATATAAAGCGGCTATATCGTGTATTTTGCGCTTCATTTCTGTGCGGATATGCGGCGGTTCCAAACATTCGCATTTATCCCCAAAACTCAGAAGAATATCATAGTAATATTCATTTTCAATGAAGGGAAAGTCCACAATGTAATGATCCTCACCGTCGGGCGAGAAGTCTTCATAAGCGCAATAATCGAGCACCCTGTCCATGACGGACTTGTGGATACGAATTTTGATTCTTGTTTGCATCATTGCCAGAATATCATCAAAATCCAACTGCGGCTTTTCATAATCACGCAGCGTGAAGCCCTCCTCGTGCATTTGCAGGTTTGATATGCGGGATAGTCTGAACAAGCGAAAATCATTTCTTTTATGGCAATACCCTTGCAAATACCAATGACTGCTTTTTAGTACAAGCTGATACGGTTCAACCGTTCGTGTGGACTTATTTCCGTGGTGGGCTACATATTCAAACGAAAGAAGTTTGCTTCCCTGCAACGCCGTTTTGATCATCTCTAAGTATGGTTGTATGTTCCTGTTACCCATCCACGGACTTAAATCGATACATATTTGATTTGCTTTTAATTCAATGTCCTTCGCTCTGTCGGCGGGGATAAAGCTCTTGACTTTCGCAAGGGCGTTTACCAGTTCATCCCCTCGCATCACGTTTGAGAGGCCGGAAAGTCCCATCAAGATAGCGGAAAGGTCAGAAGTTGAAAAAACATTTTTATCAATTTTGTATTTCTGCATGATTTCAAAGCCACCGCCCACCCCCGATGTTGAGCGAACAGGAATACCCGCCATGTTGATCGTGTCTATGTCACGGTAGATTGTGCGGGGCGAAACTTCAAATAGATCTGCTAACTCCTGTGCGCCGATCCGCTCTTTTTCGAGGAGTATCATGATGATGCTGACAAGCCTGTCTACTTTCATCGGACAGCCGCCTTTCAAATATTCTTTTTATCCTTCCCTATTGTTGCCACCATGCTGTCAACAATTATATCGTACAATAAGGACGCAGACAAATCAATATAACAATGAAAGCAGAGGAAATATTATGTTTACGATCTATGTTTACGTTCTGGATACTTTAGCCGACTGGGAACTGGGGTATGTTACTTCGGAACTGAATTCCGGTCGATTTTTCAAAAAGGGCGCGCCGCGTGTATCGCTCAAAACAGTCAGTGATTCCAAAGAGCCGATCAAAACAATGGGCGGGCTGACAATCATGCCCGATTGCTTGATTGGGGATATTGCTTTGAGCAAAGAGAGCGTTCTGCTGTTGCCCGGCGCAAATACATGGAACGACCCGAAGCATGGCGCGATCATTGAAAAAGCCGACGAATTTCTCTCTGCGGGCGCTACGGTGTGTGCGATCTGCGGGGCTACCGCCGCACTTGCGAACGTAGGACTATTGGATCAGCGCCCCCATACCAGTAATGGAGTGGGATTCCTTGAAATGGTTGCTCCCGGTTATCAAGGGCAGAGCTTTTATATCGATAAGCCTTCTGTGGCGGATCATAATCTGATCACCGCCGGTTCCACCGGAGGCTTGCTGTGGGCAAAGCAAATCATCGAGCATGTAGGCGTTTTTGAAGCCGACACGCTGGAGGCCTGGTATGAGTATTTCAGCACCGGTAAGCCTGAATACTTCTATACCCTCATGCAAACTTTGCCGTCTCGGAATGAGAACTGATACACCTTTGTCATAGGGCGCCTTTTCCTCTCTGAATATAAAAAACCGCCGCATTTCTGTGATGGCAATAACACATCCGGATCCCGGCATGGTATAATGAGCGCAAATAGAATTCACTTTGCTTATATACTGGAACTTATTTTTTCTCTTGGAAATCACATTACATGACGGAGGCGATACCGTGAAGGTCCTGATTGTGCCGATGTCGGCAGTTGCACAGATGGAGGGGCCGTTTTCCCGGGCTGAAATACTGGCAAAAACCTTTTTGGAAAGCGGAATTCAGGTAGCGCTGTGTGGAGAAAGCAGCAGAGTCGTATCCGGGACAGCCCACTATTTCTTATCCACCCCCATACCGATGGGCTTACCGAAATGGCTGGGCAGCAGGGTTTATCCCTTTGCGGACCGGCTCGGCATCATCGGCAGGAAAACCATTCACAGCTTTGAAGAGGTACTTCATGTGACCGGCGCAAGCGCCTACCCTTATCTCAAAACAAGCATCGGGGAAATCCGGTCGGCCATCCGCGACTTTCAGCCGGATATCGTTTATTCGGAATTTAATCTATCCGCCATGATAGCGGCAAAGGCGGAAAGCAAACCGCTCATGGTCTCCTATAGTTTTCCGACACAGCCCGACTATGCCGCTTCACCGCAATTCGCGGGAGGCGTAAACAGGGTTTTGAAGGAGTTGAAGCAGCCTCAGGTCAAATCGGCGCTTGATCTTTTTCTGCGGGCGGATTGCAGGGTCATTCCAAGCAGCGATATACTGGAACCTGTCCACGGTAAAAACAATCTTTTCGTAGGCCCCCTGAAAAAGGTTCCCGTATCCCAAGCGGCTAACCGTAAAAATTGTATTCTCGTCTATCTGGGTAATGGGACAATCCCAATCAATCGTATTCGGAAAGTCGTTTTTGATACGCTCCGTTCTGCTCCATACGAAGTATTTCTTGCGGGCATGCGTGAGCGGAAAGATATCGGAAATATCCACTTAGGACGAAGGTTTGATTTTTCCGCGTTATTTCCGCGAACAGCCGTTTACATCAATCACGGCGGACAAAACAGCATGATGGACGGTTTCCTCTATGGCATTCCCCAACTCGTTTGTCCAGGAAAGGTATTCGAGCGAAAATACAGCGCAGACAGTGTCGTGAAGAACGGGGCCGGAATCGCCATAACCGCATCGGAGTTTTCACCGGACACCATTTCGAAAGCTGTTCATTATTTGACTTCGGACGAGAGCTTTCGGACCAATGCGGAAAAGCTCGGAAAATCGCTGCGCTGCTTAGGAGGAACCACAGCGGTTCTCGATTATATCTGTAGCAATTTCTAATGTTTCATCTGCCGGTATTCCTTATGGAGCAAACCATAAGGGATATCTTTCAAAATATAGAACAAGTTGACGTCTGGGCTCTTTCAGCTTGCATATCAATTTCGTATTATTTATATTTAACGAAAGGGAGCTCATTTATATGAGAGCAGTATTTATTGATAGAGATGGCACAATTGGGGGGGATACAGAAGCGACTTATCCCCCAAATTTTGTATTATATGACAATGTACTTGATAGCATTGAACTTCTTAAAGCCTCAGGATTCAAGGTAATTGCTTTTACTAATCAACCTGATATCGCAATGGGCAAAGTATCGCAGAAAGAATTTGAAGATGAATTGTTTGGGTTCAAATTTAATGATGTATGTATTTGCCCACACTTGCCATCTGACCTGTGTAAATGTCGAAAGCCAGGTACATACATGTTGGAAACAATGATAACAAAATACGGGTTGAATCGTGCTGAATGCTATGTAATTGGGGATAGATGGAGTGATATGTTGGCAGGGATTAATGCGAAAATGAAGATTGTTTTAGTAAAAACTGGGTGTGGAAATGATTCTTTAGTAAAATACTCAGATAAATGGAATGTTAAAAAGGCTTCTTACATCGCTTCAAATCTTTCTGAGGCGGTTAAGTGGATTATATCTAAGCCAACATATTAAGCAAACTAGAAATATAAGTAGGCTTTGTGCCTCTAAACGAGCGGTAAACTGTCGGTTGACCGAATTAAACTGTAAGTCGGTTGAGTAAACGGAAAAGGAAAGATACAATGGAACTATTAAGAAAAGGAGGAATGGTTCAATGAAAAAGCAGACGCTTGGATCGATGATTACATCACTTAGGAAAGAAAATGGAATGACTCAGCTGGAATTGGCGGAAAAAATGAGTGTTACAGATAAGGCTGTATCTAAATGGGAAAGGGATCTGTCATGCCCGGATGTAAATTCTCTGCCGAAGCTTGCGGAGATATTTGGAATATCGGTAGATGAACTGATGCAGATTAAATCAGCAGCGCAACTGGATGACAACAAAAAAAGTATAAGTGATGTTATTACACTGATTTTCAAAGCAGTCTCTTTAGCAATGGGCATTTCGGTCGTTGTATTGTCGATCTTAAAAGAGATTGATTTATATTCCGGTTTTACAATGTTAGGGATCGGTTTGACGTGTGCGGGTATCTCCCTTTTACAGAAGAAATGTAAAGATGACGGATGAATGCAATTCCCATATGGAATGCCTTTTGAGGTATCGAGCGATTTGACAGCTTGGGTCCTTTGTCGGCTTGCATATAAATTTTGTACTGTTTATATAACAGGAAACAACTAAGGAGAAAAGATATGATTGATGATTTTCAAATGACATTTCACCATATCGGAAAGCCCGTACCATTGGAAAGTATTAAAGACAATAAGGATACGAAATATAGTCCCCTTTTCGACATGTACTCATTGGATATGAAAAATGACCTATCTATCCCAATAGAGTTACACGCTTTCGGGAAAAATTCTTCGCTTGATGTTAGAATTCAGAAAGAACCTCATGTTGCTTTTAAAACAAATAACATCGAGGCCGCTTTACAGGGGAAAGAAGTTGTCATGCCACTTTATCAACCATTCGCCGGGTACCGCTGTGCAATGGTTATAATTAATAAGCAACTGGTTGAGTTAATAGAAACCACTCTATCCGAAAGGGAAATTTGGGGTGACGGAATTTTCAAGGACAGTATTCTTTATCCAAGAGGGAAATAGCGTGCTGAATTTTCATTATGAGCAAAATGGAAAGCCGAGAGCTTATACTCCCGGCTTCCCGATATTTCTGCTGTTTGCCGCAATGACCCTTGACTTTTCTTTTGATCAGAGTTGATATAGACACCAACGGGAGTTGCCCGGAAAAATAAAAGCGTCATGGCAGGCTGATATGCTGTGAACATACCAGCCCTGCGCAAAGGTGAACAGACCACCCTGCACAACCGTAAACGGCGCCACGACAAGGTTATTGTACCTTGTTTTTTCTGGCGGCACAAGAAGATTCTTTCGCGCGTGCAAGGGTAGCGGACGGAAAAGCCCCGCCTTTGCACGCGCTTTTAAGTGCCGGAGATTCCCGACTTCAAAGAAAGGTCGGGGTACAAATGAACATTTTTCAGAATCCGGAGGATCTGCTGGTTTCCAAGGAAACTGAACAGCCCGGTTCCATCACGGATCTCCTGCTGCTTGCCACGGATATCCGGACGAAGCTCGGCGGGGAGGGATATCTGGTGGAGAGCTACCTGTCCCATTTCTTTCAGGCGGTCATCGCTTCTTCTAGTCAGGAGGCTGTGTCAGACGGGTATGAGGTGTCATCGGATCTGAGAGACCTGTGCTTTTATCCTCTGGATGCAGCCTCAGGAAATTCGTCTGAGCACAAGCACCACCCGTTCCAACTGACCAACACCGGCGCAGAGGCAGAGGAACATCCCTTTTACCAGGAGGTAAAGCAGAATTTTGAGGAACATTTGGATCAATCCGCGCAGCGGTTTACTGTCGTGAATCGGCATTACGCGCTGCTGGCGGAGAAATTCCTCCAATACCCATGTCCCGGTTCCTGTCGGATAAAAGGGAAAGCATCAGCGAAGTCCTTCAAAACGCTGATCTGAACATGCTGTATGACAGAATTTCCGTTGTCGTTGGGAAACCACCGATGGAGCGGATGAACCGGATGCTGAAGGAGCAGTTCCTTGCCATTCCCGCTTCCATGGGATTTTCCTATGGGCTCTCCTGCGCCTTGCTGGACAGTCTGGTTTATGAGGACAGCAAAACGGGAAAACAGGTGTTTCAGCTTCTGATGGATGATTGTTCCGAAAAGCTGAAATAAGCCGTCAGTCCTCCGGTACGATCCAGCGTTCCCCGTCGTAGTCCTCAAATTTTTCCGTTGTCACATTCTGCTCGAAATAAATGGCGAGGATGCGCTTGATGTCCTCCTTGCCAGCACGTTTTGTGGAAAAGCCCTGCTCACGCAGGGTTTTTTCTATGCGGTTCAGGTAAGAGAACACCTCGCTCTGCTTTTCGTTCCGGAGCCGGATCACCACCAGAAATTCTCTGGACGTCGCCATCTGCACCTGCATCCGGTCGAGCTGGGAGAGATCCTGCTCCAGAAGCCGCCGCACAGCCGGGTGGTTCTCCTGTTCCAGCCGTGTCCGCAGAAACTGCTTGTTGTCCTCAAAGTTTTCCCGGCTGTTCAGGCACAGAAACTCCAGCTCCGCGATGCCCTTGAGAACGGTCATCAGGGCGTAGATTCGGGCCGAGACGCTTTCCTCGGAAAGCACTGAGATGTTGGTGGGCTTGATAATAAAGTACACCAGCTCGTCGCCGCGGTTGGTCGCAAGACTATAATCGGTGACGGCTTTCGTGTTGATGAGCTGACGGGTAACCTGTTTTTGCTTTGCGTTTTTCTTTTCTGCCTTATTCATGTTTTCCATACCCCCATTCGTAGACCTGCTGCCTTGTGAAAAAGAAAGCGCAGGCGTTTTTTATAAAGTCGAGGATGCTGGTATCGTCAAAACGGATCGTCAGAAACGCATAGAGGGCCGTGATAACGATGGGCGGCAGAAACCGGAGCTGCGCCAGCGCGAACACGGAGATCAGCAGGCCGACGCCGATGATGCCGATGTCACGGAGCTGCCACAGCCACAGCGTCGCCTTGGATTTCAGGTTGTCTGGATAGATGTACATGATGGTTCCTCCTTGAATTTGCGTAAAAAGTAAGCGACTCCCCGGAGCACATGCTCCACGCAGGGAATCGCCACGCTGTTGCCCAGCGCCTTGTATCTGGCGCTGTCCGAAGCGCCGGGGATGTCCGTCCAGTGGTCCGGAAACCCCTGGAGCCGTTCGCATTCCAGCGGGGTCAGCCTTCGGATCAGCTTGCGGATGCGATGGGGATGCACATGTGGGTCGGCTGACGCACCGCGAGGTTCAGGCGTCCCGGCTTGGTTCGCTTCACACACGAGGTCGGTGGCATCCTTATATTGTCGGGCACTTTGGGTGCTCACCACCTCGTTCGGCGCATACTCGTCGCTGCGCTGCTGGGAAAACACGCAGTGCCGGTCGGTGGCCGTGACGGTATAGCTGATATCCGGCTGGACGCCGATACCGTTCCCGCCGTTTTTGTCCTGGCGGTCGATGATATTTCCTGCAATGCAGTAGGTTTCGGCAGGCGCCGAGTCTTCGCCCGAGTCCGCCAGAAACGCAGACGGCTGGGAGATTAAAGGGACGTTGTTCCCGCCGGTCCCGTATCTCGCGGACATGGTGGGCGCCACCTTGTGCGGTCCCGTGTAACGCGAGTCGATCCCATAATTCTCAAACAGCTCCGGCTGGTTTCCCATGACAAGCGGCGAATGACCGTGCTCCTGGGAACGGAGCGTCGCGGCGACGTCTTCGGAAACATCCATGCGGCTGCCGCCCTGGTCGTTCAGGCACAGCACGGAGGGCATCATGCTTCCGCTTGCCGTCGCCTTCAAGGTCGGCGCACATTCCTCCTGATAGCCGATCCCTCCTGCGGACGAACCGGCCCCCGCGCTGAACGCCGCCGTAAACAAAAGCCCGCCCGGATTTCTTCCGCCGCCCCCGTCCGCGCCGGCCAACGTGGGCGCGACGCTTTCTTCTGTGAAAACCCGGCCCTGCTGGGTATCCCATGGCGTCAGGCAATTCGCATCATCCTTCTGCGGCATCTCGGCAACAAATGTCTGCTGCTTCATACCGGGCTGGGCCTGTATCGCCCCGGACACATCGTGCAGGTTCCGAACCTCATCGCGCTGATTGCACGCAAAAGCCACGTGCCTGCCCTCCGGAGCTTCCGTTTTTTCTGTTTCTGTGGATACATAACCGTGCCCGCCACCACCGCCGCTGTACAGGGAGGGCCAGACGCCCTCGCTTCCATAAATCCGGTGGCTCTGCACATCCCATGATGTCAGGCATCCTCCGGCCGGATTCCCGCCTGAAGCTCCAGCGCCTGTTTCAGCACCGGGGGCAGCTCCTTGCCGCGTTTTTTCGCCCGCCGCAGAATCCCCAAGCAGGCGGTCCTGCTCAAATAGTATTTGGAATGCGGTGTGGCCTCCAAAATCCGCGACAAGGAAGATGCGCTTGCGCCGCTGCGGGACATTCCAGTATTGAGCGTCGTATACTCTCCAAGCAACGGAGAATTGATCTCCCAATATGGCCCCAGCAGATTGCCATACCCCTCCCGGAGGTCGAGGTATAGATACGGAGCCGTCAGCAACTCGGCAGGTTTCTTCGAGGACCGCCCGGAAATCCTCGCCCCCTGAGCAGGAGAAGGCTCCGGGCACATTATGAACGGCAATCAATTATGCACACACCTCCACAAAAAACAGCGAAGCAAGCACCTTTGCGCTTGTTTCGCTGTTCATAATAATTACAGGTTTTTAAGATTTGCCAAGATTGGAGAGCCAGGTGATGAGTTCGGCATCTTCCTCCCAAGCGCTTGGCTTTGGTAGGTTGTAACGAGAAGCGGCCTTCTCTAAGACCTCTCTTTTTGTTTCATTATCCGCTTTTGCATAGCACTCAGTCGTAGACAGATTGGCATGACCGAGAAGGTCTTTGATGTAAACCGTGTTTACATTAGCTTGAACCAGATGCATTGCCTTGGTATGCCTAAAAGTATGAGGTGAAATTCTTTCCGGCAAGTCGGTGCTTTCACATCGAGCCATATCCGTGTATTTATTGACGATATACGTGATGCCGGAACGAGAGAGCTTTTGACGGTGAGCACCCCAAAACAGGGGCATGTCATAATGAATCTTTGGGTTAATACCGTTTTCTTTAAAATAATCATTCAACAGGGCCACGGTCTGCTTCATAAGCGGTACTGACCTTATTTTATCGCCTTTGCCGTGAAACGTGATGGTTGCAGGAAAATCAAGCCTGACATCACGTACTTGCACATCGGCAAGTTCGCTCACTCTGGCCGCTGTATCGTATAAAACAACCAGTATTGTCAGATGTCTACGGCCTTTACGGGTAGAAGCATCAGGAGCAATTAAAATATGCTCAAGGTTAGTGGCCGTAAGGTAGGTTGCTGGTTTGTCAGGTGTTGTTTTGCTGGGAATTTTCAGAATATCTTGGCATATAGCCATGTATTCTGGTGTATCCATCTGCAAATAGTCAAAGAACGCATGGATAGCACAAAGGCGCTGATTATAAGTGGTTTCAGTGTATTTCCGGTTGTTGGAGAGGTACTCAAGAAAATCCTCTATACACTTTTTGTTAAGTTTATTGATAGAAAGCCTGTCGATTCGGAATCCCTTGACATCTCTACAGTAGGTTAGCAGAAGTTTAAACGTATCTCTGTACGATTTAATGGTATTACTACTCAAGTTTCTTTGTACAGGCAGATAATGCGAGAGATATCTGGTCAGATGAGGAGCAAAATCAGCTTGTTTCATAAAGCGCCCTCTCTTGTCGGGACAATACAGCCATACTTTTCCTCAAGCTTTTTTAAGATATCCGGGTACATTTGCGCTGTAAGCTGTAGATATTTTTGTGTTCCGCTCAATCCTGAGTGGCCCATATATCGGGATAACACTGGCAGCGCTACAGACAGGTCAACACCGGACAAGGCCCAACTGTTAAGGCAATGGACGGCGAAAGTGTGCCGGAGATCGTGTGGGCGGGGGCCTTTTCCATGTCCCTCGTGGGGAATACCCGCAAGCCTTAGCAGGAGCCTAAAATACAGATTTACAGCGCTGTTGTTGTATCGCCCGCCTGTTTTGGGGCTGGGAAACAATAAATCTTCCCCATTTTGAGGTTTAAGCACATCCAGATACCGATTTATCTCTTCCGCTACCACAGCGCTGAATGGCACATATCTGTTTTTGTGAAATTTTGTGTCAAGAATAGTGAATACATTTTCATTCAAATTCACATCGCAAATTCTGAGATTCAAAAGCTCCGCCTCTCTCATCCCGCAGTTAATCAGTATACTGAACATCACAGGCACTTGATGCATCTTGAGAGGGTTTTGTTTTGCATAGTCTATTGAATTAGCTGCTGTCAACAGTCTTAAAATCTCTTCATCGTTGAAAATGCGGGCCTTAAAGTTTCGGTTCAGTTTTGGAAGCATCTTAGCAGGAACTATATATGCCTTGTAGCCGCGACAGTTAAGGAACTCTGAAAACCTGTTAATCACTGTTATATTTCTGCAAACCGTGCTATCCGTCTGGTTAAATAGCTTTTTTGTATATTCCAGGACAGCTTCTTTGCTCAGATTGACGTCACCATTTGTTTCAGCCGTATACTTACGAATGAACCTTCTGATTATCCCGGAATCAGATATAAACTTGTAACCCAAAGCCTTTTTTTCGGCAATGAACTCTTCGCCAAGCATTTGAAGCGTTATGATTTCGCTCATAATCGATCACCTCCCACACTGTACGATAGAGCGCACCTTCTCAAAGCAGCTAAATCCACTTTTGTATAACAATTTGTGGTTTCGGGGTTATCATGCCCGAGAACATTTGCTATGGTCATAAACGGCGTTTGGTCTTTCAACAAGCTGCTGGCCAGCGTGTGGCGCAAGGAGTGCATCACCTTGCGATCCTGAACTTTTAAGCCTGCCTGCCTCATATATCGCTTTATTGATTCTGAAAGTACAGAGCTGCTTAAAAATTCTCCATAAGGGTGAATGTGACGCACGAATACATTGTCTGAATCGGTTTCTACTCGACCATTTTTCAGATAGTCGATGATTGCTTCTCCTATCTCCGGCATGATCGGCAAGACATTCATTTTTCCTGTTTTTTGCTGTGTATAGGTTATTAGTCGTGTATTCCAGTTGAGATTTGAAAACCTCAGCGAGCATATGTCTCCAACACGCATCCCAAGTATAACCGCCATCAGCACCATTGCGTAATCGCGTTTCCCAATGGGACTGTGGCGGTTTATTGATTCAAGCAGGGCATTGACTTCATCTTCTTTCCAAGTCAAGGGGATATTTTCCTCTGCATAAATCCGCGGCTTCGGTATAAAAGGAGACAGGTTTGTTTCGGTCACACCCTCATCGTAGAGGTAAGAGAAGAAGTGCCTCAAGCTACTGGTTATTACATGAATGGTCGCACGAGCATACCCAGACAAAGTAATAACATAGTCAGAAAGGCACTCTGGTGTCATTTCTGAAAAACTCATTTCCTTTGAGGCAATAAATGCAACAAAATCACGGAGCTTTTGTTGCTTAACCCTTAGCGTTCCCTGAGAAGCCCCCTCCCTCCTGCAATGCTTGATATACTCGGTAATAATAGCCTCATATTTTTGAGGATATCGGTATTGCATCGGCAAATGCCTTCGCACCGTTCCAAATGTATACAGGTCATCCAGCATACGCAAGGCCATCCTCGTGTTGAGCTGTTGCTGGGTCAGTTTTGTTTTTGGGTTTTGAATCTCGGTATTGTATCGATCCCTAAAATACTGTTGCGCCAAGATGCTATCGTAATTCACGGTCGCTCTTTTTTCGCAATACTGCTCAAAATCTCGAAACTCTTTGTTATACATGCTGAAACGGCTGCGCTTATAGCCGAGCCTCACCAATTCGCTCCAAGCTGTTTGTATCAGCGTATCAAGGCTAATGATTTTTTCTTGGTCCATAATCTACCTCCATTTTTTCTATATTGTCGACAGATTATGTTTAGTTTATTCCAGACTATCTCTCAAAACAAAGGTCTTTTTAGGAGGTGTGTGCATAATTGCTTACTGTTCATAACGTCCCTTATGCGCTTCAACGCATAAGGGACGTTTTCCCAGACCATATACCGAGGTCGAACAGTGTCAGCTGGCCTTCCGCTTGCTTTGTCATGCGCTCTCATCTCCTTGATAATCCGAATTTGCTCCATGAACAGGCCGGAGCGTTTGCCCTGCAGCCCGAGGCGCCTGCCGTTTGCCACGCTGAGATCCTGACACGGGCTCCCGCCGCAGACCACATCCACAGGGATCAGTTCCGAGCCCTTCAGCTTCATGATGTCGCCGACCGGGAGCATATCCGGAAACCTTATTTTTGTAACTTCCATCGGAAACGGCTCGATCTCGCTGGCCCATACAGGAGTGAACCCCTGCCGGACGCCTGCCAGCGGAAATCCGCCGATCCCGTCAAACAGGCTGCCGAGGGTCAGCGGTGCGGTCACAGCCGCAGTTCCATACCGAAGGAAGGCGCTTCCTGCGGCATAGCCTCCATTTCTTTCGGAAAATACTCGACGGTCCGGTTGACAGGTCCCATCCGGCCGTTCAGCCGTTCGGCTTCTACCACAGCTTCTTCATAGGTTCCGAATACCAAGGGCCTTCCGTCCTGCTTCACCCAGCTTTCCGCCGCACCGCAGACAGACGCGGCGCTCCGGCGCGCCAGAACGCCGTATTGCCCTACGGGCGCTTCACACTGAATTTGCTCCGCAGACAGGTACCGGACGGGGATTCCCAATCGCCCGGCCTTTGCGATTTCACAGCTCATTCCATAGCTGACGGTGCCGCCGCACACCCACAGTTCCTCACAGGAAACCAGCACCCGCAGCCCCATCCGAATACCGGCTTTTCTCTCGGAGGGAACGGCATCGTTCAGGATCTGCGGATACAGCAGATGAACAGCGATAGGCGCACAACCCTGTTTCATCGCATAACGGCAGGCGGCTTTGGCAAACCGGACATTGTTTTCAACATCCCCCGCGTAGGGAGAGCAGATATATACCAGTTTCATTTTGTCACCGCCTTCACAATGGTGCGGGTGATGTTCATTGCGGTCTGACCGGCGTAGACGGCGCTCATGAAGTTGGCTCTGGTGCTGGTGTCCAGCCCGAATGCTCCGGCAATACGGGGAATTTCTCCGGCCGCCAGCATCAGGCCAAGCCCCAGCAGGACGTGATCCTTCAGCACCATCAGCCCCGCGATGAGGATGGTGGACTGTAAAAATGCGGTCAGGCACAGCCCGATGATCTGTTTGCACCAGCCCACGAAACCGTCCAGATATCCTCTCGGGACGCTGAACATGTACAGGCTGCCCACCGCAATCTGGATGAGCAGGATGCCGCCGCGCTTCAGGTTGGCGAAGAACACCTTGATCACGGCGTAGCCCATCATGATGAGGATAAAAATCAGCATGATGGGATTGAGCGTGCTTCCGATCCCGCCGAACACTCCGGCGTTCGCCGCTTTTTCCAGCGCCCCCGCAGAGGACAGCTGGCTGATGATATTTCCGGCAACGGTGTCGATGCCGGTACCCAGCCCGGTGATGCCCGCCGTGAAGCTGCTCTGCAGGGAGACCGAGAGCTTATACAGCTCCACCGGCACCGTGGAGAAAAGCCCGACCGCGAGAAAACCCTTGATGTTGTTGAGCGCGGTGTCCTTGATACTTCCCCGTCCGGACTGGTACTCAATACCGCACTCAAAGACCGACACCACAAGCCCGGTCCCGTAGAGCGCCCAGCCCAGGTAAGTAAAGAACAAAACGATGGATTTCACCCAGGTCATGTCGAACAGGTCCGCGCCCATATTACCCATGGCCGCGAAAAAGTTGCCGAGGAACCCGATCATCTGGCTGTAGATCCAGTCCAGAATCTGCCCCAGCACGGTGTCGGCCACGAAGTCCCATATAAACATGGAAAATCACCTCCTTCAAAAAATATAGAGCCCGCTTTCACAGGCTCCAATGCAAGGACGATTGCGGGCGCTTAGAGATGGAACAATCGGACATCGCCTCCTTTTTTAATCACTGGGTATTGATAAACTAATTATGTTAGTTTATAATAAACATATTATAGTTTATGGAAGTGGTCACAATGGGCACAAGAAGAAATCTGGACGCACAGACGATCCTAGATGCGGCGGCGGAGCTTGCGGAAGAAAAGGGGCTTGAAAATGTCTCTCTGCTTCAGGTAGCGGAAAAGCTGGGGGTCAAATCGCCGTCCCTTTATAACCATCTGAGCGGAGTTCAGGAGCTCTCCACAGGAATTGCGAAGCTTGCCCTCGGCAGGCTGGAAGAAGCAATCCGCGGCGCGGCAGTCGGCCGGTCCGAGGGCGACGCGTTACTGGCAATCGCCCTGGCATATCGGAGCTACGCGAAAGAAAATCCGGAGCTTTACAAGGCAATCCTGCGCTTCCCGGACTGCGGCGACAGCGATGTTCAGGAGAAGGGGCACACCGTTGTCCGGATTCTGTATCAGGTGATGGAGCCGTATAACTTAGGGGAAGAGGAAACGATCCATTTTGTCCGTGGTTTCCGCAGCGCGCTCCATGGGTTTGTTTCTCTGGAAGCGGCGGGATTTTTCCGTGGAAACGGTGCGGACGTCGACGAGAGTTACCGCCAGCTTGCTTTTCGGCTGGTTTCATCTTTAAATATGGAAAAGAGTGATTGATATGGGTACTTACATTGCCTTACCCGTCGTTGGGTTTATCGTAGGATTGTTGATTGTATCTCTCGGCGGAGGCGGCGGAGCCGTCTATGTTGGGATTCTGACGGTGTTCTTTCATATTTCTCCCGCGATTGCGGCGTCGACCTCGCTGGCTACCACGATCCCTACCACGGCGGTGGGGGCGTTTTCCCATTGGAAGGCAGGAAACGTGAATCTGCGGTTCGGCCTCACCATGCTCGTAAGCGGCGTGGTCGGCTCCGTCATCGGTTCGCTGTGTTCCGGTTTTCTGCCGCAGAGCCTTTATAACAAACTGACCGGAATCATTCTGCTCCTGCTTGCCCTGCAGATGCTGATCTCCTTCCTGCGAAAGAAGCAAGGCAAAACAGTGGAGCAAGACACAGCCCAAACAAAAACGGCGAACACAATCAAGGCTGTCTGCTTTGGGCTGCTCGGCGGAATCATGTCCGGTCTGGTGGGCTTAAGCGGCGGTGGGCCGATTGTAGCGGGCCTGATGATCCTGGGCTGTCCGGCGCTGGAGACCGTTGGCACCTCGGTTTTAGTGCTGTTTGGAATTGCGGTGACAGGTTTCCTTGCGCATCTCAGCGTTGGGAAGATTGATTGGCAGCTTGTCGGGCTTCTGGCCATCGGCACCATGTGCGGCGCGCTCGCCGGGCCGTTTCTCCTGAAACGGGCAGACAAGAAAAAGCTGGAGAAAGTTCTCCAGCCGGTGCTTTTCATCATGATCGTTGTCATGGGCGGAATGCTGATGTTTAAATAGCGATATTATGACCAACAGAGATGTCTCAGAGAAAAAGCAGATCAAATCCACCCAAGATTTGATCTGCTTTTTGATAAGTGATATTTTATGCTGAGTCTTTTAATTACAAGTTCCGCTGAACACACCGCACATAACGGTAATATCGCCTTTAATTACTTGTTTGGCTTCTGAGGCGGTCCCCACATTCCCATTGGAAACCAGCTTGGAAGCAAAGTCCTCCTGGCTCATGCCGGAAAGCTTGTAATCCGCGCTGCTGATTGTTCCGTCCTTATCAATATCAAGTTCATAGTTGACTTTGGGGACAGTAACATTATACTTGTTTTGATTGCTGATGCAATATCCTCCGACCGTACCGGAGTTGTTGTTTTGCACATTGGCATCCTGTGAGACATCAGAAGTGGGCGCTTTCGTATTGTTGCCGGTATCTGTGATTTTGCCAGAGCCGTCTTCGGTATTGGCGGAAGTTTTTGCGCCGCTGCTGATACCCGTGGCTTTCATTGAGCTGTTATCATGTGCTTTTACGTTGATGGAGTTTTCCAAATCGTTGGAAACAGGTACCGACGTATTGCCATTGCCCAAAGTTTTACCGGCTGTTTCCGCTTCAGCCGTCTTTTCGGAGACTGAATTTCCTGTTGGCGCAATGTTTGCGGCCGACTTCTGACTTTGACTGCTGCATCCGGCGAGTAAGCATAAAGCTAAGATGCCGGGCAGAAAAATGAACCTGATTTTTTTCATATTGCTTTCTCCTTGTATTCAAGTGTTTGACCCATTAGCCATTTACAGTGTTTATGCTTTTTAGCTGTCGTTCCCATATCGTGCAGATCGTGATCGGATTGCCGACGTAGCTGACTTCCACCTGATCTCCAACGGAATATCGCTTTGCCTCGCCATCCGGTAAATATACTCTGAGGGTGGAAAATGCGCCGTCGCCTACTGAGATGGAAATAAGGTTGGCGTTCTCATCAACGGCATTCACCGTGCCGGTCACCATATGGGCATTTTTCGCGCCGGATTTATTTGCTTCAGTATTGACGTTATCGGCAATGACCGAGCTTAGTGCAGCCGTATAGTCTTTCTGTGACAAATTATAAGAAGTGATACAGTAAGCGATTCCGTTGTTCAAAAACTCCGTATAGAAGCAGGTACTCCCATCCTTTCCGGCGTACTGGAAAATCGTGACGGCGAAGCCGCCCAACTCCGACTGTTTTAGCTGAGTGGTACTTTCATCCGTCCCTATAATCAAGCCCGGATAATAGGCTGTTTTGCTGAGCGTGATCTCCAGCCGCTGTGTGTTGACGGCATTGGCAAACACGAAAGTATGGCTGTCGTAATAGGTTCCCCTGCTGCTGTTCCTGAAAATTCCATTGTTATTTGCCGGATTCAGCAGCTGTAGTTCAAACGCAGGAACCGCCCTGTTGATGCTGAACGAAATGCCGTAGTATTTCAGAAATTCGTCATCCGTCATTGCAATAAAATCATTCACATTCAACGAGATGACGGAGTTTTGAAAAGATGGCTCTTGTTTCAACTGGTTGATATAGAGCAACGCGTTGTTGGGTGTTGTCGGCTGGCTGCTGTTATTTCCCGGCGTAATAGGGGTATTCGGTGCCTGTTTGAATATTGGCAATGTAAATATACAAAGCATCACCAGGCAAAGGCACGCCGCCACGGACAGCCGCCTTACCCAAGTCTGTTTCGGCGCATGAACAACTTCGTTTTCACACCTTGTAATGAGGTCGCTGTCAATCTCTCCGATGGCTTCAAAAAGTTCCATATTGTTCATGCCATGTATCCCTCCTTTTGCAGGTAAAATCGAAGTTTTTTCCGGGTACGCGACAGGATTACCAGGACATTGCTTTCCTTCAGACGGTAATGCTTTGCGATTTCTCCAACGGGCTGCACATAAAAGTACCGCCGGATGAACATGTTGCATTCGCGTTCCGAGAGTGTTCGCAGAAATTGGCTGATTTTTTCGCCAAGCTCTTTTCCCTGGTATTCGGCCTCCACATTGTCTGATGCGGAAAGGCACTCACCCAATTCATCTATAACAACCGTTGCCTCATTGCCGCTGCGTTTTTCAGCCGTTCTCGCTTTCAGCTTGTTGATGGACAGATTTCGGGTGATTTTTGCGAAGAAAGCGGACAGATGGTTGGGGCGCTGGGGAGGAATCGCGTTCCACGCATTCAGCCAGGTGCTGTTCACGCATTCTTCCGAATCTTGCAGATTCGATAGAATGTTATTGGCGATGGACAAACAATACGAACCGTACTTTGATCCAGACTCCTGAATTGCCTGTTCGCTCCGGCGCCAATAAAACTCAATAATTTCGTTGTCCTCCATTCGTTCCCCCCCTTGTAGATGAAAGGCCCTTTACCTATATAGACAGCAAACGTCTTATAACCTAACAGGTTTTTCAGAATTAATTGTAAGCCATGTGGTCGGTTTTATCTATGTCAATTTTCAAATGTCATCATTTTTAAGAAATGCTGTCCAAGATAAAAAAGGCTGATGACGTTTTGAAAAATGAGCAGCAGTATATGATATAATCATCTTTAGACAGACATCGGAAAGGAGATCATTATGCTTGGATTTGGCTGGCTGAACATGGGAAGCCTGATATTCGGGCTGATTGCGTGGATACTTCCGGTTGTTAATCTCACTCAGCATAGTAAGTCTGGCAGCAGGAACTGGCCCGCATTCTCTGTAGCAAGTGCCGCTTCCTGTGCCGTATCGCTTTATATGCAGATTCGATATACCGACCATCTGGTGCAGATCGAAGACTGGTCGGCGCTTCTGGATACCTCCCGCGCGGTAACGTGGGTTTCGGCGGTATTGCTGATCGTCACGATCCTGCTGAACGCGTTCACGCTGGTCGTCTGCCGCAGAAGAGAAAAAGCAGGCACCGGTTGAAGAATTCAACCGTAGGTTAAATCATAGACGTGAAAAGTCAAACACGCTTCCATTGCGGTCCTCCCCACAATCGGCTATACTAATATTTAGGAAGGGCCTTCCTCAAGAAAGCGAGGAATCAGAATGGAATTATCGATTGGGAAAAATATTCAGAACAAAAGAAAATCTATGGGGCTGACGCAGGATCAGCTTGCCACAGCGCTTGGCGTGTCCATTGCGGCCGTGTCGAAATGGGAAACAGGCGGCGCGTATCCGGACATTACCCTGCTTGCTCCCATTGCCCGGCTGCTGGGCGTCACGGTAGATGATCTGCTGGGATTTGAACCTCAGTTGTCGGAAGATCAGGTCATGGAGTTCTGCGAGAAGTGCACGAAATTGTTTGAATCCTCCGACTATGAAAGCGCGATTTCCCTTGCCGAACAAAGCGTCAGGGAATACCCGAACAGTCCGCTCTTGAAGCTGAGAATGGGCAATGTCTTTATGATGCACACCCCATGTGCGCGAACGGAGGACGAAGCTACCCATTTATTGAGCCGCGCGGAAACTCTGATGCGGGAGGCCGCCGAAAGCGAAGACATCCAGATCCGCGAAGCTGCGTGGCACAGCCTGAGTGCTCTGCTGATGCAGCAGAAGCGGTACGAGGAAGCATTAAAGGCGCTCGACGGCATCCACAGCTCGGAAATTGAACCGAATCAAATGAAAGTTTCCATCTACTACGCCATGGGGGATTACGAAAAGTCAAAACAGGTGGCGCAGTATCTGCTTGCCACTCACACGTTCGGCTGCAATATCGCCCTCGGCACGCTTGCCAATCTTGCGAAAAAGAAGAAGGATTATCCGCTTGCGCTGCGGATGGAAAACCTGAGCCTGCAGCTCTCGCAAATGTTTGGCAAAGATAAGCTCTATGGTCAGGACTTGAACCACTACCTGATGATCGCGCAGTGCCACGCGGAGCAGAAGCAGGAACGGGAAACACTGGATGCGCTTGGAGCGTTTTTGAAGTGCGCGCAGATGCCCGCGGATCATGATGCGGTAAAGGCAAGCCCGTTCTTCGACAGCATCGAGATGAGCGAAACACTTCAATCAAAAAGCTATTTGAATCACTGCGTCCGTGAGATGATAAACGGAAACCCGGCATTCGATTTTTTGAGCGGCAATCAGGAGTTTCAAAATATTCTAACAGCGCTGGAACAGCTTCCGGAATAATGTTTTTATATAAGCAGACCGGACCGTTGTTGTGAATGATCCGGCCTGCTTGCTTACATTCCGACTACGCTCCAGCCTATCCGTTGCATAAAGACGATGAGTTCAGATAAATTATTATGACAATTTTTCATGAAGGAAAACCCGCATAACTTGATTTGTAATTCGCAGTCAGTATGGTAAAGTAAAGATATACAGGAACGGAGGGATCGTAATGTCGGTTGAACGCAAGGGTGAACAGATTATCATCCATACGGAAAAAGGTGTCCAGTCAATTTCACCTATGAAAACAGTCATGAACAGTTTTGACGCCGGTGCATTCAAAGCGTGGCAGGATGAATGTGCGAGAAAACTTACAGCCAATGCTCGGTCGGCGAGTGAACTGACTGGTTATCTCATGGCGCGTTACGATCTTGAACCACTTGATCTGCGGGATGATACAATACAAATGTTTTTACACAGCTTTGTTCCGCGTCATTTTGGGGAACGGCTAAGGCACAATCCGCCGCAGTTTTCTTTTGATATGACAGATGAGAAACTGGAAGACTGGCAGCGGGAAACGGATTCCCAACGGGAGGAAATCCGTTCGATTCTGCCAGAGCAGTTTGGAATCAAAGTGCATGGATTCCATATTCTGCACACGGATAAAAATGAGCCTTTGATTGAAGCCGATCGCCGACAATGGTGGGAACGATGGGGAAACGAACATTGCAAAGATGCGAAAAACTGTACAGAGCCAGAAGGCTATTTCTGTTTTGAGGAAACGGTCTGCGAAGGAAACGGATCGGGTTTCGGCGGGACGGCGCTGGCCCGTGAAGCCGCACTGTTTCTTGGCGTAACCGAGGAAGACATCAAAAACCGGACAAACCGTTTTCTTGGATACGCATCCGCTCTTGTGGAGAAAGGCCAACTGCCCCCTTTAACTGATTTCATGAATAAATAGCTGTTATAGATGTAAATAGCCGAACAAGCCTGACTTTTTTAGAGTCATCCTCGTCCGGCTATTTTTTCACATTCCAACGACACTCCAGAGTATTCTTGCATAAGGCTGGTGCTTAATCCACCTGCCCAACGAGGTTGTATATGATGGTGACATTCTGCTTTTCCTCTCCGTTTTCGATAACTTTCTGACCTACAATGATTTTGTCAATCAGTTTTATCAGCAGTTTTCGATCAAGTTCCTCGACTCCCATGTATCGCTTCATAAGAGAAACCCACTCACGGATGTCATACTCGACTTCCTTTGAGTGGGTTTGTTGTTCTGCCAGCGTTGCAGCCAATTTAGTTTTGTCATCCTTCTCACTTTGATACTTTGCCATTAGCCCAAGCAGGATGTTTCGAGGGACATCGCCCAACACCATTTCTTCGTAGGTCTTGGCAATGAGTCGGTCGAGTTCTGAGAGCCGGGCACGGATTGTATTTAACTGCTTATCTGCAATCGCTCGTGCCGAGGCGCTATCGGCGTTTCGCTTTCGCTTCAGCTCCGCGACCACCGCTTCTTCATCAAACAGGATGCGCTTTCCTTGCTCATGGATATCAGCTTTCACGAGGTCTATAAATATACTCATGCAGGTTCTGTGCGGCGTACAGGCGTTCGCTCCACCGCGAGCGTATGTGCCGCAGAGGTAGGCATGGTGGTTGTTTCGAGTTCCATCTTTATGCTCATTGTAGTCTCGGCATAGCTTCATGCTTTTGTGGCAGTCGGCACACTCCAATAGCCCAGAGAACAAGCTGATGCTGCCATCATTCGTCCTGCGAAAAGTCTGTTTCTTTTTAGCCAACTCCTGTGCTTTATTCCATTGCTCCATCGTCACAATAGGGGGGTGCGTTCCCTCAACGCGAATCCAACTCTCCTCTGGCCTTTTTACATTCTTGTGATTTTTAAAGGACACAACTCCACTCTTAAACTGAACGAGGTTTCCAATGTAGGCTTCGTTTCGGAGTATCTCCTTAACTGTTATGTCCGACCATGTGTGTGTAACATTGCGAGGATTCTCCCTGCCGAGAAGCTGATAGTAGTAGTCGCGGGGAGGCGTCAATCCTTCATCGTTGAGTTTTGTAGCAATGCCACGGTAACCCATACCCTCACAACGCATGGCGAATATCCGGCGTACATTTGCGGCTGCGGTTTCATCAATCGTGTATCGAGTGATTCCGCTCCTGTCCTTTTCCTTGATGTAGCCATAGGGTGCATAGCAGCTCATGTTGTGACCGTTTTTAGCCCGAGCCATCTTTGCTGATACAACTTTCTTGCTGATGTCACGGCTGTAAAACTCATTGAACAGATTTTTGAAGGGCATGATGTCATTGTTCTCGTTGAGCGTGTCTACGCTGTCATTGAGAGCGATGAAGCGACACCCGAGCGAAGGAAAAAGATAGTCGGTGTATTCACCGAACTGAATGTAGTTGCGTCCGAATCGACTGAGGTCTTTTACGATGACGAGGTTGATTCTTCCATTTTTCACATCGTCAATCATTCTCTGGAACGAGGGCCGCTCGAAATTCAACCCCGTGTATCCGTCATCGATATAAGTGTCGACCAGATTCCAGCCATGCTCTTTAATGTATGCCGTAAGAATGAGCCGTTGATTCTCAATGCTCATAGACTCGCCATCTCGTTCATCATCACGCGAGAGGCGAAGATAGGCGCCTGCTTTATAGTTCATTTGTGTTTTCCTCCATTCCGATTGTTGTTGTGGTCATTCTTGTGTATAGCTACACACACTACCACAAGGTTGCGGGAATAGCTATCCCACCATCATTAATTATTTTGAGCACTCAGTGTCTTCTGAAAAGCCCAATCAAACAGGACTTTTCTGAGTTCCTGTTCTCCTTTATAGACGGAAGTGACATTATACAGGGTCTTACCGATTTTAACTGTGCGGTTGACCGTGATGGCTTTCTCTGTGTTTGCCTGTTTCATCAGTTTCCTTTCTCCCCATATCGGGGCATAAAAAACGGCGGGATTTTTTCTTTCCCGCCGTCACATCATCCGCATACTGAAGTCCTGTTCTTCCTCATGGTCATCCGCTTTCTGACCGGGCGCCAGCTTGCGCTGTTTCTTGTGGTCGTGCCGCTGCGGAGCGGTGGTCGCATCCCTCATGAGAGGATGAGCATCCTGATCGCGCTCAAGAGCGTGTCCCAACTTAACCAGACCGCCAGCAATACCACCGAGATTGGTATCAGCAGAAACCATGCCGGAGACAGGCGTATCCGAGGTAGTCTGAGTCTGGGCAAAGAAAAGGAAGGCTCTTTCTTTTTCCCAGCCTGTTCGAGCAGAGTCCTGATTGCGGTCAGCTCCTGCTCCAGATTCGAGGTCTGCTGCTTCGTTGCATACTCGCTGAGATGTGAGAGGCTCTTGTCCAGTGCCGACCTCTGCTGCTCCAAATTCCACACCACCGCGTCCACCAAATCCAGCAGCGTGTTCCATTCCTTCTCTGTTGGGTGCGGCTCCGACATCGGTGTAGTCTGCTCCTGCCGCATACGCTGCGGCAGGTTCTTCTGTTTTAATTCTTCCATTGACGAGTTCATGGCGGATTCGGAATTCATGCTCCATCATCTCCTTGAGATATTTGTCGTCGTGCAGTTTGTCATCACCACACTTCTTTCCGTTTGGCAGGGTGTAGGTGATATTCTTTCGCGTTTCCTCCCAGCGCACCTTGTAGCCCTCGAATTTCATAAGCTCGATGAACTCTTCGCGGCTCCGGGCGGATCTCATACAGTCGTCGATGACATTCATCAGTTGGAACTTCCAGCTCTGGCCTCGCTCGGCTGTGTGGTACTCGGAAACCGAAATGCCTCTGACCTGCTTTTGCTTCTGCTTTGGCTGGCAGACCTCAAAGCCGTACTTCATGCAGAGACTGTCGTTGAGCATACGGATGGGTTCCATCTCCGGCGTGCTGATATGAAATTTCCCGCCGTTCTCGAAGCTGACGCTGTTGATGATAAAGTGAGAGTGGATGTGCTCACGGTCAACATGGGTGCAGACCAGCACCTCGTAGCCCTCGAAGTATTCCGCCAGCTTGAGCGCCATCTCATGCGCTGTTTCGGGCAGCACTTCTTCACCCTTCGGGAACGCCTGTGTCATGTGGTAGTACATCCGACCGCTGTCCTTGCCGTAGAGCAGCTTGGTGTTGATGAAATCGTTGTAGGCGGTCTGTGGCGAACAGTTCACGCCGCTGACCAGTCGGCGTCCGTGCCAGAGCGTTTTCTCCGGTCTGGCTGCGTAGCGCATGACCGCGTTCATTCCAGCGCGGCTCTGGCCTTTCGGCCGATTTGCAAAGCTGACGATAGCTATGCCGACCACCTCCTGCGTTCCAAAAGCTCCTTGAGCGATTCGCTGATGTCGGTCAGCACCTCCAGTGCTTCGCTAAGATTAGCAACGCTGATCCTCCCCATGTTGGCGAGGGTAGCAAGCTGGTTGAGATTGCGTCCGATAGCTCTCTGCTGCTTCAGTACTTCCTCCAAATCATTGATGACGACGATCTGCTTTCCGAGGCAGACGCTCGTCACATAGTCGGTGATATTTTTGCCGGATTGGTTTGCCTTTTGGTGGATGTCGTCGAAGTCCTCCGACGTCAGTTTGATGCTGAGTCTGCGCTTTTTCGTTTCCAAAGCGATGTCCTCCGTTCTTATAGTGGGTGCAGGGCTACTGCCCGCCCTGCTGCATCGGCTGTCGGGGGCAAGGCCACCGACAAGCCGAATGCGATGCTGGCTCTCTCCGCAGAGAGAAACCCCGCACTCCCTCGTTCTCGCCCGCTGCCGCGTTTCCTGACAGGGAGGGATAAACCTTCCACCTCCAGAGAAAAAGCCAACATAGGGGCGACACCGTGGCACAGGCGGGGCAAGGCTTGCGTACGGTGCGTACGGCTGCGTACGGTAATTTTGCTACTGGATCCTGTGCCACTTTTACCGACCGCTGCCGCACATGCCGACCGCAGGCCGCATTCTGCAAGGGTTTTTATGTGTACGGCAACTCCGATGAGGAAGCGGCGGTGTCCCGCCGCTTGATTTCAATAATCTTTTCATTTCGGGTACGGCGAAAGGTGCAATCGAAACCGTGCTCTGTCAGTTCGCTGTGGTGCTTCATCAGCTTCTTGCGTAGCACAGCCGGGGTGATGCTTCTGCCTGTAGACCTTTCGATGTCCTCGGCAAGCTGAGTGGCGGTGCCAGAGAAATTATCAGAGAGAGAAAAAAGGTGTTGGCACACTACGGAGATGGTATCATCGAGCAGTGGCACTTCCTCACTCTCTCCGCGCAGCTTCCAAATGTGCGTCTCGTTGTCCAGCTCCAGCTTCAACTCCATTGACTCAATGTCGCGACCTGTGCAGAAGAGTGTTGCTCGACCATCGGTGCGTTTCTCTCTGTCGAGAATAAAAACGGTATCCACCACACCCGAGAGACCTGTGGTGCCAGAGAGCATGTTCATCGGGTCGACATCTTTCATTTTTCGGAGATGGTGGACACAGAGGATCGCGATGTGATAGCGGTTGGCGAGTTCTCGCAGGACATTAAGTTCGCGATAATCGTTGGCATATGGATTGGCGTTGTTGGTTTCCTTTCGGATATTCTGAAGCGTGTCGATGACGATGAGGTTGGTATCGGGATGTTCGGAGAGAAAGGCTTCAATCTGTTTTGCGAGACCATCATCGAGACTATCTGCCATGATTGAGAAGTGGAGACAGCTTGGAGCGTCATCGGTCACATCAAGCAGCCGGGATTGGATGCGCTCGAAGCTGTCCTCGAGGCAGAGGTAGAGCGCAGTACCTTGTCTGCACTCGTAGTTCCAGAAGCGTTCTCCTTTGGAGACGCACAGGCAGAGCCACAGCATCAGCCACGACTTACCGATTTTGGGTGAGCCGCCGAGGATGTGCAGACCTGTCGGTATGAGAGAGGAGACCACAAAGCCGGGCGCTGCCATCGGTGTGTTTATCAGCGTCTGACCGTCAATGGTCTGGAATGGTTTGATGTTCATTTGGGTTCTCCTTTCGAGTTTCTTCTCTGCTGTTTATGCGTATATATAAAAAGACGGCCTCCGTTTGTACTTCACGAAGGCCGTCTTGGTTGTTCAGTCTACTTATGATAAGAGGCCGCTTATCAATATAAGCGACCTCTCTATGTTTACTTCTTGTGAGTTTTTGATTCTTTCTGTTCGCGTAGCTTCACCATATAGTCAAAGGCAAGACCTCTGATTTCTTCTGCATCCAAAAAATCGAAGGTGGTTACAGCAGCATAATGGTTTAGGTATTTCTTACACTCACGGAAATACTCTGTTATTCCTTCATTGTCATCAAGAATATCTTTGAAATCTTTTATGGCAAGCAGGACACCTTTTATCCTGTTGAAGTTCATACGATTAAGGGTGTCCATCACATCGGTACAGATGGTTTGGTTTGTAAACAAGATTTCGGTTAGCGCATAGTGATTTGAATTGCTTTCATCGTAGGTTAGGTATCCATACCACCACAGCCTTGATAGCGCATTGTCGTTTAAGAGGCTTGAACCTCCGGTCACAAAGTATCTTGTTTTAATCGTGTTGCTTCGCGCTGCTGACATCCACCGATCGCGAATGTAATTGCGATATTCCGGGACAGCGTGGCAAAGATATGACCACATATACTTGTTGGAAGCCTGTAGGGGTGTCAGAGAGCGAAAGGCATCATACATCATTCGTGTGTTAATTAGGTCCTCGGAGGTCTTCAATGCATCGTCTTTATCTCCCTTAGAATAATGCGGTGAGAAGGCATTCACATCAACCGTTTTTGATTGACGAAAGTAGTCATGCGAGAAGCCAAAGTATTCATCCAGCCAGTCATCGTCTCCTGCATACTTTGCTTCATTTCGGTCAATGTCATGAATTAGCTTCTCATATGCATCTTCAGTAAAATATCCAAGAAGCATCAATCAACACCCCCAAGCATTTGTGTCTCGCCGTTGTTAATCTCACTGTCAAGTGTATCCTTGAAACTCTTTAATGCATCAAGCGCAATGTCACCGAGCAACTTGTTTGCAAGGAGAGTCGTAGAGTCTTGATATGTATTAAAAGATATTCCCAGCTTTTGTGCCTTGCCCTCAATGGCACGGAACCATCTTTTGTCGTCGCTGCCATCATCCAAGTCCTCACGATAGAACTCACATATCTTCGAAATCGCCTCTACAAGGACTGGGTACACAATCACGCTGGTGATGTAGCGACGGAGCGACCCGTTGTTGAAGTCCTTGAAATTGAAGTACAGGTTGTATAACTCCTCTTTGAGGTTTATCTCAATTTTGTCTCCCGAGAAATCTGGCATTACATCATCCTCTTGCGAAGGAGTTCTGTTGATGTTAAATATGGATGCAATAGGTTTCTCGAGTTCGGTATCGTCCACATAGATTATGCGGGTATCCTCTTTTGCCAGCACATCGCCTTTGCGTATCTCGAATGTTGAGCTCGAGAAATACAAATCGTTAAACTCACCCTCGCACTTAAAATCATTCATCGCGGCTGTGGCAATAATCGAGCCTGTCAACTCAATGCGTTTTACTACTTTGAATTTCGGTATATGCAACTCCATCGCTGTTTCCTCTTTAGGGAAAATGAAGAGCCGGCTGTATGATGAGCTGCTACTTTTAATACCGATGACTGCAAGTGCCTTGTTGTCATCAATTAGTTGTTGTAGGCCATTGCAGACCAATGAGTAAGAAATGGGGATAATAATATCATCGGAAGTAACAACGATTTTTTCGGGGTCGAATACAGTTCCAAACTGACACGCTGCAATGTAATCATCTCTTCCGGCGGCGAGCACAGGATTGGGAAACTCATTTTTTTGCGACTTCATTTCTTCGCCACCTCCGCAATATGAAGATTGAGAACCATTTTCTCTTTACTTGAAAATTTCACGAAAAACACCGCAGGCACATCTGCTTCAACTTTGATAGGACCTGCCTGTCCATCGGAAATGCTGATTGCCGACCCATTGTAGGTAAACGACTCCATGCTCAGTATGTCGGCTTTTCCATCTTCGCCCAATGCAGAGCAAGCAATATAAAGGTTGTTGTATGCTTCGGTCGGCTTGATAACGATTTTATAGAGTCCAGCAGAGGAGTTGATAGGGAATGCCCGTTGTGCGGATAGGTTGGGCAGAGTGACCGTTTTCGTACCCTTGCCGGGGCGAGCCCCTTTTTTTTGCTCTCCGTCAGGGTCATCAGGATTAACAACGGGGGGGTGCGGTACAGGAGGTGGAGGATTGGGATTCTTTTCGTGATTGTGAATGTCTCCCTTTTCTTCTGAGCCTTCTTCTTTCATTCCACTATCGGTAATAATCCCCGGCTTGGTTTCAACAGTTTTTACTTTGCCAATCTTGATTTTTGCCTTCAGAATGTCATCACCTTCGGATGCTCCGCCAAGCCCATCAAGATCGTCCGGAATATACTCGCCAACGCCCGCTGCATCAACAGTATCTTCCGTAATCACTTCAAACTGATTTCTGAGCAGCTCGAGAATTGAATCATCTATCGTTTTGATTGCTTCTTTCGCGCGTTTACGGTTTTCTTTTTCAGATGCTCCCGTTATCAACTTGTAATCCCACTTGTTGTGACGAGCGGGTTCTGTCGCTCTAAGCAGCTCACCGAGTTTCTGCCCTCGTACCACTAAGACGGCGGCATAGTGCTGAAAGATTCTTCTGCTCTTTTGATAAATAAGCATTCCCGTATCTCTGAAGTGCGCTATTGTTCGCCCGTAATTACTTTCGGATTTGATGTACACTTCGGCATCATTTTCCTCCAGAATAGAAAGCGGCACACTTTTGTCCGGCACGGAAAAGGCTTTATATAACTGCGAAGGAATAACCATCTCAGGGTCTTCGGCAAAATCAGAAATCGTCTGTGAGATAGTTGCGGAATCGATGATTCGCAACTTGTTGCCAGCCTTGAGTTCAATAATCAGTCGGTTCTCGCTGATAGCAACGAAAAAATTCTTGATGACTGCCTTTGTTACATTGTTCATCCAGTCGCTCTCTTGGTTAAACCCAGCAATAATTACATCGGTACCTTTTTGGGTTCTGGCAAAAACATCTCTGAACTCGTCGGAGTCATCAGAAAAAATAGGTGTCCATCTTTCGTTGTCATCATCGTTCTTTTGGTATCTTCCGACTCGTTGAGTTTCTTTACCTTGCTCATTAAACAAGGTGGCAAGTCTTGCAACTCCAATAAAGGCGGATTCCCCATCATCAGCAAGCGTGTTATAAAACACCATACTGAGTGCAGAGCAAGCAAATGGAGCATTTTTCCCTATGCCAAAGGAGCCGCCGCTGGTGTCGGTATTTTTAACCGACATACCATCAGCGCCAGTCAACGCTTCCCACGGAGAGGAGAGGTCACGGCTGCGGCTTCCGCTGAGGCCAAAGGTGTTGTAATCTCCGGCAATTAATACAGGGATTTTTTCACGAGATAGCATCTCTTCAGCATCGGATAAAAATCGGGAGAGTTTTGCATCCATTTTCTCTCCCCAATACTTTCGGCATCCATCAATGCATTTCTGATACCCTGCAAACACCGAGTCATGTTCTTTCTGAATGTGTTTCAGTTCAAACACCACTTTGACGGGGTCTGCAATCGAGGTATCCTTTGCATCAAGCGAGTTCTGGCATATTTCGCGTGCCAAATTATCTATTAATTCCTCACCCTTAAATGCTTCGATATCGTTGTTTGTGTAGCCCTGCCTTGTTCCGCCGGAAAGCGGAGGGAATCTCCAACCGACTGTTATCATAACGAGCCCTCCTTAGTTGAGCGTAAATTTCTCTTCCTTTGCATCAAGTCCCAGGAAGCGGTTTTTGGTATTTTTCAGCTCTTTATCCAAGGCGGCAAATATCTTCTTGATATCCTCATCGGTATAGTCATAGTTTGCTTTACTTGAACAATTCCCGAGTAAGCGCATCATCTCAATGATTTTATTTGTTCTGGCCTCTGCCAAACGAACGAAGCGATCTCTTTTTGTTTCTGTAGCCATAACCAGCACCTCTTTCTTATGTTTGATTACAGTATACGAAGTGCGAATATATTTGTCAATATATTTTGCAAATATATTTGAAATATATTGCACAATTGGTGCTGTTATTCAGTTATTTTTCATCAAGTATATATGAAAAATGTAGCGCAGAATATGCGCTACATTTTTTCGTAATTATGCGTTTGGTAGATCACCGAGCATGCGAAAACAGTTTGTCATATACTCAGCCATAGTTTGGATTACGGGGATGGTAACTGAATTGCCGAATTGTTTATATTGTTGGCAATCGGTTATCTCCGGTGGGAAAGAGAAGGTGTCTACTCCGTCTTCGACAAATGCGTAGTTTATGAAGCCTTGCAACTTCCCCCACTCTCTTGGCGTCATCACCCGAATTCCCATATCATTCAATTCGGTTTTCTTTGTTGGAATTAACGTTCCGGCAATTCCATCTTGCGGGTCAAGGACTAAATTGCGCTCTTTCCCAGAACCTCCTGTTGCCATAATCGTGTTGGCTATTGGTGATTCAACCTCGGGTGCATTGACAACCTTGTATCCAAATCCATTTCCCTTATCATGTTCTCGAGCCCTATGTCGAATCAGTGTGTCTAAGTATCCTTTTGCCATATAGCGTCTTGGCTCTGCACCGAACTCGAGTAAATCGTTTAGGTCATGGTATAATTCCAAATCGTTCCTCTCTGGCAGGTAGTTCTCGATTCCGTTTAGCGCAACTTCACCATATCGCTTTCTGTCAAACGCCATGATATATGTGCGAGGTCGATTCTGAGGAACTCCGAAGAATTTGGAATTTCGTATAAATGATTTCCCTTGATACACAGGTTTGCCATTTGCATCGTATGTTACTCCGATGACTTTGTAGTCCAGTGCCTGCTCCAATGTTCGGATGATGATGTTGAATGTGTTTCCCTGATCGTGCCGGACGAGATTGTCAACATTTTCAAGAAAGACTGCACGGGGACGATTCCGTTTAATTATCTCGGCTATGTGATAGAAAATAGTGCCTTTTGTAGTGTCCTCAAAGCCTTTCTCAAGACCTGCTCTGCTAAAGGTCTGGCATGGGAACCCTGCCAGAAGAATGTCATAAGGGGTACTATCCAATAATACCTTAAACTCTTCCGTTGTTAAATCATGACAAGGGTCTTCGTTGTATAGATGCTTATATGTGATGCAGGCATACTTGTCGACCTCGGAGGCCATAATGTTTTTGTAAAAGCCTGTCATTTCGAATCCTTTTCGTATGCCGCCGATGCCGGCACACAAATCAACAGTATAAAATGGCATATTATCTCTCCCTGTAAACTTGTTCGATTTTATCTGCACAGGCTGTCAAGTCATGCTTAATATCCTTGCCCCAAAAGCGTAGTACAAGCCAGCCATTGTTTTTAAGGTGCTCTGTCACTTCCACATCTCGCTGAATGTTTCGCTCAATTTTTGGTATCCAGAAAGACTGATTGCTCTTAATATCATCTTTTCTTATTTCCCATTGGTATCCGTGCCAGAACTCGCTGTCTACGAATACCGCGATTTTCTTCCCTGTAAATACGATGTCCGGTTTTCCGAATATCGTATTTACATTTTTTCGATATCTCATATTCCTATGCCAAAGCTCTCGTCTCAAAGCGAGTTCTATCTGAGAGTCTTTATTCTTTACTTGCTTCATGTTGAAGCTAATTTGCTCTGGACTTTTCTTTTTCATTGTCCATCTCCGAATCGCTTCATTACCTGCCGCCAATCCAAGTCAGTAATGGACTCTCTCTTTGCGGTTAGTATTGCTTCGTAAATAGAGGGGTTGTCAAAAAAATAGTCCTCAATATCATTTGGCACACCTTTTCTTGAAAACGCAGCAAAAAACCGCAACTTTCTTGATTCATCATCAGACAGAGAAAGGGCTGCAATGATACTATCCAGCAGTGCTCCTTGAGGGGGTGCGTTCTTGCCCTGCTCGAACTGGCTTACTGTCATCTTACTACGGCCGATAGCAGACGCCAGTCCTTCTTGTGTCATTCGAGGATTCCGAGACTGCCTGAGTTCCCGCAAATAAGTTCCGAATGAAGAGTTGTCCATTAGCGCACCTCCTCTCAAATAAGTAAGTATGATTATTTACTTATTATAGCAGAAGCCGCAAAAATGTCAAGTTTCGCCGTTCATTAGGGTATCCTTTGCCTTTGTAGCCAACAGCGGTTGTCCATCCGAGGCGCTGGTCGAAAGCCAAGCCGCTGTTGGCTGTGTGGCGGTCGTTTCTTGCGGAATAGCTATCGAGGTTTCGCACTTGCGTAACGATTATGCCAAGTGTCCATTTTGACCCGCTGGCTTAACCGTGACACTTTGGCGATATGCCTTTTGACGACAGGTATTGCTACAATACTTGGCATCGGAGCGTTTAGGAGTAAAGGACTTACCGCAGATGGGGCACATGCGATTTTGACGGGCTTGCAGGCGTTTCTCGCGCTGATGTCTGTAATTGGCAATCCGCCCACAAGTGGCATTATTGCAGTATTTTTTTGCGTGGATGCGGGTATAGAAAAACTGATGACAGCCGCCACAGAGAATCTTCCGAACCTCCCAAGTGTAATGCTCATATGGCTTCTGTTCCCCATACCACTCTTTCAAGGTACTCTGGTTCTCACGTTCCCACTCATCGTTCCAAATCATATCCATCCTTCTTTCTTTGTCGACTGAGCGCACTTTTTGCGTTTTGTAATGAGTGTTGTGGGTGTTGTCCTTTTAACCGCCTTTATGCGAGTATCTCCCAGATATACAGCGGCGCCGTCAATGTGAACACCAGACAGGCGAACAGGATTGCGGGCGCCGCCCACTCGAATTGTCCGTGCTTTCTATAGTCGAAATAAGCCGTACCTAATTTGGCGAAGAAAAATACGGCCAGAATCAGGTCGATGGCCGGGAACACGACGCTGTTGACGACGGTCTTTATTTGCTGTGACGCTGTTGTCCATGTACCTTCCACAGCTCCAGCCACATCGCCGCTTCCCGCCGCATACGCGGTTGTTCCAAAGATGCAGGTCAGAACAAGAACCACACACAGAACCGCGAAAATACGTTTGGCTTTCATGAATTTTCCACCTTTCAAAATGTTTTTTAGAAAAAGAGAAGGACCGCGGAAGCTTTTGCTCTGCGATCCTTTTTCTTTTCTGCTGTTATGGGTTTACAGGAGCAATGTGCCAGTCGTTCCAAAGGCTGCCCCTTATGGTCACCGAATCGGTGAGGTTCATGCTGAGCATTCCAGCCGGCGTCCAGCAGTCCTCCAGGTAGGTATAGGGCGTGTAGCTGCCATCCGGCATCCAGATCGGAGTAAAATGCGTCCGGTGCTTGTAGGTCGAATATTTATTTGACGCAAACTCAAAATCCGCGTTGTACCCGGAACGCGTCTGCTCCAGCAGCCGCCAGAAGGAATGGTACCCGAATTCCGGGAAGTAGGTGATGGCCGTCTGCGCGTCGGTTACCGCCGAGGACTGACTGGTGCTGACTCTGGCGGTCGTTGTCTGGTTGATCCCATAGCCGCTTTTTAGAATTTTGCCCGATGCGGTGGGATCTTTTTCGTCAGGCGTGATGCTCATGGAAGCGGTAAAACTTGCTGAATAAGAAATCCAGTTAAAGTCCCACCAGCCAGCATCTTCCCAATAGCCGGAGTCCTCTCCCGTAGAAATCCAAACCCAATTTGCGTGCCAGGATGGACGCCAGAGCCCCCAAGACGCCGAGGTTCTCTGCGTATTATTTGGGACAGGGGATGCGGCGTAGGAGTCATTCCGGTCATCCGCCACCGGATCGGGTGGATCGTGTCCGGAGAGATCCACAATCTTTGCGATAATGGTTCCCTCACTTGCCGAGCCGCCGCCGTTCACCGACACGCGGATGGTCATGGTCTGCGGAGTGGATGGGGTTGTCCAGCGCACCCACGCCAGCTGGCTGTCGCCATCCGGGTAGTAGACGCCGCCTACGGTGTAAGTCTGGCCCCCAATAGTGAAACGCACTGTGACGGGATTGTCCGGATCGGACTGCCCGCCCCGCACCGTCACGGATGTGATGACCTCCGTGTTGACGCGGTATTCATAATTTGTTGTACTGATCGTAGGCGGTTCCGCTTCGCTGAACCGCACGATGCCAAGACCAAGGGATGAGATGATATCCGTGTCCGACGCCGCCCTGGTCGTGGAACCGCCCCACGCCGGGTAGCCGAGATCCGGGGTTTCCAAGAACATCGCTAGCGGCAGGTTTTTGTGGCTGAGAGAGACCATCTTGCTCCGCAGGCCGCCCCCGAGCTGCTGATCGAACAGCGCGGCCTCCGTGGCGGTCATGGCGTATTTGACACCGCCGAATGTCATATAGGCGATGGGTTCCAGAAGCAGTTTATATTGCCCGTTGATCAGAACATTAAAGTTCATTCCGGTCAGGTTCGCGATACTCCGGATTACCTGCTCGTCGGTGAAATAGCTCTTGATCGCGGCGATATTGCCGTTTCCTCCGGATGTGCTGATGATCTTGGGCAGAGCCTGAGATGGATTCACATAAGAATAGTTTCCGGTCCTTGGTGTTAAAGTTTGCCCTCTATTATAAGAGATTTTGCACACCTTTCCAAAGTGCCATATTGTTCCGGCTGGGGTCCTGTTCGTTAAATCGACCGGCGTTGTCACAACCGCATGATCGTTGGCTCGGATGACCGTTACCCGCACTCCTTCGTCGCCAGTGTTCCAGAAATCTGTGTTGGTTCCGTCTCCCATCCCACCTCCGCCGCCATCCACATTCCCGTCTCCGATGGCATAGGCGTTCATCGGCAGGAATACGGAAATCATCAGTACAAACGCTAAAAAAAGGCTGATGATTCGTTTCATGAAATCCTCCTTCCAAACGAAAAAGCACGGCCGAAGCCGTGCTTTCCGTAATATCGTGATATCGAGCTAATTCATGTTGCCGATCTTGTTGCCGTTTTCGTACATATCACCGGCGGTTGTTCCCGATGTACCGCCGCCTTCGTCATCAACCCATCCAAAGCCGGGGAAATAAACTTGCCCTTTGCTGTTCTTATCTCCAGCCTTCGGTGTCGACGGTTCGGAGGAGGAATCCGCAGTCGGCGTTCCGCCATCGGTTTTCGTTGTCTTTTTACCGTCAGGCGTCTGATTGGGGTCCGTTTTCGCTTCCGACGAAGGCTCGGACGGCTTTGTGACCTCTGCCTGAATGCTCTGGTCCGTGCCGCTGGAATCTCCGGTATCTTTGGCGCCGCCGTTCTGAGAAGCCGTATCCGGCGCTGAGACAGCCGGGACGCTGATATCCGGCGAGGAGTCCGTGGTTGCCGGAGCGGATATGGACGAAACCGTAGCATCCGACGCGGCGGCGGAGGCGTTCCCTTTCCCGTCCGTGGGCGTCCCCGTTCTAAACTGCGCGGCGATAGCGACGACCAGCACAATGCTCAAAACGCCGAGCCCGGCAAGCGTGAGCCGCTTTTTCGTTTTTTCTGTCAGTTTCATATGAGGTACCCTCCTTTTTCATGGTTGTTGATTTATCGGCTTTTTTCAGTATCACACAGTACCACAGACGGTTTTGCAAGTCTATGGGCACGCGTGAAATAGTCAGAATAAAGGCATATATTTTGCCTGCATCTTGAGGTTGATTGTCATGGGCGGGAGAAAGCCTCCGCCATACCGCACGGGAACCTCCAATCGGATCACCGCATCGGCTTGAAATCCGGCCCCATTGTTTGGGCTGGACGGCGCCAGCGGCATGTTCCTGAGATGGACGGACAGATTTGACAGCCGGAACTCCGTCTCGTCACCGGAATATTTCACATGATAACCGCTTTCCTGTCTAAGCTCCAGCAGATTGTCCAGCCGTCCGTAAATATCGCCGTAATCAAGGCTTTCCTCAAAGTCGTCCGCCGAGGGCTGATATGCGCCGGAATAGCCCTCCCGCACGCCGTGGTACACATTGTCATAGCTGTCGTTCACGGTCGAGATCACGGCGGACTGCACCGCGTCCCGCACACCCTGGGCGATGATCATCAGCCGGATGCCCTCGGAAGCGACACAGAGAAGCAGCAAAAGCGCCAGCGTCACCGCGATGGTGAGCGGAAAGGCCGATCCTCTATTGCTTTTGAGTATAGCACAGAATTTTTTGGATGTCACTTCCAGTACACCTCGCTTTTGCCCGACGCTTTCGACGTCAGCGTAACGGGAAAGCTCCCGAACCCGCCGAACAGCCCGATATCGGCCCGCACGGAAGCGGTAACGGTGAATTCCTCGTTGAGTTGAATCTTTCCGGTCTTCGACCATGAGATGTCCGGCTCGAGGCCGGTCTGCTCGGTCAGCACCTGCGCCCGACGTGCTGTTTCCGTTCCGACGCATCCTTGGATTTCCGCTTCACGGCACAGCTCGGAGGCATAAGTGTCCAGTCTGTTTTTGGTGACAAACACCGGCAGGACGCTCATCGCCACCGCAATCACCAGCATAACGCAGAGAATCATCACCGCTGTGTCGATATATCCCTCGCCACGCCGGGAACGGAGGAGCTTCAGCATAGCCGTACCCCCTGATCCGGCGAGTCGGTGGTCTGCTGCTCCATATCATGGACATCGTCGCTCAGGATATGCCACGATCTGTCGCAGAAGCCCGCGTTCAGTACCTCCTGATTCAGCAGTTCCTCCGCGGGGATTTCCATCGCGTATTCGATTTCACCGGGATGCCCCTTCACGCTTTGGCCGGACAGCAGAAGCGCGGCTTTCTCGGGTGTCAGGCAGACAAATCCGCCCGGCGTCATCATGTCGAAGCAGGAGCCAGGATGCTGCTCGAGAAATTCCCGCACGGTGACCGGCCCGGCTGTTTCCTGGCCGTCTTGTGCCGGTTTCAGCATGGCGTATTCACCTTCGCCAAGCCCCTTGTCGGTGATGTTCCAGAGCGCATGCCCCAGCTCGTCGCTGTGCGACACGTTCTGCTCCGCCAGCCACTGGTCACTTACCAGCCGCAGCGGGTTTTCAAACCGGAGCAGGTATTCCGCGTCACCGGCACTGCAGCAGTCCATAAGCTCGTCATACACCAGCTTTACCGAGGCAATTTCCGCCGCCTGTTCGATCAGGTCGGGAGCGGGCCTGCTTTGGAGCTGCTGGATATAGGAGCGGTAGTTGGCCTCGATCCGGTCACGCAGTTTTTTCTCCAGTTGTTTTTCATTTTGATCCATACAAAACCCTCCTTGTTAAAACATGGTGCCGAGAGAATCCATGATCTGCACCGCGATGATGACCATATAGGTCAAAAGAAAGCACATCAGCATCACGAAGGAAAATACACGGATTTTCGGCGGGATTTTCTGTGCCCGCCCTTTTAAGCGCTGAAGCTCCAGCGCCTTGAAATCGTGGGACAGCATCTGGAAATACACGGCGCTGTCGTCGCCGCGCAGAACACCGATCAGCCCGCGCACCACATCGGAAAGCATGGGGGAATTGAACCTTGCCTCGAACCGGGTGAGCGCCGCCTCGTAGGAGGAGGAGCGCATGTCGGCCGTCAGCACGTCCAGCTCATTGGCAAAGGCGGGGCCCGCGTTTTTCTTGTAGGCTTCCAGCATTGCCAGTACGTCGCGGCTGGCCTTCAGGCTCTGCTCCACAGTTGCCACGAACCGGGGCAACTCCCCTTCGATCTGATCCCGCTTTGCTTTAAGCTGCTCGTCCGCCTTACGCGTTTCCTTAAAATACGACAAGACGGCGAGAATTACCACCAGCGGGGTCAGCAGAGGCAGCAGAAGCAGGCATGGGATCACGCCCAGCAGGATGGCGCCGGATTTTGTCAGGGCGTAGGCCGTGTACACCTCCGGAGTCATGGAATAACCGGCCGCCTTCAGCACATTCGCCATCCTTGCCCTTTTGTACTCATCCATGCGGATGTGCCTTGCCAACTTCACGGCGCCGGACATCAGCCACGCCTCCACGGTTTTGGCGGCTTTTTTGCTTTCCTTGCCCGCACCCAGCATGGCTTTCGCCGCTTTCAGCGTGGGGAGCTTCAAAAAGTCCGACAGGACAAGGAACATTCCCGCAGCCAGCAGAAGCCCCGCGAAAAATAGTTGCTTCATCATCTGCGTTACCTCCTGTACTCGATGGGCTTCGTCAGCTTGATGACAAAAGCCGTGGAGATAAAAATGGCGGCCGCGCATACCGCGAGGGTGATTTGTCCCGCCGGCGTGTGCATCAGGGTATGGTACCAGTCCTTGTTCAACAGGCGCATGATGGGAATGTTTCCGGCCACCAGCATCACCATGACAATGAATTCCTTCCGCGGCTCAAACACCAGGTATTCCAGCTCGGCGTTGACGATCCGCATGTCGGACAGCTTACTGACGATGGGCGTCAGGGTGGTTTTCAGGCTCCGGTCATACTGGCAGGCGGCAAGCGCGTCGCACCATTCGTGGAAGACGTCATTTTCGATCTTCGGCTTCATGTCATGAAGCGCCGCCTCCACGTCCGGACTGACGAGCTTCACCTGCGTGAGAAAACCTGCAAACACGCTTTTTACGGGCGGGTTCAGATACGCGATGCTTTCCTCCACCGCCGACACGATGTCCTCATTGCGCAGGTAGGCCGTGGTAATAATCGACAGAGCCGTTTCCAGCTCGGACGCGACGGCCTTTTTGTAGTGACTGGCGGTCAGGCGGACATACCAGAGCGGAATGAACATCATCCCTATGGCCATCACCGGCAGGAGAAACACATTTCCGAGCAGGATGGCGAAGGCCGCGCCCACGGCAAAGCACAGCAGGGATGCCGCGCAGACAAGGGAAAACCGTCCGCTCCGGCCGGTGATCTTGAGGATTTCCTGCACCTCCGTGATTTCCCTGCGGAAAAAGGATGCCTTTTTGCGCCGCGCGGCCTCGTCGATCTCCGCGCGGAGATTTTTGTTCCTCCGGGTCAGAAACCCGAACAGCGCGTCGGCAAACTCAAGCGGAGAGATTCCGAGCAGTAAAAAAGCGCCGGTGATCATGCCGACGCAGACAATCAGAAGAATGGCGCTCACGCCGCCTCACCTCCCATGGAAAGGATGCGGCTCAGGGTAGTCTGCGGCATCCCGTTTTCGAGGAGCCGCCTCTGCAGGCTCTCCGAGATCGGCTGCACGCTGCCGTACTCGCCGGTGATGATGAATTTGCCCTGCTCCATGCGGTTTTCGGTAACGTGATACCGGAACAGCGGGCGGAAGTTTCTTGTGCCGTCCGGCAGAATTTCGCACTCCATGATCTCCATGATGCGGCGCTGCTTGTTCTCCAGCTGCTTGCAGAAGGCTACCAGCGGATAGGCTTCCGTAACGTAGGCCATGAGCGTTTCATCCGACATATCCACGGCGCGTTTGCACAGCGCGACCATTCTGCGGTAGGCCGCGTCGCAGGAGGTTGCGTGGATGGTGGTCAGCACGCCGATGCCGGTCAGGGCGGCTTCCAGCGCCGCGTATGCCTCGGAGCCGCGCATCTCGCCAACCACGATCAGATCCGGATTGAAGCGGAGAGACATGTCCAGCAGGCTGGTCTGCGTGATCCGCTGACGCTCGTTCTCGCTGTCACGGGTCAGGGTGTGAATAACGCTGTTGACTACCTTCCCGTTTTCCTGCCGCACCAGTGATAGCTCGCGGGAGCCGTTTTCAATGGTAAAGATTCGTTTGTTGTCCGGCACGGTGGTCAGGAGCCAGCCCGCCAGCGTGGTCTTGCCGGAGCTGGTGGCCCCGGCGACGCAGGTGGAAACGCCGTAGCGTAGGCATTCGGAAAGAAAATCCAGCATCGGCCCCGTGGCGGTGCCGCCGTTTATGAAGTCCTGCTTTTTCATGGACTGCGGGTTGACGATACGGATGGACGCCGATACGCCCACGTCCTCGTCCACAAGCGGCGTTTTCAGTGCCGCGATGCGGATGTTCTTGGACAGATGCCCAAGCACGGCTGGGCTGGCGTTATCCAGCACCATACCGGACACATGGAGCATCCGGCGAACGACGTTGACGGCGTGTTCCGGGCTGTCGAATCGCTCGTCCAGCTTTTTCGTGACGCCGCTGCTGTACTGCACCTCCACGTCGTTCCAGGCGTTCACATCAATTTCCTCAATGCCCGTTCCGAAGATGTATTTGGTCAGGAATGAAAACTCCGCCATCTCGGTATAGAGGGCGTCCACCAGATGTTCCTGTGTCATGCCCTGCACCGAAAGACGGTAATCCTGCACATACTTGGCGATGTACCGCTTGACCTGCGCCTTGACTTCCTCGGTTCCGCCGTCTGTGATCAGCGTCGCGTATTTGCTTGAAATATATCCCTGCACGTCGCGCAGCACCGAACGGAAATCCCGGACGGTTTCCCCGGAGGAGAAGAACATATCCTGGCTGTCCGTCATGTTTTGGGAAGCTAAAAGATCGGGCCGTCTGCTCATACGCCGAATACCTCCTTTGCGATTTTGGCGATTTCCGACCGGAACCCCCGGCTGTCCTTGAGGGCCAGATCGCCCAGCAGGTTTCCCTCCAGCGCCAGATTTTCCAGCTCGGAGGAATGCGGGATCTGAAAGGCCACACTGCCCAGCACCTGCTCGATGTGCTCCCCGGCCTGATTGAATTTGACGTCGGAAGCCGCCTTGTACTGCTTGTCGGCGTCCCATTTCTGCTCCTTCAGGAGCGGGAGCTGGCTGGAAAGGTAGCTGACGGATTTGAGGTCGCAGTTCACCAGCCGGAGGACGGAGTCGGCCGACAGCAGGGCCACCGCCGAGAGGACGTCGTGGGCGATATAGCTGCCGCAGTCGACGATGATATACGGGGCGACGTCGCGGAGATGGTCCAGAAGCTCGGCCGCCAGCTCCTGAGTATAGGGCGGGTAGGTGAATACATTCTCGCCTTTGAGCATGCCGAGAAGGGTCAGGTGGCTCATCTTTTTCAGGGTGACGCAGTTCTGCCTGACGAGGGTGTCGGTGATATGGGCCGCCGCGAGAATACTTCCGAGGGAGCGTTCACACTCTAATTCGGCGGGCGGGCAGACGCAGGGCAGCATGGGAGCCGTCATGTCGCACAGCAGAAGCGCTACGTCACGCTTGTGGTCGGCCAGATATTTGGCGAGGCGCACGCTGACGGTGGTCTTGCCGCTGCCGGGGCTGCCCCAGACCGCCAGCATCCGGACATCCGGCTCCGCTTCCTCCTGGGGAGGGGCCGGTTTATTTCGGGAAAAAATGCTCCCTTTCATGAAATTGAGCATTTATTTTCCCTCGCTTTCCGGCGCCGCGGAGCTCACGGCGGGGACATTCGTACCGGAAGGCACGCTGTTCGAACCGCTGGCTGTTCCGCTGGAGCTGCTTGTGGTTTTCGGGTACAGGGCCGACAGCAGCTTGTCCTGTGTCGCCAGAAATTCATCGGCCTTGTCTTTGCTGCCACGATAAACAAGGGACAGATGGATGCTGCCTTCCGACTCCAGTTCTGCCAGAATCTTGGCCTGATCCGATGTTGCCAGGAGAGTCACGGTGGCGGGAAGCTGCTTTTCCTCGTCCTTGCTGTCGGATTTGCTAGACTCGGTTTTGGTCTGATCGGTGTCATTGCCGGAGCTGGCGGTCACGCCGATGACCTCCACATAGGTCAGCTCGGGCGGGATGACCGTGGAGCCCTGCTTTTTGTAGTCCGGGGCGATGACGCTGACGATGTCGCCGGCCGCCAGCTTCCCGGACAGCCCTTGCGCAAGGTTCTTGATGCTGACGGAAATGGCCTCCTTTGTCCCGTTCAGGTCGGACAGATAGGCATTTTCCGCTGCCGGAGCGTCCGACAGCTTGGCGGAAAGGACATAATCGCCGGGGGCAAGGTCTGCTTTGGCGTATTTGCCGACCACGGAATCGGCTTTTTTCATGACGGTTTCCGGCAGGTTGTAGCCGCCCACCTCCACCGTCTGAACCATGTCCTTCGTGATCTGCTCTCCGCTCTGGATGCTCTTAACCACTCTTACCACGGTGGTCTTTCGCGACACGCTCTGATTGAAAAGCGGCGTCAGCGCGAAACAGATCAGCAAGGAAAGCACAATGCAGACAGCGCCCAGCACCGTGCGGTTTTTCAAAAACTTCATGGATATTTCCTCCCATCAGAAAAGAAAATAGGTTGCAAGACAGCCAAGAGAGAGAAAGGGCGCGAGGGGATACGGCTTTCTTTCCGTATCCCTTCCGCGCACCTTCCCGATTAACGTGTAAATGCCGGAAAACACCGCAAACGCGGTGAAGCCGAGAATGGCGGCGGCAAGGCTCTGCCGGAAACCCAGCACCAGCCCGGACGCCGCCATGAGCTTGATGTCCCCGCCCTCAATGCCGCCGAAAAACCGGGCGATCACCAGCGGGATCACCGCAATGAGCGCTCCGGCGAGATTTTTCGGTTCAAAGGCGAGAAGGCTCGTCAGGGCGATCCCCGCGCAGAGCATATCCGGAATGATCCGCCTTCGGATATCGCATACCGCCACCGCGGTCAGCAGAATGGTGAAGCTGACTGCCTGCAGAAGAAGCGGCACGTTAGCCGCCATAGTTGAACATGTCCTGAATGCGTTTCTTCAGGGTCGGCAGCACGGTTTCCCCGAACAGGGCGTAGAGGCCCGCCAGCAGCAGCGCTCCGATGACGACTGCGATGAGGATTTTAATCGCTGTGTCCACGAAGCCTTCGCCGCTCTGGGAGCGAAGCAGGCCGCGGGAATTCAGGTAGAACATGGTCAGCTCATATCTGGCCTTGTCCGCCATACGTTTCAGGCTGTGTGTTGCGCGCCGCGCCATGGAAATCAGGCCGTTTTTTGCGGTGCTCAGAAATTTTTTCATTTTGCTTTACCTCCAATATGTTTTTTCATAGCAAAGACGGGACCTCACAGCCCCGCCATCTTTATGCCGGAACCCTGCTCCGGCGCCTGTTCAAAAGGGGGCGTTGCCGCCCTCTGCTGGGCCTGTCCCTGATTCTGGCTCTGCGTGAGAGCCTGATGATAGGCGTCGATCACCGCCTGGTTGAGCTGCTCCCGGAATTCCTTGGTCACCGGAAAGCAGATGTCCTTGTACTCACCGTTGCCCGCCTTGTAGCTGGGCATGGCGACGAACAGGCCCTTGGTGCTGTCCACCACCTTCACGTTCCGGATGGCGAAGCAGTCGTTCAGGTTGATGGACGCGAAGGCCCGGACGCTGCCCTCCGGCCGGATGGAGCCGATTTTCACGTCCACCTTCATCGGCAGGGGCTGTTCCGCGGCTGTCTGCGCCGTTTGCGGAGCTTTTTCGGCTGTCGGGTTTTTACTCATGATCGTTTCCTCCTTCAGATTTTTGTGTTTGGGATCATTCCATTTTCATGCCGCCCATGCCCTCGGACGGCTGCTCCTGAAGCTCCGAGAGCTTTTCCTTCGCCCAATCGGGCAGAAGCTGCTCCTGCAGAACGCCGGTAAAATCAGCGCGGTTCCAGCGTGTTTTTTCTCCGTCGTTCAGGCAGGTGGCGAACACCGCCCGGCCGGAGGAATTGGGGGCGCAGCCGAAGCCGCCGGTCGCCAGCCAGAGCTGATCCTGCTGGCTCCAGCAGCTCTCCTTCAAAATGTCCGGCGACAGTACCAGAACACGGCCCTCATAGTTCAGCTTTTCGGAGTCCGGCTCGCATTGGCCTGGGCCGAACAGGCCCAGTTCCTGATACGCGCGGCGGTACTGATTGATGAATCCATCCAGCACGGCGGGGTGGCTTTCCGCCACATACTCCAGATTGTGATCGTTTAGACTGTTCTTGTCGGGCGGGATGTACACGCTTTTTGCCCAGGCTTTGTTGTCATGGGAAAAGCGCCCGTCCCAATCCTTTCGCTGTACGGTATTTGCCAGCACCCGCTGAACGCGCTTGAAGCCGTGTTGTTCGATCACGCTCTGTGCGCATTCAGCCTTGAGGTGCATCCCGTCAAAATCCCGGCGGATCGCTTCCTCAATGGCGTTTTTGCACGCGATGTTCTCCCTGTGGCTCTCACGCCACAGGAAGATCTGGTTCCGGCTTCTTGCTTCCTCGCAGGAATAGGGGTAGATAATCGGAAACTCATCTGACATTGGTAAATCCTCCTTGCTGTGAAAAAAACAGCCGTCCGGCTGCGGGGGGTCACAGGCTCATCCGCGGGCCTTGCTGCTGTTCCTGCTCCGGCGCCTGAAACGCAATTTCCTTGAAGCCGAAGCGGTCAACGTAGTGGAAGGAACTGCCGGACGCATCGTAAAGCTCCACTACATCCGAAATAGAGAGGCTGTGGCCCTTATAGCCGGGCGGGTGGTCGATATTGAATTTCTCATAGAGCGCCTCAAGATCGTTGGTGCCGACCTCGCCGTCGTAGACCACTTCATAATTTTCCGGGTCCGGCTCCCCGAAGCGCTCCGTCAGCTCGTCGTAGCCGATAAATTTCATCATGACGTCGGCGTTGGGCTTCAACTGATGAATCCGGCATTTTTTGAGCACCTGCGGGTTGCCCTCCGTGTCGATGGTACCGGACGCGAGGCTGTCATAGGTACCGGGCGTCCATTTTACAGAGAGCCCTTTCTGTTCTGAGAGATAAGACTCCATCTCATCGGTGCGGAACATGGGGTCGACGACCGCCGTGTTCCGTTCCGCGTCAAGATATCCCGCGATGTTGCCATAGTACAGGATGTGGTTGTTTTTCATCTGAATGCCGTCCATGGGGGTTCCTCCTTTCCCGGTTCGGCTGGCAGATCAGTTAAAATAGAATTCCACGCTGTAGGTGATGTTGGATTTGTTGTACATACAGTCATGATTGGTGTAATAGTACATCTCCAGCTTCGAGTAAATACCGGGTGACAGCGACCGCGTGAAGGTGATGCCGTTGGTGGTGGTTCCGTAGTCCAGCTGGTCCCACTGCCCGGTGATGATGTTGTACCCGCGCACACGGCCGTAATCCTGACCGGAATGTCCGGACACGGGCGGCACGGTGAAGGTGTACTTGGTGATGGTCGCCCCGTCGATGCCGTTCTCAATGATCGTGGACTCCGGGCCGGTCAGCGTCATGCCGCCGCCGTGAGTGGCGTCCGACACGAAGAAGACGATAGCCGTCCAGGGAGATTCGGCCCCGGTGGAGTCGACCGCCTTTACCCGCACCACATTCTTGCCCAGCGGATAACCGGTGCTGGTCTGCGCGGGACGGCCTTCCCAGACGTAGGTGATCGCGTCGCCGTCCGGGTCGGTGCTGGAGGCCGTGATGGTGATGGCCGTACCGGGCGCCACGCTGTTGCCGTCCGGCGTGCGGGTGATGACCGGCGTGGTGGGCGCGGAGTTTACCACCGTGAAGGTGATGTCCGTCCAGTCGGAGGTAAGCCCCCAGGCATCCCTGGCGCGGACCTTCACGGTATGCGTTCCAACGGCATAGCAGCTGTCGGAGGTGTTGCCGGAGTATTCCAGCGTCACGGGATCGCCGTCCGGGTCGGTGGCCGACGCGTTAATGTTCACCAGAAGATTTCCGTTCTTTGCGGTTCTGGTGACGGAGGCGCTACCTGTGGGCTTGTTCGGCGCGGTGTTGGTAACGGTGAAGCCCTGCGAATACCGGAAAACCCTGCCCTCGCTGTCGGTGGTGCTGGCAGTCAGAATATAGCTTCCGGTGGCGCTGACGGCGACGATCCCGCCGCTGTTGGTGAGGCCTCCGGTATAGCTGGCCGCGCTGCCGTCTTTGGTCAGCTCCCATGTGAGGGTTCTGTCTTCAAGACCGGTGGCCGACGGCAGGGACACGGTAAAGCTGGAGCCGATGTGAACAGAGGACGGAATGGTAAATGGGAAGCTGGCGACGGGCTTGATGGTCCCGGCGTTGGAATCGAAGGTAAATTTCCGGCCGTTCCTGTCCGTGACCACCGCCCGCAGCTTCACGGAAACGGTCTTGTCCGTGCCGATCCGCAGGGTGCCGCCGCTGCTGTCCAGAGAACCCGCGGCGTACTCCGTATAGGGCTTTGCTTCGCCGCCGTCTTCAGACACAAGCCAATCCACGGTATCGCCATCCAGCTCGGTGCCGGAGGTGGTGACCGCGATGGCGTCGCCGCTGTAGGTCAGTGCCGGGATGCCGATGCTCAAGGAAGGAATGGGGTACACGGTGAAGCTCTGGCTGTTTATAAAGGTACGGCCCGCGGGGTCCGTCAGAGTCAGGATCAGCTGATACCGGCCTTTCGCCGGGAAGGTGATCGTGCCGCCCTCTTTGGCCAGGGTTCCGGAGGCATAGATCGCATAAGGTTCCGCACCGCCGTCGCCCTGAATAACCGTCCAGTCGGCGGTGAGACTCTCCAGATCTGTGCCGCTGACGCTGACCGTTCCGGCTTCTCCGGCGTACCAGGTCTGCGGCGTGTTCAGCGTGACGGTCGGAACGGGATAGACGATGGTAGAGGCGCTGTAGGAGAACACCCGTCCCAGAGCGTCTGTCATGGAGGCGGTCAGAGTATAGTTTCCAACGTCCTTGAACAGGATTTTGCCGCCGTAGGCGTTCAGGCTGCCCTCCAGCGCGTCGGTGAGATCCACTTGCTTGCCGTCTTTGGTGAGCGACCATTCCACCGGAAGCACATTGTTGTTGCCGCGGGTGCGCAGGTCGACGGTCCGGTCGGTATGGGTCGCTGCCGGAAGCTCGAAGGAAATATCCAGCACCGGCAGGACTTCGATCTTCCCGCCGTTTTCATACAGGAACACGCGGCCCGTTTCATCCGTGATCCGGGCAATAAGCTCATAGGTGCCGGCGTGCTTGAATCGGATGGTGCCGCCGCTGTTGTCCAGCGCCCCGTCGACGTAGGTAAACCAGTCCTGAAAGCCGAAGCCGTTTTCGAGGAGCCATTCCACCTTCAGGCTTCCAAGCTCACTGGATTCCGGCGTTACGGTGACGGTGGTGTCAGTGTGGGCGGTTTCCGGCAGCTTGTAGGTGATGTCGGGGATGGGATAGACCTTGATGGGCGCGGAATAGCTGTAGGTTCTGCCCGCGGGATCAGTGAAGGCTGCTTTCAGCACATATTCGCCCTTTTCCTTAAAGCGGACAGTGCTGTCGGTATCCGTGAGCTTGCCCTCCACATAATCGGAAAGGACCGCAGCCTTGCCGTCTTTGGTCAGCGACCACTGGATTTCGGCGGTCCCGACGTTTTGGAAGGTCGCTTTCACCTGAATGTCGGTATCTGTGTGCGCGATCTCCGGCAGGTAGAAGCCCACGGAGCCGATTGGGTAGACAGTGACGGTCTGCGAGGCTTCAAAGGTTCTGCCGGTTTCATCGGTCAGTGTTCCGGTGAGTCGGTATACGCCCTTGTCCTTGAAGCGGATACTACCGCCCGAGTCGGTAAGGGCGCCATCCAGCTCGTCGGACAGCGCCGCGGGCTCGCCGTTCTTTTTTAGGCTCCACACCACGGACATGCCGTCCGCGTTCGTCAGCGTGGCGGCAACATCCACCGCGGTGTCGGTGTGGGACGTTTCCGGGAGCGTGAACGCAATACCCGCGACAGGATAGACCTTCGTGCTTTCCGTATGCGTAAAGACGCGGCCGGTTTCGTCGGTAACGGCGGCAGTCAGGGTATAGCTGCCCTTGCTCTTGAAAGCGAAGGTACCGCCCTCGCTGCCCAACGTGCCATCCAGAATGTCGGTGAGCTGGGCGGATTCGCCGTCCTTTTCCGCCGTCCAGACGATGTCGTGGCCGTAGAGCGATGCCGGAGCGTAAGCCAGCGTGACGGATTTGTCCGTGTGGGTCGTTTCCGGCAGGTCAAAGGTCAGGTCAAGCACCGGGTATACGGTCACGGTTTTGGACAGCGTTGTTTCTTTTCCTCTGACGTTTTTCGCCGTCGCGGTCAGGGTATAGACGCCGTCCTCTTTAAATTGAATAGTACCGCCCTCCAGCCCAAGGCTTCCGGTGACGGCGTCAGTAAGCTCCACCGGCTGTTTGGAGCCGTCCGCGGCGGTTTTGGTCAGCGACCACGCAAAGCTCTGTGTGTATTTCCATACCGGCATGACCTTGATCTCGGTATCGGTATGGGCAGTTTCCGGCAGCTCGAACCGTACCTGCGCGTCCGGGTAATAATAGGAGCCACCGGAATCACCGGAATCCGAGCCTCCGGGAGTTGGTGTCGGGGTCGGTGCTGGTGTTGGCTTCTCCGGCTCACTGGGGGTCGGTGTCGGCTGTTCCGGATTACTTGGGGTCGGGGTATCAGACGCCGGGGACGATGGTGTTGGCGTGACAGGCTTCGGATCGGCCTTGCCGGTCATATCGTCGGCCTCGCCCTTGGTCACCGGATCGTTGGGGTGGAGCTTGCCGTCGCCGGTATCCCCGATGATCCCGTCTTCTTTTCCGACGATGGCATAGCCCTTGTCATCATCCGGGATATCCGACTGGTCGTCATAACCGCTGTGCCCCTGGGTGTTTTTTGCTTCATCGTCCTGGCCCTTTACCCGCACCAGCATTTTGATAATCTCGGCGCGGGTGATCGGTTCGTCCGGTTTGAAGCCGTCCGGGTAATCTGCGGGATCGATGATTCCGGCGTTGACGAGTGCCTCAATGTACTTTTCCGCCCAATGCCCGTCAATGTCGGAGAAGGTAGGCGGGTCCTTCACCGCGCTTCCCGTGTCCAGCTTCAGCTCCTTCGCCAGATCCGCGGCAAATTCCCCGCGGGTGATGATGTCGTTTTTCCCGACGAAGCTCTCCGGGTGTAGACGGTAGCCCGTGTAAATGCCGCCGCATACCAGAAGAACCAGCAGGAGAACCAGAAGCAGGACGCCCTTCTTTTTGCCTTTCAGGTTCATACGCTTTTTCATTCCTCTCTTTCAATTTCAAATTTGAATACGACGAAGGCCGGAATCAGCGCCGCCGATCCCGGCCTTACGTCCAGGTATGGTTCATAATTTCAGTTCCATGCCGCTGTCCGACTCCGGACGCTGTGTATCCAGAGCTTCCCTCGTCGGAAAAATGAGCTTGCCATCCTGCATTTCAAAAACGCAGCAATCCTCCCGATCACAGATCATGAGGCGGTGCTGGTAGCGGCTCTGGACGTCGATGTACTCCCGAACCTCAAGATCGTTTGCAAGCGGGACGCCGGAAGAATACCGGCCGTCCGGCAGGAAGCAGTAGCCGAAAAACTCCGGTTTCTTCGGAATCTCCGAATCCAGAGGACGAATCTGCGAGAGCTGGAGCCGCGCGCGGTCGGGAAGCAGTTCGGGCTTTAACAGGC
>Ga0183095_10512_pt2 | contig 82455 bp, 70 predicted proteins | sample BioMet4_FD_130346 | JGI IMG/M metagenome (GOLD analysis project Ga0183095, IMG submission 130346) | Microbial communities from bioreactor (seeded with sewage sludge) at LBNL, California, USA - Biofuel metagenome 4 (v2) (version 3) | ecosystem: Engineered > Bioreactor > Anaerobic > Unclassified ... | reverse complement strand
CGGCCTATCCCATGGAGCACCGCGCGGCGCATCTGCGCGAGGTGTTCTCGCTGCCCGAGAACATCGTGCCCTACGCCGTGCTGCCCATCGGCTGGCCGGAGAAGCTGCCGGCGGCGTCCGACCGCTACGACGCTTCCATGGTGCACGAGAACCGCTGGTAATCGAGTGAAGCGCCGGCGCGCTGCCGGGCTGTCAGCCGCCGAAAAATATTGTAAAGGCCCTTGAGAGGCCTTCGTGATTTGGAAAAAGGGGAGAAGCGACACGGTGAAAAAGCTGTTTGAATCCGCGAGCCTGGGCACGCTTACACTGAAAAACCGCCTGATTCGGGCGGCGATCTGGGAAAACATGGCTGCAGTCGGCGGGCATCCCACGGAGCAAATGACCGCGTTTTACGAAGAACTGGCCGGCGGCGGCGCGGGGCTTATCATAACGGGGTACATGCTCGTCGACCAAGAGGGCCGCATGGACCGCGGAGTTTCCGGAATCTATGACGATTCCTTTCTTCCGGAATATCGCAGACTCACGGACGCCGTTCACGCAAAGGGCGGCAAAATCGCCGCGCAGCTTGCGTATCGCGGCACGCAGGGGGGAAATCCGGACTGCGAGCTCTGGGGAATGTCCGCCGTGGCCCACAAGACCACGGGGCTCACGCCGCACGAAATGACAACGGATGAGATCCGCCGGCTGGAGGGCCTGTTTGCCGATGCCGCGCGCAGAGCCAAAGCGGCGGGCTTCGACGCCGTGGAGCTCCACGCCGCCCACGGCTATCTGCTGTCCCAGAGCCTGAGCCCTTACTACAACCGCCGCAGGGACCAATACGGCGGCAGCCTGGAAAATCGCGCCCGCCTGCTGACGGAGACCTGCGAAAGGGTGCGGGAGGCCGTCGGGAAAGACTACCCCGTCCTGGTCAAGCTCAACTGCTCGGATTTTGCCGAGGGCGAGGCGGGCTTTGACGAGTGCGAATACGCCTGCCGCCGGCTGGACGAGCTCGGTATCGACGGCGTGGAGATCAGCGGGGGAGACCGGGTCTGGGCGACCCGCAACAAAACGCCGAGCCTCTACGCGGGCTACGCGGCGAAGATCGCGGATGAGCTCCGCGCCCCGGTCATTCTGGTCGGCAACAACCGGGACCCCGAGGTGCTGGAACAGCTGCTCGAAAAGACGGGAATTTCCTTCTTCTCCCTGGCAAGGCCGTTCCTGCGGGAGCCCGACCTTGCGGCGCGCTGGGAGCGCGGCGATCGGACGCCCTCGAAATGCGTCAGCTGCGGCAGGTGTTATTCCCCGCAGGGCGTCGGCTGCGCATTCCGCCGGGGCAAAAATCCCTGAAGCGGGCCCCGCCTCCGTGTGTCTCCCAAAAGAGCTTCCCGAGCCGTAAAATAAATGGAATAGAAACAAGAAATCATACACAGCGGCCATGAGAATACAGCAAAACGGACTGAAAACAATACGTTTTCAGTCCGTTTTTGGTGGAGATTAGCGGGATCGAACCGCTGACCTCATGACTGCCAGTCATGCGCTCTCCCAGCTGAGCTAAACCCCCATCGGCGAGAATTATTCTACCAGATGAACGGCAGAAATGCAAGAACTTTTTTCTGGATTTTCGAAAAAGAAACGGGCCCAGGGGCCCCGAAGGGCCCCGGGCGCGGGTCAGTTCTGAGCGTCCTCCTGAATGAAGTAGAGGTAGAAATTATAGACGATGCTCACGATGTAATAGCGGGTCATGTCCTGCGTCGCGAGCTCGTAGACCGAGCCGAGCGTGCTGGTGCCGCGCATGATCGAATTCATGTAGCTCCAGCAGATCGCGTCCAGCTCCTCCTGCGTGAGGTTCGGGTACTGCGCGGCGAAGCCGGAGGCCTGCGCCTCGTCGACCGTGGTGTCGTAGCCGCCGAGCTTCGCGAAGCGGAAGAGCGTAACGGCTGCGTCCTTGCGAATGAGCGCGTCGCCGTCGCCGAGCTCCGTCACCGCGGGGCTGATGAGGTCGTTGTCGATGGCCCACTGGACGGCGGGGGCGTATTTGCCCGTGACGGACTTCTCCCAGCCGACGCTGGCGCTGGTGACGGTTCCGACGTCCGGCTTGCCGCTGATGCGGTAGAGCACGTCCAGGAACTCGGCGTAGGTGCAGGTGTTTTCAAAGCCGAACTCCGTGTCCGAGACCGGGTCCATATAGCTGTTGCCGCAGAGATAGTCGAGCGCGGCCAGCGTGATGTTCTCCGGCATGTCGGTAAAGGAATAGGTCTTGAGCTGCGTCTGCGAGTCGGCCTTGCCGAGCAGCGCGTGGGCGTAGTAGTTGTTGTTGAGGATGTCCGTTGAGATCTGGAAGTCGAGCGCGATCTCCTGCTGGAGCTTGTCGACGGCGGCCTCGTCGACGGTCTTGTCCGTGAAGGCGGTCACCTCGCCGGTCGAGGTGTCGAAGCCGTAGTCGGCGGTGACAAAGCTCTGGTCGGAGAGAATGGCGGCGTTCCGCGCCTCGGGCGAGAGGACGTCGCGGCCGACCAAGAGGCGCGAGTCGTAGTCGAAGCCGAAGAGATTGAGAAGCGTCGGCAGGATGTCCACGGTGCAGCAGTAGGTGTCGACGGGGACGTTCATGCCGGGGACGTAGCAGATGAAGCTGTTGCGGTATTTTTCGAAGGTCGTGTCGACCTTCTTGCCCGCAAGCTCGTTGTATTCCGACTCCGTGAGGCCGTACGGATAGTGGTCGTTCGTGAGGACGATGACGGTATTGTCGGCGATGCCGGCCTCCTCCAGCCGCTGCAGGAGATATTCCATCGCGTACTCGAGCTCCATGTTGCAGGCAATGTACGCCTTGACGGTGTCCGAGTAGGGCAGGGCGTCCGTCACGGCCTTGTTCTTGGCGCTCATGGGATTGTCCCAGTTGTACTGGTAATGGCCGCTGAAGGTCATGTAGTAGGCGCAGAACTGGTCGCCGGAGGTGATGTAGTCGTCGACCGAGGCCTTCATCATGTCGAGGTCGGAGGTCGGCCAGGTGAGCGGGATGTCGAGGCCGTCGGTGGCGGACTGGAAGGTGTAGCCCATGTTGGGATGGGTGACGTTGCGGGAGTAGTATTCGCCCGTGTAGTTGTGGTAGGCCCAGGTCTGGACGCCCTCGCTCTTAAATTCGTTGCCGAGGCAGAACGGCAGATAGTTCTTCTGCGAGGCGTAGAAGCTCGCGGTGGACTTGACGCGCGAGAGATCGGGGAACAGGCCCATGCAGTAGGTATACTCGCCGTTTGTGGTGTTGCTGCCGAAGGTGCCGAAGTAGTTATTGAACACGAAGCCGTTGTGCGAGAGCTTGTAGAGCGCCGGGGTGCGGGTCTCGTCGATGAGGTACGGCGAGAAGGATTCGGCGCAGATCGTGATGAGGTTATAGCCCATGAGCTCGCCGGTGTATTCGTTCTTCGAGGTGGGCGTCACGCCCTTGAAATACTCGTCGAGCTTCTGCAGGGCGGACTCGGTCGTGGAGGAGGAGAGCTCGTCGAAGTCCAGATCGAGTGTGTTGCAGGCCTCGAGCTCGTCCGGGGTCGCGGCGGACGCGTCGGGCTGCGCGGTGGGGTAGGCGACCGTCTCCGACTGGGTCGGCTTCTCGCGGAAGAGCACGTATTTGCATTCAAGCCGCGAGGTGGAGAGCAGGCCGATGTTCTTGACGCTGATCTCCGTCGCGGTGGAGGAGTCGGTATAGAGCCGATAGGCGGAGTAGGCGTTGCGGTTGTTGAGCAGCATCACGCCGACTGCGCTGTAGTGGAATCCGACGGCGAGCAGCGCGGCGAGGATGGGCCAGCGCCAGTCGACCCGCGGGAAGGCGAGCTTTTTGAGCCCGACGAGCACGGCCACGGTCGGGATCGGGAGCAGGAGCGCCAGGATGCGGGGCAGCGCCTTCCAGATGCCGTAGAGCATCTGGTGCCAGAAGTTCGTGACGGCGGTCGCGCCGAAGGTGACCTGCCAGACGGACATGAACTCGCCGAAGATCGAGTTGTAGACGAACTGGATCTCAAAATAGAGCACGAGCAGCGAGGTCAGCACAATCGCGAGAATGCGGTTGACCTTGGGCGGGAAGACCGAGAGCAGCACGAAGAGAATCAGGGCTGCGGACACGGCGAACAGGAGCGGATAGACGATCCGGGCCGTCAGCGCGTGATAAACAAATAGATGGAGCACCAGCTCCAGATAGATGGGAACCGCCGCACAGGCGATCAGCGTCCACCACATGCCCTTTTCCGGGTGCGGGATGCGAAATTTCATAACATACGCCTCATTTCCAGCGTATTTTACAATATTCGGCGCCAAATTTCAATAGCTTTCACAAAACGGAAAAGATTGGCCGGCAAACGGCGGAAAAAGAAAAGCGAAACCCGGAAAACCCGGATGAAAACCGCAAAAGAGTCAATTCCATATTCCGCGGAATTGTGGTACAATAGGCAAAGAACAGGAAAGAATGGAGCTGATAGCATGAAACGGTTACTGAGAGGCGGCACGGTGGTCAGCGGCAGCGGCTCGCGCACGGCGGACCTCCTCATCGACGGGGAAAAGATCGCCGCGGTCGGCGAGAACCTGGCCTGCACCGACGCGCAGGTGACGGACGTCTCCGGCAAGCTGCTCTTCCCGGGCTTTATCGACGCGCACACGCACTTTGATCTCGACGTCTGCAACACCACGACGGCCGACGATTTTTACACCGGCAGCCGCAGCGCCATCCGCGGCGGCACCACCATGGTCATCGACTTCGCCTGCCCCAACAAGGGCGAGAGCCTCGCCTACGGGCTGCAGCTCTGGCACAGGAAGGCCGACGGGCGCTCCGCCTGCGACTACGGCTTCCACATGACGATCGACGACTGGAACGAATCCATCCGCGCCGAGATCCCGGCCATGTTCGAGGCCGGCATCCCGTCGTTCAAGATGTATATGACCTATCCCGCCATGATGATCGGCGACAAGGACATGTTCTTTGCGCTCGAGGAGCTCAAAAAATACGGCGGCATCGCGGGCGTCCACTGTGAGAACAGCGGCGTCATCGACGCGCTCATCGAGCAGCACAAAAAAGCCGGCCTCCTCGCGCCGGGCTCGCATCCCGAGTGCCGCCCGAATCCGCTCGAGGCCGAGGCCGTCTCGCACCTGCTGCGCATCGCCGAGGTGGCCGACACGCCCGTCGTGATCGTCCACCTGAGCACGAAGGAGTCGCTCCACGAGGTGCTCGAGGCCCGCGCGCGCGGCCAGAAGGTCTATGTCGAGACCTGCCCGCACTACCTGCTGCTCGACGACAGCCGTTACTATCGGGAGCCCTTTACCGAGGCCGCGCGGTTTATCTGCGCGCCGCCCCTGCGGAAAAAGGCCGACCAGGAGGTCTTGTGGAAGGCGCTGGCCGACGGCGCCATCCAGACCGTCTCGACCGATCACTGCAGCTTCACGCTCGCCCAGAAGGACGCCGGAAAGGACGACTTCACGAAGATCCCCGGCGGCCTGCCCGGCGTCGAGACGCGCGGCGTGCTGCTCTATTCCTACGGCGTGGCCGAGGGACGGATCACGAAGGAGCAGATGTGCGCGCTTTTGTCCGAGAATCCCGCGAAGCTCTACGGCGCGTATCCGCGCAAGGGCGTGCTGGCCGAGGGCAGCGACGCCGACATCGTGGTCTACGACCCGAAGGCCGACAGCGTGATCACGGCCAAGGACCAGCTGGCGAACGTCGACTACACGCCGTTCGAGGGCTTTAAGACGAAGGGCTCGATCGCCCAGGTCTACCTGCGCGGCCGGCTGGCCGTGTCCGGCGGCGAGCTGCGCATCGGCTCCGAGGGAAAGTATATCCCGAGAAAGCCGGGAAAGCTGTAAGAAAATGCGCGGCGGAGGTCTGGACTCCGCCGCGTTGTTTTTCCCCGGATGAATTCCGCCCCTCCCATGCGGGAGAGGCGGAGATTTTTTACTGGATGGGCGAGGTCTCGCGCAGGAGCCGCAGATCGGCGCCGTCCGTCTGGAGCTGCGCGAGCGCCTGGGCGGGGTTCTGCGTGCAGAGATAGAGCTGCGGGGCCTGTGCGGCGCCGTCCGCCGGCGCTGCGAGCGCGTCGGCCTGCGCGGGCCGCGTGAACACGCGGTAGCCGGTCAGCCCGGCGGCCTGGTCGGCCGTGAGCAGGACCATGACGGATTTGAAATTCAGCACGCTGTCGAGCGCGTTGTTCGCGGCCTGGAGCGCCGCCGAAACGTCGGCGGCGCCGTCCGGCACGGTGAGCCCCAGAAGGTGCCCGGAGGCCGAGAGCGTGCGGACGAGCTCGGGATTCTGCTCGATCTCCGCCTCGGTCAGAAAGAAGGTGCCGCGCAGGGAGGCGGACTTAAGCGCGTCGGCCGCGGCCGCGGCGGAGCCGATGCCGGTGAAGGCCAGATAGACGGTTGCGTGCGTCTCGGGCTTGGGCTCGGCCGGCGTCTCGGTCTGCGCGGCGGTATTGCCGGAGGTCGAGGGCGAGGTGGAGGCGGCCGGCTTTTTGCTGTCGGCGTAGTACTGCGCGATGCGGTTGGCGATGAAATTCTCCGCCTTCTCGACAAAGAGCGTGTCGTCGTAGACCTCGCTGCCGTCCGTAAAGCGCAGGATCATGTAGCCGTTCCGGCTCGTGAGCACGGAGAGCGAGAGGCCGAAGTGCGAGGCGCAGAGGATGACCGGCACGTAGAGGATGCCGTTTTTATAGGTGGTGAGAACGCTGGAGACGTTCTTGTCCTCGTCGGTCACGGTGCCGTTTTCCAGATCGAAGATGAGGCGCTTGGCGCGCGTGAAGAGCACGAAGGTCTGTTCGGTCGCGTTGTAGGCGCTCACGACGCCGCAGGGCTCGGAGTCGAACGCGGTGTAGGGCACGAAGAGGCCCGCGTTTGTGTAGAAGGGCAGGGAGCCGGGCGTGAGCGTGGTGGGGATCGTGTCGTTCACGGCGATAAAGCAGAAGCTGTCGGCCGCGCGCGCGGGGACGCTGAGGCCCGTCACCAGCATGGCGAACAGCAATATGCAGGAAATCAGCCGTTTTTTCATCGTTCCGGCTCCTTTCTCGTGGATTTCTGCTCTAGTATACCACAGATTCCGGTGCCGGGCAAGGAAAATCAGTTGCGGGCCGCGGGCCGCCTGTGCTACAATAAAAGGGAAATAAACTGCGCCGGAGGGATTCGCCATGAACCGCATCGACAAGGAAAACTACTATCTGGACATCGCGGAGACGGTGCTCGAGCGCTCGACCTGCCTGCGCCGCTGCTACGGCGCGATCATCGTCCGCAACGACGAGATCGTGGCGACGGGCTACAACGGCGCGCCGCGCGGACGGAAGAACTGCACCGATCTCGGCTGCTGCGTGCGCGAGCAGCTGCGCGTGCCGCACGGCGAGCGGTACGAGCTCTGCCGCAGCGTCCACGCCGAGGCCAACGCGATCATCTCCGCCTCGCGCAACGAGTGCATCGGCGGCACGCTGTACCTGGTCGGCCGCGACGCCGCCACGGGGGAGATCCTGGGCGACGCGACCTCCTGCTCCATGTGCCGGCGCATGATCATCAACTCCGGGCTCAGCCGCGTCGTGGTGCGCCGGACGAAGACGGAGTACGTCGTGACCATGGTCGACGAGTGGATCGAGCAGGACGACACGATGGGCGAGACGCCGTTCTCCCTGTAGGGCGGCGCGTATAAAATTTCCCAAACCCGGTTAGGCTTTCTTTTGAAAGGGGGCGCGGCCGTGGTCAAGGGAATCACGCGGCAGGTGGTCGTCGTCAAGTCGCCCGACCCGGCGCTGTTCGACGAGGCGATCTTCCTTGTGCGCAGCGAGGCGGTCGGAAAGGGCGGCGTGTCGGACGAGGACGTCCTGCGCGAGGCCAGGCAGGCGGCGGGCCGCTATGCGGCGGGCAGGGTGCGCGGCGGCCGGCGGGGACGCGTCTCGCCGGGGCAGCTTTTGTGCCTGCTCGCGGGCGGGGCGCTGGTGGGCCTTGTCTGGTTTCTCTGTTCGGTTTTTTGAAAAAAGCGTACGCCAGACGGCGTCATTCCGGGCCGGCAGCCGCGGCTGCCCCCGGAATGACGCTTTTTCTCCGCCGATTCCCGAAAATGCGATTTTCTCCTTGTTGAACGGGGCGTTTCATGGTACAATCACACGGGAAAGCGAGGGATTCCATGAAGCTTGGAAACATCGAAATCACGGGCAAAGCGGTGCTCGCGCCGATGGCCGGCGTGACCGACTGGGCCTTCCGGACGGTCTGCCGGGAGCTCGGCGCGGCCGTCACGGTGACGGAAATGGTCTCCTCGCGCGCGCTCGTCTATCAGGATAAAAAGAGCATCGCGCTCTTAAGGCGCACGGACGGGGGCGTCTGCGGCGCGCAGATCTTCGGCAGCGAGCCGGAGATCATGGCCGAGGCCGCGGGCCGCGCCCTGGAAATCTCGCGCGCCGATTTTCTCGACATCAACATGGGCTGCCCCATGCCGAAGATCGTGAACAACGGCGACGGCAGCGCGCTCATGAAGGACCCGGACAAGGCGGCGCGGATCGTCGAGGCGGTCTGCCGGGCGGTTCCGGTGCCCGTGACGGTCAAGTTCCGCAAGGGCTGGGACAAGGGCAGCGCGAACGCGCCGGAATTTGCGCGCGCGCTCGAGCAGGCGGGGGCCGCGGCCGTGGCCGTGCACGGCCGAACGCGGACGATGCTCTACTCCGGCGTGGCCGACTGGGACTGCATCCACGCGGTCAAAGAGGCGGTCGGGATCCCGGTCGCCGCCAACGGAGACGTGTTCGGGCCGGACGAGGCCGTGCGGTGCCTGAAGCGCACCGGAGCCGACCTCGTGATGGTCGGGCGCGGCGTGTTCGGCAATCCGTGGGTCTTTTCCCAGATCGAGGCCGCCTGCGCCGGGCTGCCGGTGCCGGAGCGGCCGCCGCTCGCCGAGCGGATGGATACGGCGCTGCGGCAGTTCAGACTCTCGGCCGAGGACAAGGGCGAGCACATCGCCTGCCTGGAGGCCAGGAAATACCTGTCGTGGTATCTGCGCGGCGTGGCCTACGCCGGGTATTACAAGGAGAAAATTTCCGCCGTCAGCACGGCGGAGGAGATCGAGGCCATCGTAAGGGGCATCAAGAGGGATTTGAAATGAACAACACGCGGGATGAAGAGAAGCTGGTGCGCGCCGCTGCCGCGGGAGACGACAGCGCCTTTGAGCAGCTCATGCTGGCGCACCAGAAGCAGGTCTACAATCTCTGCCTTCGCATGTCCGGCAGCGCGGAGGACGCGTTCGACCTCTCGCAGGACGCGTTTTTCCGGGCCTGGCGCGCGCTGGGGCAGTATCAGTTCGAGGCCGGGTTTTCCACCTGGCTTTTCCGGCTGACGAGCAACGTCTGCATCGACTTCCTGCGCCGGAAGAAGCGCGAGAGCCATGTCTCGCTGACCTTCTCCGACGACGAGGAGGAGGGGAAGGAGATCTCCCTCCCCGACGCGGCACCGCTGCCCGAGGAGCGTCTGATTTCGCGCGAGACGCACGGCGAGCTGCAGGCCGCGATGGACGCCCTCCCGGCGGACTACCGCGCGATTCTGCAGCTGCGCGTCGTCGAGGATCTGCCCTACGAGGACATCGGGCGCATTCTGGAGATCCCCATCGGCACCGTCAAGTCGCGGCTGGCGCGCGCGAGAATTCAGCTCAGAAAAAATCTTCTGAGCGGGAACAATCCGCCGTTCTGTTCGTCTATGACGGTGGAGGGGAGGTGAGCGCGTCATGACGTGCGAAGAAGCGCTGACGCTGATCAGCGCAAAGCTGGACGGGACCCTGAGTCCGGCGGAGGAGGACGCGCTGCAGGCGCATCTGGAGCGCTGCCCCGACTGCCGGCAGGTTCTGCAGGAGCTGACGGACGCCGAAAACGGCATCCTGGAGCTGCAGGCGGACCCGCCCGACACGTTGGTTCCGGGCGTGATGAAGAAAATCCGCCGCGCGCGCGAGAAAAAGGCCGAGCGAAAGGGATTTTTCTGGTCCGCGGGCGTGCTGGCTTCGGCCGCGGCCGTGCTGGCCGTCTTGTTCGGGCTGGGCCTCATCCAGCTGCCGGGCTTCGACCGGAGCGCGCCGGCGACCGCCGCGATCGGCCATTTTTACGAGAACGCCGTGGAAGACGAACACGAGAGCGCGGCGAGAATCGCCGACGAGCGCGACTGCGCGGTGCTGGTCGTGCAGACCCGGGGCGGGACGATTGCCGAGCTCGACGGGATGGACTGCCAGACGCTGGCCGACGGGGCGAAGCTCTATACAACCGACAACACGAAGCTGCAGAGCATCCAGGCCGCCCACAAGGGCGACTGGGCGATGGCGGTCTATGAGCCCGCCGGGCCCTACAGCACCGACGCCTCGGCCGAGGCCTGCGTGCTGCTCGTGCCGTAAGTTAAACAAAAAATCCGCCGGACAGATTGTCCGGCGGATTTTTTGTTATCGGGTCCAGCCGAGATCGAGCGCCAGGATCAAAAGAAAGTAGATGAGGGCGAACACGCCGGCGATCAGCAGGGCGGCCTTCAGCACGCCCCAGATCATGGCCCAGGTATCATGCCCGGAGAGCTGCGGCGATTCGCCGCCCTCCGGCGCGGCGTCCTTTTTGGGCGTGTACCAGGGCATGCCGTCTACGTTCATGTCGGCGATCACGCGGCCGTCGTCATCGTCGTATTGCTTTCTTTTCTTTGCCATGACGTCACTTCTTCTTGGCCTGGGCGGCCTTCTGCTCCTTGAGCGCGCGGATGGCCTCCTGCATGACGGGCTCGAGCTCCTTCGTGCGCTCCGGCGTGTTGTAGAGATGGCAGGCGCAGAAGTGCTCCGGCTCGAGTTCGTTGAAGTCGGGCGGCACGTACTTGCAGATCTCCATGCACTTGCGGCAGCGGGTGTGGAACTTGCAGCCGGACGGCGGATTCGCGGGGGAGGGGATGCTGCCCTCGAGGATGATGCGCTTCATCTTGTAGTCGGGGTCCGGCACCGGGATGGCCGAGAACAGCGCCTCGGTGTAGGGGTGCAGCGGATGGCTGAAGAGCTTCGCGGTCGGGGCGAACTCGACCATGCTGCCGAGGTACATGACGCCGACGGTGTCGGAGATGTGCTCGACGACGGACAGGTCGTGCGAGATGAAGAGATAGGTGAGGCCGAAATCGCGCTGCAGGTCCTTGAGCAGGTTGATGATCTGCGCCTGGATCGACACGTCGAGCGCGGAGACCGGCTCATCGCAGAGGATGAAGTCCGGGTTCAGCGCGAGCGCGCGGGCGATGCAGATTCTCTGCCGCTGGCCGCCGGAGAACTCGTGCGGATAGCGGTCCTTGTAGTAGGCGGGCAGACCGCAGGCGTGCATGATGCGGGTGATATAGTCGTCGAATTCCGCGGGCGGGACGATGTGGTGCTCGCGCGCGGCCTCGCCGATGATCTCGCCGACCGGCAGACGGGGGGACAGGCTCGAATACGGGTCCTGGAAGATGATCTGGATCTGCGGGCGCATTTTGCGCAGCTCGGATTCGGAGAGCTTGAAGATGTCCTGCCCGTTGAAGAAGACCTCGCCCGCCGTCTTGTCCTGCAGGCGCAGGATCGTGCGGCCGATGGTGGACTTGCCGCAGCCGGACTCGCCGACGAGACCCATCGTGGTGCCGCGCTTGATCTTGAAGGAGATGTCGTCGACGGCCTTGACGTTGCTGACGGTCATCTTGAGCAGGCTCGACTTGATCGGGAAATACTTCTTGAGATTCTTGACGACCAGCAGATACTGCGGGTCCTTTTCGGCGTTGGCAAAGCCGGACGCGGAGTACTCGTCATGGACGCTCGTTTTTATATTTTCCATTTCAAAGCTCCTCCACGTTGACAGGTTTCGGGTACTCGAGAATCTCGCCCTTGTCAAAGAACCGGTAGCAGGACACGACGTGCGTGTCGCTGATGCGGATGGAGGGCGGATACTTTCCGTCGCACAGGCCGCCGCACTCGCCCCGCATCTCGCAGCGGTCGCGGAAGTAGCAGTAGTTCGGCATGTTGATCGGGTTCGGGACGCTGCCCGGGATGTTGTAGAGCGTCTCGACCTTGCGGCCGACGACCGGCTTGGATTTCATGAGGCCGATCGTGTACGGATGGACGGGGTGGTGGAAAATGTCCTCCGCCGTGCCCTTTTCGACGATGCGGCCCGCGTACATGACGACCACGTAGTCCGCCATCGAGGCGACGACGCCGAGGTCGTGCGTGATGAGCATGATGGACGAGTTGATCTTGTCCTTGAGGTCGCGCAGCAGGTCGAGGATCTGCGCCTGGATCGTCACGTCGAGCGCCGTGGTGGGCTCGTCCGCGATGATGAGGCCGGGGGAGCAGGCCAGGGCGATGGCGATCATGATGCGCTGGCGCATGCCGCCGGAGAGCTCGTGCGGGTACATCTCGTACACGCCCTCTTTGTTCGCGATGCCGACGAGGTCAAGCATCTCGAGCGTGCGCTTCTTGATGTCCTCCTTGCTCATCTCCGGGTTGTGCAGCTCGATGACCTCGTCGACCTGCGCGCCGATGCGGAACACCGGGTTGAGGGAGGTCATGGGCTCCTGGAAGATCATGGAGACGTGGTTCCCGCGGATCTCCTGCATCTTGGCGGTCGGCGTGTTGACGATGTTGTAGGCGGTGCCGTCGCCCATGTTGAAGCGGATCTCGCCGCCGACCGTCTGGCCGGTGGGGCGCTGCAGCAGCTGCATGAGAGACAGGCTGGTGACGGACTTGCCGCAGCCGGACTCGCCCACGACGCCGACGGTGGAGCACTTCGGGATGTCGAACGAGATGCCGTCGACGGCCTTGACGGTGCCGATGTCGGTGAAGAAGTAGGTGCAGACGTTGTCGAACTCGACGATGTTGTTGGGGTCGCGCATCTTGGTCGTGTAGAGCTTCGGGTCCTTGTTGGCGTCGGCGCGGGCCTTTTCGAGCCGGCGCGTCAGCCTGCGGTTGAACCGGGAGATCTTGCGGGAATCCCTCGTGGAAATATACGAGGCTTCCTTGTTCTTCTTATGAAAAATAGCCATATTCCCGCCCCCTTATCGTTTCATCTTCGGGTCGAACGCATCGCGCAGGCCGTCGCCGACGAAGTTGAAGGCGATGACCGTGAAGCAGATGAGCGCGCCGACGGGAACCCAGATATAGGTGTATTTGATGAGGTTTTCGTTGGAGGCCGTGACGGAGTTGATCATGGTGCCCCAGGTGGCCAGCGGGTGCTTGACGCCGAGGCCGAGGAAGGACAGCGTGGACTCCAGAATGATGACGCTGCCGAGGCTGGCCGTCGCGGTGACGATCAGCTGGGGCATGACGTTCGGCATGAGGTGCTTGAAAATGCGGTGCTTGACGCGGATGCCGGTGGCCTCGGTCGCAACCATGAACTCCTGCTCGCGCAGGCTGAGGATCTGGCCGCGCACGAGACGCGCGACGCTGGCCCAGCCGAGGATGCCGAGCACCGCCATCATATAGGCCAGGCGGACGTAGGCGCCCAGCTTCATGGCGTCCATGAACGAGCCGAGGATGATCAGGATCGGCAGGGACGGGATACAGTAGAAAATATCCACGATGCGCATGATGAGGTTGTCGACCCAGCCGCCGAAATAGCCGGCGATGCCGCCCATGATGACGCCGAGGAAGGTCTCGATGAAGACGACGATGAAGCCGACGCAGAGGGAGATGCGGCCGCCGTACATCATGCGGGCGAGGATGTCCATGCCGTCGGTATCGGTGCCGAAGGCGTGGCGCGCGGAGGGGCCGTCGCTGATGTCGATGAGGTGCTTCCACTGGAAGCAGGTCAGCTGATAGTTGCCGGCCTTGTAGGCGATGGAGACGGTGGTGTCCTTCATCTTGGCGGTGCCGTCCGGATTGGTCGTGCCCTCGATGATGGGCTCGATGCCCTCGTAGCGGGTGGTCATTTCGGGGAACTGGTAGGTGAAGGAGCCGGAGTTGACGCCCTTTTCAGCCATGCCGGAGACGGCGGCCTGCGCGGCCTCCTTGAAGGCCAGATCGAGCGTGTCGTCGCCGCTTGCGTCGCGGACGACGAAGTTCGTGAGCAGGCCGTACTGCTGGCCGTCCGCGGTGTAGAGCATCATCTCGCCGTTTTCGTTTTTGACCTGATACTGCTGGCCGTCGGCCTCAAAGCTCTCGCCCGTGTAGGCGTTCAGCAGCGACTGCAGGAGCAGCTGGCTGGAGACCTTGGCGCTGTGGTCGATGGCGTCGATGACGTAGACCGAGCTCACCAGAATGGGGTCGCCGGGGAGAATGGAGGTCACGACGGTGCCGCCCTTGGCCGAAGTCAGGGCATAGTCGACCATGTCGTATTCAAACGAGGGCTTGCCGGCCGCGATGGCCTCGGCCGCGGCGGCCTCGAAGTCCGCGCCGCCCGCCTGCAGACCGGTGTACTGCACCGAGGCGCCGGAGCGGGTGATGGAGTAGTTCATCTTCTTAACCATCGTCCAGGTGTACTCCTGGCCCTCGTAGGTGAAGGTCGGGTTCTTGGAGGCGATGGCCGCGCCGACCACGGCGCTGAAATCCTCGCCGAGGGCGTCGCCCGTGTAGTCCATGGATTTGCCGAGCAGGTTGTAGGTGCCGATCTCGGCGTTGTCCGAGAAGGTGGCGACCTCGCCGCCCTGGTTGAGGCTCAGGGTATAGATGCCGTCGCCCAGCTTGGAGATCGCGTAGCCGGTGCCGTCCTGGGCGGTCACGACCGCGCCGGAGGCGTCCGTGGCTTTCATCGCCTCGATGGAGGCGGTGATGTTGCGCTGGACGTTGCTGTCGACCTGCACGCTGCTGTCGATCACGTGGTTCGTGTAGTCGGTGCGCATGGAGGCGGTGGCGTAGTCGCCGTTTACATAATCATACTTGAAGAAGACCTGCGTCTGCGAGTACGGGTAGAACAGGGGCACGATAAACGCGAACAGGAACATGAAGATCAGCACGCAGGTGCCGAAGATCGCGAGCTTGTTGCGGATAAAGCGCTTGAAGACGAGCTGGCCGGGGGAGAGCACCTTGACGCGCTTGGCGTCGTCGAGGGCCAGATGGCCGTCGTCCTGATGCTGCTTGTTTTCGAGCAGCTCCTTTTCCTTGAGGAGCTCGTTAAAGCTTTTTCTTTCCATAAAGAGCCTCCTCAATTCACGCGCACGCGCGGGTCGACGACCGCGTACAGAACGTCCGCGATCAGGTTGCCCAGCAGCGTGAGGATGGAGATGAACGCCAGGTAGAACATGGTGAAGGGGATGTCGCCGTTGACCATCGAGTAGTACGAGGCGTAGCCGATGCCGCGGATGGAGAACAGCGTCTCCGTGATGAGCGCGCCGCTGAACAGGCCGGGCAGGCTGCCGCCCAGGATGGTGACGAGCGGGATGAGCGTATTGCGAAACGCATGATAGCCGATGACCTTGCGCTCGGGCAGGCCCTTGGCCCTGGCCGTGCGGATGTAGTCCGCGTTGAGAACCTCGAGCGTGTTGGTACGGGTGTAACGCATCAGACCACCGATGCCGATAATAATCAAAGTGAGGGCGGGCAGGACGAAGTGCTTGGCAATATCAAAGAACTGTCCCGTCGGGGAGAGCAGATGATAGTTGCGGCCCATCATGCCGCTGATGTCAAACCACCGGAGTTTGACGGCAAAGACCAGTTTTAAAAGCGTCGCCAGGAAGAAGGTCGGCATGGAGATGCCGATCATGGCCAGCACCGTGACGGTATAGTCCGTCATGCTGTACTGCTTCTTTGCGGCGACCACGCCGAGCGGGATGGCGATGAGAATTTCAAAAATGAAGGCCACGAGGCCGAGGGCAAAGCTGTACCAGATGGTTCTGTGGAATTCCTCGGTGACGGGGATGGTGTACTGCCAGCTGTCGCCGAAATGGCCCTGTACGGCCGAACCGAGCCAGGTAAAATACCCGCTCACGACGTCCTTGTCCATGCCGTATTGTGCGTTCAGCTCTGTCAGCCATTCCGTATAGCTTTTCTGCGTGCCGGGCTTCTGAGACAGCTGACGCGCTGTTTTCTCAACGTAGCTGGTGGGCAGAGAATACATCAGGGCGTAGATGATGAACATCACAAAGAAGAAGATGAGACAGGACGTTAGAACTCTTTTTAATATGAATTTTGACATTCCAGTTGTCTCCTACCTATCGTTTACAGTATTTGGGTACCGCGCGTCCTGCGGTTTCAAGACTCCAATGCCAGCAGGCGCCGCAGCGCCTGCTGGCACGGAGGTTATACCCTGATCAGTCTGTTTGCCTGCGCGGGAAAAACAGATTAATTCATCTCCAGGTTCTGGACGTCGTTCATCCAGCCCCAGAAGGTGGTGATGTCGGGTGTCATCGTGGCGGTATTGACGCGCTCAGTGGAGACAAGCGTCGCGTTCTGTCTCTGGTAGTTCGGGATTTCGACGGCCCAGTCAAGGATGATGTTCAGGCAATCCTTGTAGGTGGCCTTGCGGAAGGACTGGTCAACGGAGGAGCGGGCGTCGACGATCAGCTTGTCGAGCTGCGCATCCTGGATGTGATAGTGGTTGGTGCCGCCGTTTTCCGGAATGTTCTTGGAGTAGTAGATCTGATACATATCGGGATCGGGCGTGGCCTGCCAGGCGGCGGCCCACATCTCCACGGTGCCGGCGTCGAGGCCGTCCCACAGGATGTTGCCGTCGGAGACGTCGTTGATTTCCAGCGTGATGCCGATGGAGGCCAGCGCGTCCTTGGTGTTGGTCAGAATGCCGTAGGCGGGATGGTCGCCGCTGCCGTCGGCCGGAATGATGACTTCATAGGACATGGAAGCGCCTGCGGGAGCCGCGGTGAACTTCTTGGCGGCGTCGTCCCAGGTGTAGCCGGCGGCCTTGAAGAAGCCGATGGAGGCCTGCAGGGCCGCGTCGTACTTCTGCTCGTCGGTCATGTCGCTCGTGTAGAGATCCTTGCCGTCGACGTCCTTGGAGAACGCGATCGAATAGCCTTCGTCGGCGGGCTTGGGAGCCGCCCAGGAGGTGTTGGAGATCGGGTACTGGATGACGTTGGCGAGATCGCCGTAGTAGGAGTCGATGACGGTGTCGCGGTAGACGGCCAGCAGGGTGGCGATGCCCTTGCGGAGATCCTTGGACTGGTCGGAGCCGGAGTCGTCGCCGACCTTGACGAGGTTGGCGTTGATGCCGAGGTAGCCGTAGCCGAGGTTGTCGACGGTGTAGACCGTGTAGACGTCGCCATTGAGCTCGCCGTTGGAGTTGTAGCCCTTGATCGAGGTGACGGCGTCGGTGTTGAAGGTGTCGTCGGCGGTCAGATCATAGGTGCCGGTGGAGATACCGGTCAGCATATCGGCAGCGGAGGTCTCCTTGAAGAGGATGGTCTTGATCTTCGGGCAGCCGAGGAAGTAGTTTTCATTGGCTTCCAGGGTAACGGTGCCGTTCTCATAGGAGACGAACTTGTACGCGCCGGCGCCCTTGGGGACGGTGCCGACAGCCTTCATCGGGGACAGATCGCCCTTGGTGAAGCCGAACTTGTGCGCGTCGAAGTCGTAGTTCGCGGGATCGCCGTAGTAGTTCAGCGGGGAGACGATCATGGTCAGCTGATAGATGGCGGTGGCATCGACCTTCGTCATGTGGAGGGTCATGCTGTAGTCGCCGGTCTTCTTGATGCCGGAGATATAGTCGGCGCCTTCGCCGGTCTGGATGCCGGTGGCGAACTTGGTCGCGTCGTCGCCCAGATAGCCGTTGATGGCGTCAAAGAGGTCGACGGAAGCCTGCTCGGTGGTGTTGGCGGTGGCGAGATCGCCCTGGTAGGCGTCCTCGATGGCCTTCCAGCACTCCTCCGGGGTGGCGTCCTTGGCGACGTCCGGATAGTTCCAGAGATTCATGGCCTCGCCCACGGTGGTGGCACCGTAGTCCTTGCAGGCCTCGAAAATGCTGTTGACAAAGTCAACGCCGGCCTTGTCGACGGCAGCCCAGTACTCGTTGTACTCGTCCTCGGTGAAGAAGGTCGAGGTGGGGTTGTCGCGGCCGTTGGCGATGATGAGGTTCGCCATGGTCTGCATGCCGGAGCGGTAATCCTCCATGCCTTCGATCGGAAGGGCGTACATGGTAGCGGCTCCGTCATAGGTCGGGTCGCAGTAGACGTACATGCTGAAGATGACGTCGTCGATCGTGATCGGCGTGCCGTCTTCGAACTTGGCGTCGTCGCGGATGGTGATGTTATAATCGACGGTGCCGTCGTCGTTCTGGACAACGTCGCAGTCGCCGAGGCCGTAGTAGGTGTAATCCGTGCCGTTGTACGCACGGGTCTCGCCCTCGATGCCCTTGAGGACAACGTTGCCTTCGCGGTCGGAGTTCAGAAGCGTCAGACCGTTCATGCTGTTGGCAATGTACATGTCGTATGCGGTGGTTTCGAAGAAGGCGGAGAACTTCTGCGAGAAGTCGCCGGTCGCGACGACAAGCGTGTCGTTCTTGGCCTCTTCAGCGGGGGCGGAAGTGCTGGCGCTGGCGGATGCCGAAGCGCTCGCGCTGGCGGAAGCCGCAGGCGTGGAGCTGGTCGTCTCTTCAGCCTTCTTGGAGCAGCCGGCGAGAACGGAAAGCGCCATAACGAGGGCCAGCAGCAGCGCTACCAGTCTTGTGGTGGTTGTTTTCATTTTTTTCCCTCCTAAAAGATTTATATTTGCGGCTGCGGCGGACGCCGCGCCGAAATATACCCTTATGCTTCGTCCTCCCGCGCCGTGCCGGTTTTTTCCAGGCGCAGAAGACGCCGCGCGCGGAACATGACGAGTCCCGCCGCAAAGATCACGAGCGTCAGAGCCAGAAAGATCGCGTCGCGCGCGCTCTCGCCCCGCAGGGCCCACATGACCGCGTGGCCCAGGGCCGAGGCGCCCGAGAAGATCATGAGAAAAAGCGTCGCGGAGCAGAGCCGGTCGTAGATCTTGTCGCGGTGCTCGCGCGTCATCCGCTCGCCGGCCGTCACGAGACGGCGGCAGCCCGCGGCCGCGTAGTAGACGGGGAAGAGCAGCAGCGCGAACGGCAGCAGCACGTAGAGAACGCGCGTGGCGGGGGCGTTCAGACTGAGCGCCGCCAAAAAGGCCAGCGCGGCCGCGCCGGTGCAGACGAGATAAGTTTTGCGCGTGCGCGCGACCGTCTCGGGAGGCTCCAGAAAGCCGTACCAGTCGCCCCGGTAGACAGGGCGCGTGACGAGCCGGCCGGATTTCGGGTCGACGCTGTTCTCGAGCCGGTAGTCCGACGTGTACTTTCTCGTGACCATCCTGCCGCGCCTCCCGCTGCCAAAAATACCCGTCTCCCGGCCAAACGTGCGCGATATGCGGACACTTTTGCCTGTAGTGTGCGGGTGTCCCGTTCATTTTATCAGAGCGCGGGTATAAATTCAACTGTTTTTCCGCAGAACCCCTTCCAAAATTCTACCATGGGGCAAATTTCCTCAGAGCCGGCAGGCGGAAATCCACTCGGAAACGGCGCTGCCGATGCGGCGGATGCAGCCCGGCTCATAGGGGACGTCGATGCCGGAATCCTCGCAGAGCTCGCGGAAGGTCTTGGTGCCGCCCGCGTCGACGAAGCGCAGGTAGCGCGTCCAGGCGTCCGCGCGGTCGTGCCGCGAGAGGATCCAGAACTGGAAGGCGACGGTCTGCGCCATGCAGTAGTCGATGTAGTAGAGCGGATAGAGGTAGATGTGCAGCTGGCGCTGCCAGCCGGAGCCGCGGCCGTAGAACGGCAGATTGTCAAAGTCGATCCACGGGCGGTACTTCCGCTCGAGCCGCAGCCAGGTTTCGTTGCGCTCCTCGGGCGTCAGATCCTCGTTTTCGTACATGAGGTGCTGGAACTCGTCGACCATACAGCCGTAGGGGATGAAGATGAGCGCGTCCTCGCAGTGACCGAGCTCGTATTTTTCGGTCGAGGGGCCGAAGAAATAGCGGTGGTAGTCCTGCGTCAGGAACTCCATCGACATGGAGTGGCACTCGCAGGACTCCATGTTCGGGCTCTGCAGCGCGCGCGGATAGTTGTACTTGTAGGCGCGGAAATCGGCGAAGGCGTGGCCGGCCTCGTGCGTCAGCACGTCGACGTCGCCGGAGGTGCCGTTGAAGTTGGAGAAGATGAAGGGCAGCCGGTAGTCGGGCAGGCTCGTGCAGTAGCCGCCGGGGGCCTTGCCGGGCTTGGAGAGGACGTCGAAGAGGTCGGCGTCGAACATGGCGTCGATGAACTCGGCCGTCTCCGGCGAGAGCTCGTGGTACATTTTCCTGCCGGCGGCGAGGATCTCGTCGGGCGTGCCCTGGGGTCTGGCGTTGCCGTCCGGGAAGAGGACGGTGTCGTCGTAATAGTACAGATGCTCCACGCCCAGACGCGCCTGCTGGTCCTTTTTGACCCCGGCGACGATGGGGACGAGGTCGCTCGCGATCTGATCGCGGAAGGCCGCGACGTCGGCGATCGAGTAGCAGTTGCGGCCTAGGCGGTCGTAGCCCAGCTGCAGATAGTTCTCGTGGCCGAGCTTGCGCGCCTGCGCGTTGCGGCAGCGGACGAGCTTGCCGTAGAGCTCGTCGAGCTCCTTCCGGTGCTCGTCGAAGAAGCGGCCCTCGGCCTCGTAGGCCTCGCGCCGGGTGGCGCGGTCGGCCGACTCCTTGTAGGGCCCCAGCTTCGGCAGCGGCAGCTTTTCGCCGCGGAAGTCCACCATCGCGGAGGCATAGAGATTCTGGTACTGCGAGGAGAGCTTGTTCTCCTCCTGCATGAGCGGGAGGATCTCGGGCGAAAACGCGCGCACGGCGATTTCGAGATTCGTAAACAGCAGTCTGCCGTAGTGCGCCTCGAGCGCGGGGCGGAACGCGGAATGCAGCATGGCGAGATTGACGGTCTGCACCAGCTCCTCCAGAAGCGGCATGGTCTCGTCGGAGAAATTCTGCTCGCCGTCGTAGAACGGATCGCGCGTGTCGATCGAGTGGCGGATGTAGGCGATCGTCAGCATCGTCTCGGCGCTGCGGTAGAGCTTTTCAAATTCAGAGTAGGCCGCGATCTGCTCTTCGGCGGAGGCGGCATGCTCGATGCGGCCGCGGATTTCGTCAATCTGTACACGGATCCGGTCAATATCGGGGCGCTGATAGGGCATTTCGGAAAACTTCATGGTCAAATTCCTTCCTGCTTTCATTTTCGGCTGCATATATGCACTTTTACTTAGCGTACCACATTTATGGCAAATATTCAATTTCAAAGGCGAAAATATTTCCGCGCGGGAAAAAAGACACCCTCCGCGGCGCTGCCGCGGAGGGTGTCGAAGCCTTTGATACATTATTTAAATAGAGGAGTAAATCAGGAAAGATACCGCCGCTCGAGCTCGCGGACCATCGCGGTGTAGCGCGTTTTGCACGCTTCCAGGCGGCCGGCCTGCAGGTCGCGGTAGCACGCGTCGAGGTAGTTTTCGCGGATGGCGGCGTAGTTCTCGTGCCGGTCGCCGCAGACGTTGAGGCAGGAGACGATGCCGGGCGCGATGTCGTAATACTCGCGGATGAGCGCCTCGCCGTCGGGGCAGGCGCGCAGGTAGCCGTCGCGGAACGCGCGGAAGGCGGTGAGCTCGGCGCAGTCGTCGGGCAGGCCCTGCTCCTCGCAGACGGCGGTCGTGATGAAGCACAGGCCGAGGAACTTCTTGCGGAAGCCGCCGGAGATGGACTCGTAGTCGCCCAGATAGAACGGGGACTTGGGGTGCCGCTCGACCCACTTCTTCTGCAGCTGAACCGCGAATTCCTCGCTGATGGGGAGCTTCAGATAGCGCACGAGGGGCACCGTGAAGATGGCGATGATGATCTTGTCGTCCTCCATGATGCCGGCCTGGTTCATCTTGCTCTTCCACTTGGGGGAGGCCTGCCAGGCGGCCTCGAGGTCGTCGAGCATGCGCTCGGCGGCGGCGGCGATCTTCTCGCTCTGGCCCTCGGCCAGGGGCTCGATGCCGCGGCTGAGCTGCTCGAAGATGGGCTGGCAGCCGGCCTGATAGGCGGCGAAGGCGGGCTCAAACTCGGTCTTGGTGATCTTGCGGTTGTAGCCGGGGTAGCGCGTGACGCACTCGGCCAGGCGCGCGAGCGCCGCCTGGTAGCTGGCCTCCGCCTCGCCGAGATCCAGGGGCTCCGGCGCGGCGGGCGCCTGCGTCAGATCGGCCGGAGTCAGCCGCGCGCCGCAGTAAAGGCAGGAGAACTGCTCCAGGTTGGCGGGAACCTTCAGCTCCTCGCCGCATTTGGGACATTTTCCGGTTAAAAATTCCTGTTCGCTCATGGAGTCACCCGATTTCTTCAGATTTTCAATCATTATTCTTCCACAAAAAACGGCCGCTGTCAACCGTTCCGGGCAAGAGTTTTCAGTTTGTTCACTCCAGCGGCGCAAAGGCCGAGAGCGTGAAGGAGATTTTGCGCGCGCCGTCGTCGCAGACGAAGCTCACGAAGGTGGCCGCCTTGCCGAAGACGTCCAGATAGTCCCCCGTCGAGCAGCGCGTGAGACTGCCGGCCCGCGTGATCTCGGGCGTGCAGGCGGCGCGCAGGCTCTGCGTCATCGCGGCCTTCTGCGCCGCGTAGGCGGCGGCGTCCATCGTGTAGGACGCCTCGACGGTCCACTCGTAGTCGACGGTCCGGGTATAGGTGTAGGAGCAGCGGAAATCCCGCGCGCCGTCCGGGACGGCGGTGATGGAGACGGGACAGTTCTGCGTGGGAACGTTCGCCATGACCTTTTCGTCGTACTTTCCGAAGTGCTCCGGCTTCGTCGTGTGCGAGGCGAAGGGCATCATGGACGTGAAGACGGCGGAGCAGACGAGCGCGTATACCATGAACGCGGCGATCGACACGCCGCCCAGCGCCGCGAGCGGCTTCCGCACCCAGGCGGGCTTTTTCGAGACGGCGTTCAGCAGCAGCGCGAAGACGACGGCCAGGATCGACGGCATGAGGAAGAGAACAACGAACCGTACGAGCTCGCCCAGCTTGCCCGCCGAGGTGAAGGCCAGGGAAAAATAGAGGTATTTCCGGTGATCGAGCATGGAGGCAGTCAGCAGAATGAGAAAATGCAGGCAGTTGAACACGACGGCCAGCTCCAGCATCAGGTGGTCGGCAAAGAGCTCGCCCGGCCGCTTCTTCATGGAGTTCCTCCTTTTTTACATCAGAAGGCCCAGTTGCCCTCTCTGAAAATGGGCACCGTGCGCCCGTCGGCGCAGACGGCGTCGATCGAGAGATCCTGCGAGCCGATCATGAAGTCCTCGTGCACCATCGAGTCGTTGACGCCGAGCTTCCGGCACTCGTCCAGCGTGCGGTGCTGGTAGTCCCGGATCGAATCCGCGAAGCCCGCGCCGAGCGCCAGATGGCAGGCCGCGTTTTCGTCGAACAGCGTGTTGTAGAACAGAAGACCGGTCTTGCGGATGGGCGAGTCGTAGGGCACGAGCGCGCACTCGCCGAGATAGCAGCTGCCCTCGTCCATGGAGATGATCTTGGACAGGAGCGATTCGTTCTCCTCCGCGTGCCATTCGACGGCCTTGCCCTCGCGGAAGCGGATCCAGAAGCGGTCGATCAGCTGGCCCTGGTAGGACAGGGGCTTGGTCGAATAGACGATGCCCTCGGCCTGGCCGCGCATCGGGGTGATGAAGCACTCCTCGGAGGGGATGTTCGGGTTGAAGAAGATGTTCTGCAGGCTCATCTCCCCGCCGCCGCTGAACTTCGCCTCGGGGATCATGCCGACCGTGAGATCGGTGCCGTTTTTGCCGGTGTAGTGCAGAGACCGGATGCCGAGCCCGTTCAGATAGGCGCAGCGCTCGTCGAGCGCGGCGTTGTGGCGCTGCCACGCCGCGATCGGGTCGTCGTCCACGCGGCTGGTCGAGAGGATCGCCTGCCAGAGCGCCTCCTCCGCCTGCGAGGCGCGCAGCTCCGGGAAGAGCTTCTTGGCCCAGGCCCTGCCCGGCACGGCCGCGATGCACCACTGGTATTTGTTTTCGATCTGGTCGCGGTATTTCTTCACGATGGGATACCACTTCTGCTGGGCCTTGGCCATTTTCTCCTGGTTGATGCCGCGCAGCCCGTCGGGGTCCTCGGAGAGCAGGTAGATGCGGCAGGGGATGACGTCGACATAGTGCTGCCATCTGGCCTCCTCGTAGTTGGAGAACTCGGACATGGTGGCGAGCGACTGATTGCGGACGTGTACCTTCTGCAGGGGCTGATAGTGCCAGTCCACGACGACCTTCTTGGCGCCGAGCCGGTAGCACTCCTCCACCACCATTTTGACGAACTCGGGCTGGTCCAGCTCCGCGAGAATGAAGACCTCCTGGCCCTTCTGGACGTTGACGCCGCACTGGGCGATCAGCTGCGCGTATTTTCTGAGCACGGTTTTTTTCATGGCAATTCTCCGGTTTCTATAAAATATCGCCTCTATCATACCACGTTCGCGGTCCGGAGGAAAGCCCCACTTGATGCGGGCCGGGAAACATGGTATAACAGAAAAAACGAAACCGGAGAAAAGGGAGTGCGTGTCTTGGAAAACAAAACGGCGGCGGAGCTGCTGGAATTCATCGGAAAGAGCCCCAGCTGCTATCACGCGGTGGAGAATATCCGCCGGATTCTGCTCGCGGAGGGCTACCGCGAGCTGCGCGAATGGGAGCCGTGGCAGCTGCGCGAGGGCGGGCGATACTTCACCGCGCGAAACGATTCGTCCCTCATCGCGTTCCGCGTGCCGGCCCGCGATTTTTCGGGCTTTCAGATGGCGGCCGCGCACAGCGACGCGCCGACCTTCAAGCTTAAGGAAAACCCGGAGCTCCCGGACGCGCACTATCTGCGGCTCAACACCGAGCCCTACGGCGGCATGCTGATGGCAAGCTGGTTCGACCGGCCGCTCTCCGTCGCGGGCCGCGTCATGGCGCGGGAGAACGGCCGCGTCGTGCAGAAGCTCGCCGCGGTCGACCGCGACCTCGTCGTCATCCCCAATGTGGCGATCCACATGAACCGCGAGGCGAACGACGGGTTCAAATACCTCGCGAACGTCGATCTCGTGCCGCTGCTGGGCGCGCCGGAGAGCCGGGGGAAGCTCGCGGCGCTGGTCGCCGGGGCGGCGGGCGTCCGGGCGGAGGACGTGCTGGGCTGCGACCTCTTCCTCTATAACCGCCAGCCCGGCACGTTTTTGGGCGCGGAGGGCGAGTTCCTCGCCTCGCCGAAGCTCGACGATCTCGAGTGCGCCTTCGGCGTGCTGCGGGGCTTTCTGGCCGCGCAGGAGAGCCGGAGCGTGCCCGTCTGCGCCATCTTCGACAACGAGGAGGTCGGGAGCCTCACGAAGCAGGGCGCGGACTCCACGTTCCTGTCCGACACGCTGCGGCGCGTCAGCCTGGGCCTCGGCCGCACGGAGGAGGAGCACCGCATGGCGCTCGCGCAGAGCTTCCTCGTCTCCGCCGACAACGCCCACGCGCAGCACCCGAACCACCCCGAGTACGCCGACGGGCAGAACTGCCCGTACATGAACGGCGGCGTGGTGATCAAGTACAACGCCAACCAGCACTACACGACGGACGCCGTCTCCTCGGCCCTGTTCCGCGAGATCTGCCGCGGGGCGGAGGTGCCGGTGCAGACGTTCGCCAACCGCTCCGATCTGCGGGGCGGCTCGACGCTGGGGAACATCTCCAGCGCGCAGGTGTCCGTCAACACGGTGGACATCGGGCTCGCGCAGCTGGCCATGCACTCGTCGTACGAAACGGGCGGCGCGCTCGACCCCGAGTATCTGGTGCGCGCCATGGGCGCGTATTTTTCCGCGGGCGTCCGCCGTCAGGAGGACGGGGGCTACATGCTGTGAGACGGCCGCGGCCGCCGAGGCCCCGCCCGTGCGGATTTCCGATTCACCCGAAACCGTGCAAAAAAACGCCCCGGCCATGCGGCCGGGGCGTTTCAGCGTGTCGGAAGCCTCGCAGAGTTTGCGCCCGCAGGCCTTTTTCGACAGTTTCAAACCGGGAAAGGCCGATTGGCCTTTCCCGGCTGCTTTTTTAGAAGCCCAGCGGATACGTCCAGCCCATGTCGTCGGGCACGGTGCCGGTCTGCATGCCGTAGAGCGTGTCGTACAGGCGCTGCGCGACGGGGCCGACCTTGTTGTCGGCGACGTCGTAGTCCTTGCCCTCGTAGGTCAGCCAGCCGATCGGAGAGATGACGGCGGCGGTGCCGGAGGCGAAGACCTCCTGCAGCCGGCCCTCCTTCGAGGCCTTCAGAATGTCGTCGATGGACAGCCTGCGCTCGGACGCCTTGACGCCCCACTTGCGCAGCAGCTGCAGAACGGAGTCGCGCGTGATGCCGGGCAGGATCGTGCCGGAGTCGAGCGGCGCCGTGATGACCTCGTCGTCAAGGCGGAAGAAGGCGTTGGAGGTGCCGATCTCCTCGACGTACTTGTGGTCTCTCGCGTCGAGCCACAGCACGTCCTTGCAGTGGTACTGCAGGGCGTTGCGCGAGGCGCGCATGCCGCCGCCGTAGTTGCCGCCGACCTTGGCGTAGCCGGTGCCGCCCTGCGCCGCGCGGATGTACTGATCCTCGACGTAGATGCGGGTCGTGGTGAGGCCGGCGTTGTTGGCCGCGTAGTAGGAGCCCGTCGGGCTCAGGATGATCATGAATTTATAGTGCTTGGCGGGCAGCACGGAGAAGGAGACCTCGTCGCCGAAGCAGAAGGGGCGGATGTACATGGCGGTGTTGGGCGCGGAGGGCACCCAGTCCTTGTCGGCCTCGATGACGGCCTTGACGCCCGCGAGGAACAGATCGCCCGGGATCTCCGGCATGCACATGCGCTCGCAGGTGTTCTTCATGCGGGCGATGTTGCGGTCCGGGCGGAAGAGCTGGATGGTGCCGTCGGGCTTGCGGTAGGCCTTCATGCCCTCGAACATCATCTGCGCGTAGTGCAGGACCGCGGAGGCCGGCTCGATGAGGAACGGCTCGTGCGGAACGACGCGCCAGTCGTGCCAGCCCTGGCCCTCGTCGTATTCCATGACGAACATGTGGTCGGTGAAATATTTGGCAAAGCCCAGCTTGCTCACGTCGTCGGGACGGGGCTTCGGATGGGTGGTGCGGGTGACGGGAATGTTGTAAGTCATTGTGGCTGCCTTCCTTCTCAATGATTAAAGTGAATAGATTTCCGGCCTGCGGTCGCGGAAGACGTTGATCGTCCCGCGGATGTTTTGGACGACGGAGAGGTCGCAGTCGGCCGTGATCGTCTGCTCGGTTTCACCCGCGAGGGCGAGCGTCTCGCCCCAGGGGTTCACGATGGAGCTCGTCCCGCCGTAGACGGTTTCGCCCGCCGTGCCGCAGGAGTTGCAGCAGACGGCGAAGCACTGGTTTTCGATCGCGCGGGCCGTTGTGAGCGCGCGCAGATGGGGGATGCGGACGCTCGGCCACTGGCTGACGATGAAGAGGATGTCCATGCCGCCCAGCGCCAGCGAACGCGCCAGCTCGGGGAAGCGGATGTCGTAGCAGATGATGACGCCGCATTCGGCGCCGTCCAGCGTAAAGCGGCAGAGATGATCGCCGGGCGTGAAGAAATCGTGCTCGCCCATGGGCGTGAACAGGTGGGTCTTGTCGTAGCTCGCGATCCCCGCGCCCGTGCGGTCGTAGACGCGGCAGGTGTTGTACACCCGGCCGCCCCGCAGGCTCGCGACGCTGCCCGCGACGAGATTCACACGGAATCCCGCCGCGAGCGCGCCCAGCTCGCGGTCGGCGCGCGCGCAGTCCGCGTCCGCCAGCTCCGGAAGGCCCTCGCGCGGGAAGAATCCCGTGTTCCAGGTCTCCGGGAGGACGATGACGTCCGGGTCGCCCGCCGCCGCTTCGGCGATCAGCCGCCCGGCCCGGTCAAAGTTCTCGTCCGGCTTTCCCAGGGCCATGTCCATCTGGACGCAGGAAATTTTCATCCCCGGTAATCCTTCCCGGCCTGCAGGGCCTTGAGGTTGAGGTCGATCATGTCGGCCTTGCGCGCGGGCACGACCTTGCGCAGGCCGGCCTCGAGCTTGTCGTCGGGCATGCAGCCCGTCTCGCGCACGAGCGTGCCGAGCAGGATCATGTTGGCCAGGCCCGGGGCGCCCATGTCCTTGGCCATCTGCGTCGCGGGGACGTAGAAGCACTTGACGTCGGTCCTCTTGACCTTGCGGCCGATGAGCGAGGAGTCGAGGAAGATGCTGCCGCCGGGCTGCACCGCGTCCTCGTATTTGTCGAGAGAGGGGTTATTCATGACCATGAGCACGTTCGGGCGGCTGACGATGGGGGAGCCGACGGGCGTGTCGCTCAGAATGACGTTGCAGTTGGCGGTGCCGCCGCGCATCTCGGGGCCGTAGGAGGGCAGCCAGCTCAGCTGGCGGCCGTCCATGAGGCCCGCGTAGGCGAGCACCTTGCCGGAAAAGAGAAGTCCCTGTCCGCCGAAGCCGGCGATGACGATCTGATAGTCAGCCATGGTTCAGCCCTCCTTGTCGCGGTAGACGCCCAGCGGGTAATAGGGCAGCATTTTGTCGTCGATCCACTGCAGGGCCTTCTGCGGCGTCATGCCCCAGTTGGTCGGGCAGGAGGAGACAACCTCGATGAGCGAGAAGCCCTTGCCCTCGACCTGGTTCTGGAACGCCTTCTTGATGGCGCGGCGGGCGCTGTTGACGTTCTTGACGTTGTTGACGGTGACGCGCTCGAGATAGGCCGGGCCGTCGAGCTCGCTGAGCAGCTCGCACACGCGGATGGGGTAGCCCTGGGTGTCGGCGTCGCGGCCGTAGGGCGAGGTCTGCGTGATCTGGCCGATCAGCGACGTCGGGGCCATCTGGCCGCCCGTCATGCCGTAGATCGCGTTGTTGATGAAGATGATGGTGATGTTTTCGCCTCTGGCGGCGGCGTGGATGGTCTCGCACATGCCGATGGAGGCGAGGTCGCCGTCGCCCTGGTAGGTGAAGACGATCTTGTCGGGCAGCGAGCGCTTGACGCCGGTGGCGACGGCGGGCGCGCGGCCGTGGGAGGCCTCGATCATATCGCAGGTGAAGTAGTTGTAGGCGAGCACCGAGCAGCCGACGGGCGCGATGCCGATGGTGCGGCCCTCGATGCCGAGCTCGTCGATGGCCTGGGCCACAAGGCGGTGCACGATGCCGTGCGTGCAGCCGGGGCAGTAGTGGAATACGGCGTCGGTCAGGGATTTCGGTTTTTCAAACACGACCATGATCACAGGCCTCCTTTCTCGTTGGCTTCTTTGATTTTGGCGAGCACCTCGTCCGGGGACGGGATCATGCCGCCCACGCGGTTGCAGGGGACGACGGGCTTCTTGCAGCGGATGGCGAGCTCGATGTCCTCGCGCATCTGGCCCATGTTGAGCTCGACGGAGATAAACGTGTGGACCTGGTCGGCCGCCTTGAGCAGCGGCGCCTTCGGGAACGGCCACAGGGTGATGGGGCGGATCATGCCGACCTTGATGCCCTGGCGTCTGGCCTCCACGATGGCGTTGCGGCTCACGCGGGAGGTGATACCGGTGGAGACGATGCAGATCTCGGCGTCGTCCATCTGGAACTCCTCCCACAGCGTCTCATTCTTCTCAATTTCCTTGTAGCGGTCGAAGCGCTGGAAGTTGAGCTGCTCGAGCTCGGCCGGGGAGAGGTAGAGGGAGTTTACGATGTTGTGCTTGCGCTTGCCCTCGGTGCCGGTGGTGGCCCAGGGCTTCGGAACGAGGTTCGGGTCGTGCGGCTCGGGCAGCGTGACGGGCTCCATCATCTGGCCCATGGTGCCGTCGGCCAGCAGCATGGCGGGCATGCGGTACTTGTCGGCCAGCTCGAAGCCGTGGATGGTCATGTCGGCCATCTCCTGCACGGAGGCGGGGGCGAGGACGATCACGTGGAAGTCGCCGTGGCCGGGGCCGCGCGTGGCCAGGAAGTAGTCCGACTGGGACGGCTGGATGCCGCCGAGGCCGGGGCCGCCGCGCTGCACGTTCACGATGAGGGCGGGCAGGTCGGCGCCCGCGAGATAGGAGATGCCCTCGCACTTGAGCGAGATGCCGGGGCTCGAGGACGAGGTCATGGCGCGCTTGCCGGTGGAGGCGACGCCGTAGACCATATTGATGGCCGCGATCTCGCTCTCGGCCTGGAGGAAGACGCCGCCGATCTTGGGCATCTTCTTCGCCATATAGGCCGCGACCTCGGTCTGCGGGGTGATGGGGTAGCCGAAGTAATGGCGGCAGCCGGCGAGGATGGCTGCCTCGGCAATGGCTTCATTGCCCTTCATGAGTACTTTTTCCTGCATGAAATTCTGCTCCTTCCTTATTTCTCGACAGTGATGACGCAGTCGGGGCACATGGTGGCGCAGAACGCGCAGCCGATGCACTCTTCGGGCTTTTCGATCTCAACCGGAGAGTGGCCTTTCCCGTTGAGCCGGTGCTGCGACAAGCTTAGTAGATGCTTGGGACAGGCCGCGACGCAAAGGCCGCAGCCCTTGCAGAGTTCTTCCTCAAATGTCAGTTTTGCCATGGGGCACCTCCGTTTTCAACATATAATATAGCTTCTGGAGATGAAGCGGGAAGAGGTTTTCCACTTGCGTTTCCAGTTGTGCACAGAGCCGTTCGTCGCAGCAGGTCATCTTGACGGGAAGCCCGCTGGCCCGGGAGATCGCCTCGGCGTAGCCGAGGCTGGAGAGCACGTCCTCCGCCGTCGTCTCGAGGCCGAGGTTCGTGTTGTTGACGATGCCGGTGAAGGGCAGACGGCAGGCGGCCTCGATCTCGGCCGCGACCTCCAGCGTGTCGGCCGGCGTCCGCGTGAGCGGGCGCGAGCGGTTCACGACCAGCAGCATCTCGTAGTCGCCCTCGGCGCGGATGGCGGGGACGTAGCGCCCCAGCGCGAGCGCGCCGCGGTCGTCGCCGCCGATGTCGAGCACGCCGCAGGTCTCGCGGCTGTCGATGAGCTCGTAGGATTCCTTCGGCATGGCCGGCACGTCGAGATTCGAGTTGGCGAAGGCCGAGCAGATGAGCCCGATGCCGTGCGCCTTCAGGACGGCCTCGCTGTCCTTGGTGCGGAAATAGGGGTTCACGATGTCGAGATCGGCGATCGTGACGGGCAGGCCCTCCGCGCGGAGCGCCAGCGCGTAGTTGACCGCGATATTGGTCTTGCCGCTGCCGTAGTGTCCGGCGAAGAGCGTGAGCCGTTTATGCTGCATCACAGTTTACTCCTGATGATTTTTCCGCTCGTGGTCTTGGGGAGCGCCTCCCGGAACTCCACGATGCGGGGATATTTGTAAGGCGCGGTGTGCGTCTTGACGTAGGTCTGGATCTCTTTTTTGAGCGCGTCCGTGCCTTCGGTGCCCTTGACGAGCACGATGCAGGCCTTGACGACCTGGCCTCTGATTTCGTCGGGGGCGGCGGTCACGCCGCATTCGAGCACGTAGGGCAGCTCCATGATGACGTTTTCGATCTCGAACGGCCCGATGCGGTAGCCGGAGGACTTGATGACGTCGTCCGCGCGGCCGACGTAGTAGAAGAAGCCGTCCTCGTCCTTCCAGGCGAGGTCGCCCGTGTGGTAGAAGCCGTCGTGCCAGGTCTCGGCGGTCTTTTCGGCGTCGCGGTAGTATTCGTAGCAGAGGCCGTAGGGCAGGCCGTTCTGAATATTGATGCAGATCTCGCCGGTCTCGCCGGTGGCGACCTCCCTGCCATCGTGGTCGAGCAGATGCACGTCGTAGAGCGGGGTGGGCTTGCCCATGGAGCCGATCTTGTGGCTGCCGCCCGCGAGGTTGCCGATGATGAGCGTCGATTCGGACTGGCCGAAGCCCTCCATGATCTGCAGGCCGGTGGCCTTCTCGAACTGGCGGAAGACCTCGGGGTTCATCGCCTCGCCCGCGATGGTCGCGTGCTGGATGGAGGAGAGGTCGAAGCGGCTCAGGTCCTCCTTGATGAGCATGCGGTACATGGTGGGAGGCGCGCAGAACGTGGTGATCTGGTATCTCGCGAACATCGGCAGGATCTTCTCGGCGTCGAAGCGGTCGAAGTCGTAGACGAACACGGGGGCTTCGCAGAGCCACTGGCCGTAGAGCTTGCCCCAGAGGGACTTGGCCCAGCCGGTGTCGGAGATCGTGAGGTGCAGGCCGTCGGGATTCACGCAGTGCCAGTATTTCGCGGTGATGAAGTGGCCGAGCGGATAGAGGTAGTTGTGCGCGGCGATCTTCGGGTAGCCCGAGGTGCCGGAGGTGAAGAACATGAGCATCGGCTCCTCGCCGCAGGGGCTGTCCGGCTGGCGGCGGAAGCTCGAGGAGAACATGGTGTAGTCGGCGTTGAAGTCGTGCCAGCCCTCGCGCTGCCCGCCCACGAGGATCTTCGTCTTGAGCGTGGGGCTCTCGAGCGCGGCCCGGTCGACGGCGTCCGCCGTCTCGCCGTCCGCCGTGCAGAGGATGGCGCTCACGCCGGCCGTCTGGAAGCGGTAGGAGAAATCGTGCTCGAGCAGCTGGTTTGTCGCGGGGATCGCGACGGCGCCCAGCTTGTGCAGGCCCAGGATCGCGAACCAGAACTGGTAGTGGCGCTTGAGGACCAGCATCACGCGGTCGCCCCGCGCGATGCCGAGGGATTTGAAGTAGTTGGCGGCGCGGGCGGATTCCTTCTTCATGTCGAGGAAGGTGAAGCGGCGCTCGGTCATGTCCTCGGAGACGTGGAGCATGCAGAGCTTGTCGGGCTTTGTGCGGCCCAGCTCGTCGACGATGTCGAAGGCAAAATTGAAGGTCTTCTCGTTTTTGAAGGCGATTTTCGTGATGAGTCCGTTTTCGTCCTTCTCGGTCTCGACGTACTTCTTGTAGATGCGCTCCTTCCGGTCGGCGGTGCGGGCGGGCGCGGTGGCGCGGATCTCGTCCTTGGCGCGGACGGTCTCGCCCTGCGGGTTGAGCACGATCGCGTAGAAGATGCAGTCCTTGCCGTCGACGGCGATCATGCCGTGCGGCGTGCCGCTGTCGTAGTAGATGCAGTCGCCCTTGTGCAGGGTCTCGGTGTGGCTGCCGACCTGCACCTTCAGGGTGCCCTCGACCACGAGGTCGCACTCCTGGCCCTCGTGGCTCGTGAGCTCGATGTCGCTGTGCTCGGCCGTCTCGGAGTATTTGTTGATGACGTACAGCGGCTCGGAGATGCGGTTCTGGAAATCGGCCGCCATGTTGTAATAGACCATGCCGTGGGCCTGCTCGATCTTCTGGCCCTCGCCGGCTCTCGTGAGCGTATAGGAGCGGAGCGTCGGGCTGCGGCCCTCGATGAGGTCGGTGACGTCGACGCCGAAGCCCAGCGCGCACCGGTAGAGGAACGCAAAGTTGAGATCGCTCCGGCCGGCCTCGCAGAGCTTGTATTCGTCCTCGGTGACGCCGGTCCGGCTCGCCATCTCGGCCGTCGAGAGGCCCGTGATCTCGCGGAGCTCGCGGATACGCTCGGCCATCTCGCGGATCTTGAATTCCAGTCCTGTCAGTTGTTTCTGCTGCTGCATGGTGCTACCTCCTGCTTTGGGCGGCCAATAAAAAAAGCCCGTCTCAAAGAAATGATTCTTTGAGACGAGCTGTACAAACAACCCGCGGTACCACTCAAATTGCACCTGTCTCACAACAGGTACCACTCATCAGGCTCCAATAAGCCCTAAGCACTCACGTAGCTGACACGGGAGAGGTCTACTTGCGAAACCGCTTTCTTCTCTCCGGCTCAGGAGCTACAAACCGATGGCGTTCCTTCCCGGCTCGCACCAACCGCCGGTTCTCTGAAAGGATACGGCCAAAAGCCCTCTCCGTCGTTGCCTTTTTGATTGCAAGAATCATAACACCACAATATCAAATTGTCAAGAATAAATTTGCGTCAGGCCTGTATTTTTATGGACGGGAACGCGCGGATTTTACAGTTTGTTCCGCATGATCTTGCCGCTGATCGTCTTGGGGAGCTCGTCGCGGAACTCGACGATGCGGGGGTATTTGTAGGGCGCGGTGTGCGTCTTGACGTAGGTCTGGATCTCTTTTTTAAGCGCGTCCGTGCCCTCGGTGCCCTTGACGAGCACGATGCAGGCCTTGACGACCTGGCCCCTTATTTCGTCGGGGGCGGCGGTCACGCCGCACTCGAGCACGTAGGGCAGCTCCATGATGACGTTTTCGATCTCGAACGGCCCGATGCGGTAGCCGGAGGACTTGATGACGTCGTCCGCGCGGCCGATGTACCAGAAGTAGCCGTCCTCGTCGCGCCAGGCGAGGTCGCCCGTGTGGTAGAGGTTGTCGTGCCAGGACTGCTTGGTCTTCTCCTCGTCGCGGTAGTAGCCGAGGAACAGGCCGCAGGGATTGCCCTCGTCCGTGCGGACGACGATCTCGCCGGATTCGCCGTCGGCGACGGGCTTGCCGTCGGGGTCGACGAGGTCGAGATGGTAGCCCGGGGTGGGCTTGCCCATGGAGCCCGGCTTGAGGCCGACGCCCGTGAGGTTGGCCAGCGTCAGCGTGGTCTCGGTCTGGCCGAAGCCCTCGGCGATGCGCAGGCCGGTCGATTTTTCAAACTGGTAGAAGACCTCGGGGTTGAGCGCCTCGCCGGCCGTGGTGGCGTGCTCGATGGACGAGAGGTCGTACTGGCTGATGTCCTGCTTGATGAGCATGCGGTACATGGTGGGCGGCGCGCAGAACGTGGTGATGTGGTATTTGGCGAACATCGGCAGGATCTTGGAGGCGTCGAAGCGGTCGAAGTCGTAGGTGAAGACCGCGCCCTCGCAGAGCCACTGGCCGTAGAGCTTGCCCCAGAGCGCCTTGCCCCAGCCGGTGTCGGAGATCGTGAAGTGCAGGCCGTCGCGGCGCACCCAGTGCCAGAAGCGGGCGGTCACGTAGTGGCCGAGCGGGTACTTGTAGCTGTGCGTGGCAATCTTGGGATAGCCCGTCGTGCCGGAGGTGAAGAACATGAGCATCGGCTCGTCGCCGCAGGGGGCGTCGGCTGTGCGCTCGAAGTGGCGGCTGAAGAGGCGGCACTCGTCGTCAAAGCTGTGCCAGCCCTCGCGCTCGCCGTTGACGAGGATCTTGACGAGCGAGGGATCGGTGGTCTCGGCGGCCAGGTCGACCTGGTGGGCGACGTCGCCGTCCGCCGTGCAGACGATCGCCTTGACGCCCGCGGACTGGAAGCGGTACTCGAAGTCGTGCTGGACGAGCTGGTTCGTCGCGGGGATCGCGATGGCGCCCAGCTTGTGCAGGCCAAGGATCGAGAACCAGAACTGGTAGTGGCGCTTGAGGACGAGCATCACGCGGTCGCCGCGCCGGATGCCGAGCGAGGTGAAGTAGTTCGCGGCCTGCGCGGAGCGCTCCTTCATGTCGCGGAAGGTGAAGCGGCGCTCGGTCATGTCGTTCGAGATGTGCAGCATCGCGAGCTTGTCGGGCTGCTGGCGGCCCAGCTCGTCGACGATGTCGAAGGCGAAGTTGAAGCGGTCGGTGTTGGAGAAGTGCAGCGCGGTCGGCGTGCCGTTCTCGTCGACGTCGGCGCGGACGAACGGGTCGCACACGAAGCCGTTTTCCTGCTCGGACGGCTTGCGCGGGAGGATGTAGTCGGCCTTTTCGGGCTTCGTGTCGGCCATGACGACGGCCAGGAACAGGCAGTCCTGCCCGTCCATGGCGATCATGCCGTGGGGGATGGAGCTGCGGTAGAAAATGGTGTCGCCCTCGTGCAGCAGCTCCTCGTGGTCGCCGACGCGGACCTTGAGCGTGCCCTTGAGCACGAGGTCGAACTCCTGCCCGGCGTGGGTCGTCGTGTGGATGGGCTTGTTCTGCAGGTCCTCGGAATACTGGTAGGTGACCCAGTAGGGCGCGGCCAGCTTCTTGCGGAACATCGGCGCGAGGTTCTGGATGATGACGCCGTCCTCCTCGGCCGTGGTGAGACCCTCGCCGCGGCGCGTGACCGTGTAGCTCGAGAGCTTGGCCGACTGGCCTTCGAGCAGGTCGGTCAGCTCCATGCCGAACGCCACGGCGCATTTGTGCAGGAACGTAAAGGGCAGATCGACCGTGCCGGTTTCATAGGAACGGTAGAGCTCCTCCGTGACCTCGGTGCGCTCCGCCATCTGGGCGGGGGAGTAGCCGATGATCTCGCGCATCTCCCGGATGCGTTCTGCGATCTCTACCAGGGGGTTGGCCGGTGTCTGTGTTTTCGTCGTCATCATAATACCTTCCTTTCAGAACATAAAAAAAGCTCGTCTCAAGAATTTCTTGAGACGAGCTGCAAATGCAAACCCGCGGTACCACTCAAATTCGGCAGAAACTGCTGCTCTTCAGACTCCAGTAAGTCCTATCCCTTAACGCGGGCTGACGGGAAGCGCCTACTTGGGGACTGGCTGTTCAGGCTTCCGGCTCAGAAGGGATAGGTCAATGGATTTGGAACCTCCGGTTTACACCAGCCACCGGATCTCTGCGCGTTCTTGCTCCGACCGTCTTCGTCAACGCCTTTATCAATATGCGCCCACTTTATCACAGCAATTTGAAAATGTCAACGGTTATTTTTTAAAATCCGCTCCGCGCCTCGTCCAGCAGCGCCTCCAGCTCGGCCTGCGTGGCGCGGACGGCCTCGTCCGCGGTCGCCTCGCCGCGCATCATGCGGTAGGCGTGGCGGCAGACGGCCGCGTCGACCCGGTCGGACGAGACGATCCGCCCGCCCGGCAGATCCGGCAGGCGCGTCGGCTGTGTGAGCTCGTAGGCCGAGCGGTAGAGCGGCAGCCAGGGATAGAGGTTCACGAGCTCGTCGTTCGCGTACGCGCCGGAGACGGCAGGCTGGCCGCCCAGCAGCGTGTAGCAGCTCGCGATGCGCTCGCTGCCGCTCCATTTGAGAAAGGCCTCGGCCTCGCGCGGCCTCCGGCTGCGCGCGCTCACGCAGAGGCTCCATCCGCCCAGAAGCGGCGAGCGGCCGGGGATGAGCGCGCAGCCGATGGAGCCCGTGAGACTGCTCTTGCGCAGGTCCACCGCGTCCGTCAGAAACGCGGGGTAGGAGATGAGCATGGCCGTCTCGCCGCGCAGAAAGTCGTCCACGATCGTGACGTCGGTCGCGCGCAGGTAGTCCGGCTTGACCCAGGGTAGCATCCGGAGAAAGCCCGCGTAGGCCCGCCGGGCCGCGGGCCCGTCGAAAACGGCGCGGCCGCGGCGGTCGTAGAGCGCGCCGCCGCAGGAGTGCAGGCGCAGATAGAGCTCCGGCGACAGACACTCGTCGTAGGCGGCGGGGACGCCCGCGCCGTAGGGCGCGGCATCGGTCTTCTCCGTGAAGAACTGCGCCAGAAGCGTGTACTCGTCCAGCGTCACGGGCGGGCGCAGCGGCAGGCCGGAGAAGCGCTCGTAGGCCGCGCGCAGCGCCGGGCTCCCGAACAGGTCGCGCCGGTAGTAGAAGATCTGCGGCGCGTAGAGGAACGGCAGCCCGTACTGCCCGCCGCGGAAGCGCGAGTAGGCGTCGAGGCAGCCGGGGAAGAAGCGCGAGGCGTCGAGGGAGCGGTAGAGCCCGGACAGCTCGCGCAGCATCCCGCCCGCCGCGAGCGCGGGCAGCCAGGGGATGTCGGCCAGCACGACGTCGAAGGGAGCCTCCCCGGCGTCCGCGCGGCAGCTTTCCTCAATGCGCGCGAGCAGGTGGCGGTGGGGCAGGAGCGTGAGCTCGGTGCCGATGCCGGTCTCGCGCTCGAAATTCGGCAGCAGCGAGCGAAACGCGCGCACGAACGGCGTGTCCAGCATCAGCACGCGCAGCGTGTCGGCGGGCGGCGCGGCCCGATGCGCGGGCAGGGGAGGGACGGCGAGCGGCTCGAGCCGGCAGGGCAGCTCCTCGAAGGCGGGCGCGGCGCCGGGCGAATCCAGCTGCGCCAGCAGCATCCCGGCCGCGGCGGTGCCCATGCGGATGGCCGGGCGCGCCGCGGAATAGAGCGCGAAGGAGTGCGTGCTGCGGTTCCAGTGCTCCTCGCCCAGCGTGCAGACGGGGATCTCGCTCTCGGAAAAGCCGAGCAGCCGCAGCCCCTCGGTCACGCCCGCGGCGGCGGATTCGGAGGTCGTGACGATGGCGTCGGGCCGGAAGCCGCGCAGAAGATTCGCCAGCTTGCGGAAGGCGTCCTCGCGGCTGAGCTCCGCCCGCACGAGCTGCTCCGGCGCCATGGACAGCCCGGCCTCGCGCAGCGCCGCGGCGAACGCGCCGACGCAGGCGTCCTCGCACGAGTAGCCCGCGGGGCCGCAGAAAAGGCAGGGGCTTCGGCGCCCGGCGCGCAGCAGCGCCGCGGTCATCGCCTGCACGGCCTGGCCGCTCTCGAAGCGGACGAGGCTCGCGGGCAGGCCGGGGATCTCCCGCTCGAGCAGCACGAGCGGCCGCCCCGCCTCCAGGAAACGGCGGCGGAAAAACGCCGCGTCCCCCGGCTGCGCCGGCACGAGGATGAGCCCGCAGACGTTCCTGCGCAGAAGATCCTGCAGCGCGGACTGCTCGAGCTCCGGGATGTCGTAGGAAAACGCCACGTTGAGAAAGTAGCCGCTGCCCTGGAACGCGCGCTCGAGGCCTTGATAGATCTGGACGTAGCACGAGTCGTTCAGGCTCGGAAGCAGCACGCCGATCTCCGGGTAGCTGCCGGCGCGCAGGCTGCGCGCGGCCAGGTTCTGCGCGTAGCCGAGGCGGTCGACGGCGGCCTTGATGCGCGCGGCGGTCTCGCGGCTCACGGGCTTGAAGGCGTTTAAGTAGTTGGACACGGTGCCGACGGACACGCCGGCCTCGCGCGCGACGTCGCGGATGGTGGCCATGCGGAGCCCTCCCCTCGGCGGCCGCGCGCGAGCCGCGCGGCGCGCCTCAATTTGTATATAGTATACCAGTCCGGGGCGGAAAAGGGAAGTGAAACGTTTCAATAAATTTTGGGCCGAACGCGGCCAAATCGTTGACATTTTTGGGCGGCTTCTATAAACTGAGGAGGAAAAGAGCCGAAAATCCCGTGCAATTTTTCTCAAACCGGTTCCATCCGGAGCAAAGGAGGCTGCCTTATGGCGTATGGAAAGAAAGTCTGGATTTTTCCCGATGCGGAGCTGCCGCCCCAGGGCGTCAACATCATCCCGGGACACGAGTCGGTGATCGTCACCAACGTCTCGGAGGAAAAGGCCGTGCTCAGGTTCACGCTGATCTACGAGGACCGCGACCCGGTTTCCTTTGAAAACGAGGTCGGGCCGATGCGCGTGCGGTGCTTCCGCACGAACAGCGCCCACGATTTCAAAAACACGCCCGTGCGCGTGGGCGAGCAGTACGCGATCATGCTCGAGAGCAGCGTGCCCGTCGTGGCCCAGTACGGCCGCGCGGAAACACGCCAGGTCGCGTTCTACACGACGCCCGGCTACTGCGAATGAGTCTGCACAGAACGAAACGTTTCGACTAACAGGAGGTATGACCATGTCCAGAATCTGCATTCCCGATCACGAATATAAAGAGCGCGTCCAGAGATGCGCCGCCATTCTGCGCCGGGAGAAGCTCGACGCGCTGATCGTCAACGGCAACGAGGCCGATTACGCCAATCCGCGCTACTTCTCGGGCTTCTGGCCCCTGTTCGAGCGCTGCGGCGTGGCGATCTCGGCGGGCGGCGACGCCGCGCTGATGGTCGGCCCCGAGTCCCGCGAGTTCGGCAAGGACCGCAACAAGCTCGACAAGATCTTCGTGCTCAAGGCCTACCGCGAGGGCGCGGACCCCTCGTACCCCGAGCTGAAGGCCGACACCTATGAGGACGTCTTCCGGGCCATCGGCGTCACGGGCAAAAAGCTGCGCATCGGCGTGGCCTCGTTCCTCGACACCTCGGTCACGATCTACAACGCCATCCGCGACGCCTTCCCCGAGGCGGAGCTTGTGAACGCCGGCGAGATCATGGTGGAGCTGCGCTGCATCAAGTCCGAAAACGAGCTGGCCTGCCTGCGCGAGGGTTACCGCCTGGCCGACCTTGCGACCAAGCAGGTCATCAGGGAAATCCGCCCGGGCATGACCGAGCTGCAGATGGTCGGCGTCGCGCAGCGCGTCGTCTACGAGAACGGCGCGGAGTACGAGGGCCTGCCCATGTACGTCTTCTCCGAGGCCTCCACGCGCCACGCGATCTCGCGCTCCTGCTACCACGTGTTCCAGAAGGGCGACATCGTCCAGCTGAACCTCTCGGCCAAGATCGACGGCTATTCCGCCGCAATCGGCTACCCGATCTGCCTCGGAAAGCTCGAGGGCGAGCGCCGCGAGATCGTGCAGTTCTGCCGTCAGGCGCATTCGTGGACGATCGCGCAGGTGAAGGCCGGCGTGATGGCGGGCGACATCGCCAAGCGCTTCTATCAGTATTTCCTCGACAACGGCTTTGAAAAGAACTTCGTTTACGGGCCGCTCCACTCCACCGGCATCATCGAGGTCGAGGCTCCCTGGGCCGAGACGAGCTCCATGTACCCGCTGAAGCCCAACATGACCTACCAGGCCGACACCTTCATCTCCTGCCCGACGTTCGGCGTCCGCTGGGAGAAGGGCCTCGTCGTCACCGAGACCGGCTGCGACATCCTGAGCCCGGAGATCCCCGACGTCTGCCCCGAGCTTGAATTCTGATCCGTTCCCTCAAAACCGCCTGTCCGGGCTTTTTCTCCCGGGCGGGCGGCTTTTTTGCCGATCGGGCCCTCCGCGGAAACGAAACGTTGCACCCTGCGCAAGCAGCGGTGGCGGCGTATCTGCATTTTCTACAGAAAAGAATCCGGAAAATGGTGTATTCTGATAAAAATCCAACGATTTACTTGCGGTTTTTTCGCGAGCGTGCTACCATAGACGCAAGCAAATTCCATCTGATTCTGGAAGGGAGCCTTATCAAATGAACAGCATTGAAAGATTCTATGCGACGGTAGAGAGAAAACCGGTCGACCGGCCGGCCTGCTGGCTGGGCGATCCGACCCCGGCGGAGGCCAAGCGGCTGTGCGAGTTCTACAAGGTGCCGGACGTCAAGGCGCTCAAGCGCGTCTGCGGCGACGATTTCTACGCGGTCGAGATCCCGTATCATTCGCCCACCTGCAACGCGATTTTCGCCGCGTTCGACTGGTACATGAACGGCACCAACGTCGACACCGAGCACCGCACGCTGACGGCCGACGGCTGCTACGCGAACTGCGAGGATCTCGACGACGTCAAGGCCGTCAACTTCCCGTGGCCCGACCCCGAGCAGTATATCGACCCCAAGATCTGCAGACAGCTCGTCGACGAGGCGCCCAAGGACAAGACCGTCATGGGCATGCTCTGGGCCTGCCATTTCCAGGACACCTGCGCCGCCTTCGGCATGCAGACCGCCCTTATGAACATGGTCTCCGACCCCGAGATGGTGCACTACGTGGACGATCACATCGTGGCGTTCTATGAAAAGGCGCTGCGCATCTTCCTCGAGGCCACCAAGGGCAAGGTCCACGCGATCCTGATCGGCGACGACGTCGGCAGCCAGCGCGGCCTTATGATCAGCCCGAAGCTGATCTCCGAGTTCGTCATCCCCGGCGCGAAGAAGCTCATTGCGATCGCCCACAGCTACGGCGTCAAGGTCGTCTTCCACTCCTGCGGCTCCATCGTGGACGCCATCCCGCTGCTCATCGAGGCCGGCGTGGACGTCATCCACCCGATCCAGGCGCTGGCCGCCGGCATGCAGCCCGCCAACCTGAAGGAGAAGTTCGAAGGCAAGATCTCGTTCTGCGGCGGCGTCGACACCCAGGAGCTGCTGCCCCACGGCACGCCCGACGAGGTCCGCGCCAAGGTGCGCGAGCTGCGCGGCTATTTCCCGACCGGCCTCATCATCTCCCCGAGCCACGAGGGACTGCAGGCCGACGTGCCGCCCGAGAACATCCAGGCGCTGTTCCAGGAAGCGGATCAGATTTACTAAGGTGAAAAAAGACGGAGGCTTTGTCTATGAAACGCATCGGTGAAATGATCAAGATCAAGCCCGAGGGCCTCGAGGCGTACAAGAAGTACCACGCCAACCCGCTGCCCGGCGTCAACGAGATGATCACGGCCTGCAACATCCGGAACTACACCATCTACCAGCGCGGCGACTACATGTTCGCGAGCTACGAGTATGTGGGCGACGACTTCGACGCCGACATGGCGAAGATGGCCGCCGACCCCGTCACCCAGCACTGGTGGAGCCTCGTCAAGCCGCTCATGCAGCCGCTCGACGACCGCAAGGAGGGCGAGTTCTGGTCCGGCATGACCGAGGTCTACCATCTGGACTGAGCAAAACGCCAGGATTCTTCCGCTGCCGTTCCGAGGCCGCCAGGCCGAAGAAGCGTTCCCCCGGCATGAGCGCCGGGGGAGAGCCCTTCGCCTGCGCCCCGGGGCGGCGGCTTTTTTGCGCCCGGACGGGCGGCCGGCGCCCGCAGCGAAATGGATTTCCGCCCGGGCGGCCTCCCGGGCAGGCGAGCGAGATACCATTTTTTGCGAACCACGTGGGATTCCGCGCGCAAAACGCGCGCGCGGGCGCCCGGATATCCATACGAATTTATCGAAACGTTTCGTGCAGACCCCTCTTTTTTCGCCCGCGGAGGCCTCTCCGCGCTGTCCGCGGACGAAATGCAGCCGTTTTACGGGGAAACCTGCTCAAAAAGCGGAAATCCTTTTTGTAGAGAATCTCCAAAAGTGAAAAACTAGGCCCGGAATTCTTGACTTTTTTTAGTGAGAAGATATAATTAAAGAAAAACGATTTCTTTGTTCTTCAGCAAAAATCGCAAAAAATACGGGCGCCCGGCGTCCGAATGAGAAACGGAATTGCGTTTTTCCGGCTGAGGAATAGGAAACAGGAAAATGTTTCCGGTATAAGGGCAGGAGCACCCAAATGTCCCCTGCAGAAGGACAAGACCAAAGGGAAGGCGGAGAATGCGGTGAAAACGACAATCCGGGATATTGCGAACCAGCTTGGCGTTTCCGCCTCGACGGTGTCGAAGGTCATCAACGGAAAGGGTTCCATCTCTCCGGAGCTTCGCCAGAAGGTTCTCGCGGTCGTGGAGGCTGCCAACTACCAGCCGAACCTGAACGCCAAGAGCCTGCGCACCCGCACGACCAACACGATCGGCGTCATCCTGCCGGACATCACCAATCTGTTCTATTGCTATTTAATGAAGGGCATCGAGGCCAAGTGCCAGGAGGAGAACTTCTCCGTGCTGGTCGGCACGTGCAACTTCAATTACCAGCGCGAGAAGGAATACTTCGATCTCTTCCGCTCCAAGAACGTGACGGGCGTCATCATCGCCTCGCTCGGCGACATGCGCCGCTTCCACCACGACAGCGCCATGGTCGCCACGATCAACGAGCAGAACGAGGCCGAGCGCCTGAGCGACTGGGTCTCCATCAACAACGAGGCCGCCGCGCGCGATCTCACGCAGTATCTGCTCAACCTGGGCCACCGCAACGTGATCTTCGTCAACAGCGGCCAGCGCGACACCGTCTCCCAGTTCCGCCAGCTCGGCTTCACCCGCTGCATGGAGGAGAACGGCCTGACGGCGCGCGAGGATCAGATCTTCGAGGGCGGCCTGTTTTTTGAGGACGGCTACGAGGCCGGGCGGCGCATCATCCTGGGCGCGCACCTGCCGACGCTCGTCATCTGCCACAACAACACCATCGCCTACGGCGTCAGCAAGGCGTTCCGCGACGCGGGCTACCGCGTGCCGGACGACATCTCGATCGCCTGCTTCGACGCGATCAACCAGGGCGATATGTACGGCACGCAGTTCACCTGCGTCATGCAGCCGGTCGAGCGCATCGGGCGCGAGGTGGCCGAGCTGCTCATCCGCAAGAGCCGGGGCGACATCCCCGAGGGGCAGTTCGTCAAGAAGATCGTTCCCTACGAGCTGGTCTTCGGCAACTCCGTCAAAAAGCTCTGAGCGCTTTCCTTATTGTTAATTTCCGCAATTCCGCGGAGATTATAAAACACAAATCAAAATAGGAGGCCGGTTGTAAGATGAAGTTGGACACTTGAACAGAAAAATCCATAGTGATTTTCCTCATGGTAAAATGGTAACGACAAAGACACCAAATACCAAGGGGGGCAATCACTATGGACTGCCAAGATTATATCACAACTGAACCGGAACGCAAGCGAGGACAGCACTTAGGTCCTATAGAACGTGGTGCCATTCAGGAACTGCGCAAATTAGGGCTTTCGTATCGAGCCATTGCCCGCAAAGTGAATTGTGCTCACGGCACGGTGCAGAATGAGCTGAAACGTGGCACACCGCCCCGTAAAAGCCGGAAGGGTCGTGCTCCCGGATACAGTGCCAAGCGGGGTCAATCCGTTTACAAGAGCAACAGAGAGCGATGCAGAAAGCACCATTCCATTCTCCGTTGCTCCAAGTTTGTGGCGTTCGTAGTTGAGATGGTCCGAAAGCACAGCTGGTCTCTGGACGCCTGTGTTGGCTATGCAAGATTACATAAACTGTTCCGAGATGATGAAATTGTTTGCACCAAGACTCTTTACAATGAACTGGAGGCAGGCAATCTGCCGCTCACGGTCTTTGAAGTCCCCGATGTTCTAAAACGTATCCTTTGTCGCCCTGGGCGACTTCGCCTCCATCCTGGCGGTCAAGTTCATGGCGGCCCAGGTGACGGACAGCATGTCCAACGGCCAGATCGGCTGGGTCATCGTGGAAGCCATGCTGCTGGTCATGCTGATCGGCGCGATCGGCGGCGTCATCAACGGCCTGCTCGTGAGCCAGCTCGGCATCCCGCCCGTCATGGCGACTATCGCCATGCAGCTCGTGTGGCAGGGCCTGTCCACCGCGCTCACACAGGGCTACGCCGTCACCGGCCTGCCGGCCCTGTACACGGACATCGGCCACAAGTACCTCATGGGCTTCCTGCCCGTGCCGCTGCTCATCTTCATCATCATCTTCGCCATCTCGGCGTTCCTGCTCAAGTGCACGTCCTACGGCGAAAAGCTCTACATGCTCGGCACCAACGCGAAGGCCGCCAAGTTCTCCGCCATCAACACCGACCGCATGATCATCACAACGTTTGTGATCTGCGACATCATCTCCTGCATCGGCTGCATGATCATGGTCTCCACCATGAGCTCGGCCAAGGCGGACTACGGCTCCTCCTACGTCATGCGCTGCATCCTGATCCTCGTGCTGGCGGGCGTCCTGCCGGACGGCGGCATGGGCAAGGTGTTCGACGTGGTGCTCTCCATCATCACGATCCAGATCATCGCCTCCGGCGTCAACATGTTCCCGCAGCTCAACTCCTATTACGCCGCGCTCATCTGGGGCGGCCTGCTGCTGATCGTCCTGATCTTCAGCACCAAGATGTCCGGCGAAGGCTTCTTCAAGCCCCGCAAGGCCAAGAAGCTCGAAGAACCGAAAAAGGTAGCTTAAAAGTCATCTTAAACGCCGCCGTGACAACACGGCGGCGTTTATCATCCGCAGACCAGGATCTGGTCGGAAAGGAAACGATTATGCAGCTGGTCGATATGTTTTTTGATGAGATCGAGGACGCCAAAAAGCGCCGCGTGCCGTTCTGCATCCCCATCGGCACCATCGAGTACCACGCGCACCACGCCTCCTGCGGCACCGACACGATGGTCATTGACGGCTGTCTGCGCGAGCTCGGGAAGAAGAAGGAGATCGTCGTCTGCCCGCCCATCTGGTACGGCGTCGCCTCCTACGCGGTGGGCGGCCCCGAGACCGGCACCATCCAGGTGGACGAGGACGCCTACACGAACTACATCTACTGCATCCTCAAGTCGATGATCTACGGCGGCGTCAAGAACATCTACTGCATCGCCCACCATCAGACCGAGGAGGCCGGGCTCATGCCCATGACCATCGCCTGCCACAAGGCCGCCAAGAAGGTCACCATGGAGTACATGGAGGACACGCTGGGCCGCGGCTGGTGGGGCAGCAACTCCTACGCCGACTACTACGAGAATCTCGGCACGGGCGACGATCCGTTCTCCTACATCAAGGTCATTCCGCTCATCGGCAAGGAGGCCCAGCACAAGTGCGGCGGCTTCGACCACGCCGGCAAGTGGGAGACGTCCCTCATGATGGGCACTTACCCCGACCACGTCGACCTCTCCCGCTGCAGCCGCAACACCGAGTGGTTCGCCAAGAGCGCCGTGGAGGCCAGCGAGGAGCTGGGCCATCACATGGTCGCCTGTACGCTCGAGTGGCTGGAGCAGACGATCGTATAAGAAAAGCGCCGTCCCTCCGGGGCCGCGGAGGCGCGCCCGCCCGATGCGGGCGGGCGCCCCGGCCGCGCCCGGTTCCGTGTCGAAACAGGGCAGAATTTCTCGGCACGATATTGGAATATGTGATAAAACTCACGGAATATGGGGCGCAAATGGATTACTATTACTTTAGATAAAATCCTATCGAATATTCCCAGCGTATTGCCGCCGGCCCTGTCGGGAAGACATGATACCGAGCGGCAAAATTCATGCCCATCGCCGTATGGCGGGGCGCGCGGCAGGGGAGTTGAAGGGCCCGGGCCGCGCCACAGAAAAGGATGGTGGTTTTCCCTTGAGCAGAATGACAATCATGAGCCAGGACAAGGCGCAGACCGTCGTGGAGACGCTTTACCGCGACATGGAGCGCCGTATTATCGCAAGCCCTCCCGGCATCTGCCCCGTCGATCTGACGGCGGCGTTCCTCAAAATGTGCCAGTCGCAGACCTGCGGCAAGTGCGTGCCGTGCCGCGTCGGCCTCACGCAGCTGAGCAATCTGCTGGACGATATCCTGAACGGCAGCGGCACCATGGAGACGCTCGACCTGCTGCGCAACACCGCGGCCTCGATCGCGAACTCCGCCGACTGCTCCGTCGGCGTCGAGGCGGCCAAGATGGTGCTCAAGGGCATGGACGGCTTCTATGAGGACTACGTCGCCCACGTCACCAAAAAGCGCTGCAACAGCCACGTCACGCAGGCGATCCCCTGCGTCGCCAACTGCCCCGCGGGCGTCGACATCCCGGGCTACGTGGCCCTTGTGCACGACGGCCGCTACGCCGACGCCGTGCGCCTCATCCGCAAGGACAACCCGTTCCCGACGGCCTGCGCGCTCATCTGCGAGCATCCCTGCGAGACGCGCTGCCGCCGCAACATTCTCGACGGCCCCGTCAACATCCGCGGGCTCAAGCGCGTCGCGGTCGACATGGCGGGCACGGTGCCCGCGCCCAAGTGCGCGCCCGCGACCGGCAAGAAGATCGCCATCATCGGCGGCGGCCCCAGCGGCCTGTCCGCGGCCTATTACCTGCAGCTCATGGGCCACAGCTGCACCGTCTTTGAAAAGCGGCCGAAGCTCGGCGGCATGCTGATCTACGGCATCCCCAGCTACCGTCTGCCGCGCGAGCGCCTGCAGGAGGACATCGACTGCGTCCTCTCGACCGGCGTCAAGGTCAATCTCAACGTCTGCATCGGCGGGGAGGACGGCCCGTCCATCGACGAGCTCCGCCACCAGTTCGACGCGACGTATCTGTCCATCGGCGCGCACACCGGCAAGCGCATCGGCATCGACGGCGAGGACGCCGAGGGCGTTCTGTCCGCGGTCGAGCTGCTGGGCAACATCGGCAACGGCTATCTGCCCGACTTCAAGGGCAAGCGCGTCTGCATCGTGGGCGGCGGCAACGTCGCCATGGACTGCACCCGCAGCGCCATCCGCTGCGGCGCGCAGAAGGTCTCCGTCGTCTATCGCCGCCGCGCGGTCGACATGACCGCCCAGCCCGACGAGGTGCAGGGCGCCATCGCCGAGGGCGCCGAGATGCTCGACCTGCACGCGCCCGTGCGCATTGAAACCGACAGCAGCGGCCGCGTGACCGCCCTCTGGGCCAGCCCCAAGATGATCGGCAAGATGGAGCGCAACCGCCCCGTGCCCGCCGACACCGACCTGCCCGACGTGCGCATCCCGTGCGACATCGTGATCGTCGCCATCGGCCAGGGCATCCAGACCCACTACGTCGAGGACGCCGGCATCCCCATCCGCCGCGGCGTCATCCAGACCGACACCTGGAACGGCATCCAGAACGCCCCGGACGTCTTCGCCGGCGGCGACTGCGTGACCGGCCCCGCCACCGTCATCCGCGCCATCGCGGCCGGCAAGGTGGCCGCCAACAACATCGACAGCTATCTCGGTTTCCACCATCAGATCACGACCGACATCGAGATCCCCGCGCCCAATCTGGACGACAAGGTCTACTGCGGCCGCGTCAACATGCGCGAGCGCTCCGCCGCCGACCGCAAGGACGACTTCGAGCTCATGGAGTGCGCCATGACCTGCAAGGAGGCCGAGCAGGAGTCCGGCCGCTGCCTGCGGTGCGACCACTTCGGTCTCGGAAACTTCAAAGGAGGGCGCAGAAAGTCATGGTAACGATCAAAATCAACAATCAGACCGTCGAGGTGCCGGAGAAGTCCACCATCCTCGAGGCCACGCGCATCGCGGGCATGCCGGTCCCGACCCTCTGCTACCTCAAGGGCATCAACGAGATCGCGGCCTGCCGCGTCTGTATCGTCGAGGTCAAGGGCATCGACCATCTCATCACCTCCTGCAACAACGTCGTGCAGGAGGGCATGGAGATCTACACGAACACCATCAAGGTGCGCGAGGCGCGCCGGACGAACGTCGAGCTGCTGCTCTCGCAGCACCGCACGAACTGCCCGACCTGTAAGAGAAGCGGCACCTGCGAGCTGCAGAAGATCGCCAACTCCCTCAATATCAACGAATACCTGCCGTACCACTACGAGCCGAGATTCACGGAGTGGGACAAGTCCTTCCCGCTCATCCGCGACTCGACGAAGTGCCTGCGCTGCATGCGCTGCATCTCCGTCTGCGAAAAGGTGCAGACGCTCGGCATCTGGGACGTCGCCAACACCGGCACCCGGCAGGACGTCTATGTCTCGCACGACCGCACGATCGGCGAGGCCGACTGCGCGCTCTGCGGCCAGTGCGTGACCCACTGCCCGACCGCCGCCCTCCAGGCCAGAGACGACACCGAGAAGATCTTCGGCGTCCACGGCCTGCTGAACGACCCCGACAAGATCACCGTCGTGCAGGTCGCGCCGGCCGTCCGCGCCGCCTGGGGCGAGGAATTCGGCCTCGACCCCGCGATCGCGAACGAAAAGCGGCTCGTCTCCGCGCTCAGGCAGCTGGGCTTCCGCTATGTGTTCGACACCAACTTCTCCGCCGACCTCACGATCATGGAGGAGGGCACCGAGTTCCTCGGCCGCATCAAGGAGCCCGAGGGCAAAAAGTGGCCGATGTTCACCTCCTGCTGCCCGGGCTGGGTGCGCTTCATGAAGTCGCAGTACCCCGACATGGTCGACCAGCTCTCGACCTCGAAGTCGCCGCAGCAGATGTTCGGCGCCGTCACCAAGACGTATTTCGCGCAGAAGATCGGCGTCGACCCGAACAAGATCGCCTGCGTGTCCATCATGCCCTGCATGGCCAAGAAGGCCGAGTGCGCGCTGCCGACCATGAACGACGCCGGCGCGGGCCAGGACGTGGACTTCTCCCTCACGACGCGCGAGATGTGCCGCATGATCCACGCCGACCAGATCGACGTGTCGCTCCTGCCCGAGTCGGAGTTTGACTCCCCGCTCGGCACCGGCAGCGGCGCGGGCGTCATCTTCGGCGCGACGGGCGGCGTCATGGAGGCCGCGCTGCGCACCTGCTACGCCGTGGCGACGGGCAAGAACCCGGAGCCGGACGCGTTCAAGGCGGTCCGCGGCGTCCAGGGCTGGAAGGAAGCCGAGTTCGATCTCGCGGGCAAGAAGATCCGCACCGCGGTCGTGAGCGGCCTCGGCCAGGCGCGGCAGCTCATCGAGGCGCTGCGCGCGGGCACCGTGGCCTACGACTTCGTGGAGGTCATGGCCTGTCCCGGCGGCTGCGCCGGCGGCGGCGGCCAGCCGATCCGCTTCAACAGCGAGCTCGCCGAGGCCAGAGGCCAGGTGCTCTACAACTACGACCGGAACAACACCATCCGCTTCAGCCACGAGAACCCCGAGATCGTCGCCCTCTACCGCGACTACCTCGAGAAGCCCGGCTCGGAGCTGGCCGAACACCTGCTGCACACCGACCACAACGGCTGGCAGATGCCGCAGGCTCCCAACAGAGGATAAAAGCCGATCATCCCGGGGCAGGCCTGCCCCGGGATGATTTTGCGTCCCGGCTTTCCCGGCGCAAGGCTCCCGGAATCTGGAAATTTAAGAATCTTTCAGGGATTGACAGACAGTACGCGCGGGGGTATCCTCAAGGTAAGATCAAAAAGGAGAATCTGCCTATGGAACCGGAAGAATATGACCTGAACCCGGCGGAAGCGCAGCCGGAATCCCCGGAGAGCGTGCCGGCGCCGACGCCAGCCGATCTGCGGCCCGCAAGAAAGATTTTTTCCCGCCTCGGCCTGGCGCTCTTCGCCATCGCGGCCGTGACGACCAGCCTGCAGGCCGTCTGCGCGGGGCTTTTGACCTCGCTGCCCGTGCCCGCGTGGCTGAGCGTCGACAACTGGGGCATGTGGCTTGTGAGCTTCGTGCCGCTCTACTGCGTTGCGGTGCCCGTCGGCCTGCTGCTGTTCAGAAAGATCCCGGCGGAAAAGCCGGAGGACCAAAAGCTCTCCGCCGGCTCGTTCTTCCGGCTGCTGCTCATCTGCTTCCCGCTCATGTACGCGGGCAACCTGATCGGAACGTTTTTGTCCCTGCTGCTCTCCGGCGGGCAGGCGCAGAACGCGCTCTACAGCTTCATCCAGACGGACAGCCCCGTGAAGATCGTCGTGATCGTCTTCCTCGCGCCCGTCATCGAGGAATTCGTCTTCCGCAAGAAGCTCATCGACCGCGCGCGGCGCTACGGCGAAAAGTCCGCCATGGTGCTCTCGGCCCTGACCTTCGGCCTGTTCCACATGAACCTCTACCAGTTCTTCTACGCCTTTGCGCTGGGCCTCGTCTTCGCCTACGTCTACACGCGCACGGGCCGGCTGCGCTACAGCGTCGTCATGCACATGGTCATCAACTTCCTGGGCTCCGTCGTGGCGCCGTATCTCGCGGGCAGCCTCGACCTGTCCTCGCTCCAGTCGGCCGGCATGGACCCCGAAAAGCTGATGACGCAGTTCGCCGGCCAGCTGCCGCAGCTGATGGCGCTGGGAATCTACGGCCTCGCCATTCTGGGTCTGTCCGTCGCGGGTCTGGTGATCCTGATCGTCTATGCCAAAAAGGCCGTCTTCCGCCCCGCGCCGGAGGAACTTCCCAAGGAAAAACGCGTCAAAACGATATATGGGAACGTCGGTATGCTGCTCTTCATCGTCCTGTGCCTCACGGCCACGGCAGTCGCACTGTTCGCGTCTTAAAAGGAGGATTTTTTATGAGCGATCTTGGCTGGGTCCTTTTGATCGTCGCGCTGCTCATCGCCGTGCCGCTCGTCGGCTACGGCCTGCGGAAGCGGGATTTCCGCCGCCAGGTGGACGGCAAACGGCCCGAGCGGAAGTTCCCGGAAAACGCCGCCGTCCCCGGGAAAAAATCGGAAAATCCCGCCGCCGAAGCCGAGGCGGCCGTCGCCAGGATGAAATGCGGCCAGAACGCGATGTCGGCGAAGTAAAGCATATAAAACAAGGCCGGTGCAAAATGCCTGCATTTTGCACCGGCCTTATTTTTACGGTTTTACAGCAGCTTCGTCATGGCGTCGGTCATGGCCTGGATGCCGGCCTCGGCGGCGGGCATGGAGTCCGCCCGCGAGGTGTAATAGAACTTGATCTTCGGCTCGGTGCCCGACGGACGCAGGATGATGCGGCCGTGCTCGCCCAGCGTGAGGACGACCATGTTCTCCTTCGGCAGGCCCGTCGGCACGGCGGCGCCGGTCGCGGCGTCCTTCGTGACGCCCGCGCGGAAGTCGGAGACGGCCGTCACGTCGCGGCCCGCCATCTGCCTGGGCGGCTGCGCGCGCAGCTGCTCCATGAGCGCCATGCACCTGGCCTTCTGCTCGTCGGAGGTGAAGAGCACGTTCTGCAGGCCTGTGGCGTAGAAGCCGTAGGTTTTATACAGCTCGTCCGCCCCGTCCGCGAGCGTCTTGCCCGCGAGCTTGTAGCCGGCGGCCATTTCGGAGATGAGCATCGCGGTCACGACTGCGTCCTTGTCTCTGGCGTAGTCGCCCTTGAGGTAGCCGCAGCTCTCCTCGAAGCCGAGGACGAAGTCCTCGGGATGGCCGGCCTGCTCGAGCTCGAGGATGACGCCGCCGATGTACTTGAAGCCCGTCAGCACGGTGCGCATTTCGCAGCCGTAGGCGGCCGCGACCTTGTCGGCCAGCGGCGTGGAGACGATCGACTTGACGGCGACCGGGTGGGCGGGCAGCTTGCCCGTCTTTTTGAGATTTTCCAGGATGTACTGCAGCAGCAGGCAGCCCATCTCGTTGCCGGAGAGCTTGCGGAAGCCGCCCGCGACCGGCACGCTGACCGCGATGCGGTCGGAGTCGGGGTCGGTCGCCATCACGAGATCGGGGTGCACCTTGTCTGCCAGCTTGTAGCTTTCGGCGAACGCGGCCTCGTTCTCGGGGTTCGGATTCGGGCAGGTGGCGAACTCGCCCGAGGGCTTCGCCTGGGAGTCCGGGGTGAAGACCTCGGCCCCGAGCCGGTGCAGGATCTCGTGCACGGGCTCGCCGCCCGCGCCGCAGAGCGGGGAATAGACGACGCGCAGCGCGGCCTTTCTGACGTTCTCGGGGGAGATGGCCTCCTGCGAGATGCGCGTGTAGTACGCCTGCCAGACGGAGTCGGGGATGAACGTGACGAGGCCGGAGGCCATGGCCGCGTCGAACGTCAGCTTCACGGGCTCGAAGAGGTCGATCTTCTCGATCGCCTCGGACACGCGGGCGGCGGGAATCTCGGTCATCTGGCCGCCGTCGGGGCCGTAGCACTTGAGGCCGTTGTATTCCTTCGTGTTGTGGCTCGCGGAGATGACGATGCCGGCGCCGCAGTGCAGATAGCGCACGGCGAACGAGAGCATCGGGGTGGGGCAGAGCCGGTCGTAGAGGTGGACGTGGATGCCGCTCTCGGCCAGGGCCGCGGCGCAGATCTCCGCGAACAGGCGGGAGTTGCGGCGGCAGTCGTAGCCGATGGCGCAGCTCTTGTCGCCGCCCGATTCGGCGAGGTAGTACGCGAGGCCGCGCGCGGCCTGGCGGACGGTGTATTCGTTCAGGTTGGCGAGTCCGGCGGCCATCACGCTGCGGATGCCCGCGGTGCCGAAGGCCTGGCGGTGGGAGAACCGCTTCTCGATCTCGGCGTCGTTGCCCGCGATCGACTTCAGCTCCTCCAGCGTGTCGCCCGTGCAGTGCGCAAGCCAGCGTTCATACTCTTTTTGTGCGTTCATACGAATGCTCCTTCCCGTTTTTGCGGGCGGAATCCGCCCGGTTCCAGTCTGCATCCAGTATAGCATAGTTTGTTCCGCTTGAACATGACTTTTCCATCCCGCATAAGCGAATTTTTGGGTGTCCGCCCACTGGTAATCGGCGCGCGGATTCGCTATACTATAGGAAAAGATCGCCCCGCCAGGGGCGCACGGGAGGTTTTTATGATGTTTGACGCGCTTGCGATCGGCGAACTGCTCATCGACTTTGCCTGCCTGTCCACGGACGCGGATCTCTACCCCACCATGGCCGCGCATCCCGGCGGCGCGCCCGCCAATTTCCTGGCCGCCATGCAGAAGTTCGGCGCCAGAACGGCCTTCATTTCCAAGGTCGGCGACGACGCCTTCGGAAAGCTCCTGAAGGGCACGCTCAAAAAAGCGGGCATCGACGACTCCGGCGTCGTCATGTGCCGCGACACGTTCACGACGCTCGCGTTCGTGACCTTCAACGCCGAGGGCGACCGCGAGTTCTCCTTCTCCCGCAGACCCGGCGCGGACACGCGCCTGAGCAGGGAGGAGATCCCCGCGGCGCTGCTGGACGACGCCCGGCTGCTGCACTTCGGCACGCTCTCGCTCACGGACGAGCCCGCGCGCGGCGCAACCGAGTGGGCGGTCGGCTATGCCAAAAAGCGCGGCAAGCTCGTCACCTTCGACCCGAATCTCCGCAAGCCCCTCTGGGACTCGCTGGACGAGGCGAAGCGCCGCATCCTCTGGGGCCTCGGCCAGGCCGACGTCGTGAAGATCAGCGACGAGGAGGCGGAATTCCTCTTCGGCGCGCTGCCCTTCGAGCAGGCCGCGGAGAAGATCCGCCGCGAGTTCGGCGTGAAGCTCGTGTTCCTCACGCTCGGCAAGAACGGCTGCCTGTATCAGAACGAAAACGCCTGCGGCCGCGTGCCGGGGCTGCAGGGCCTGCACACGATCGACACGACGGGCGCGGGCGACATCTTCGGCGGCAGCGCCGTGTGGAAGGTGCTGCAGTCCGGCAGGGCCCCGGAAGCGCTCGCGGACGCGGAGCTGCGCGAGATCACGCGCTTCGCCTGCGCGGCGGCGGGCCTCTCCACGACGAAGCCCGGCGGCATCTTCAGCGTGCCGGAGCTGAGCGAGGTCGAGCAGATCCTGAAAAACTGGTGACCGCTGCCGGGTTTGCGTGATATACGGATAAAAGCGACCGGACAGACGAAAAGGCGCAGAAAAACAGCGGACAAAAAGCGCCTGCCGATGAGAAGGCGAGCCGCGAAAATTGCAGAAAAACTCCCGCCTGCAGGGTGCAGGCGGGAGTTTTCGCCGTTTTGCGGACGTCTGCAAAAAGCAGACCTGACGTTTATGTATAGATGATCACCATGCCCGTGACGATGCCGACCAGCGTCGCGAAGGCGGGCATTTTGCTGCGCCACATGAGGATGCCCTCGGGCAGCAGCTCGCCCAGCACGACGTAGAGCATCGCGCCGGAGGCAAAGCTCAGGGACATCGCCAGCATGATGGGCCCCATGATGCCGAGCGTGTAGCCGATGAGCGCGCCCAGGATCGTGGGCGCGCCCGTGAGCGCCGTGATGAGCACGGCCTTCGAGCGCTTCATGCCGCCCGCGATGAGCGGGACGGACACGGCCATGCCCTCGGGGATGTTGTGCAGGCCGATCACGAACGCCATCAAAAAGCCCGCGCCGCCCATGACGTCGGCCGTCCGGTCGCTGGCGTAGCCAGCGCCGATGACCATGCCCTCGGGCAGGTTGTGCAGCGCGATCGCGGCCGCCATCGTGATGCCGCCGATGAAGAGCTGGTGGCGGTCGTTCATCTGCCGGTGCGCCTCGTAGTGGTCGGCGTGGATGAGCTCGTCGAGGTCGTCGGCGGTCTTCGGGTGGCTCTTGTCGATGTGCTTGATCTCGTGGTTGGTGTCCTTGTCGATCCAGTAGTTGAGCAGATAGACGACGCCGTAGCCCACGGCGATGCCCAGCAGCACGAGCCAGATGCTGACGCTGCTGCCCGCGGGGCTCAGCGCGTTCGGCACGAGATCGAAGCAGACGACGGCCAGCATGACGCCGCCCGCAAAGGACAAAAGCAGACTGACGATCCGGTCGGAATCGCGCCGGAAGAGCGCGCCGATGAGGCCGCCCAGCCCGGTGCCGCCGACGCCGGCGACGGTCGTGACGAGCACGACCCAGAGGAGCATGGACATGGGGCATACCTTCTCTCTTGGTTTACCCCGTCATTATAAAACCGCGGAATTTGTTTGTCTACCCTAACATTCGACAAAAATCTGTTTTTTATCCGCGCAAACCGATGCTGCCTGCGTCCAGGGACCGCCGCAGCGCGCGGATGTGCTCCGGCGTCGTGCCGCAGCAGCCGCCCAGCAGCCCCGCGCCCGCGGCGTGCAGCTTTTCCATGTGGCGGGCGAAATCCGCCGGCCCCATCGCGTAGACGGCCTCGCCGGTCTCCAGGATCACGGGCAGACCCGCGTTGGGCTTGGCGGCGACGGGCAGCGAGCACGCGCGCCGGATGGAGGCGACGACCGACTCGAGCTGGTCGGGCCCGACCGAGCAGTTGACGCCCACGGCGTCCGCGCCGAGGGCCTCAAGCACCTGCGCGGCCTCCTCGCCGGTGCCGTCGAAATAGGCCTTGCCGTCCGACTGCAGCGACATCGTGACGAGGATCGGCAGCTCGCAGAGGCCGCGGATGGCCTCGACCGCGGCCATGCACTCGGTCACGCCCATCATCGTCTCGACCGCGAACAGGTCGACACCGCCCTCCAGAAGCGCCTGGGCCTGCTCCTGGTAGAGATCGAGCAGCTCCGAGTAGGGGAAGTCCCCGTAGGGCTCGACGGGGCGGCCCGTCGTCGTGAGATCGCCTGCGACGAGCGCGCGGCCCCGCGCGACTCCGCGCGAGAGCCCGGCCAGGGCCCTGTTGAGCCGACCGACCTCGTTTTCCAGGCCGTGCAGCCCGAGCGCGGCGCGGTTGGCGCCGAAGGTCGGGGCGTAGAGCACCTCGCTGCCAGCCGCGAGATAGGCCTCCTGCAGCTGCACGAGCGGCTCCGGGTGCTCGAGGATCCAGGCCTCGCCGCACACGCCGCGCGGCATCCCCGCGCGCAGCAGATTGCTGCCGGTCGCGCCGTCGAGCAGGCGCGGGCGCTCCTGGCACCAGGCCGCGAATTCCGTTCTGGTCATACCGATCCCTCCTGTCATTTGCCGAGCCGAGCCAGACGCTCGAGCGCCGGGCGGTCGAGAATGCGGATCTTGCCGCGCGAGGTCGTGAGAATGCCCGCGCGGTGCATCTCCTCAAGCTCCACGCTGACCATCTCGCGCGCCGAGCGCAGCGCGCGGGCCAGATCCTCGTGCGTGGCGCGCAGCAGCTCGGACTGCTGCTGCTCCGTGCGCTCGAGCAGCAGCAGGGCCAGCCGCTTGCGCAGGGGATAGAACGCCTGCACGTTCGCGGCCCACAGAAGCTCGTTGAGATGCGAGAAGGCCGCGTCCATGATCTCCTGCTGGACGCGGGGCACCGTGTGCGAGAGGACGAAGAACGCGTTTTCGTGGATGCAGAGCAGCTCGGACGGCTGCAGCACCTCGAAGCAGAGCTCGACGCGGCAGCGCTCGCGCACCTCGCTCAGAGCCAGCACCGAGAGCTCGCCCTCGTGCAGGGTGAAAAGGCTCGCCTCGCGGCTGTCGGCCGAGTAGATGAACGCGCGCAGCCGGCCGGAGCGCAGCGCGAGCAGCCCCTGAAAGACGCTGCCGATCTCGTAGATGCGCGTGCCGGGCTGATATTTGTAGAGCGTGGTGTTGCTCAGAAGAAGCTGACGCTGCGGCGCGGTGAGGACGCTCCAGAACGGGAGCGTCTGCTGCAGATAGGAGGAGAGCACGCCGCCCTGGGAAGCCGCGTTGGCCATGTTTGCCGCCCCTTTTTCGGCCGGGCTCCGGGCCCGGCTCTTGTGTAAGATATTATACAATATCCGCCCGCGCAGAGCAACACAAATCTGCGCGGACGGTCAGGAGGCTTTTTTCAAAAAGACGGCCTTTACGACGAGCCAGACGACAACGAGCCAGACGAGGACGACGGGGACGGCGAAATACCAGCGCTTTTTCCCGTCCGTCCGCGCGCCCTCGGCCTCGCGGCGGCACTCGTCCAGAAGACCGGGCGGGAGCAGCCGCACGGTCAGGTCGATGAGCGCGGGCAGCAGGATAAGATCGTCCAGATAGCCCAGCACGGGGATGAAGTCGGGGATGAGGTCGACGGGGGAGAGCGCGTAGGCCACGGTCACGGCCGCGAGCAGCTTCGCGGCCAGAGGCGTTTCACGCCGGCGCAGGCAGAGCATGACGGCCGGAATGTCGGTTTTGAGCTGCCCGGCCCGTTCCTTCAGCGTCACGGCGACCGCCTCCTGCGTGTAAGATACCTGCATTATACCACGGCGGGGGCCAAAGGAAAACAAAAATGCGGGGCCGGAGAACCGGCCCCGCGGGGACAGACAATTATTTTGCGACCTTCTGGGCGAAGCGCTGGAGCATCGCGGCGAACTCGCAGCGCAGGGCGCTGGCCTGCGGCGCGATCTTGCCGCTCTGGCCGTTCAGGATTTCCATAGTGACGCACCACTGCAGCGCGTCGCGCGCGTAGGCGCTCGTGGCGTCGTAGTCGGGGAATTCGCGCAGGGACATGCCGCCCTCGGTGGTGTCGTACTTCTTGTACTGCGCGTAGCGGTAGAAGATGGCGGCCAGCTGCTCGCGGGTGACGCTGCCGTTCGGGTCGAACTTGCCGTTCGCGCCCGTCACGATGCCGTTCGCCTGCGCCCAGGCGATCGCGTCGGAGTACCACTGGCCCTCCGGCACGTCGGTGAAGGTGCTCTTGGCCGCGGGGGCGGGCTTGCCGGCCATGCGCCAGAAGATCACGGCGACCATCGCGCGGGTCGTGGTGCCCTTCGGGAGGAAGGCGGAGCCGGTGCCCTGCATGTAGCCGAGCGAGGAGGCGTAGTCGACGGCGTCATAGAACCAGTCGGAGGAGGAGACGTCGGCGTAGGACGCGGGGGTCACGACGGTGATCACGGTGACGCCGGAGGGCATCCGCTTGCCGGCGGACTTTGTGGCCGTGTAGTCGGCCTCGGTGGTGCCGCAGACGAAGCGCAGGCCGGAGGCCTTGGCCGTCTTGGCGATCTCGGCGACGGTGCCGTCGGCGAGGGAGCCGGAGCCCCAGGTGAGGGCGATGGCGGCGGGCACCTCGGTGGAGGTCTTGCCGTCAAAGTAGTACTTGCCGGAGGAGAGGTCGGAGTAGGTCGGGGAGAACTTGGTGTACTCGCCGTCCGTGCAGGTGAACTTCAGGCTGCTGTTCGAGGTGAAGCTCACGCCCGCGTCGGCCAGCAGCGCGTCGAGCGTCACATACTGCGTGGCGACGACGGCCTGCCAGGACTCCTTGTAGTACTCGTAGGCGTAGCCGTCGGCCTTCGTCTGGGCGAGGGCGGTCAGTTGGGACTGCGTGTAGGTCTTGGCGGTCGTTTTGGAGGCGTACTGGCCCGCCTGGGTGCAGACGGTCAGCACGACGGGGTCGGCGGCTGCAGTCGTGGTGGCGGCGGTGGCATCGGGCATCTGCACCGCGGCGCCCGCCGTGAGGGTGAGGCCTGTGAACATGGCTGCGAGCATGCTCAGAACGAGAACGAGAGACAGGAATTTTTTCATAAAAATCTCCTTTCAATAGGGCCCGAAGGCCGCTGGGATGAATCTATCAAAAAGCGGGGAAGCCGCCTTATGACCGGGATGCGGAATAGGCGCGCAGCAGCCGCGCGAGCAGCGCGCGGGAGGCGGGCCGTGCGGCGTCCGCCAGCGCGGCCGCCGAGGCGTCGAACAGGCCCCCGCCGTACGCCCACGAGAGCGCGGAGAGGCTCCACTGCGGGCCGGAGGCGTAGTCGGGCAGGGCGGACGCTTCGCCGCTGCCGCCGGAGTATCGCGCGAGGAAAACGGCTGCCTCGGCCACGGTGACGGCGGCGTCCGGGGAGAACGCCGTTTTGGAGGTGCCGGAGGCGATGCCCTTTTGGTAGGCCCAGAGGACGGCGGCGCGGTACCACGAGCCGGAGGCGACGTCCGCGAACGGCAGTTCGCCGGAGGCGGCGGGCCTGCCCGCCAGACGCCAGAGCGCCGTCACGAACATGGCGCGCGTGAGCGTGCCGTCCGGCGAGAAGGCGGAGGCGGAGACGCCCTTCAGCCAGCCCTTATGGGCGGCGAAGACGACGTCGTCCCAATAGAGGCTGTCCGCGCGCACGTCTGAGAACGCGGCCTTCTGCCAGGCGACGCCCGACTGGGCCTTGAGTCCCGGCGCGGCGGCCGCGCCCGCATAGGACAGGCTCTTTTTGGCGCTGTTGCCGCTGTGGCCGAGCAGGAGCGCCGAGCAGTTCTTTAACGTGAGCGCGCCCTCGACGGCGGCGGAGGATTTGGCGGCCTGCAGACGGAGCGTGCCGCCCGTGACCGCGACGTCGTCGGCGGAGAGCACCGCGACGTTGTCGCTGTCGGTATAGCCGCAGAGCGTGCCGCCCGAGATTTCGACGGACGAGCCGTTTGCCCAGAAGCCGCCGCCCGCGAAGCCCAGCTTGTCGAGCTTGGTGACGGACAGAGTGCCGGAGGCGAGCGCGACGCGGCTGCCGGGCGCGACCAGGACGGCGGCGTTGTTGACGGTCGCCGAGACGGCCAGCGCGCCGGGCCCCTCGATCGTGAGATCGCCCGCGGCGTACACGGTGGGGCAGGGGTCCTCGGGCGTGTCGCAGAGGCCCTCGAGGCGGCTCTCGCCGGACAGGCGGAGCGTGCTGCCCGCGCCCAGCGAGAGAAGCGTCGTGCTGCCGGTCAGGCGCACGTTCTCCAGCGTCAGTATAGCACCCTTTCCGCAGGCAATCGCAACATTTTCATAATAATTAAGGCCGCTGTCGGTGCCGATGAGCGTGACCGTGAGGCCGTCCGCCACCGTGACGGCGCCGGAGTAGAACCAGGGGATGTAATAGGTGCCGGAGGCGGTCACGCGGCCGTTCTGCACGAGATTCTGCCGCGCGGCGGGGGTGCTGGCGGGCAGAGGCGCTGCGGCGATCTCGGCTGGAGCCGCGGCCGGCTTAAACGAGGGGAGCTCGCCCGCGACGGTCTTCTCCGCGACGGTGCCGTTCCTGCCGAGCGGCTGCGCCGCGCCGGAGGTGTCCTCGCAGCCGCCGTAGAGAAGGTTCTGCGCGTAGCCGACGAGCCCGCCCGCATAAGCGCCGGACGCGGAGGACGAGACGGCGCCCGCGCTGCGGCAGAGCGTCACGCTCGTGCGGCTGCGCGCGGTCGTGTAGCCGGCAAGCCCGCCCAGATAGCGGTCGGTGCCGGATACCGCGCCGTAGTTGCAGGACAGGCTCAGCGAGCCCGCGAGACGGCCGACGAGGCCGCCCGTGCCGTAGGTGCCGGAGCCCGCGCCCGTGACGGCGCCGAAGTTGGCGCAGCCGGTGATCGTATCCTCGGCGGAGTAGCTCACCCCGGCGAGCCCGCCGACGCCGGACTGGCCCGTGACGGCGCCGTAGTTTTGGCAGTTTTCCAGGCGCGAGCCGTCGCTCAGGTAGGCGGCGAGGCCGCCCGCGTGCGTGCCGGCGGCCGTGACCGCGGCGTAGGAGGCGCAGTTTTTGAGCGTCGTCGCGCTGCCCCAGGCGAGAATCCCGGCCGCGTAGGAGCTCGCGGCCTCGCCGCGCGCCGTGCCGGTTACGGTGAGATCGCGGATGAGCGCGTTTTTGCAGCAGCCGAAGAGCGCGGCGTAGCTGCCCTCGCGCCAGGCGGCCATGGAGAGAATCGCGTGCCCCTGGCCGTCGAAGACGCCCTGAAACGAGCGCTGCAGGCTCGTGCCGATGACGGTCCAGACGCGCTCGCCCGACGTGCCGTCGGGGTTGGCGAGCGTCAGATCGTTTCCGAGCAGCACGGTGACGCCCGCGAAGGTGACGCCCCGGCTGTTCACAAGCTCGGCCAGGCCCGCCAGCTGGGCGGGGGTCGTGAGCGTGTAGGTCTTGGCCCGGCCCGTGTACCAGCTCGTGTCCGCGAGCGAGAGCCAGGTCTTTTTCTGCGTCGAGCGCCGGGCGGAGACCTGCACGGGCCCGGCGGCCGTCACGGTGAAGGTGCCGTCGGAATTTTTGGAGGCGTTCGTGACGGACACGGAGCAGTCGTCCCGATACTCGAGCGCCGGGTCGGCGGGCTCGGCGTCGGAGTAGACGTGCGTGCGGAGCGTGAGGACGTTGCCCTCGAGCACCGTGTCGCCGGACGAGAGCGTCTCGCCGTCCGACCAGACCATCCGGCCGTCCGGGTCGAGCTTCCAGCCCGTGCGGGCGACGGAGAGGTAGAACTCGTCGTACGAGGGGATCGAGACGGCGGCGGTCAGCAGCTTTTTGAAGACCGCGCCGACCGCGCAGTCGCCCGTCACGGCCCAGAAGCCGCCCGAGATCTTTTTGCCGTTCACAGTGAAGGACTCGAGCGTGTAGCCCGCGTCGGGCTCGGCCGTGAGCGAGAGCGTCGTGCCGAGCGGGACGCTGCCGGAGGCGGAGGAGGCGACCTTGCCGTGCTCCGCGGGGGCGAGCGTCACGGTGTATTTGGCGGAGGAGGCCGCGTTTTCAAACCACAAAACGGGGTAGCCGCCGTTCTTTCCGGCTGCGTCCGCCGCGAAGACGGCGCCGTTGCCGTTGAGCTTTTCAAGGAAGGCCGCGCTCTTGAGCTCCGCGGCCGAAAGGCCCGAGACCGAGACCGTGATCTTTCGGCTGGTGCCCTTGTAGTAGCCATTTGAGGCGGCATCGTCGTCGCTGCCCGTCAGATACCAGCAGTTGGAGACGGTGTAGGTGCCGGAGTCGTGGCTGCCGATGGCGCGGCCGTACTGCGCGCCGTTCGTGTCGATTTTGCCGGTGCTGTAGCAGTTGCTGACGTCCATGCCCTCGTTCGTGCCGAGGATGCCGCCCGCCGGGCAGACGTAGACGGTGGAGACGGAGCCCGTGTTGTAGCAGCTGCGGATGCTGCCCTTGCCCCAGGCCGCGCCGCAGATGCCGCCCACGCCCTTGGAGTCGGTGTTGCGGACGGTCGCCTTGTTGGCGCAGTTTTCGATCACGACGCCGTTCGAGGTTTTGCCGACCCGGCCGACCACGCCGCCCACCATGCGGCGGCCGTAGACATAGCCGGACGAGACGACGAGATTCCGCACGGCGGGCTGCCAGCCGTCCGTGAACGTGCCCGTGATCGCGGAATTTTCGTCCGATGGGCCGCCGAGAAAGCCCACGAGGCCGATGGCCATGCTGTAGGGGAAGCCCTTGGCCGCGTAGCGGCTGCAGTAGAGATGGGAGATCGTGTGGCCCTGGCCGTCGAGCACGCCGTTGAAGCGCGTGTCGAGCGTCAGGCAGTCGCCCGCGGCCTCGTTCGGCTTCATCGGGAACTTGCCGCCGATGGGCGTCCAGTTGGGGCCCGACCACGTGCCGGTCTGCGCGTTGTACACGCCGCCCATGTCGAGATCGCGCGTCAGATAGACGGTCTTATGCGCGAAGTCGATATTGCTCGTGTAGACGGTGTCGGAGACGTTGCCGCCGCCCGCGCCGACGAGCAGCACGCCGTCGTAACGGATGCTTTTGAGATAGCTTTTGTCGCCCTTGACGCTCTTCGCGGACGGGTCGGCCATGCCGTTTACGAGCGCGGCGAGGCCCGCCAGCTGGGCCGGGGTGGAGAGGTAGTACTCCGATTTCGCGGGGTCGTACCAGGAGATGTCCACGCTGCCGTCCCACGCGCCGGACGCGGCGCGGGCCGGGACGGGCAGCAGGCAGAGGGTCAGAGCCAGCGCCAGGAACACACCGACGAACCGTTTCATCCCGCGTCCTCCTTGTTCTGCACGATGTAGTAGCTGCCGGTCTTCTCGTCGTAGTAGACGGTGCCGAGCTTTGTGAGATCGCCGCCCTCGATGGCCTCGGCGCTCTCGGGGGCCTCGGTCATGTCGGAGCTCGAGAAGGGGATGGGGTCGGCGGCGGCCTGCGTCTGGGAATCGGCCGACGAGGACGAGATGTCCACGTTCCAGTTGATGATGAGCGCCAGCATGATGCCGACCGCGAGGACGAGCATCGCGTCGGCCAGGTTGGCGACGCTGTCCATCGGGTTGACGGGCGTCTCCTCGCTGCGCGCGCGCAGCGAGCGGTCCGTGAGGCGGGTCATTCGCCCGCCCCCTTTTCGATCTCCAGCAGGCACTGGGCGCAGGCCTCGAGGATCGAGCCGTATTCGCGGTACCAGCCGCGGCGCACGGTCGAGATGACCGTGGCGAACGCCGCGGCCATGAGGCCCGCGATCGTGGTGTCGAACGCGGTGAGAAGCGAGGTCGAGAGCGTGTAGGTGTCGCCCTGGCCCAGCGCGATGATGCCGGGGCCGAGGGGGATGAGCGTGCCGAGCAGGCCGAACATCGGGGCCAGCCGCGCGAGAAGCTCGCTCAGCTTCACGATCTTGTCGTAGCGGTCCTGCTCCTGCTCGAGCAGGCGCAGGGCGAGCGACTCGCGCATGACGGGCGTGAAGTCCGGGTGGCGCGTGAGCTCGAGAAGGGCCTGCTTCTGGCGGCGGAGAAGCCCGCTCGCCGCGATGACGGCGGCGGGGTCGTCCGCCGTGCGCAGCTGCTCGAGAAGCTTCGGCAGCTCGGGCTTTAAGTGGCGGCGCTCGGTGAAGAACTCCGCGACGGTCCAGCCGAGCAGCGCGGCGGCCGAGAGCAGGAAGAAGATCAGCACGACGACGACGGGCACCTCGAGCCAGCTGGCGAACGCGCGGAGGATGTCCTGGACGCGGAAGGCGGATGCGGTTGCTGTTGCGGTTGCAGTTAACATAATGCCAATTTCCTCTATCGTTGTTTTTTGTAGCGGATCACGCCGAATAAAAAGCCGAGCGCGGCGGCCAGGCACAGACAGATCGCGGCGGGCAGCGCGTAGCTGCGGGTCTCGGGCGTTTGGAGCACCAGCTGCCGGCTGCCCTCGCCCATGGCCTCGCCGCCGGTCTGCCCGGCCTGGGCGCTGCCCGACAGGGCGGAGGGCGCGAGCAGGTAGACGCCGCGCTTCGTCTCGTCGGCGGAGGAGGTCTCGTCCTTGCCGATGGGCTCCTGCGCGGAGGAGGAGGCGGCGGTCTCGCCGGCGGAGGACGATGCCGGGGCGGCGGTCTCTGTCCCCGTACCGGTGACGGTGCCGGTTCCGGCGCCCATCCCGGCGCCCGTGCCGGTTCCGTTCCCGGTGCCGGTGCCCGTTCCGGCGGTCGTTTCAGCCGTTTCGTCCGCGCCGACGTGGACGTTCGTCGCGGCGGAGGACGAGCCGAACGAGGCGGTCACGACCGCGTCGCCGGGGCCGACCACGGTGAGGCGGCCGCTCCCGTCGACCTTCACGACCGACTCGTCGCTGGATTTCCAGGTGATGTGGCTTTTGACGTAGTCGTTTAAAAGATCGTCCTCCGCGACGACCGAGACGGCGAGCGTGTGGTCGCTGCCGACCTTGAGCTCGAGATTCGTCTCCGTCTGGGAGAGCACGGGCGTGCCCGCGAAGGTGATGAGGATTTTATAGACGTATTTGGCGGCGGAGCTGGTGCCGATCTCGTCCGGGGCGCTCTGGCCGAAGAAGAGATGGAAGCGGCTGGCCGTGGAGTAGAGGCTCGGGTCGGCGGTCTTTTCAAACTCGCTGCCGACGGCGTCCCACTCGGTGTAGTCCTCGAGCGCCAGCATCGGCTCGACGGCGGACGCGCCCGACCAGAGATCGCCGCTGCCGTCGTACGCGTAGAGCGCGCCGGTGTCCTCGTTCACGGCGAGATTCGGGAAGTAGTAGCGCTGGGTGTCGAACAGCGCGCCCTTCGTGAACGAGCGGTAGGCCCCCACGGTCTGATCCTTCGTGAAAAAGTCGATCGAGGCGATGGAGCCGAGATCGACGCCCGCGTACTCCAGAAGATCGCGCAGGTAGAACCCGCGCCCCCGGGCGAGGTAGGTGCGGCTGCCGTTGTAGTAGGAATAGACGGCCTCGTGCGTGTCGAGCGCGCCGCCGTAGGCGTCGTCGAGCTGCTGCCAGGTGTAGCTCGCCTTCTCGACGTACTGATCCTCCGTCCAGCCGAAATAGCCGATGTAGACGCCGATCGAGTCGGTCACGGCGTCGGCCCGCGCGGGCACGGCCAGCAGCGCCGGGACGAGCAGCGCGAGCAGCAAAAACCAGCGAAAACGCTTCAAGATCATCCCTCCGGACGGCTCAGGGCGGAATCGGCCATCAGCTGCGCGGCCTCGTCCGCCGAGAGATCATAGTTCCAGAACAGCTTGAAAATCTCCTGCGCCCGGGCCGTCATGTCGTAGGAATAGACCTCGGGATAGAGCAGGTTCCCGAGCCACCAGATGCCGAGCAGCATGTTGAGAGACGGCGGGTTCGACATCCAGTTGTAGGGCAGGGACGGGATCTCGCAGTACGACCCGTTCTGCACGGCGCGCAGCTGCGCCCAGGCCTCGTCCGACGAGACGGTCTGATAGATGCTCCCGGCGGAAAAGAGAATCACGTCCGGGTCGAACTGATAGAGCTGCTCGAGGTTGATGGTGTTGCCGCCGCCCTTGCTGCTGACGTCCTCGACCACGACGGCGTTCACGGCGCCGACGAGCTCGATCACCTGCGACTGCACGGAGCCCTTCGCGTTCGTGTCGAGGCCCGAGACGCCGGAGGTATAGAGGACGGAGACGCGGTCGGCGTCCGCAATTTTGGCGGAGTTCGTCTCGGCCATGTCCACGGTCTCGTCGCAGAACTTGGCAAGCGTCTCGCCCCGCTCCTGCTTTCCGGAGAGGATCGAGCCCAGCGTGCGGTAGGCCGCGGCCATGTGCGTGAGATCGGCCTCGATGAAGACGACCGGGATGCCGATCTTCTTCTGCAGCGCGTCGAGATCGGCCGTCATGTTGTCCTTCTTGTCGCCGAGGTCGATGACGAGCTGCGCGCCGCAGCCGAGCAGCGTCTCGAGGTTGAGCGTGCTCTTGCTGCCGTACATCTGGCCGGTCGTGGGCAGCCCGGCGAGATTCTGCGGCAGGTACCGGTACTGGCTGGAGGACGGCGTGGCGTTCACGCTCACGAGATACTCCGGGGCGATCGTGGCGAGGATCATCGTGGCGACCGCGCCGCTGGGCGCGACGCGCGTGACGGTTTTGGGGATCTCGACCGTCCGCCCGCAGGAGTCGGTGAACGAGACGGTCTCCCCGGCCGGGGCGGACGCGCTCTTCGCGGCGCAGCCGGCAAAAAGGGAGCAGAGCAGCGCCGCCAGGAGCAGCGCGGAGAGAAGCTTTTTCATGGGACCTCCAGCAATTCCTTATTCTGAATCCAGAATAAGGACTCGCAGGGACGTTGTCAAGGGAAATGGGCAAATTTAAGCGATAATGCGGAAAACTTCAAAAAAAGATTCGACGATAGCGAACAAAAATATCGCGCGGAGGCGAAAAAGAGGCCCCGGCCGCTTGACAGGAGAGCGGCGGAAATGGTACGTTATTCTCAAGAAAAATCGGGGAGGCGGGGACTTTGCCGGAGAAAACGCGCGGCTGGGGCGGACGGTTCCGGCTGCTGGGGCTGCTGACCGCGGCGGTGTTCCTGGGCTCGTTTCTGGTGGGCCGCTACGCGGTGCCCCTCGGAAAGACCGCGGGCATCCTCGCGGCCTCGCTCGCGGAGCTCTTTACGGGCGGAAAATACACCGTTGCGCCGTACTGGACGGCCGCCGAGCGCGCCGTCGTTCTGAACATCCGCCTGCCGCGCATCTGCGCCGCCGCGCTGGTCGGCGCGGGGCTCTCGGCGGCGGGCGTCAGCTACCAGGGCATGTTCCGCAACCCCATGGTCTCGCCCGACCTTTTGGGCGCCTCCACCGGCGCGGGCTTCGGCGCCGCGCTCGCGATCCTGCTCTCGTTCGGCTATTTCGGCATCACGCTGGCGGCCTTTCTGGGCGGCCTCGCGGCGGTGCTGCTCGCCTGGCTCGTGAGCCGGGCCAGCCGGCTCGACACGACGCTCGCCATGGTGCTGGCGGGCGTCATGGTCGGCTCGCTCTTCTCCTCCGGCACCTCGATCATCAAGCTCGCGGCCGACACCGAAAACCAGCTGCCCGCCATCACCTACTGGCTCATGGGCTCTCTGAGCTCGGTCGGCGCGCGCGACGTGCGCTTCGCCGCCTGGCCCATCCTGCTGGGGCTCGTGCCGCTGCTGCTGCTGCGCTGGCGGATGAATCTGCTGACCCTGAGCGAGGCCGAGGCCAGGAGCATGGGCGTCGACACAAAGCGCCTGCGCGGCGCGGTCGTCTTCTGCGCGACGCTCATGACCGCCGCCAGCGTGTCCATCAGCGGCATGATCGGCTGGGTGGGACTCGTCATCCCGCACTTCGCGCGGCTGATTTTCGGCTACGACTACCGGCGGCTGCTGCCCGCGTCGGCGCTCATGGGCGCGGCGTTTCTCATGCTGGTGGACGATCTCGCGCGCGTGCTCACCACGAGCGAAATCCCCCTGGGCGTTCTCACCTCGTTCGTGGGCGCGCCGCTGTTTCTCTATCTCATGATGACGGGGGGCGGCGAGCGTGGCGATTGAGGTGCGCGATCTCAGCTTTTCCTACGGCGGCCAGCCGGTTCTGCGGGACGTCTCGTTCGCGGCCGGGCCCGGCGAGCTCGTCGCGGTGCTCGGGCCCAACGGCGCGGGCAAATCGACGCTCTTCCGCTGCATGTTGGGCTTTCTGAGGCCGCAGGCGGGCGGAACCTACGTGAACGAAAAAGACGTCTTTTCCTACGGCCGCCGCGCGCTCGCGGCGGAGCTGGCCTACATCCCGCAGTCCGGCTCGCCCGCCTTCAACTACACGGTGCTCGACGCCGTGCTCATGGGCTCGACGGGGCGGCTGGGCTCGTTCTCCTCGCCGGGGCGCGCGGAGACCGAGAAGGCCATGCGGGTGCTGGAGAGCCTCGGCATCGAAAAGCTGGCGCACCGCGGCTGCCGCAAGTGCAGCGGCGGCGAGCGGCAGCTGATGCTGCTGGCGCGGGCGCTCGTGCAGGACGCGAGGATTTTGCTGATGGACGAGCCCACCGCGAGCCTCGACTACGGCAACGCCTTCCGCGTCATGGAGCGCATCGAGGCGCTCGGCCGCGCGGGCTACACGGTCTTCTTCTCGACGCACGAGCCGAACCAGGCCTTCCGCTACGCCAGCCGCGTGCTGGCTCTGCAGAACGGCGGCGTCGCGGCGGAGGGCGCGCCCGGGGAGGTTTTGACGCCGGAGGTCTTGTCCGGGCTCTACGGCGTGCGCGTCGCGGTGCGGCGCGTCGAGGCCGGAGGCCGGGAATACGCGGTGTGCGTGCCGTGCGCGGGGGAGGACGGCTGATGTTTCGCTGGAACGACGAAATGGTGCGGCTCATGGCCGACGCCTCGGAGCGGACGGATTATTATGTTAACCTGGCGCGCCGCATGGAGGGGTATTTCCCCGAGGCCCGGCGCGTCTGCGACGCGGGCTGCGGGCTCGGGTATCTCGCCTGCGCGCTGGCGGAGCGGGTGCCGGAGGTCACGGCGGTCGACTGCTCGCCGGAGGCGTACCGCGCGCTCTGCGCGCTGGTGCGGCGGCGCGGGCTCACGAACGTGACCCCGCTGCTGGGAGACGCCGCGGCGCTCGCGCCCGGGACGCCCTACGACGCGATGGTGTTCTCCTTCTTCGGCCAGCTGCGCGAGATCCTCGCGATCGCGCGCGCGCAGTGCCGGGGGACGGCCGTGATCGTGAAGAAGAACTACCGCCAGCACCGGTTTTCGCTCGGGCGGGTGCCGCTCTCGGACGAGACGGCGGACGACGCGGCGGACGCGCTTCTGCGCGCGGGCATCGCGTTTTCGCGCGAGGACGACGAGCCGGAGATGGGCCAGCCGCTGCGGAGCCTCGACGACGCGGCGCTGTTTTTCCGGCTCTACAGCCGCGACGAGGGGACGGATCCCGTCACGCCGGAGGCGGTCCGCGCGCGGCTCACACAGACCGGGGACGCGGAATTCCCCTATTATCTGCCGCAGAAAAAGGCCGTCGGCCTGCTGCGTATCGAAACGGCGGACATCCCGCCGGACTGGGAGGAACGGTTATGAAGGAATTGTTTGAAGCGATGCTCCGCGCGCTTTCGCGCGGGGAAAACACGGTGCTGTGCAGCATCCTGGCCTCCTCAGGCTCGACGCCGCGCGGCGCGGGCGCCAAGATGGCGGTCTTCGCGGACGGCTCGGCGATCGGCACGATCGGGGGCGGCGCGGTCGAGAAAATCGCGGCGCAGGAGGCCCTGGAGGTCCTGAAGAGCGGCCGGTCGCACCGCAAGGCGTTCTGCCTCGCGCCGAACCAGGTCGCGGACATCGGCATGATCTGCGGCGGCAACGTGACCGTGTACTATCAGTTCTTCGGCGCGGGGGACGAGAAGAGCCGCGCGCTGCTGGAGGCCGTCCTCGCGCTGCTGCAGGGCGGGAAGAACGCCTGGCTCGTCATGGAGCTGCTGGACGGCGACGTGGCGGAGTTCGGCACCTGCGACGAGGAGAACGGGCTGCGCTTTGCCGCCGGGATCAGCCCGGAGGCGCTGCGGCCGATGCTGCTCAGCCGCGCGGTGTATCAGAAGGGCGAGCCCAGCTGGTACGTCGAGCCCATCGCGCGGGCGGGGCGGGTGTATCTCTTCGGCGGCGGCCACGTCGGCAAGGAGCTCGTGCCGGTGCTCGCGCACGTCGGCTTCCGCGTGACGGTGTTCGACAACCGGGAGGACTTCGCGAAGGCGGAAAACTATCCCGCGGCGGAGGAGGTCGTCTTCGGCGACTTTGAAAACGTCGGGGAGAAGCTCTCCATCACGGCGGACGACTGCGTCGTCATCATGACGCCGGGCCACCAGGCCGACCGCGAGGTGCTGCTGCAGGCGCTGCGCACGCAGGCGTACTACATCGGCTGCATCGGCAGCCGCCACAAGATCGCGCGGACGAACGAATTCCTGCTCGCAAACGGCATCCCGGAGGAGGCGCTCGCGCGCGTCCACTCGCCCATCGGACTGGAGATCCTCGCGGAGACCCCGGCCGAGATCGCGATCAGCGTCGCGGCGGAGATGATCCTCTGCCGGGCCGAGCGCTCGGGCCAGCGCGTGAAGAGATGAAGCGGCATCTGTTTCTCACGGGCGGGGTGCAGGTCGGAAAGAGCACGCTGATCGAAAAGATCCTCGAAAGCCTCCCGGGCCTCGCGCCGGGGGGCTTTCGGACCCTGTCCGCCGGCCCCGACGCCGAGGGGACGCGGGCCGTGTATCTGCTCCCGGCGGCGGGCGGGGCGTTCGGCCCGGACAACCGCGTCGGGCTGCGGACCGAGCGGGGCATCGTCTGCTATCCGGCCGCGTTCGACACGGCGGGCGTCGCCGCGCTCGCGGGCGCGGAAAAAAGCCCCCTGATCCTGATGGACGAGATCGGGCGGATGGAGCGCGAGGCGGATCTGTTTTCCGCGCGCGTGCGCGCGCTCGCGGACGGGAAAACGCCGATCCTCGGCGTGGTGCAGCGGCAGTCCGACACGCCGCTGGCCGAATATCTCCGCGGCCACGCGCAGACGGAGCTCGTCGAGGTGACGAGGGAGAACCGGGACGCGCTGCTGCCGGAGCTGCAAAAGCGCGTGAAGCGCATCCTGGACAGCCGGACGGACTCGGGCGGGGCCATCGCCTTCCGCGGGGAGCGGGGCCGGGAGCAGGTGCTGCTCGTGCGGATGGGAAGATCGCGCATCGCGTTTCCCAAGGGCCATCTGGAGCCGGGGGAGAGCGCGGCCGAGGCCGCGCTGCGCGAGACGCGCGAGGAGACGGGCGTCTCGGTGCGGCTGCTGCCGGGGGAGCCCCTGGCCGCGCCGTCGGTTCGCGCGGACGACGAGCGCACGATCTGGTTTTTCCCGGCTGTATATGAGTCGGGCGAGCCGCGCCCCCAGCCCGGCGAGACGGCGGAGGCCTTCTGGGAGGACGCGCGGGCGGCGGAGGCGCGCCTCACCTTCGGCCCCGACCGCGAGGCGCTTTTATGGGCGCTCGGGCGCTGCCGGGCGCGGTAAAAACAGCATAAAAAAACGCGGTGCCGTCCCGGCGGGGACGGCACCGCGTTTTTCATTACAGGAAGAATTTCCGCTCGAGGTATTCGCGCAGCGGCCGGATGATGCCGGAGAGGATGAGAAAGAACCCGGCCCAGGCGAAGACGCTCGCGGTGTACAAAGACCAGTGGAACATCTGCGTGCCGAAGGTGATGTGCTGGAAGAGCTCGACCAGCATCGTGCTGCCGCCGATGGCGACGAGCAGGCCGCCCGTGATGAAGAGCTTGCCGCGCCGCACGTAGCGGAAGAGGGCGATCGAGGCGGTCGTCACCACGCAGAAGAGCATCACGACGGGGAACGCGAAGCTGAGGAACCAGCGCCCGCCCGTGTAGAGGCAGATATAGAGGAGGTAGCCGCAGACCGCGAAGAAGTCCGCCGGGACGAAGATGAGCGGGTGCGGATGGTCGAACCACAGGGGCAGGATCGCGATCACGTAGACCATCGCGATGCCCAGCATCACATAGCCCGACCAGGAGACGGCCCCGTAGGTGTTGAGGCAGAAGATGAGACAGCCGAGACAGACGGCCGAGAGCACGACGGTCAGAAAGGCCGTGATGCCGATGCGCCCGTGCTTCGGCTGCTCGGGAAAGACGAGCGGATAGACCGAAGAGGCCGCCTGGGGCGCCTTTTCCTCGGGGCGCCAGACGGGCGTGCCGCAGAGCGGGCACGTCTCGGCGGAATCCTGCAGGCGGACGCCGCATTTCACACAGTACAAGACGAATCACCTCTGGAATTGCTTTCGATGCAGACCGGGACGCCGAGCTCCACGAGCCGGGAGAAGAACCGGCGCTCGAGCTCGGACTCGCGGATGTTGCGGATCATGTTGATGCAGGTCGTCTCGCCGTAGCTTACGACCGAGCAGTTGTTGGGGTAGGTGTACTGCACGCCGATGATGAATTCCAGCCGCTCGACGTAGCTGCCCATGATCTCGGGCAGCTCCACGCTGCCGAGATTGGAGATGTTGAGGCAGCCCTTGCACTCGCCCGCGGCGGCGTAGATCATCCGCAGCGCCGCGTTCTTGAGGAACACCGGCGCCAGCTTCATGACGGCCTTGCGCTGCGGCTGCACGTTCGCGGCGATGCGGCCCGCCATCTTCTGCGGCGTGACCTCGGCGGCCAGCTGGTGCGAGATGGCGGAGCAGAGCTCCTGCAGGGTGTAGCTGCCGAGCCGGGGATCGACGCCCGGATTCACCGTGAGGGCGAAATTGCGCAGCGTCCGGCTGGGGAAGAGCCAGCGCAGGTTCACGGGGATCGTGATCTTGACGGGCTTCTGCCGCGAAAGCGGCACGCGCTCGGCCTGCATGGAGAGGATCGACTCGGCCATGACGGCCGCCAGAAACGCCGTGACGGTCACGTGATAGCTGTGCGCGGCGTCGAGCAGCCGGCCCGTCGGGATGACGCCCGTCGTGAGATGGCGGAAGCCGCTGAATTCCCTCGTGCCGCGCAGGCGGTAGGAATTTTCCTCCGCCCGGCTCATGGGATAGGGGCCGGAGTAGCGCTGGAAGCTGTCCTCGAGCTCCTCGGGGTCGGGCTCATCGCGGCAGTCGAGCACGCCGTGCTCCGGCGGGACGCGCACGCTGTAGCGCAGGGTGATGTAGCGCGCGGCGAGAGATTTGAGAAAGACGAGCGCGCCGCTGCCGTCCGTGAGCGAGTGGAAGAACTCGACCGCGATGCGGTTTTTGTAGTAAAGCACGCGCAGGCAGCAGGTGCCGAGCTCCCGCTGGCCCATGTGGGCGAGGGGATAGGCGTAGTCCTGCCGCACCTTCGGCGGGGCGGCGACCTCCTCGAGATAGTACCAGAACGCGCCGGTGCGCAGGCGGACGAACAGGGAGGGAAAGCGCGGCTGCAAATCCTCGACCGCGCGCTGCAGAAGCGCGGGGTCGACGGGCTCCGTCAGCGTGACGGACTCGCGGAAGACGTTGTTCCACTCCTGCCTGCGCACGGCGGGAAAGATCAGCGCGGCGTTGTCGAGCCGCATCCAGCGGCCGCTCATTGGGTGACGAGCCGCGTGAAGGCGGCGATGCGGTCCAGGTCGCCCCGGCGCTCGCGCAGGTTGTAGAGCACGTACCCGTGCCAGAGGCCCATCGCGACGGTGAGCGTGCTGGCGCAGCCGGACTCGAGCAGCTTTTTGTGGATGGCGGTCGCGTCGTCGCGCATGATCTCGTCGCCGCCCACGAAGATGAGGCTCTCGGGCAGGCCGCGCAGATCGCCGAAGAGCGGCGAGGCGAGCGGGTTTTCGGGCTCGTCCGTGTAGGCCTCGGTGAAGCGCTGCAGGTGCTCCTTCGTCATGGAGGGGTCGACGGCGGCGTTTTCCGCGTAGCTGGGGCCGGAGAGCGTGAGATCCGTCCACGGGGACATGGCGACGAGCCCGCCCGGCAGGGGCAGCCCCTCCTCCCGCGCGCGCAGGCACACGTTGTAGACGAGCCCGCCGCCCGCGGATTCGCCCGCAAGCAGAATCTTTTCGGCGGAGCAGCGCTTTAAGAGGTACCGGTAGGCGTCCATCGCGTCGTCAAGCGCCGCGGGATAGCGGAACTCGGGCGCGAGGCGGTAGGCGGGACAGAGCACGCTCACGTTCGCCTGGGCCGCCAGCATGGAGCCGAAGCCCTTGGCGTAGGCCAGATCGCCGCAGCAGTAGCCGCCGCCGTGGAGATAGAGGGCCGCGCCCTCGCGGTCCGGCGCGGGCGGGAAGAGCTCGGCGGCCTTGCAGGCGGGCAGCTCGACCGTCTCGCAGCGCAGCTTGACGCGCTGCGTCTTCTGCAGAAGCGTGCCGACGAACTCCTGCCCCATGCGCTCGATCTCGATGGGCTCGGCGCCGATGCGGCTCTGAATCTTTTTGAGCTGGCTGCGGATAAAACGAATGGTCATGGCGGCAATCCTTTCGGGGACGTTTGATTTTATATTATAGCATAGTTTTTGGGGCGGGGCAAGATTTGGAAAAGTTTTGCGCGCGCATTGCGCCGGGCATCCTTTTGCGGTATGATAAAATAGCGAAACAAAGAGAAAAGGAGAGAGAACTATGCAATTCAGCACGAACAGCCCCATCCTGTTTCTTCTCGTGGGCGCGATCATCGCGGCGGTGCTGGCGCAGTCGGTGTTTTTCCTCGTGAAGGCGCTGCGCCGCGCCAGGGCGCTCGGGATGGACATGGGACGGCTCAAAAAGACGATGACGACCGCCGCCGTCTTCACGATCGCGCCGGCCGTGGCCATCGTCATCAGCGTCATCACGCTCTCGAAGGACCTCGGCCTGCCGCTGCCGTGGCTGCGGCTGAGCGTGGTCGGCTCCATGTCCTACGAGACGATCGCCGCGACGAACGCCGAGAGCGCGATGGGCCTGACCTTCGGCCGCGTGGCGGCGCTCACGGCCGAGCAGTACGTCACGATCGCGCTCGTCATGACGATCAGCATCATGGTCGGCATCTGGCTCGTGCCGCTGCTGTGCAGAAAGCTGCAGAACGGCATGATCTCCATGGAAAAGCGCGACAGGAAGTGGGGAGACATCTTCCAGAACGCGCTGTTCATCGGCATGATCGCGGCCTTCCTCGGCTATGTGTTCTGCGATTTCTCGACCGTGTTCCGCGGCGACACCTCGGGCCTCGTGCCCGTGTGCGTGATGCTCGTCTCCGCGCTCGTGATGGCGCTGGCGGGGCTGGCGGTCAGGACGCTCAAGTGGCACTGGATCGCGGACTACGCGCTGCCGGTGAGCCTCGTCGCCGGGATGGCCGCGGCCATTCCCATCACGGCGTGGCTCGGATAAGGGGGGACGGAGCATGAAAAAGGAAATGACCTATCTGGACACCGTCTACCGCGACGGCGCGATCTGGAATCTCAGCATGATGGCGATTCTCATGCTGTTCCCCATCGTGGTGGCCCTGATTTTCCATGCGGTGCCCGACTGGCACGGGCTCGCGGTCGGCCTCGTCGCGACCGCGCCCATGTACTGGGCCGTCGCCGTCGTCGAGACCGTGACCTACGTGCCGATGCTCGGCGCGGGCGGGTCGTATCTCTCGTTCGTGACCGGCAACATCGCGAATCTCAAGCTGCCGTGCGCGCTCAACGCGCTCGAGCAGGCGGGCGTCAAGGCCAACTCCGAGGAGGGCGAGGTCGTCTCGACCATCGCCATCGCGGTCTCGAGCATCGTGACGACCGTCATCATCGCGCTCGGCGTGGCGCTCATCGTGCCGCTCACGCCGCTGCTCTCGCAGAAGGCGCTCGAGCCCGCGTTCGCCCAGATCCTGCCCGCGCTCTTCGGCGGGCTCGGCGTGGTGTTCGTGTCGAAGAACTGGCGCATCGCGGTCGCGCCGGTCGTTTTGATGCTGGCGCTGTTCATCTTCGTCCCGGCGCTCAACGCGGGCACGGTCGGGATTATGGTGCCCGTCGGCGTCGTGTTTACGCTCGCGGTGTCGAGAATCCTGTATAAAAAAGGTCTGCTTGGCTAGGGAGGCATTGTTTTGACGGTTTTATGGATCATTCTGGGGCTGATCGCGGCGCTTCTGGCGGTCATTCTGCTGCGCGCGGCCGCGTTCCGGCCCAAAAAGGAAGAAAACAGGACGTATGAGGACGTGTCGTTCGACAAGGCGCGCGCGATCGGGGCGCTGCAGACGCTCATCCGGTTTAAAACGGTCTCGTACCGCGAGCCGGGGCGGGAGGACGACGCGGCCTTCGACGGGCTCGTCGGGAGCCTGCCGGCGCTCTATCCCGCGCTGTTCGGGGCGGCGGAGCTCACGAGGCCCGACGGGCGCAGCCTGCTCTTCCGCTGGCCGGGAAAAGAAAAGGGCGCGCCGTCCGTCCTCATGGCGCACTACGACGTGGTGCCCGTCGAGGAGGAGAACTGGGAAAAGCCGCCGTTTGACGCCGTCATCGAGGACGGCGTTCTGTGGGGGCGCGGCAGTCTCGACACGAAGGTGACCTTCAACGGCATCCTCTTCGCGGCCGACACGCTCGTTTCGCAGGGCTTCCGGCCCGAAAACGACGTGTATCTCGCCTTCTCCGGCGGCGAGGAGATCAACGGCCAGGGCGCCGTGCGCATCGTGGAATACTTCAAGGCGCACGGCATCACGCCCGCGCTCGTCGTGGACGAGGGCGGCGCGGTCGTGGAGAACGTGTTCCCCGGTGTGAAGGACGCCTGCGGGCTCATCGGCATCGCGGAGAAGGGACTCATGGATCTCGAGTACCGCGTCGTCTCCGGCGGCGGGCACGCCTCCGCGCCCCCGGTGCACACGCCCGTGGGCGAGCTCGCGGCGGCCTGCAAGCGGGTCGAGGATCACCCGTTCCCGATGCACCTCACGAAGCCCGCGGCCGAGATGTTCGACACGCTGGGCAGGCGCTCGTCCTTCCTCTACCGCCTGATTTTCGCAAACCTCTGGTGCTTCGGGCCGGTGCTCGACGCGATGTGCAAAAAGAGCGGCGGCGAGCTGAACGCGCTTTTGCGCACGACGGTCGCGTTCACGCAGATGCAGGGCAGCAAGGCCTCGAACGTCATCCCGCCCTCGGCGAGCCTGGTGTCGAACATCCGGCTCAACCCGGAGGATACGATGGAGTCGGCCGCCGCGCGCATCGGGAGGACCGTCAAGAACGGGCGCGTCGAGCTCGTGAAGCTGCGCGGCATGGACCCCAGCCCCATCTCGGAGACGAACTGCCCGGCGTGGGACAAGGTGGCCTCGGCCGTCGCGGGGACGTGGCGCGGCTGCGTCGTCTCGCCGTATCTCATGGTGCAGTGCTCGGACAGCCGGCACTACCGCGACCTGTCGAACCACGTCTACCGCTTCTCCGCGATGGATCTCACGGCGGAGGAGCGCAGGACCATCCACGGAAACAACGAGCGCATCCGGCTGGAGACGGCCGAACGCGCGGTGGAGTTCTTCCTGCGGCTCATAAAGCAGTGCTGAAAAGCGCCGCGAGGCAACAAAGACACGCGGGGGATGCCGGAACCGGCATCCCCCGCGCAGCTTATTTTACTTCAGTTTTCTCGCGGCAGTATACTCGTCGCCGGGTTTGTACCACGGACAGGGGCGGCCATCGCGCTGGAGATGGTACACGTCGTCCTGGTCGAGCTCCATGCGGCAGACCTCGCAGTTCAGCTCCTCGTCAAAGTCGTTGTAGTAGCAGGTATCGCAGTCCTGTTCCGGCATATCCATCCCTCCTTCCTGTGTCTCCATTATACCAGATTCTAGGTCGGGCGGCAAGCGGACATTGCTATTTTCCGCGCGGTTTGCTATCATAGAGGCGAGGTGATTGGCTATGGATTATACGCTCGGATATTACAAGGCAAGCGCGGACTTTGTGAAGAGCCGCGCGCCGTTTGAACCGGAGCTCGCCATCGTGCTGGGCTCGTCTCTGGGGCCGCTCGCGGAGCAGCTCGAAAACCCCGTGGAGATCGCCTACGCGGACATCCCGAACTTTCTGCTCTCCACCGCGCCCGGCCACGCGGGCAAGCTGATCTTCGGCACGCTCGAGGGCAAGAGGCTCGTCTGCATGTCCGGCCGCTTCCACTCCTACGAGGGCTACTCGTTCGAGCAGCTGGCCGCGCCGATGCGGCTTATGAAGCTGCTGGGCGTGCGCGCCGTCATCCTGACGAACGCGGCGGGCGGCGTCAACCTCGGCTACGCGCCGGGCGACGTGATGATCCTGTCCGACCACATCAAGCTCACGGGCAGCAGCCCCCTGCGCGGCAAAAACGTCGCGGAGTTCGGCCCGCGCTTTTTCGACGTGACCAATATGTACACGCCGGAGCTGCGCAAGCTCGCCCTGGAGCTCGCGCCCGAGAGCGGGCTCGACGTGCACGAGGGCGTCTACTTCTTCATGACGGGCCCGCAGTTCGAGACGCCGGCCGAGATCCGCGCGATCCGCCTGCTGGGCGGCGACGCCGTCGGCATGTCCACCGTGACCGAGGCGCTGACCGCGGCCCACTGCGGCCTGCCGGTGCTGGGGATCTCCGTCATCACGAACATGGCGGCGGGCGTGCTGGGCAAGCCGCTCTCCGGCGAGGAGGTCGACGAGACGGGCAGGCGCGTCGCGCCGCTTTTCAGCCGGTATATCCGCGCGATTGTGAGGAAGATGTGAGATGGCGGAGCTGACGAGGGCGGACGAGGGACTGGCGTTCCTCCTGCAATATGAAAACGTCGCGTGGTACGAGGACGGCGCGGTGCGCATCCTCGACCGGCGCGTGTACCCCGGAAAGATCTCCTTTGTGCGCTGCCGCACGCACGGCGAGGTCGCGCAGGCCATCCGCGACATGGTCACGCAGAGCGCGGGGCCCTACACGGCGGCGGCCATGGGCATGGCGCTGGCCGCGCACGAGTGCCGGGACCGGGACGCGGCCGGGCAGCTCGCGTATCTGACCGGGGCGGCCGACACGCTCGCGCACGCGCGGCCCACGACGGCGGCCCGCATGGAGCTCGTGACGGCCGGGTGTCTGGCCGCGGCGAAGACGGCGCTGGCTGCGGGCGAGCGCGCGGACGAGGCGATCTTCCGCCACGCCGTCGCCTCCAACAACGCGCGCTACCGCAAGGTGGAGAAGATGGCGGGCTATCTCGTCGACTTCTTCCCTCAGAACGGCACGGTCATGACCCAGTGCTTCGGCGAGACGATCGTCGGCATGATGCTGAAGACCGCGCGCTCGCGCGGCAAGGCGGTGCGGCTGTTCTGCCCGGAGACGCGGCCCTATTTCCAGGGCGCGCGGCTCACGGCGACGGTCTGCCATGACATGGGCTTCGACGTGACGGTCATCACGGACAACATGCCCGCCTACGTCATGCAGCGCGAGCACGTCGACGTGTTTACCTGCGCGGCGGACGCCATCTGCCTCGACGGGTGGGTGTTCAACAAGATCGGCACCCTGCAGATCGCGATCGCGGCGAGCTACATGGGCGTGCCGATGTTCGTGACGGGCGCGCCGGACATCGGCAGCCCCGACCACGAAAAGGTCAGGATCGAACTGCGCGACCCGGAATTTACCCTGCAGGCCATGGGCGTGCGCACAGCCGCCGAGGGCGTCAAGGGGTATTATCCCGCGTTCGACCCGACCCCGCCGCGGCTCATCTCGGGCATCGTGACGGACCGGGGCGTGTTCTCCCCGTACGATCTGCACCGCTACTTCGAGGGCGGCGGCACGGGCGAATACGAGATGGTGATATGATGGAAAGACCCCCGGCGGCCGTTTCGGCCGCCGGGGGGTTTCGTCTGTCAAGAGGCCGCAGGCCTCCTTTGACAGTCAAGGCAGGTAATCCGCCAGGTTCGGGTTCGGGACCGCCGTGTAGGCGGCGGGGTCGAGCCTGCCGGGGAAAAATTCCCCGAGCGCCTCGGGCCGCGCGATGAGCTGCCGCTTTTTGGCCAGCGGCAGCGTCTTCACAAGCGCCTCGAGCCGCGCGGCGTCGGGGCGGGTCCCGGTCTGCCAGAGGGCGTCGAGGGCCTCGATCTCGCGCGCGCGGGTGTATCTGGCGCAGGCGGGCAGGTGATAGACGTGCTCGCGCATCCGCTTTTCGAGGTACCGCGCGAGGCCCGCGTAGTGCGTGCCGTCCGTGCAGCGGAGGATATAGACGTAGTACATCACGCTTCCAGCGCCGAAAACGCGTTGGCCACGCGCGCGAAGCCCGCGAGATCGAGCGTCTCGCCGCGCACGGTGGGGGAGAGGCCGCAGGAGACGAGCAGCTCGGCGATCTGCTGCTTCGGGTACTCGCCGAACCCGGCCGACAGGCCGTTCACGAGCGTCTTGCGCCGCTGGGCGAAGCTCGAGCGGACGACGCGGAAGAAGGTCTGCTCGCTCGCGATCCGGCACGGCGGGGCCGGGCGGGTCCGGAGCGTCAGCACGGCGGAGGTGACCTTCGGCTGCGGGATGAAGCACGAGGGCGGCACCTCGAAGAGCAGCTCCGGCTCCGCGTAGTACTGGCAGAAGACCGAGAACGCGCCGTATTCGGGCTTTCCGGCGGGCGAGCAGATGCGCTCGGCGACCTCCTTCTGCACCATGACCGTCACGGCCGAGAAGCAGCGGCTCTCGAGCAGGGCCGCGAGGACGGGCGTCGTGATGTAGTAGGGCAGGTTCGCGCAGGCGACGGGCCGCAGGTCCGGGAAGGACGCGGCGACCAGCGCGGGGATGTCGGTCTTGAGGATGTCGCGGAAGAGAATCTCCAGATTCTCGTTTCCGGCCATCGTCTCGGCCAGGACGGGCTGCAGCGCGGTGTCGACCTCGACCGCGACGACCCTGCCCGCGCGCCGGCAGAGCTCCTTCGTGAGAGGGCCTATGCCGGGGCCGACCTCCAGGACGCCGCACGTCTCGTCGATGCCGGCCGATTCCGCGATCTCGCGCGGCACCCAGTCGGCGATCAGGAAATTCTGCCCCCTGGCCTTGGAAAAATGGAAGCCGTGGCGCTCGAGCAGCGCCTTGATCTGCCGGATGTCGCAAAGATCCATAAAAAAACCGCCTTTCTTTCTGCCCATTTTAGCAGAAGAGAGGCGGTTTTTCAAGGCGGGGTTCAGGGCTCGACGTAGATCGAGACGTGGCGCGCGCCCCAGTCGATGCAGGTCTGCCGGGACGTGCCCATGTAGATGTCGACCACATAGGGGTGCGCCTGCATGTTGGAGCCGGTGTCCTCGGCGTAGTAGTCGCCGACGTAGGTGCCGTCGTCGAGATAGATCCAGACGTGCGTGCCGTAGGGGATGACGCCCGGGTTCACGGAGAGCGAGCGGCCGACCGTCGTGTAGGTGCCGGTCGCGGTCGTGCCGGTCTGGCAGTAGGCCGTGGCGACGAAGGTGTCGAGCAGCACGAGATCGTCCGGGACCTCGTCGCCCGAGGCCGCCGCGGCGGTCTGCAGCGCGGTGGGCTGCTTCGCGGGCTCGGCGCGGACCGCGGCGGACTTCTTCGTGTAGAGCCGGAGCTCCTGCCGGGCCGAGAGCCTGGCCTTGCCGCCCTCGGCGGCGGTTTTGTATGTATCGGACATGGGTACGACCTTTGCCGAGAGTGTTTTCGGCGCGGCCGGCGCTTGCTGCAGAACCTCGGCTTCTTCGCCGCCGGTTTGCGAGGATGACGCGCAGGACTCCGATTCGCTCCGCACGTCGGCGTCTGCAATCGAGACGCAGCCGGTCAGCAGCAGGGCCGCGGCCGCGGCCGCGAGCAGCAGCTTCCATCTGGCGGAAAACTTCATATCGGAATGCCTCCTTTCAAATTTTCGGGGGTTAAAAGCGGTATTTTTTAACTGTAACAAATCCATTACAAATGTATGACTAAAAATACCTAATATGCATTATAACGAATAAATAGAAAAAGTCAAGAAAATTATGTTGAGACCCCATAAAACGACAACTTTTTGAGAAAATAGCTTACCGAAAAATGGAGAAATTTCAAACATTAACTCGAAAATATTCATATTTTGTTGTTACTTTTATAAAAATAAGTAACAAAACGGTAAAAATGTTCACAAAAGAATAAAAATTTGACAGAATCCATGAAAAGTGTTATGATTACGTCCGGAAACAGGCTTTGACGAAGACAAGGCGATGCTGTCGGCACCCAAGAGAGGCGCTCATTTGGATGGGAGAGCGCCGGCGTCCGGGCATTTTGCCACCACTTCCGAGCCGCGCGCCGAACCAAGTAAGCGCCGCCGGGCTCCTCCCGTTACAGAGGATGAGAGCGGCAGCCCGACGTATGGGCTGCAATTAGGGTGGAACCGTGGAATACAGCTTTGTATCCCACCCCTGAAACATCAGGGGTGGTCTTTTTATACCCGCCCCAGGCTGCAAGGAGGCCAATTATGAGCGAAGAAATGGAATACTCGTTTGAAAACCCGAAGTACCGCAAGACGTACTGGCACACCTGCTCGCACGTGCTGGCGCAGGCGGTCAAGCGCCTGTACCCGGACGTCAAGCTGGCCATCGGCCCCGCGATCGACGACGGCTTCTACTACGACTTCGACGCCCCGTTCAACTTCACGCAGGAGCACCTCGACGCCCTCGAGGCCGAGATGCGCAAGATCTGCAAGGAAAAGCTGAAGCTCGAGCGCTTTGAGCTGCCGCGCGAGGAAGCCGTCAAGTTCATGGAGGAGAAGCAGGAGCCCTACAAGGTCGAGCTCATCAACGACCTGCCGAAGGACGCCGTCATCTCGTTCTACAAGCAGGGCGAGTTCACCGACCTCTGCGCCGGCCCGCACCTCGACTCCACCGGCCGCATCAAGGGCAACGCCATCAAGCTGACGCAGTGCTGCGGCGCCTACTGGCGCGGCGACTCCAAGCGCAAGATGCTGCAG
>Ga0183095_10190_pt1 | contig 82737 bp, 64 predicted proteins | sample BioMet4_FD_130346 | JGI IMG/M metagenome (GOLD analysis project Ga0183095, IMG submission 130346) | Microbial communities from bioreactor (seeded with sewage sludge) at LBNL, California, USA - Biofuel metagenome 4 (v2) (version 3) | ecosystem: Engineered > Bioreactor > Anaerobic > Unclassified ... | reverse complement strand
GGCCATTCCTGTTGAGGTCGCATACGATGTCGAGCTGATCAAATAGTCGGTGTACAAGTCTGCAAAGTTTTCCACTATCGTATATTTTTACCCCCCTAATTTAACAACATTCTTGCGTAAGATGAGTAATTCAATAGATTCTTAATATACAACTACAAGAAGCATCCACTATCGAGGCAATAGTGAATATAACAAAGTAACAACACGATGTCGGAAGTGACAGTTGAATAATAGAAACATTTCAACTGCCACTTTCCATAGAAGCAGAATTTTACATGTAATGGATTCCAGCCACTGGAGCGTTTGTTTTTACTGATCTGATCCCGTTTTCCATCGATTCCTTAGTTTTATACGTTTCACTTTTCCCAATCGCCTGACCATTTGAAGCACGAATGGTAAAATAAGTCTGACCATCAGTGGTGGTTTTACGCACAAAACTCTTTTCTTCCATTGAAGCGTGTTTAACGGATTCAATACCATTTTCGCAACCTTCCTTAGCTTTGTATCCTTCGCTTGCCAGAATTACCTGGCCATTCTTTGCGGTCAGAGCGAAATAATACTGACCGTCTTTCCCCATCTTAACCTGAAATTCCGGATGTGCCATAAAGGATTTATTTAATTGTGAAACAATAGAAAAGTCTATGAAATTTATGGCAAAAATTCCTCAAATAAAATTTTTCCAGGAATATTTTTCAGGAATATTGGGTTCAGAATACTCTATTGAGGAAAAGTCAGACATACAGAAGAAGAGAGAGAATCTGCCTCAACCCAAGGCTTGCCCATTCTCAGTTCATTGGTTTAATTGAAAGATTTAACCAGGTTAATATATCAATATACAATCCGTATGAATAATAATTCACCTTTATATGAAATACCCTTTAGGGGATCAAAGACTTTGTAATTTACTGCTTTATACAATCAGTCAAATTCTTCAAAAATCTCTGACTAACGTCGATGTATGTATTTGCTTCTTTTATGCTTTACTGTTTTTTTGACGGGAGATTTCACGACAGCTCCATTGTCCAATACTCCATTCCCCATATTTTTAAGCTGGTCGATGGTTTCATCTTCAATCTTAATGTAAATATCCCTTGCTCTCTCATACCTCGCCTTTATTGTATCCAGATCATGGGTAAAATACTTGTTCCAGGGGCCTCCCGCGGAAATATTTTCAAGAGACCTGTCAATCCAGCTTATGAAGAATTTGGCATCATCAATACTTGCCCGGATAGGCCGATCATCAACGATTACATAGATCGGGGAAGTAAGCGAGACATGTCCCTTTTCATCCATCCTCCTTGCCGAGAGCCATCCGCTTCTTATGAATTTCTGTGTAGCGGTAAGTATAACCGATGAACCAGCCCTGACGCTGCCCGCCTCGGTCGCCACCACTTTCCCATTGCAAATCAGTTCTACGCGACCGGTCAAATCTTTAGCTCCCGTCCATCGAACCATAACATTCACATCTCCCTGACCTTTAATCTTAATTTCATCACCCGGAGAATAAGTCCCCTTTGCCTTTATGTCAAGAAATTCATTATGGCCATTTATTGATACCACGGTCCTCCCGTTCTTGATTCCATCGATCCATTTCTCATAAGTCAAGGGCTTTTCCTTTACCTGTACATAAGTTAAGGCATCACCCATGGAACCATTTGTGCAGGGCACGTCTGTTCCGGCAACCAGACCAATCCTGAAACCGCAATTAAGCAATTTGTAATAGGCACGAACGGCATCCTCATTCTGCCAGGTATCATCGGCCACAAAATCTATCTTGCCCAAGGCAACTTCAACAGGAAAATCCAACGGGACACAAGAGCTTGATTTGTCCTCTGATTCTTTATTAAAATATTTCATGGAAACAAACCCCGTTACTGCATTCTGACTTTTGGCCCAATCAAGAATTTTATAAGAGGGCTCCTCCTGGATAGAATGTACTTCCTTTAATCCTAACAGTGCCAGATGTCCTCCTATTACCTGGTCTGCTGCATCCATCCCGGATGGTTCGTAATGCCATTCAGCATCCCACCGGATGATTCGGCCAGGGACAGATCCTTTCGCATCTTTTCCATTTACCTTTAACAAATCTGCTTTGCTTTCTTTCATCTCACTCTTCCCAATGTCAGCAAGCATGGCGACAACATCCAGATTATTTTTTTCCATCTGTTCGGTCAATTTGTCCTCAGGAATAGTATCTGTACTTTCCCCGCAAACCCGGTGAACGTGAATATCGCCAGAATACCATCCCGAGGGCTCAGGTTTAAAGCCGACTGTTTTTCTTACCGTTGTGGTTAAGGAAGAAGAGGCCGGTTTTGAAACAACAGAAGAAACATGTGATCGATGAACTCTTGTACTTTTGGTCTGAGCATTGACCTCCAAATACAACAGACATGCTAATCCGATTCCTATTAATTGTGATATTTTGTAGATACTGCTTCTCTTCATTCTTTTCTCAAGTTTCAATCTGGTTTGATTAATTAATTTCACAAATTTATTACGAAAAAACGTGACTTGCCAATAGATCCAATCCACATGTGTCAAACATAGCTAAAAATTTAATAGGTAGCTTCCAAATCACGCAGTTATTCATCAGGGAAATTCCTTTGACGGTCTAAGATGATAAAAGAAGAATTTAAACTACGATGCTTTCAATTCTGATTATTAAAAATTTAAATTTGCGTTTCCGATTTGAAGGTACCAAAAATCGGAAAAATATTTCATGCTTTTCATTTTTTGACCTCACAACATGGCAAAAATGTTCAATAAATCAGAATATACACTTGCAACTTTAGCGGGCATTTTTTCTGTACTGATATGGAGTACCACCATTGCTTATTCAAAGAGCGTTATGCAGACAGAAGGCAACTATAATGCGATGTTCCTGATCTATTTTTTCAGCGGTTTTGTTATCCTTGGGATGTTATGGCTTTGGCAGAGGAAAGAATTGCTTGTAAAATGGAAAAAACTTTCACTTCAGTTTTATTTAAAGATTGGCATCTTCCTTTTTATTAACAATGTTCTTCTTTACATTGCTATCGGATTGGCTTCCAACGAGGACGAACTTTTGATCGTTGCCATCATCAATTATTTGTGGCCTATCATTACCTATGTTATCAAAGTCCCAATGTTTCGCCTGAAGCCCAAATTGTTTTTATTTATTCTTAGTATCATATTGGCAGTAACAGGTGTAGTCATGGCACTTTACCAATCTTACTCTCTGCCGCAGTTTTTAAATCTCATACAATCAGCGGGAACTAATTTCTGGGCTTATCTGTTGACCTTATTAACGGCTGTTTCATGGGGTATCTACTCGAATCTCATTAAAAAATACAATACTGACGATGACATGGCTGCCCTTCCAGTCATCTTCATAATAAGCGGGCTTTTTTTCCTTTTCTATCAGCTGTTTAATGGCCAGTTTTCTCTTTCAGTTTTTCACTCCCTTTTTACAAATCATGAACTTTTATACATGATCGTTGGCCCGACCTCGATGGGTTATCTTTTCTGGTATATTGCCATGAAAAAAGGAAATAAAAATCTTGTCATCTCTCTTTCTTTTCTTATCCCTGTCTTCTCCATTCTTTTTATCAGTCTTAAATACTCAAAAGAGATCAATATATTCTTCTGGTTCGCTGCATTTTTATTGATAGCTGGTGCCTATTTAAGTTACAAGGCGGTCCCTGAAGTGAAATAATCTTTACAATCTCTTTTTTTTCATACTTACCTCTGAAAACAAAAAAAGCCTGATAAATTGATTATCAGGCTTAACGAATGTACCCGGGGCGGGACTTGAACCCGCACGGCCTTTTATGGCCATTGGATTTTAAGTCCAACGTGTCTACCAATTCCACCACCTGGGCATTCAGTGAGCGGGAAACGAGACTCGGACTCGCGACCCCAACCTTGGCAAGGTTGTGCTCTACCAACTGAGCTATTCCCGCAATACCATAAATTAAAAAGAACTTATTCACTATTCCTGAGCGGGAAACGAGACTCGGACTCGCGACCCCAACCTTGGCAAGGTTGTGCTCTACCAACTGAGCTATTCCCGCATTAAGTTTTTTACTAAATCAAAGAAAGAACTACCTGTCAAAACACGATATTTTCTCCCGGTTAAGCGGATGCAAATATAAAGTATTTTTTATTTCTCTAAAAACAGATTTGAAAATTATCAGCTTTCATTTGCATTTTGTTTGGCCGATTGTTTTCCAGGGGATAAAACAATGGATCTTTTCAGTCTTTTATTCCCTGTATTTATCATCCAACAATTTGATTATCCAAGTAATAAATATCAAAGTACTATATCGACAACAGAAACAATATAAAGATTTTTTTTGATAGCAGGAAATATAGTTACCTTTGCTTTAGATATGAAAATGGCGCCTAAATTTCTGACCCGTTTAAAAAGGTGGAGGATGAAACACCTGAATGAAAGACAATTTACCCTCGTGCTTAGTCTGCTTGTTGGGTTGTGTAGTGGTTTTGCTGCCATTATTCTGAAGAATATCATTCATCTGGCAAGCCTTATCCTGACAAAGAATTTTGAATCTCCCAATGAGAGTTATCAGTATCTTGTTTATCCTGGAATCGGAATTCTTATTACTGTTTTATTCGTCAATTTTTTTGTCAAGGCAGACATCAATCATGGGATAAGCAAAGTTTTGGAGGCTATTTCATGCAAGAAGAGTCAGATCAAGTCCCATAACATGTTCACCTCCATGATATCAAGTACCATCACCATCGGATTTGGAGGATCGGTCGGAGCAGAAGCTCCCGTGGTACTTACCGGTTCTGCAATCGGTTCAAATATCGCCCGTTTTTTCGGGATGAATTACAGGATGATGACACTCCTGGTTGGTTGCGGGGCCGCAGGAGCAATTTCAGGTATTTTTAAAGCTCCTTTTGCAGGACTTCTTTTTTCTATAGAAATATTGATGCTGGATCTTACCATGTCATCCCTGCTTCCTTTGCTGATCTCTTCTGCAACAGCAGCTACCATTGCTTTCTTTTTCATGGGAAGCGGCTATCAATTTACTTTTAGTTTTGAACAACCTTTTCAGCTCCACAACATCGGGTGGTACATCCTGCTGGGAATTTTCTGTGGATTATTTTCTTTTCTTTTTACCCGCGGCAACATTTTTTTTGAAAACCAGTTTAAAAAAATTAACAAGACCTATCTCCGTGTGCTGGTAGGAGCAGTAATACTTGGTGTATTGATATTTTTCTTTCCGTCCCTTTGGGGAGAAGGTTACACCTCCATCAATCTGATTTTAAATGATCAAGGTCCAAGTATCCTTAACAACTCTCTGCTGATTGGTTTAAAAGACAACCATTTGTTATTTCCTCTGATCATCCTTCTAATCATGCTGGTGAAAATACTTGCTACCTCAGCAACTACAGGCGCTGGTGGCATTGGTGGCGTATTTGCTCCGACTCTTTTTATGGGTGGTTTCGGAGGTTACTTCCTTACCCTGATTCTTAATCAAAATGGATTCCACGTATCTGCACAGAATTTTGTCCTTGCCGGAATGGCTGGAATGATGGCCGGAGTCATGCATGCTCCCATGACCGCTATTTTCCTGATAGCCGAGATCACCGGAGGTTTTGGACTATTCATTCCTCTGATAATAACTTCCGCCATCGCTTATTTGACCATTACCCCCCTCGAACCCCATTCAATATATCATAAACGTCTGGCTTTATCAGGAGACCTTATTACTCATGACAAGGATAAAGCGGTACTTACCCTGGTAAAGTTAAGGAATGTGATAGAAACAGATTTGTTGACTGTCAAGATTGACGGTAACCTGGGTGATCTTGTGAAAGTAATATCCCAATCAAGACGCAATATATTCCCGGTTATAGATGAAAAAAATCTATTTCATGGGATCATTCTGCTTAACGATGTGCGCGAAATTATATTCAACAAAGACCTTTACGAGCAAATCCTCATCAGGGATCTTGTGACAGTTCCGCCGGCAACAATATCACTCAATGACAGGATGGATCTTGTAATGAAAAAATTCAATGAAAGTGATGCATGGAATTTGCCGGTAGTAGATGAAATGAAATACATTGGACTCGTTTCCAAATCATCCATCTTTAATGCCTATCGGTCAGCTTTAGTGCAGTTTACAGAGGATTAAATTAATTTAATGATAATAATTAAATTATTTGCTGATAAAAGCAATAAAGAATTTATTCTCCTAAGATGAAATTGTAAATTTGCCGCAAGAAAATTCTTCTAATCCGCTTAAAATAAAACACGGCTGAAATCACATTAAAAATTTAAAAGATGAAAAAGGATAACCAGATTTTTGAGATTATTGAGAAAGAAAAACAAAGACAAAAGAAGGGTATTGAGTTAATTGCTTCAGAGAATTTTGTTTCCGATCAGGTAATGCAGGCAATGGGTTCATGCCTCACCAACAAATATGCAGAAGGTTATCCGGGCCATCGTTATTATGGTGGATGCCAGTTTATCGATGAAGCAGAACAACTGGCCATCGACAGGCTTAAAAAACTTTTCAATGCAGAATATGTCAATGTCCAGCCGCATTCGGGTGCACAGGCAAACATGTCTGTCTTGATGACCGTTCTCAAACCGGGCGACACTTTTATGGGTCTCGATTTATCGCATGGCGGCCATCTTTCTCATGGATCCCCTGTAAACTCATCAGGTTTATTCTACAGACCAGTTGCTTACGGGGTAAAGGAAGACACTGGACGTGTGGATTATGAAATGATGGAAGAGGTTGCTTTAAAAGAGAAACCCAAACTCATTATCGGTGGAGCCTCAGCCTATTCAAGGGAATGGGATTACAAGAGGATGCGGGCCATTGCTGACCGTATCGGCGCTCTTTTGATGATCGATATGGCTCATCCTGCAGGATTGATCGCTACCGGGTTGCTGGATAATCCACTTCTGTATGCTCATATTGTAACCTCCACTACTCACAAAACTTTAAGAGGACCTCGTGGAGGTATTATCCTTCTCGGCAAAGATTTTGAAAATCCATGGGGAATTACCACCAAAAAAGGTGAAGTAAGAATGATGTCTTCACTGCTCGATTCTGCAGTCTTTCCAGGGGTTCAGGGTGGTCCCCTCGAACATGTTATTGCAGCAAAAGCTGTTGCTTTCGAAGAAGCTCTCTCTCCTGACTTTAAACAATATCAGCAGCTGGTTAAATCCAACGCAGCCAGAATGGCACAGGCAATGATCAATAAAGGCTATAAGGTGATTTCTGGAGGAACAGACAATCATTCCATGCTAATTGATTTGAGAACAAAGTTTCCGGACCTTACAGGGAAAAAGGCAGAGAATGCACTTGTTATGGCCGATATTACCGTCAATAAGAACATGGTTCCTTTTGATTCACGTTCTCCATTCCTTACCTCAGGTTTACGCTTAGGAACACCTGCTATTACTACCCGCGGTTTAAAAGGAGAACACATGGATATTATTGTTGATCTCATTGACCAGGTTCTTTCGGATATCGACAACGAAAATACAATTAGTCAGGTCCGGAAAACTGTAAACGATATGATGGAAAAATTCCCGATGTTTGCTTGGTAAACCGAATATATCATAAACAAAAAAAGAGGCTTTCGCCTCTTTTTTTGTTTATGATTGTGGTAGAGACAAGGCACTGCCTTGTCTCTACGAAAACAAATTCATGAAATCGTTACCCTGGAATAGGGGACTGCATCCTGCGATGCGAACTGGTTCTTCAGGTATTTGTAATAGCCTGCAACGGCAATCATTGCTGCGTTATCAGTGGTAAATTTAAATGGGGGAATGTGAAGATCCCATTTATATTTTTCAGCTTCTTTCATTAATGCATTGCGCAAACCTGAATTTGCCGACACTCCTCCGGCAACAGCAACTCTTTTGATCCCTGTTTCCTGAGAAGCTTTTTTCAGTTTGGACAGAAGAATCTGAATGATCGTATATTGCAGTGAAGCGCAAATATCGTTTTTGTTCTCTTCGATATAATCGGGATTTTCAGCGATCCTGTCACGGATAAAATACAGGAAAGAAGTCTTTAATCCGCTGAAACTATAATCCAGATCCTGGATTCTTGGTTTTGCGAATTTAATCGCTTTCGGATTGCCTTCCCTGGCAAGTTTATCGATAAAAGGGCCTCCGGGATAAGGGAGACCTATCACTTTGGCACATTTATCAAAAGCCTCTCCGGCCGCATCATCAATGGTTTGTCCGATTATTTCCATGTGCAAATGATCGTGCACAATAATAATCTGCGAATTACCCCCTGAAACCAGCAGGCAAAGGAAAGGAAATTCGGGGGCATGGTTATCATTAACATTTTCCTTTATAAAATGGGCAAGTACATGCCCCTGAAGATGATTAACCTCTATCAGCGGGATTCCTTTGGCAAGGGCAAAGCCTTTGGCAAAAGAGGTACCAACCAGAAGACTTCCCAGAAGACCGGGTCCGCGGGTAAATGCAACTGCCGAAATATCTTCCGGACGCATACCCGACTTTTTGATGGCGAGATCGACAACCGGTATAATATTTTTCTGATGCGCCCTTGAAGCCAGTTCAGGGACTACTCCACCATATTCTTCATGGACTTTCTGCGAAGCAACTTCATTGCTCAGTAATAAATTGTTACGAAAGACGGCAGCAGAGGTATCGTCGCAAGAAGATTCTATTCCAAGTATTAATATATCTTTATTTACAACCATTTGACTAAATTTAAGCCTATTACACTCCTCAATATGGAAAAAGTAGTAATTTTATGCTGAATATTTAAAGCTTTGCAAAAAAGCTTAATTCATTTATTTTAAGACGTCAAAGGTATCAAAAAAAGAATAAAAATAATACTCATTCCAATTCTTGTAGTCACCATCTTATTGGTGTCCTGTTACATTGCTTTTCGTTCTCCCAAAGTGCAGACATGGATGACACAATGGGTGATGAAACAACTTTCAAAGAATTACAATACTAAAATTACAGTAGAAGGGATAGACATTAACTTTTTTAAAGGTCTGGTTCTTAAGAAACTTACGATTGAGGATCAGCAGCGGGATACCTTATTTTCTATTGAAAAGGTTACTCTGAAACTGGATAGTCTCAATCTCTCAAAAAAGAAAATTTACATCGGGAAACTACATTTGCAGAATTCACTGATCAACATTAAAAAAGACTCCACTAAATACAATTTTCAATTTCTTCTGAAAACCTCGGATACGATTTCCGCTCCCAAATGGGAAGTGAGTTTTAAAAATTTCATAATCGAAGACTCCAGAGTAAAATATCACGATCTTACCGCTAACGATACCATTCTGAAAGGCATCAATTTCAGGGATCTTAGCATTGACAAGCTGAACCTTTCTGTCAATAACATTCGCAATACAGATTCTGTTAAGGAATTTTCTGTTGACCACGCCTCTATTTTTGAAAAATCAGGTTTCAGTATTCCTGAATTACATTTTAAGGCAAGAATTGATTCTACAGATTTTCAGATGACTGACTTACTGCTTCGGTCCAATCATTCACATTTTGATGCAACAAAGATAAAAATCAGTGAAAATAAATTATTTAAACCTGATTCTGCCAAAAATGATAACTCTCCTTTGAACAGGTACATCATAGATGGCGATTTTAAAGAATCCGTCCTGTCGCTCGCAGATCTGGCTTATGTCATTCCTGATCTGTGGGGAATGAACGAGCCCATCCTGTTTTCTGGAAATGTTTATGGATCGCTGAACAATATCAAGTTTAAAAAGATTAACGTTAAAATCGGAAAAAACACCCAGTTGAATGCCGATCTTGAAATGAAGGGATTGCCCGATTGGGAAAATACTTACATTTATTTCAGATTATACGAAAACGTTATAAATTTCAAGGATCTGGCTGCCATCAGAATGCCGAAATCGTATCATCAAAAATATCTGAACATACCCAAGTCTTTGTTGAAAGATTTAAAACTGACTTATCAGGGAAATTTCAGTGGATTTCCTTCAGATTTTGTAGCCTATGGAACTGTCGGCGGTGATCTGGGAAGACTTTCCACCGATATCGCCATTAAGCCCCAAAAGTCGGATAACATTAGTTTCACAGGAAATCTGCAGGCCAAATCCTTTAAAATAGGAACATTATTGGATTACGAGCCTTTAGGTGCTGTTTCTCTTGGGCTAAAGGTGAATGGCACTAAATCAGAAGGAAATAAATTCAACATGACTGTTGTTGGCAATATAGACAGCCTTTACTTCAATAACTACAGAATTGACTCCATTTATGTGGACGGAAAGGCAAGCGAAAAAAGCTTTGAAGGCAAGATGACCGTCCAGGACAGTAATCTGAAGATGAATTTCTCCGGGATTGCCGATCTTTCCGGGAAAATACCAGTCTTCAATTTTAATTCCAATGTCGAAAATGCCAATCTTCATGCCTTAGGATTGGATGAAAATTATAAGGACTCAAGGATTGCCTTTAATCTCCAGACAAACTTCAGCGGAAATTACATCGATAACATCAATGGCCAGATCAGTTTAAGTGATTTCAGTTTCTTCAGGGATAAGAAGACTCTCCGGGTAAATGATCTGACCCTCAAAACCGTCAACAATCCGGATATCAACACCATCAATCTACGTTCTGATGTTGTGGATATGGATATAGAAGGGAAATACCTGTTCCGAGAATTTGATCTGACATTCCGCGATTACATCGCTCATTTCCTTCCATCCCTCAATTTACCTTTCTCAAAAAGAGCTTCTACAGGTAATAATTCACTGAACTTTGATATCAGGATTAAAGAAGCCGAAGAATTGGGCGATTTTTTTCTATCCGGTCTGGAAGCAAAATCCCCACTATTATTAAAAGGTTCCATCAATTCACTTAAAAATACTTTCACCTTAGACGCCTCTGTAGCCGAAATTGTCTATAAAAATGCAAAGGTGAAAGACCTTCTTTTAAACTCACGGAATGTTGGTAACAATTGGTTATTAAGAGTGGGCACCAATGAAATATTAATCGGAGATAATCTGAGAATTCAAAATCTTTCCGTGAATAATTCCATGGCTAACGACAGCATAAAAACCTCCTTTACATGGAATAATACGGGAACACCTACTTACAGCGGCAGGATCAATGCACTGGGAATTTTCTCCAGGAACAAAACAGGTCGTACATTGGCAGATTTTGTTTTGAATAAATCCAACATCTGGGTTTCGGATTCTCTGTGGCAGATTGATCAGAATCGGATGCATCTGGATTCCACCTCTCTTACCGTCAACAACTTTAACATCCACCACTTGAATGAAGGCTTTAATATCTCAGGAAAAATTTCAGAGAACGAAGATGAAAAATTAAATATCCTGTTCAATAAGGTTAGGCTCAGCAACCTGGATCTTGTGCTTGATGAGGATCCTGGTGTTGACGGCGTATTGAATGGAAAGGCAAGCATCGCAAATCTCTACCATTCCTTTTATATGACCAGCGACCTGAAATTATCCGATTTTACTTATCTGGAAAAGAATTTCGGGGATTTCTTAATCGAAAATGAATGGGATAAAGAAAATCAGCGGTTAAAATCATCCTTTAAGCTGGTTAAAGACCAGAAAACTCCCATTGCCCTGGAAGGTTTTTATGACCCGGCATCCAAAAATGTCAATTTTATTTCAACGTTGAAGAATTTCCCCCTTGAAACCCTCTTGCCATTCTTTTCAAGTTTCACCCAAAAAGTGGAAGGAACTGGTAATGGTACAGTCAAAATTACGGGTACTCTGTCCGATCCTGATTTCAGGGGCAAGGTGGCCGTTGACAATGCATCCATCAGGATCGATTATACCAAGGTAGCCTATTCCTTCAATGACACGGTAAGATTTGCCGGTGATTCCATCATCTTTAAAAATTTCAAGATTCAGGATAAAGAAAAAAATACGGCTTTATTCAACGGAGTTCTTACTCATCATCTGTTTGGCCGGATGACTTACAACATGAATGCCTCAACCAATAAGATACTGGGCTTAAACACGACAGCTTCGGATAATAATCTTTTTTATGGACTGGCTCACTGTTCGGGAACTGTGTCATTGGTTGGCGCAGGTTCCAAATTAAAAATGACCGATGCCCTGAAAACCGAAGCCGGCACCCAGATCAATATTCCGATGGAAAATCCTGAAACAGTCAGTGAATACAATTTTATCAGGTTCATCAATCCGGATACTTTAAGCAGGAAGCCGCAACCGTTCAAAAGAATTGATGTAACCAACGACTTTGAAGTGGATATGGACCTTACCTGCACCAACGATGCCAGGATTCAAATGCTTTTCAACTCCAACATTGGCGACGCTATCAACGGGCAGGGAACTGGTAATCTCAGATTCATCTACGATAAAGAGGGAGATTTCTATATCTATGGGGATTATCAGATCGAGAAGGGTGATTATATGTTTGTTCTTCAGAATGTTATTCAGAGGAGATTTACGATCGAGCAGGGAGGAACCATTTCTTTCAACGGAGACATCTATAATGCCCAGGTGGATCTGAATGCGACTTATAATATTAGGACTCAGGTCAATGACCTGCTTGTGGGGAACAATCAAAATGAAAATTTAGGAAGGATTCCGGTAGAGTGCAAAATCAATCTTTCCAAAAAACTGTTTAATCCGAATGTAAAATTCGACATCCTGTTCCCGACCGTGGATGAACGAACCAAGGAGGAACTTCAGCAGTACCTCAGCACCCAGGACGATGTAAACCGTCAGATGCTTTCCCTGATGGTCATGGGGCAATTTTACACTCCTGAATATCTGAGAGGAAAGGATTTTCAATCCAACACGTCAAACCTGGTCGGCTCCACCACTTCCGATATTCTTTCAAATTATCTCTCAAACTGGCTTTCACAAATCAGTAATGACTTTGATATCGGATTTAGATACAGACCCGGTGACCAGGTCAATACCAATCAAATGGAGCTGGCGCTCAGTACCCAGATATTCAATAACAAAGTCACCATCAACGGGAATATCGGGAACAACAGCCGGCTGCAATCCAATACCACCAATCCGGTAGTCGGTGAAGTTGAAGTGTATGTCAAGCTGACCAAATCCGGCAAATTGCAGCTGAAAGCCTATAACCGGGCTAACGATGACCTGATTTATGATACGTCCCTTTACAAACAGGGTGTCGGTCTTTCTTTCCGTGAAGAATTTGATTCATTATCCGATCTCTTTAAATTCTATAGATCTAAAAAGAAGAAAAACAATTAGGTTAAGAAACAAACAATTAAAGAAATAAACTGATTTATTACAAAATTACAATTCTCTTCCATTGTTAAAAAAAGGAAATACCAATACATTCCGTAATTTTTTACCTCAATATTTTTACTTTTGTAAGGTAAGTTTTAAAGCAAATGCTTTTAAACAATATTGAAAAATCTGATAATATACTGGCAATAAGACCAGGGAAATAGATAAGGAGTTTAAAAATCACTGATGACATTAACCGGAAGCCAAAGAAAAGGATTATTTGCAACTGTTATTTTCCATGCAGGGGTATTTCTTTTATTATTGTTTTTTGGGATTGCTGTTACTTTACCATCCAGTGAAGATCAAGGTGGAATAACACTTGATTTCGGGAATTCGGAAACAGGTTTCGGACTCGAAGAACCACCTGCAGGGCGTATTGAAGTAAATGAAGAAGATAAACCTGAAGCAGTTTCGGCTGCTCCCCAGGTGAAAGCTAAAACGCCGGTTCGGCAGGATGAAGAGATTTTAACTCAGGATTACGAGAACGCCGCAGCTATTAAGACTTCTCTCAAGAAAAAGAAGGATAATGAGAAAAGGATTAAAATCGAGGAAGAACAAAATATCAAAGAAGAGCTCGTAAAACAAAAAAAGCTTCAGGAAGCCGAAAGACAACGTATTGCTGAAGCCGAAAAAATCAGGAAAGAAGAGTCCGCCAAATCATTAGCCATCAATGCAAGGGCTAAAAATGCTTTTGGAACAGGAAAAATCGATAACGATTCCAAAAGCCGTGGTCAGGGTATTACTTATGGAAGTGGAAATCAGGGAAGCCCTGACGGTACACCGGGCGCCAATCAATACGGACAGGGAGGAGGACAAGGAAACGGAAGAGGAAGCGGTACTTCATTCAGCCTGTCAGGCCGCAGTTCACTTTCCTTACCTAAGCCTAATTTTCCCGGGAACGAGGCTGGTACAGTTGTTGTGGAAGTAACGGTAGATAAAATTGGCAAAGTAACCAAAGCATTACCCGGAGTTAAAGGCTCCACTACCATAGATTCTGATTTATTGGAAGCGGCCAGAAAAGCAGCGATGTCCGCAGTCTTCAATACCGATCAGAATGCTCCTGCGTTTCAAAAGGGTACCATCACTTATCATTTCAGGCTGCAGTAATAATCTAAAGCGAAGAGACCGGATACGAAACGACCATGAGAAAATCTTTCTCACAAAGGAGCATGACGATTGGAAAGTTCCATCTGGCCATTAAAAAACAAATTATAAACAGATGAAAGAGCTGAAAAGATATTATAAACTGAGCGCCTCCCCTTCGGATGTGTACAATGCGATGACCAATCCGTCGATGATTGAAATCTGGACCGGCGAACCGGTTGAGATGAGCACCGAACCGGACAGTGAATTTTCTTTATGGGACGGAGCCATTGTCGGGAAAAACCTTGAATTTGAAAAGGATAAAAAAATCGTTCAGCTTTGGTATTTCGGCGAAGATGAACAATCAAAAGTAACCATCCTGTTGCACCCCGATAAAAGCGGTACCCGGGTAGAGCTTCATCAAACCAATATTCCGGACGAAGCCTACGACAACATGGTTGAAGGCTGGGAATCAGACTATTTTGACAGTCTGAAGGAACTCTTTGAAAAGTAGTTACTAATTTATCTTTTCCCCTTCTGCCCAACCTCAGGCAGAAATTATACCCTGCAAACCCCATTTTTTCTCCTGCAACGAACCGGGATCGGGTCCTTGTTTTCCCATCCTTTATTCGCACCTTCCGTGGACTTCCTGCGGTAATTTCCGTTCAATGTCCGCAGAAAGTCCGAACAAAGTCCGGACAAACTACGTCTATGATACGGGAAAAACAGATCGGGAGGCAGATCTGGCCGATTCTTATAAAAAGATTGCAGGGAAATATTTTCCGGGAACGGGAGGATAAATCGCCCCCTGATTATTCAAGGGTGTATTTCATCAGGTAATCGTCCATAATATAGCCATCGCCGATATCGGCCACGATGGGCCCCTGATTTTTGAAACCTAATTTTTCGTAGGCACCGATGCTCGAAGTATTGTTTTTATTAACGGTAAGGGTAATACATTTCAGACCCAGTTCTTTCGCACGATTCACGAGAAATTCGAAGGATTTTCTGCCCAGACCGTTTCCTCTCTTTTCCCCGAGAATATAAAACTTGCTAAGGAACAGTTCTTCGCCCGATGGTTTTATGCCAATGTACCCGGATGGTTCGAAAGCATGGTCGATCAGATAATACTCGTAATTTTCATTATCGATTTGTGACTTGATAGCTTCGGCCGATTGGAACTTATCGATCATGTAATTCACCTGGCTCTTCCCGATGATGGGAGTATAGTATTCGTTCCAGATTTCTCTTGCCAAACCGGCTACAACATTTATTTCATCGGAGGTCCGCACTTTGAGAAAATCAACTTTCTCTTCTTTCAGCCGGTTGTATATTTGCAGGTTTTCTTCGTCAAAACAGCAGAAAATCACCTTATCCAACTGAGGATTTTCGTACAGAAAGGAAGAAACAGCGTCAATGGCAATAACGGCTGCCTTCTGCTTGGGATAGCCATAAACTCCTGTGCTGATATTGGGGAAGGCAATAGATTTGAGATTGTTTTTTATCGCAAGGCCGAGTGAATTTCTATAACAGGAAGCCAGAAGTTCAGGCTCACCGCTTTTGCCGCCGTGCCAAATCGGTCCAACTGTGTGAATGACGTACCGGGCGGGCAAATTATAGCCTTTGGTAATTTTGGCATCCCCGGTTTTACAACCGTTCAAAGTGCGACATTCAGCCAGTAACTCCGGGCCTGCTGCACGATGAATGGCGCCGTCCACTCCCCCGCCGCCCAGCAACGTGGAATTGGCAGCGTTCACGATTGCATCCATCTTCAACTTCGTGATATCACCCTGTAGAATTTCAATACGGCCCATAATAGAAAAAGGTTTCAAGGTTTCAAGGTTTCAAAGTATCATAGTTTCAAGGCTTCAAGGTTTCAGGTTTCAATTTGCAGATTTGAAACTTCGAAACCTGAAACCTTTTCTATTTCCTTATCGAGGAAGTCTGAAAGATGAAATGGCTTTAGCCACATTTAAATTGTATATTCTTAAAATAAGATGAGGCTAAAGCCTTTACTATGATCATACCTTATCCGTCAGCTGAAGCTGACGGCAAGGGATGAAGAAAAATCCCCTATTTCTTCATCGTTTCAAAGTTTCAAGGTTTCAAATCGACAAATTGGGACGTTGAAACCTTGAAACCTGAAACATCTTCTATTTCCTTATTGTCGCCCCGACTTCCTTTTCAAAAACAGTAATGAGCTTATTCATTGTTTTATCAATCTGCTTATCGTTAAGGGTTTGCTTTTCATCCATCAGGATAAAGCTTACCGCGTAGGATTTCTTTCCTTCCGTAAGGTTCTTTCCTTCATAAACGTCAAACACATTGACACTGCGCAATATCTGCCGTTCAGCTTTAAATGCCCATTCCCGGATAGCGCTGAATTTGGTTTGTTTATCAATCAGCAAGGCGAGGTCACGCCGAACTTCAGGATATTTTGGAAGAGGTGTATAGCTTACTTTAAGTTCTCCAACGAGTTTCAACAAGGACGTCCAGAATATATCCCCGTAGAAAACATCCGATGGAATATCAATGGATTTTAACAACTTTCCATCAACATATCCAATCCTGGCAATTACATTCTTTTTGTAGCGGTACTCCAGACCTTCTGAGATCAGGTCATCCGATATGAATTCGATCTGACATTGGGTACTGTCAATGCCTATTCTTAAGAAGATATTTTCAAGACAGGCCTTCAAGGTAAAGAATGAAGTATTTTCTTCGGTTACGGCCCAGTTGGGTGTTTCCTTCTTACCGGTAATCCATATACCGACATGTTCTTCTTCGCTGAAATTCTGAACCGGTTTTTCTGTTTTCTTATTTCCGTCAAAGAAATACACGTTCCCGAATTCGTAAAGCCGCAGATCGCTGTTGCGGAAATTAATGTTGCGGCTGATCGCTTCAAGACCCCCGAAGAGAAGGGTCTGGCGCATTACATTCAGGTCAGAACTCAGGGGATTGAAGAGTTTCACGGAATGCTCTGCCTTAAATGCCTGACAATTTTCATAGTAGGCGCTTTTGGTCAGCGAATTGGACATTATTTCATTAAATCCTTTCGCAGTAAGAGTTTCCGAGACAAGATTCTGGATCTTCAATTTATCGGGCTTGGCAAGATGTTGGATGGTGGATTTAACCTTCGGCGAAGGTAAGATTTTATCGTAACCATATATCCTTAAAATCTCCTCGATGACATCGGCCTCCATGCGCACATCTACCCTGTAAGGAGGTACGGAAAGTTTCAACCCTTCTTCGGTTTCTTCCTCAACGACAATTTCAAGCGATTTCAATGCTTTTATAATGTTTTCCTTCGGAATTTCTTTTCCAATCAAACGCGTGATGTGAGCAAAAGAGATGCTTACCTTGAAAGGATTCATAATGGAAGGATTGGCAACTACATCCACTATTTCAGAGGATATCTGGCCGCCGGCTAATTCCTTAACCAATAATGCAGCACGTTTGAGAGCATAAATGATGCCATTGGGATCTACACCCCTTTCAAACCGGAAAGAGGCATCCGTATTTAATCCATGACGGCGGGCCGTTTTACGGATATAGACTGGATTGAAATAGGCGCTTTCAAGAAATATATTGGAGGTGACCTCCTTGATTCCAGATTTTATGCCCCCGAAGACACCTCCGATGCACATGCCTTCCTGAGCATTGCAGATCATCAGGTCTTTCTCATTCAACTCCCTTTCAACAGCATCCAGTGTCTGGAATTTGGTCCCCCCGGGAAGTGTTTTCACAATGATCTTCCCGCCAGCGATATCGTCTGCATCAAATGCGTGAAGAGGCTGGCCGGTTTCAAAGAGGACGTAATTGGTAATATCCACGACATTATTAATAGGATTCAGGCCGATTGCCTTCAATCGGTTTTTCAGCCATTCAGGAGATTCTTTTATTTTGATACCCGAAATGGTGACTCCGCTGTAGCGTGGACAGGCTTCGGGATTTTCAATGGTAACCGAAACCGGAAGGGAATGATTGTCAACTTTAAACTGGCTGACATCAGGCCTGGTATAGTGAGTTTCTTTTTGCTGGCTTAAGAAGGCGGCCAGATCCCTTGCTACCCCGATATGAGAAGCGCTGTCGATCCGGTTGGGGGTAAGATCTACCTCCAGAACGAAATCGCTTTTGACATTGAAGAATTCGCTGGCCGGGGTGCCAACTTTGGAGTCTGGGCTTAAAACCATTATTCCTCTGTGGTCATTGCCGATCCCGATTTCATCTTCGGCACAGATCATGCCCATGGAAACCTCGCCCCTGATCTTGGATTTGGAGATGGTAAAGGACTCTTCGCCTTTATACAGGACAGTGCCAACAGTGGCAACAATCACTTTTTGTCCGGCGGCTACGTTGGGAGCGCCGCAAACAATGGGAAGCGGATCTACCTCCCCGATATTTACCGTAGTTAAAGATAAATGATCTGAATTCGGGTGCGGCCGACAGGTAAGTACTTCGCCGACTACCAGGCCCTTGAGCCCGCCCTTTATAGATTCTACTTCTTCTATACTGCCCGTTTCAAGGCCGACCTGGGTAAGAGCGGCGGCAACTTCTTCAGGCGTCAGATCAATATTGATGTAATCCTTTAACCAGTTATACGAGATATTCATCTTACTATGAATGATTATGATTTAGGAACTACAAAGGTAGGAAAACAATTACGAATTACGAATTACGAATTACGAAAAAGGGCGTTAGGTGGAAGGCTTTCCCCTGTCCCGTAAAATTGATGAATGCCATTAGGGGAGCAGGATCTTAAGACTATAGTTATCTTTATAATATTACCATCATTTCTCCGCTCCATATGCCGAGTACTCACTAAGCCGGATACTGGACTTGGTACGTTGTTGGTACGAGGAAGATATAGACCTGGTGCCTGCAAATTCTATTAGCATATTTCCTTGAGGTTTTTCCCTTCCACTTCTTTTTTTCCGTATAATAAGCAGATATGGGAAAATTCTTGTTTACAGATAATATTTATCAATATATTCTTTTCTTTACAAAAAAATTATTACTTTAGCGTATTATATATACGACTAACCAACAATAAAAAATGAAGACAACATTAACCTACCTTTTTTGTATTTTTTGCCTTACTGCTTTTGCCAATTCGGATAAGAAACAGAAAGAGATAAAGGATAATTACTCCACCTGCAGCTATACCATCGATAAGAAAACCAAATTAAAAGACGGGGAATATATTAAGATAAGGAACAGTAACCGTGATACTCTGGTTATTGGTCATTATGAAAACGACCGGAAAGTTGGGTTATGGAAATACAAGAGCCCCGGGAATAAGGATTATATAACCTATAACTACGATAACCAATCGGTTGTGTGTATGGATCCAGCGATCAGCAAAGTTGATTCTTTCCTGATTGCATCAGAAAATAACGATCTCTATCTCTTGAACAAAGTGGACGCTCCTCCCATTTATCTGGGCTTCAAAGGAGAAGTAAAATCTGTGATAAACAATAATATCAAGATCCCCGTTTATGAAATGGAAAGGGGAATACATGGAGTTTCAGCCGCCTCATTCGTGATTGATCGCACCGGCAAAATCACTCAGATCAAGATTGAAAGGTCAGTGAGCAAGTCTTTCGACATGACACTAACCAAAGCTATTGAGATGCTTGACAGCGAATGGATTCCGGCAAAAGTAAATAATTCTCCAACGGATGCAAAAATGAATATAATAGTTCGTGTGTACAATTCCACCTCGCACCCGAAATCTAAAGACAAGCCCTATGAAATAGCTATTGATCTTGCCTACTATGTGGCCATGACAAAAAAATACTTAGGAAGCGAAATAAGAAGCGAAATAATAAGTGTTCCGACCGGCATCAGGTAAGAGGGAATAAGTCCTGCAGTATTCAAGTATCCAGCCACAAAGTAAAATAACAGGGCAAGTGACCGGGTGACTTCTTTTAGTTTGATTTTCACTCATCTGAACAAAGTCACCCGGTCACTTTCGCAAATTATAGTGATGCACAACCTTCACGTAATTTCAATAGTACTACTATGATAGATAATTTTTTAGTCGGCTGTAATTAACAAATTAAATATAAAGAAATGAAAACAATATTGATTTTAATTCTGGTTTTAATCGGATTTACTTCCTATTCACAAGAAGAAGATAAGGATAATTTTTTAATATCAAAGAGGGTGGATGGCTCTTTTACCTGGACCTCATACAAAGAGAAAAGTTTTGATAAAAAATTTATTCAAATTCCCAAGAGCTACCAATTATGGGATTCTTCCATAGATAAAAAGAAAATAAAGGAAATAGCCGGTGAAGAGATTTCTTCCAAATACTATGACCAGTTAAACAAAACCCTTTGGTATTTTGAAGCCATAATTACAGGCGAGGGAAAAATTGAATCGGTAAAATTTGTGTTTTACGATAAATCGGGGGTTGATATTGAGAAATCTTACGCCAATCCCAAAGAATTCAAGAAATTTGCTGAACGAATAAAAAAAGAAGTAATGTGCAAACTAAAATTTAATAAAGAAGTTACTGATTACTTCAATATATTGTCTTCAATTGATGGCCCAAAACTATAGATAGAAAAGGCTGGAGGAATCTGAAAGGTTCCTTCAGCCTTTTATTCAGGGACAACATAGATTATTCAGACATGATTTAATCCTGAAAAATGGATTATTGACTTTCCTGGTGATCATTATCCTTAAATTGTTTTGCTAAAGAAATGAAAACAACATTGATTTTAATTCTGGTTTTAATCGGATTTACTACCCATTCACAAGAAGAAAATAAGGATTACTTCTTAATATCAAAGAGGGTGGAGAACTCTGTCACTTTTACCGCATATAAAGAGAAAGGATATGATAAAAAAATTACTCAAGTGCCGAAGGGTTATGAATTATGGGACCATTCCATTGACATTAATAAAATAAAGGATATAGCCAGAGAAGAGATTTCTTCCAAGTATTATGACCAGTTAAATAAAAGCAATTGGACTATTGGAACCTTACTTACAAGCGAGGGTAAAATCGAAGGGGTAAGATTTTTGTTTACAAATACATCGGGTGTTGATGTTGAGAAATCTTACGCTAATACTAAAGAATTCAAGAAATTTGCAGAACGAATAAAAAAGGAAGTGATGTACAAACTAAAATTTAATAAAGAAGTTACTGATTACTTCAACTTATTGATTACAATTAAGGGTCCAAAATTATAGATAAAAAGTCTGAAGGATCCGAAGGGTTCCTTCAGACTTTTATTCAGGATTAATCCAGATATGATTTCATTATGACTTTTATTCGGGGAAAATTGAGGATTGCTTACAAGAAATTGGAAAAAAGAACTTAAATGGGAATTAACATTTAACAAAGAAGTCACCGACTATTTCAATTTGCAATATTCAGTTTTTGGTCCCAAATTATAAAGGATAAAAAAAGAGCGGAAGGATCTCCCCATGAAAATGGAAATTCTTCCGCCAAAGAACTTTAAAGGTCGTGGAATTTTAGAACTCGGTACAGATCCTTGCAATGGGGAAATAGATGTAAGGTTTTTTGTCTGCTGCCAGATTCGGGAAAATTTCCGTCTTTCTCTTCATGAAAAAATAGCGGATGAAGCTGCAAAATCCACCGAAAATGGCAGAGTTGGATTTAATTGATTTACCACGCTAATTTATTTTCATCATAACCAAATAAACATTGGCATAATCCTATAGATACAGAAAAATGATTAAAATTTTTTGATTTCATTAACCTTTTTGAAGTGCTCACGTTAAAGGATTCAATTATTATTTGTAATCAATCTAAATATTCTTTAATATGAAGACTAAGCTTTGGATATACGGACTGTTGTTTTTCTCGGTAAGTGCCCTGGGTGCGCCGAAAACAAGCAAACATGCACCTCCCCTTCTGGGAGACGTTGCTCCATCTTTTACCGCAAAATCAACCAATGGGACTATTTCTTTCCCGAAAGATTTTGGAACAAGCTGGAAGATTTTATTCAGCCATCCCCGCGATTTTACTCCGGTCTGCTCTTCAGAGATCATTCAGCTGGCCACCATGCAGGAGGATTTTGAAAATATGGGAGTAAAAATCGCCGTAATCTCTACCGATTCGCTCAGCCAGCACCTGATGTGGAAGAAGGCCCTGGAAGAAATCAATTACAAGGACCGGCCCCGGGTAACCATTAATTTTCCTTTGATTGCTGACGAAAATTATTCGGTATCCCTGCAATATGGCATGATCCATAAAAAATACGACAAGGGCATGGATGTGAGAGGAGTATTTATCATCAACCCGGAAAATAAAATCTGTGCTATTTATTTCTATCCCACTCAAATCGGAAGAAACATGGACGAGATCAAGAGGACAGTTCAGGCTTTACAGGTGGCCAGCCGAAACTGCGTGCTGCCTGCCAACTGGAAACCCGGTGAAGATGTGATGGTTCCGCATTTTCCTCTTTCACAGAAAGAACTCGAAGCCAAGCCTCAACTGATAAATGAATACTATAATTACGGGCCTTTCATGTGGTTCAGAAAGGTGAATTAAAGAAAGGCGCCAGAATTGGCGCTTTTTTTATTTTTTAGAATTCCGGGAACAACTCTTTATAGCTTTTCAGGTTCAATGAATCATTAATTCCTGTGAATCCAAATCCATTCCACTTATACAAGGCTAGATGTTTTGATTTGTTCCCAGGATTCAGGTTTATATAGGAATCCCCTCTGTGAAGCACAACCAATGTCTTGCTGTCGTACGGAGATATCCTGGCATCCTGAATAGGCCATGCCAGGGCTGATCCCCTCCAGAGTGCGTAGATCCCATGTTCATCAAACCGGTATACGTAAGGCCGGATCATAACTTCCCTATCAAGTTTTGAATAATGTTTTTCCAGAAAAAATAAATTATTCCCATCCTCATCGAATTTCGCCCCGGAGACAGAAACAACAGGAATGGGATGGGTTTGCCACAAAAAACGATTTTGTTTGTACGCTTTCAAAATGATTTTATTCAGAGAAGTATCCGGTAATGACAGGGGTTTAAATACAAAACCATTGATCCGGAAATCTGTGCGGACCAGTTTTAAAGGCGGCAAGCCGAGATTGACTTCGCGGGTAATTGCAGGATAGAAAGAATCCGGAAGTGTATGGGTAAGGTATCCCTTACATTGGACCTCACTTTTTGTAATGATAATTTCAGCAATCAACCCCTCTTTCGATTTCGGATATTTCTGATCAAACAGATGATTACCCAAAGAAAAGAAGACCGGTTTACCTTCAACCAATTCGGGTTTCTGAATGACATGAGGATGACTACCGATAATAAGGTCGGCACCATTTTTTATAAGCCATTGGGCGATTTCCCGCTGTTGCTGGTTCGGCCAATCTAACAACTCACTACCCCAATGGATTGAAACAATCACGATGTTAGCCAGACTCTTTGCCAGTCTCAATTTCTGTTGAATTTCAACGGATGGCAAAATATTTTTTGAACTGTCACGGCATGGGACAATGTTAAGGGCAACCAAACCAATGGTCACATCCTTTATGGTATAAAACTGCGGAGAGTTTTGATAATAAACCGGTGTAATTTCATTCTGCTGCAACAACCTTGCAGTTCTTATTTTCCCTTCCTTCCCCAGATCAAGGCTATGATTATTTTCCAGCGTGATCATTTTATAACCAGCATTTCCAAGCAGCGGAAGATAAGAACTGTCGATCGGGAATACCGGTGAAGAGACCTTGGGGTTCAACAACATTTCATTATTCCCGGCAGCTCCCTCCAAATTACCAACCACCAGATCTGCGGATTGGAAGAAAGATCCTATTTCTGTCCATGGATTGGAATGCCTCCTCTGAATTTCCATGTCCACATTCCGGGAAAGCAGAATATCTCCGGTAAAGAGAATTCTTACGCTGGAATCGTCCTCTTTAAAGCTTAACAGGATTAAACAAACAGCAAGTCTAAAAAGAAGTCTGGGGCCTCCCATTGGCATTGTGATTGGTAATAAAAGGTTTTATCCAGGGAAGAAATTCCTGATTGGCAGATTTTTTTCGCCAATCCGTATCATTTAGGATTTGCTCTGAAATGAATTCGTAATAGGAATAGATCGCACCCTTTACAATTTCATGCCTTCCGTAAAAAGGAACGATTTGATCCCACTCCATTACATTTCCCACAGCAGACATCAGGTAAGGTAATCTTTTTTCCCCGCCAGCCACATCCGCAATTTTACCAATAGGATCGGGATTTGAAAGAGCATAATTCTTATTGGAGAGGCTGTTAAAAACCAAAAAATTGTGTTCCGCTGTTCCGGCTATATAGAGTATTTTCAGATTTTCTTCATTGGACAAAGGCTCACCCCTTCTCTCCTTTTCCGCCATAACCTGAAATTCACGGATTTCTTCCGCTGTCTCCTTTAAACGGCTAATAATTCCTTCGTACAGCGATCTTTTATTTTTATCCCATTCCGATTCTGAAATATCTCCCTTCCCCATCATAGTTTTGGAGACATATTTCATTGCAGAATCAAACAATCCGGCAATTGCACCAAATGTCTGCGGATCAGGTTCCACATAACCTCTGGGAGCCCTCATTAAAATTTCCTCAAAACCTCCTTCACCACACTCAGCAGAAGTCCTTTCATTAACAAGAACCGTGGCATGCCGGAGCGTAGCCCATGTGGCCAGCCCCGTCTGCAATCTTTTTGTTTGCCAGATATTGAGGCCATCCTTTTCGTTGACGGAGGGCAAAGTGTCCGCCCATTGAACTGCCATGGCATTGATCCACTGACAATATAGATTATCCTGACAGTTTCCTGTGCTCTCATTGAAATTCTTTTTCAGCTCTTCAATCACTTTCCTTAAAGGCGGATATTTTTTATAGTCCGATTCCAATAATTTATCGGCAAAACTATTTCCAAGAGAGGAAGCTATGTCCAAGCCGGAGGGAATAAGTCTCGGGCCTCCGGGGCCCTGAATTTGCTTTTGCAATGGAAAATCAGGATGATAGACCGTTGAAAACAATACTTCATTATCGAACCCCCAGGGCAAGGGGAATATGGTCATATCCGTCAAAGGATACCGGCAATAAACCGGGACATTCATTTTCAGGTTATCCCAAACCATGGGGGCCCTTGAGGGAGAAATGAATCCTGAATAACCGGCAATCCATTTTTCAGCATACCTTTTGATAGAATCCGGCAATGCATTAAGTTCTTTTATCTTGCTGTCCTGCCCTTTATAAATGGTTGTAAAAAAGCGGAAAGCCTTAAAATATTTCTGCATCGAAGGAGTTGAAGTGTAATGCCCTCTTGGTTTTAACTCAGAAAATGGATACAGGGCTCCTGTAAGAGAAGATTTCCTGTCTTTTTCATCGATAATGTATTTGACTTCAGGATTTTGCATCTTTCCTTCGACAAAATCCTGAAGAGTCAGAAATACAGGCAGCCATGCGGATTCCTTTGCCGAATTTTTTAAATAAGCGGTAGCCGCATTAATGAATTTCCAAAAATCAGGCATTGCCTCATCCCGTTCTTTGACAATAAATATTCCCTGATAAGCAGCCCCAAACAACTCCCAGAATATGTCAGTAGTAACCAGGTAAGGCCTGGTGGGAGATTTCCTGTCGTAATCGCCGCAATAATAATTTTCCGAATCATATAATTTGTACATTTGATCATATTGATTTGGGCGGAACAGTCCCAGATTCTTTTGGAAAAGGCTTATCTCTTCCTCTGATCCTGTGTACATCCAGGCATTTACGACATCCGCTAAAGGGACAGAAACGGGTAAATAGTTCAAGGTGTATCTATTATTGCCGGAAAGAGTCAGCCCCACAATACCTTTGCCATCGGGAGTGGAAGAAGGAGTAGAGACAAATCTAAAATTCTGTAACTGAGATTCCTCTTTACGGGAGGCAAACAAGAAAACGCCAATACCTGGTTTATCATTCTGCCAATGAATTAAACTTAATCCGTTTGGAGTTGGAGTGATAGTCCCCTTGTTAATCAAATCAGCGGATAACCTTTTGGATTTTCCCCAGAATTTTGCGTTGTAGGCAGCAACATTAAAAATATTATTCCGATCCTGCCAGATTAATTCATGTCCGGCAGGATGAAAGGCGATGGGCAAAGCCCAGCCGGATTCGATGGTACTTGGTTCAATTCTACCTTTGTCACCTTTGGCAAACGTTTTAGAAGGACCAATAACCTGATAAAACCGTCCTCCATTTTCTGTAATGGAAACGATCCGGTAGGTCATGTCTCCGTTATCCATACCAAAAAACAACCGGTAAGTATAATACTCTTTCGGGCTCCTGCCATTAGAATAATCCGAATTAATTATAAAAGGTCTTGGGCAAACGATAAGCCTTCTTAACTGGCTGACGGTCGAAAAGATCTTCCTTAAGTTCCATTTGTTTTCTTGCTTCTGAATCCTGTAAATGCAATATTTGCCCTCAGATAGACCCATCACAAAAATTACTTTTCCGTTGGGGTGCCAAACAATGGCTTTGGAAGAAAAACCCTCAGGTAGTTGGATATTCTCAGAAATTTCATCGCTACCGATGTGCCAAAATCGGACACAGCATTCCTTTCTGTCTTTATTAACCAGTGTAGCCACCTCAATTCCAGCAGGAGACACGTCGTAATCCAATACCTTTTCAGATTCAGGGAAGCTAAAGCTTACAGCGGCAGCCGGGGAGGCGGCAATTTTTAGTTCAGGAATGTCAAATACTCCCTTAATGACAGTAACGGTATCATTATCAACAGAAATTGGATTTTCTGTATTTCTCTGTGGCTGTCCTTGTAAAATGGAAAAAGAAAAGAAAACGGTTGCAATCACAGAGAGAAGAATGGGCAACAAACCTGGCTTTTTCATAGGTCAACAAATAAATTAGGAATTACAAACTTAATTATAATATTTTTCAAAAGTATCTTCTATTCGAAATTACTTTTGTCCGGTAAAATTCAATATAAAAAGTAGCGAAAGTAGGAAGGTAGGAAAGTAGTAAAAATCTCCGGAAGACTTAGCGCCAAAGGGATTTAGGAAATTGAATTACTACTTTAAAGCTTTAAATTCCATATCTCTTTTACCGAAATCCTGATGTTTTTACAAAACTTATTCCTGGGTATATCAGAATATTCTATACTTCTTATAAATCTCACCATTAAATACAAAATCGGACAGACTTAAGTTTAACCTACACAACTTTACTTGATTTTATGCGAATTCAGGTGATTACCAATGGTTGGTTAAAAACAAGAAGTTAAAAGAGATCTGCAACGAAAGGGTATTCTGATCTCTTGCAGTATGAAAAAAACAAGGGGCAGGAATGATCCCGCCCCAATGAATAACACAAATTCAAAATTTATCTCTAATTCAACTTATCTGCATTAGCCAACAAATATCTTTCGGCTTCAAAACTCCAGAGCCCTTTGTTACGATCACAGATTTCGGCCAGGTTTTTAAAGACCGGATTGGTTTTACCCTTTTCGGTAAAGTCCGTGATGGCTGTCAAAGGCATCTCAATATGATTGTACATCAGTTTCTTGCCACCTGGTATCTGGGGAAGGTGTAATGTCGCATCAATTACGGCATTGATTCCACCGATATGGGTAACCAGTCCGGCAGGATCGAGGCCTTTGGACATCATCGCGAGGGCTTCCTTCATGTCGTCGGTATTGCCGCCGCTCGTACCTACCAGGTGGGTATAATTGTAGTGGACATTGTAGAAATTCATGGTCCCTTTGAATTTAGGATCTGAAGGACCTGAAAAGAAGTTCAGACAGCCGTTAAAGGCAAGAATGGCATCGGCTTGTTCAATTACCTGGGCAACAGGGGCGAATACAAATACATCATTGAATCCATCTCCGGCCATGCTTTTCATTTCTTCAACCGGATTGCCAAGTTTGGCAGTATTAATGTATTTCAATTCAATTCCTCTTGAGGCAGCATATTCAACGGTGTATAAGCTGGCTGCCCTGTCAAGGCGGGCCTGGTCAATATCGGTTACAACCAGCAAAGAAGGTTTGCGGTCCTCACGATGAAGAATGTAATTGATGGCAGCCAGTCCCATGGGGCCAACGGCAGCCAAAAGTGCCATTTTACCGCCCTCGACGATATCCATTTCATGGATATAGGAACCGGGGTGAGTATGATAATTTGCATGAACAGCTCCGATCACACAGGACAGAGGCTCAGAAAGAGAAGCAGGGTAATATCCTTCGCCCGTGTAGGAAAGCAGACAACCCATTTCCATGACTTCATTGGGAATGATCACGTAAGTTGCATCCCCTCCGATATAACGGTAAGAATAACCCGGAGCACCCAAGATACCGACAGGACCATCAGGATAGTTGATGGCTGGTTGGATGGAGAATTTATCTCCGGCCTTAAACTGATTTTTCCATTTGGAACCAACTTCAATCAGTTCTCCGGCAAATTCATGGCCAATAATGACAGGATTGACATCGGCATCTTTAGGAACGCGCTTATGATCCGTTCCCTGATTAGCTGCCTTGTATGACGACATGCAAAGGCTGTCGCATATAACTTTTGCCAGGATCTCATTATCTTTTATTTTGGGGAGTTCAAATTCCTCCAACCTTAAATCCTTTTTACCATATAATCTTACGGCTCTTGTCTTCATAATTTCGAATTTCACGAATTTGTTACTAATTTTACACGAACTTAATTCAGCATGTTCTGTCCACCGGTTACGGGAACAGCCTGACCAGTCTCGTATTCCTGTTCAATGATGTAAAAAACTGCCCTTACCACATCGATTACGCGACAGCCACGTCCGGCAGGTACCTGTGCTTCGTAGAACTTTTTCACATCTTCTATGCTCTTTGCTCCGGGGACTTTCCCGGCTTTAAGGTATTGGACAAACAATCCCTTCTCAGGATCACTCCACAAAGGACCTTCAAAAAAATTGCCCGGACAGATTGAATTAACTTTTATGCGGTATGGCATCAACTCCATCGCGAAGGATTGGGTGAGGCCAATTCCGCCAAATTTTCCACCTGCATAGGCAAAGTTACGGTTACTTCCCTTCAGCCCTGATTTAGAATTGATCTGTATGATATCCATGAAATGATCTTTCCTGTACTGAGACTGAGCCTTCATGACAGCAGAGGCATATTTTGCACAAAGGAAATATCCCTTGTAGTTTACATCAGTCATCAGGGAAAATGTCTCAGGGGTCATATCATCCAGTCCCCCCGCACGCAAGATTCCGGCATTGCTGATTAAAACATCCAATCCTCCAAAATGCTTCACCACAGTAGAAACCATCTCACTCACTGAATCAGCATTGGCAACATTAACCTTTGCAAAAAAAGCCCGATTGGACTGTTTGCCTGAATTGAGTTTCTCAGCCATTTTAAGGCCGGTTTCTTCATTTAAGTCAGCAATCACCACATTGGCCCCTTCGGCATATAACATCTCAGCAATACCACCACCGAAGCCCTGTGCGCCTCCTGTTACGATCACTATTTTGCCGTCAACTCTTCCTTTCACAACATTGATACTTTTCACAGGAACTCCAAGCAGAGCATCAAGCTGAGAAGCATGCTCAGCGATGGCCAGAACACCGATCCCCTTGAGGATAATGTAATCAGGATGAGATAACCCGGCTTTATACAAAACCAAAAATTTATTGTTCACTTCCAGAAGAATCTGATCCGGATCGGTCGTCGCATCAACAGTCAGAATTTCTGCTTCCGGTTTGATAAAAGAAAATTTCCTTAATCCACTTTCGCCGGATAAGCTTAAAAAATCGTTCCTGTCATCCAGACGTACGGTAACCACTCTCTGCTGAGAGGCCATCATCCGGATGGAAGGAACGATTTTGGTGTATATGGATTGGTTCATTTTTTATGGCTTTATCATGTATTCAATCAGAGCTTTCCCCAGCTCAATATAAGAATCCCTGTTAATCAGGTCGGGAGAGCCATTTTTATCGAGATAACCAATTCCTTCTGTAGCATAAAGATACTGGTGAGCAGCCACAACGCAGGCCCCCATGTAATTTATATCCAATAACATTTTGCTTAACGGGGTTTTATTTCCGGCAAATAACTCAATAGGTTCCATGGCCGGAGTATTGTGCTCGGTTCCCATCGTAACCACAAAACCCTGGTGATGGAAGAATCCAGCATACTCCTCAAGAACTGCAAGGGTATTCCTCGTTGTAATGAACTCGACCGAATGGATATTTCTTTTTCGCAGAATCTCGGTCACCCTCTCTTTTGGAGCTTCGAATTCGGTGAAATTTCCTTTGCTGTCATCGGCCAGGAAAGGATAGGTTGGAATACCGCCCGCATTACGGATAATATCGCAAACCATCTCCATATCGAGGAAGGCCTCGGGATTCTCAGGGATAAAAGCTGCTCCTCCAGCCTTCAAAAGATTTCCACGGATTTCATTCTCAACAGCGGCAGCGTTGGAAAGATCTGATTTCAGGGCTTTCCCTCCGAACAGTTTGCTATAAAATGTTTCCTGGTCTTTGATTGAAAGTTTTAAAGATGCAACTTTTTCCCGTAAGGCTTTGGCAAGATGACGTTCTCTAACCATTCCCTTTGTAAGAGCGTCTTTTATCTTATCGAAATCCAATTCAAATCCGGCACCGCAAGCCAAAAGATGCTTATTAAGCTTTTCACACATTCTCTTAACCTGCAGATTAGATTCTTTGCGAACAGATTCCAGAGACGTGGCAAAAGGCTCATCCAGTTTTGCCGGGAATGCCAAACCTTTGCCACTCAAGTATGTCCTGCCCGGATTATTGGGATCATTAACTTTAATTCCGGCTTCCTGATCTTCCTTGTTCAGGCTGATAAACTCTATGTTGAAAAGAGGAAAAACTTTATGCGAAGCGCAAACCCCGGCCCATTCCGGATATCCATCAGTAGTATAAAAATCATTAATGCCGGCAACTTTCACATTACCCGCAACAGCCATATCCAATGCCTGTGAAATATTATCAAAGGCGCTGAATGAATAGGGTGTATGAAGATGGGCGTTGACCAAACGTGTCTGCCCATCTCCATTAATCTCATACCACCTGAGCAATTCTTCTTTGGGTGGAAATATTTTCCAGAATTCCATAAAGTTATCTGCAGGTTTAACCAAATTAAATGCCAGATTTGAATCTTCTGATTTGCTCCAAATCAGTAAAATTCTGTCCAACAACATGTCCTTTTAAAGGTACAATCTTTTCATGAATTGCATCAATAAACCAGGAAGGCTGAGGGAAGAATGCTTTCTCCAGCTCATGGGCAGGAGTGATCCAGTTCCGCGAACCCAATACCACTGGCGGAGCATCCAGGTAATCGAATGCCAGTTCAGTGATATTCTGAGCCAGATCATTCAAGAATGAACCCCTTCCGGTAGCATCTCCGGAAATAATGATCCGTCCTGTCTTCTTAACGGAAGCGATAACCTTTTCATAATTGAAAGGAACCAATGAACGGGCATCAATCACTTCGGCCGACATACCATATTTTTCTTCCAGAATCTTTGCTGCTTCCAAAGCCCTGTAAAGGGTGGCACCAATGGTAAGAATGGTAACGTCTTTACCTTCACGTTTAATATCAGGTTCTCCCATCGGGATCTCATAATAACCTTCCGGAACGCCACCTTCGTGAAATTGTTCACCAACATCATAAATACGCTGACTTTCGAAGAATACTACGGGATCGGTTCCCTGAAGAGCACTGTTCATTAAACCCTTTGCATCATATGGAGTGGCCGGGAATACAACCTTCAATCCCGGAATATGGGCCACCAGCGAAGTCCAGTCCTGTGAGTGCTGTGCGCCATATTTGGAACCGACAGACACCCTTACCACAACCGGCATTTTGATCACATTGCCGCTCATAGCCTGCCATTTGGGAAGCTGATTGAAGATTTCGTCACCGCATCTTCCAAGGAAGTCACAATACATGATCTCAGGAATCACACGACCGCCGCACATCGCATAACCAATTGCGGTACCGATGATAGAGCCTTCAGAAATCGGTGAGTTGAAGAAGCGATGATAAGGCAGAGCCTCCGTCAGACCACGGTATACAGCAAAAGCGCCGCCCCAGTCCCGGTTGTCTTCACCATAAGCGACAAGAGTTGGATCTTTATAGAAACGATCGATGATCGCTTCAAAAATACCATCCCGCAGCTGGAACTGCTTCATTTTTGAGAAAGGTTTTCCTTCCTTGTCAAAAGCGAATCTTTCTTTCTTGGATATCTGAATCACTCTTGGATTTTCAGCCATCGAATGGTTAACTTCCGGTTTGCGGTCTTCCATCTTTTCCATCGATTTATTGGAAAACATCATCTCACCAATCTGATCAGGTCGTTTCTGAATATCCATTCTTGGAGAAACGCTGTCGTCAATAGCGAGTTTAAACATCTCCAGAAGTATGTTTTTAACGTCAAGCCTTATTGCATCAAGATCGATCTGATCAGTAACATTGGCATCAATCAGGCTGTTGCCATAAGAAAGGATGCTGTCCTGTTTTTCCCATGCTTCTACTTCTTCCTTTGTCCGGTAAGAAGAAGCATCGGAAGGTGAATGTCCGCTGTAACGGTAGGTTAAAATTTCAAGGAGAACCGGTCCCTTCTTTTCCTCAACGATCTTGCGTTTGCGACGGTATGCATCAATTACTGCCAATGGATTATAACCATCGACCCTTTCTGCATGCATCTGTTCAGGATTTACTCCGGCACCGATTCTTGCCACCATCTGGTAACCCATCGTTTCACCGCAGGTTTGTCCACCCATGCCGTATTGGTTATTCATGACATTGAAGATAACCGGCAGACCACCTTTCATATCACCTTCCCAGAGTTGAGTAAACTGATCCATCGCTGCAAAAGTAATACCTTCCCATACCGGACCGCAAGCCATGGAAGCGTCTCCGAGGTTGGCAACTACTAACCCGGGTTTGCGGTTAACTTTTTTATAAAGTGCAGCACCTACAGCAATATCGCCGGAGCCGCCTACGATAGCATTATTCGGATATACCCCGAAAGGAGTAAAGAAAGCGTGCATACTTCCACCCAACCCTTTATTGAAACCTGTTTCACGGGCAAAGATTTCAGCAAGGGTACCGTAAATAAGGAAACGGCGGCCAAGTTCTTTCACAGTTCCAGTGAATCCGTTCTTTACGATTTTTAGAATCCTTCCGTCAAAGAAAGATTCCATAATCTTCATCAGGGTAGCATCATCCAGCTTTTTAATGGAGCTGAGCCCCTTGGCCAGAATTTCACCATGGCTCCGGTGAGAACCAAAGATAAAATCCTCTACCGTAAGCGTATAGGCCATACCCACTGCAGCAGCTTCCTGTCCTGCCGAAAGATGTGCAGGTCCAGGATGTTGATAAGGAATGTCACAATAAGCACCTGTTGTTTTGATCAGGTTCAACATGGTTTCGAACTCCCGGATTACTACCATATCGTGGTAGATACCAAGGAAATCATTCTTGGAGAAATTTTTCTTTTCTTCCTCGATTGTTTTATCATACTGACATACAGGAATGGGGCTGAAAGTAATTTCACCCGAATTCCTGGCGACCTCTGGGTCTATAAATTGAACTTTAGGCATATTTTTATTTATTTGGATTTCTATTTTTGACAGCTAACCACCAAAACCGCCAAAGACATTAAAGCCTCATGGAGCAATGTGATTTAACCGGCATCATGTTTATTTAAAAGCGAAAACTGTTTCTTTAAAGATTTCAGAGACGGTTGGATGCGGAAAGACTACTTCCTGCATTTCCTTTAATGTCATCTCCATCTCAATAGCCATTGCAGCACCGTAGATCATCTCACTGGAAGGATTCCCCAGCATGTGTACGCCAAGAACCTCTTCATACTTCGACCCAACGATCACTTTGCACAAGCCATTCCCTCCTTCATTCTCAATCATGAAGCGGCCGGCATATGCCATCGGAAGCTTTACTACCTTGATATCGATATTTTTTTGCTTCGCTGCTTCTTCCGTTAAACCAACCCCAGAAAACTCAGGATTGGTATAAACAACGCCGGGGATAGCATTATAACGCATGCGATCGTTACGTCCGGTCAGATTATTGACAATAACTTCACCTTCGCGGCTGGCAGTGTGAGCTAACAAAGAGAAACCTGTAATATCCCCGGCTGCATAGACATTGGGGATGTTGGTCCGCATTTTTTCGTCTACTTTGATTCCTCCGCGGTTAAGTTCAACGCCAAGGTTTTCAAGTCCAAATCCTTTGGTTACAGGTCTGCGTCCAATGCTGACAAGAATCTTATCACCCGTCACAGATTGAGTCTGCCCATCTTTCAGGTATATCACTTCATTTCCTTTAACCTCCGTCACTTTGGAAGAAAGATTGAAAGTGATTCCTTTTTTGGTATATATCTGACGAAGCATTACACTCATCTCGCGATCCATACCAGTAAGGATTTCATCCAACATTTCCACAATGGTAACTTTGGTACCCATACTGTTGAAGAAACTTCCAAATTCCATACCAATAACACCACCTCCGATAATTACCAGAGACTTGGGAACTTCTGTCAATTGAAGAATCTCCCGTGAAGTAATAAGAATTTCATTGGGAGTATTCTGCAGTCCGGGAATCGGAGGTATAAGTGATTCCGAACCTGTACAAATCATCAGGTTGGTAGCCAGGTATTCCTGATCGCCGGCAGATATCGTGATTCCGGCAGAAGAACGCCCCGTAATGGTTGCCAGCCCTTTGATCACCTCCACATGATATTCTTTCATAGCAGCGCCAACTCCGCCAACAAGTTTTTTGACAACTTTCTGTTTGCGGCTCATCATCTTTGAAAAATCATAGGAAACTTCTTTAGCAGATACGCCATATTTATCTCCTTCCAAAGCATGATCGTATAATTTGGCAGCATATAAAAGAGCCTTGGTTGGAATACATCCCTCGTTGAGGCATACCCCTCCCAATTCACGTTTTTCAAACAATACAACTTTCAGACCCTTCTTGCCGGCGCGTTCGGCCGCCACATATCCGGCAGGACCGGCGCCAATAATGGCAAGATCAAAATTTGTGCTCATGTTGAACCTCCTCTTATTTAGATTTCGAATTCCAGGTTTTCAATCTCAATAGCAATCTGTTTCAGGAAACGGGTTGCTTCTCCCCCATCCAGCGCCTGATGATTGTATGTCAGGCTGAGTCCTATATAAGGCACAAAACCATAAGCCCCATCTCCTAAATCCTTCGGCCTTGGAACAATTGTATTAACCCCAAGAATTGCCGACTGCGGCAGGTTGATGACCGGAGTAAATATTTCCACCCCGTAATTGCCAAGATTGGAAACTGTAAAAGACGCAGCTTCCGAAGATAACAATTCTGGATTAATATTTCCCTTGCGGCACATAGCTGCCATTTCCTTCAACTGGTTGGAAAGTCCCTTAATGGAAAGATCATCGGCATTTTTGATGACAGGAACCATTAATCCCCGATCCGTATCGACGGCAACTCCAAGGTGAACTTTATTGAAATATTTCATGCTGTCACCCAGAAAATGAGTGTTTGCCTGCGGAAATTTAAGCAAAGCTTTCACGACAGCATAACAAACCATGTCATTAAGAGTAATGTTTGCCGGGTTGCCGTTTTCATTCGCTTTTTTAACTTTTTTACGAAGTTCCAGCATTCTTCTTGCATCAGCGCCAAGATGATGGGTAAGCTGTGCAGAGTTCTGCAAAGAGTTGAACATTGCCTTTGCAATCAACTTGCGCATGTTGCTGATCTTCTTAATCTCAAAATCACTGCTGTAAACCGGATTAACGGCGGTAAGATCTTTGGCAGTTACCGATCCCCCAAGTCCTGAACCTTCCGTAACAGGTGGCAATTGTTCGGCTTCAGCCATTTTCTTTGCCAGCGGTGTTATTTTAGGTGAACTTTCAATCGATGCACGGACATCCTGTTCGATAATCCTGCCTTTCGGTCCGCTACCTTTGATATTTTCAATTATGACTCCTTCTTTTTGAGCCAGGTTTCTGGCTCTTGGAGATACAAATTTTTCACTCCCTTGTTGTTCTGATGAAGCAATGGGTTGTTTGACTTCAGCGCTGAAAGCTGCAGGTTGGACTGATTTTTCTGCAGCAGGAGTCTTGGTTTCAGCTTTTTCTTCAGGTGCTGCAGCGGCAGTAATTCCACTGATGGATTCGCCTTCCGCACCTATCACACATACATTGGTTAAAACCGGAACCTCATCGCCGGCTTGAAAGAAAATCTCCAGTAAATACCCATCCACCGGAACTTCTTCTTCAAAGGATGCTTTGTCTGTTTCGTAAGCAAAGAGAACCTCTCCTTTTGTGACTTTGTCGCCTTTTTTCTTGTTCCATTCTGTGATGATACAACTTTCCACAGACTGGCCCTGTTTAGGCATAATAACGGTTGTGGCCATAAAAAATTATTTTTTGCAAATATATTTTTTTGAACTTGTCTATACAAGTAAAATGATCTATAATTTTATCATTAATTATTTTATCTCGTAAAACACTGATATTCAAATTACATATTTTTAACGGATACTCTATCATGTATATACAATTTTTTCTTTTCCTCCAAAATTATATTACTTTTGTCAATATAAGTATAAGTAAATAGTCGTCATCGGTAAAATATGAGTCCAGCTACATCAATACCTCAGCACCGCAAGGTTTATGAAATCCTTCGGAAACATATCACTGACGGAGTCTTCACAGGTGGCGATCTGCTTCCTTCTGAGAATGAGCTATGTACGGTTCATAAGGTAACACGTTCCACAATTCGCAAAGCCCTGGAAAGGCTCGCCAACGAAGGATACATTGTACGTCACCAGGGGAAAGGAAGCATTGTTAAGGGGGTTCCACAGGGAATTGGTATTCTCTCCCTGACCGGAACAACTTCTGCGATCGGGAGGGATAATCTCAGAACCCATATCATTGTCAAACCAGAGGTCAGGAATTGGGAAGAGGCTTTTACATTTCCACTCACCCAAAGAGAAAAGGAATCCGGATGTATTTATTTTGAAAGGCTCCGGCTGGTGAATAACAAACCGGTATTTTTTGATACCACAATGATTCCCAACATCAACCTTCCCCGTTTCACAGCACGGAATTTCGAGAATAAATCTCTTTTTGACATATTGCGCAAGAATTACCAGATTGAAGTAAAGGGAGGAGAGCAAAAACTTTTAGCCATTAAAGCAGACGAACGGCTCCAGCAATTTTTTCAGGTTCCGGCCGGCCATCCTGTTTTACAGCTGAACAGGAAAATAGAGACCAACAGGCCCAATTTTTATATTTATAGTATGGTATTTTGCAATACAGATGAATATACGCTGTATGGCACGTTTTAGAAAAGTTTCAGGATTAGTTGGCAGAAAATAAAAATGGTCTCCCTATTTTTTGGAAGACCATCTCAATTTAATTTGAAGATATATTGGCTTGACATATTCCTTAAGATTTTAATGTTCATTTCACTTCTGAATTTTTAACAGTTTTCCAATAAGAACCGCTTCTCATATAAGCTTTAAGGCTCGAAGAAATATTTTCCTTTACATCTTCTTTTACCACTGGATCGTTCCAGTAACTTCCGTTAGACATCCATCGACTAAGTTCTTTTGAAATGTTCGAATTGGCAACTTCTAAAGGATTTTCACTCTCCCAATAAGAACCATTAGTCATCCAATTCTGTAAAGTCTCTGTCAATGCGTCTGATTTTGATTCTGCAGATGGATTCACATTCACCATCGTTGTCTTTTCCGCCTCAGCACTCTTACTTAAAGTAGGATTCTCTTTAGTTGCCCCGAAACTGGCAGTGGAAATCAGTGCAACTATGGCCAGAGTCATTAACTTTTTTCCGATGTTGTAATTCTTTGTTTTCATATTCTCATTTTTTTGTTCGACATTTTGTCTCTGATTGTCCTTTCAATCAGTTGAACAAATATATACATCAATTGTGCCAAAGTGTGTAAATATCTGATTAAGCTTGTATTATAGAAAACTTAATTTAACCGTAATTTAAATATTGTCTGCTTAACGTTTATATAATGTTCATTTTCGAACAACTTATGAAATAATAAAGATTTACATAACATTAGAAAATTAATTCATTAATTACCAGGATCTTTCAAATAAGTCTTATAATGTTAACAAAAAAGGGCCGGCGTACAATTCCGGCCCCTTTTGTTAACCTGACGTTGTCGTTAGTCCAGAATTTATTCCCCCTCATGTTCAGCAAGAGTCGCCGGGTTTTTACCGGTCATGACTAATTCACCAATTCCACTCTCTTTCCAATAATGCCCAGATTCGATCACTTTAAATAGTTGCTGAGAGTTTCATTAAGCAAAAATTTCAGCATCTACCAAAGGAGAAAGTTAGTTTCATTCATTGGCGACTGACGAGAAAGGCACTAATGCGTAGCATTAGTGGTATTTGTTCGCTTCCAGGACGTGAAAAACAACCCGGCCTTGTACCGAATATGGTACGAGCTTGGTACGGAGCAGGTACGGCGTTTCCCCGATCGAGGTAAAGGTAAGGAGAAGAGTTGCACTAATTCAAATAATGAATGCTTATGACACGTTATGGAACGTTATGGCATTTTAGTTAAGCTTTTGCTTTTGAAAAAATCAGATCAGTTTTGCAGGATGAGCTAAGACTACCAAACGCGATCTCTTTCTCCATAAACTATTCAACAGAATCTCATAGAGTCTACAAGCGTTCAATTTGATTCGAAAGACTGAAGGCTCCCATTTAAATTTCTCAAAGTAAAAAACGAAACCACACCTCAAAAACATAAACATTGAGTAGTTGGAGACCTTTTTCAACCAAAGCTAACAGAGCTTATTCCTGGAGAGAATATCTCAGCTGATCCAGCATGATGGGAACATCGTCCGGATCAACACCTTGTTTTAGTAACTGAGGAAGATCTTCGTGAAAGGCATCCATAAATTCTTTCTCAGAATTATCAGTACTCTTGATGCTTCGCTTGTAATAATCCAGGGCTGACTTACGGTCTCCTTTACACCATTGAATATGGCCCATATTCATCAGGTCATACTTATTGGGATTATCATCAATCAGCTGCGAATAATATTTTTCAGCCTGATCAAGTTTCCCTACCAGGAAACAACACCATCCGATAGGACGCCATACTCTACTGTTTTCAGGTGAAAGATATTCTACCTTATAATAAGTTTTCAGGGCTTCTTCATACTGATTCAACTCTGTATAACACTGGCCAATCAAAACATGCAGGCTAAGGTTCTCGGGTTCAAGAATTTCAGCCTGCTGATAATATTCCAGAGCTTTAGCAGGATTCTTCAGGTTCCGGTAACAGAGGGCAATTTTTTTCAGGTTCCATATCTTATTCAGATCGTAAAGATCGGCCTTTAAATAATGATCGAGCGCTCTCTTGTATTTACCCTGTTTCTGATAACAGAAAGCCAGCTTCTGCAACATTTCGGGATCGTCCTTATCCTGCAGCAAAAGTTCATAAATCTCTGCCGCTTCCGGAAAATAATTCTTGGCAAAATAATATTCAGCAATATTGCGCTGAATCTTCATATCTTCCTTCAGCAATCCGGCAAAAGCATATTTATTGTGAAAATCGAACCGCCAGTTAAAAATATCTTCAAATCCCTGCCTTTGCGGGTATAATTTGAAAAAACGGTAAATGTCCTTTATATATTGTCCTGAAACGGTTTCAGCTTTGTGGTTATTATCCATGAAAGATTTATCCTTATCGATTTCTTCCATCTGGTCAAATTCTGCTTTCAGTGATTCAGATACTATTTTCTTATAATCAGCGGTTATATTCTGAATGCTGAAACAGAAGGAATACTTGTCTGAATTGCAAAGCATGGGAGATTTCCGGATCATTTCCAGCAATTTATCGAATTCACCCGGTTCCATGCTGGAGGATATTTTCATCAGTTCAGGGTGATCCGGGGTAAAAGGGAAAAACCAATTAATGAATTCGCTGAAAAAAGGGAAATTCTTAAGCATGGAAAAGGAACTCATGAAAACATCGTCGCCGGCCATCTGCATTTCGGTCAATTCTTCCATTTTACCCATCAACCCGGGCGAATCCTTAAAAATCTCCTGCCACCCGGGATTTTTATCGTCAGCCGCTCCCTCAGAGAGTAACCCTTCCAGACTTAATTTATTCCGGAGATTAGGACTTATCTTGAGCATTTCCGGAAGTATTTCATCCTGGAGAAGATGCTGAATCTTTTCGGTTTCCTTGCTTCGGATGAATTGAAGGATCACTTTCTCCAGGTTAGCTTTGAAAGCAGGATCTTCATTAAGAATTTCCATTCTTCCTGTAATTCCGGGGAATAAGAACATGCGCTGATCATAATGGTACAAAACAATCAGAATTCCTATTAAAGCTCTCTGGTTGATCTCCACATCCTCATAATCATAGCTTTCAAATAAAAGTATGATTTTATTCTCATCGAAGAAGCGTATGACACTCAAGGTAAGACAGGTAATAAGGATAGCCTTCTCATGAAAAGGCACCAGGTCCAGATTTAGAAATGCACGGAAAAATTCTATTTCCTCCTGCGAAAGTTTATTAACAAACCAGAAATGATAGAACAGATTGAAGATTTTTTGAAGGTGAGCCTCCGCCTCCTTAACAGCTCCACTATCTTCTGCAGCAGGATTTATTAAAGAATGGAGTTCTTTCCCCAAATAAAATTCTTTGAGCTGTTCAAGATATTCGCTAAGGTTTGTGATATAAAGTTTTGAGAATCCGCGTTTTTTCTGATAGGGTACTTCCTGTGAAAATTTCATCATCAGGTTATCATTTATTTTATCTCCCAGCTCAAAGCTTGAAATCAATAAATGATGATAAATTTTCTGCCGCTCAGGGTCATTGATACCTTCAACGGTATATTTGAGCATGAAGCGGTAATTTTGTTCCAGATCATCATACTCATCACGATACTCCCCGAGTCCCAAACCTGATATCAGCCTTAACGTCAAATCGAAGGCTGGTTTTAATTCCCTGTCAGCGATTAATTTACAAATAAGAGAGTAATTATCCTTTATTTCTAAATCTGTCATTCTTTGAATCTTAAATATATTCAAACTTACGGAATAAAATTATTTCCCGCAAAGAAATAAATTCCCGGAGGAATAAATGAGATAATTCTGATTTTATTTTGTTACTATTATGTTGAATCTATAATAACCTAATTCTATTGAACAGTACCTTTTTTAATGATGTTTTTCTATCTTTATAAAATTAATCGCAAGGTACGGATTGAGAGTGCAAAAATATGGAATATAAAATCAGAAGCAGGGAAATAAGTTGGTTGTCTTTTAATGAGAGAGTACTCCAGGAAGCATCAAAGAATGAAGTACCTCTATTGGAAAGACTCAAATTTTTAGGTATTTATTCGAATAATCTTGACGAATTTTTCAGGGTTAAAGTAGCGATACTACGCCGATTATCAATGATTGGACAAGTTGAACTTGCCGAGGGAGGCAATCCCAACGAAGTTCTTGATAAAATCGAAGATATCGTTATCAATCAAGGCAGGCGCTTTGAAGAGATATACAAACAAATATTAAATGAATTAGCCCGGGAAAATATTTTCATCATCAATGAAAAACAATTAAGTCCCATACAGGGAGAATACGTTACGGAATATTTCAAGCGGGAAGTCAGGCCTCTTATAATGCCCATAATCTTAAAAAAGAGCCTTCCCATGCCCTCTTTGCGGGATGATGCCATTTATCTTGCAGTGGATTTGAGGAAAAATAAGAAATCGGAATATGCCCTGATTGAAATTCCGACCAATCCTTTATCCAGATTCATCATCATTCCGTCAGACGATAATAAAACTTATATAATTCTCCTGGAAGATGTTATCAGGTATGAATTGAACGATATTTTTTACATGTTCAAATTCAAACACATCAGTTCTTATATTTTCAAACTTACCCGCGACGCAGAACTGGATCTTGATGATGACGTGGCAGAAAGTTATCTCCGGTTGATTGCCAAAGGAGTATTAAAAAGGCTAAACAGCAAACTGGTCAGATTTGTATACGACAAGGAAATACCTGACCCATTTCTATCGTACCTTCTTCAAAAACTTAATTTCAACAAGGATGATGTGGTCATCGGTGGTGGAAGAATTCATAACTTCAAGGATTTCATGAACTTTCCCATGATTGGGGATGATCATCTTTATTATAGAATTCTGGAACCGGTAAAGCACAAACAGATTATACCCGGACAGACTCTGCTAAAAACTATCCGGCAAAGAGATATACTGTTCCATTTTCCCTATCATTCCTTTTTCCACTTTATTGATTTGTTGCGTGAAGCCTCCATTGATCCAAAAGTCACCGAAATAAAGATGACGGGATACAGAATGGCCACTAATTCAAATGTGATCAATGCCTTAATTAATGCGGCGAGGAATGGCAAAAAGGTCATTGTTCTACTTGAGCTGCGGGCACGATTTAATGAAGAGGAAAATATTCAGTACGGAAATCTTCTGAATAAGGAAAATGTTAAAGTTATACTTGGGGTTCCTGGTCTAAAGGTTCATGCAAAGCTTTGCCTGATTTCAAGGAAAGAAGACAAACAATTAAACAGATATGCCTGTGTAGGAACCGGTAATTTCAACGAAGATACTTCAAGAGTATTCTCGGATCAGCTATTATGCACTGCTGATCCTAACATCGCCCGTGAAGTAAATAAGGTTTTTGATTTCTTTGAAGCGAATTACAACATCGGGAAATTCAATCATCTCCTGGTTTCGCCCTTTACAATGAGAAAAAAAATCATCCGGATGATTAAACAGGAAACTGCAAATGCGAAAAACGGGAAGGATGCAAAAATATATATCAAGTGTAACAACCTGGTCGATCCAGACATCATTTACCGGATTTATGAAGCAGCACGAAGTGGTGTGGATATCAGACTTAATATACGGGGGATGTTTTCCCTGTACCCGGATTCGGAGGACGGCGATTATTCCATCCCATCCATTGGCATGATTGACCGGTATCTTGAACATTCAAGAATCTATTATTTCCATAATAATGGAAAAGAAAAATTGTACATCTCCTCCTCCGATCTGATGTCAAGGAATTTAGACAGGAGAGTTGAAGTAGCAGTTCCTATATATAATAAAGAAATCAGGGATGAACTGATTCACTTCTTCAATCTCCAGTGGCAGGACAACAGTGCGGCAAGGATACTGGATAATGATCTGAAGAATACCATCAAAAATTACAATGGAAAACCAAAGATCAGATCACAAATTACCTTTTATGAATATCTCCGGGAGCAAAACTCAAAATGAATTTAGTCCAAGCCAGGTAAGGGAGAGGCTTCAGCATATAGGTGGGGGAGAAATCGAGTTCTGGAAATACACCGTCCTGACAGACCCTGCAATATTCAATGAAGTTTTAAACCTGATTTTTAAGGAAGAAGAACAGGTTGCCTGGAGAGCTGCCTGGGTTATTGATAATGCAACAGAAAAATATCCGGAGCTGCTCATTCCCCACATTCCGGCCATCATTGAACATTTTCTTTACACGAAGAACAGCTCGCTCCACCGGATTTTCACCCGGATCTTGTGCCGTCATGAGATACCTGATCATTTAATTGGAACAGTTTTTGACCGTTGCTATGAACTACTTTCACCTGTACACCCTGTCGCTGTACGCGCCAATGCGATGCAGGTCCTCTATAATATCACGGAACATTGGCCGGATCTAAAACCCGAATTGGCGATGGTGCTCAGCGGAGTACTGGAAGAAGGTGGAACTGCGGGAATAATCAGCAAGTCAAGGAATTTATTAAAGAAACTGAACCGGAACCATTGATCACAATTCAAAAGACCTGACAGGTTTCGAAAACCTGTCAGGTCTTTTGAATCAGTGATGCATCAGTGCACCAAAGAGGGTAACAGAAATGACTCCCCAGACCGAAATAGACAGAATCATAAAAGGAATAAAACCGTGGGATTTCGAAAAGTATTTGCTACCGAGCAATGCCCCGATCGGAATGGAAAGAATAATAGGCGAAAGAACTATAATTCCCCACATGCCATATTTCTGCCTGATCCTGATGATAAATTTATTCAGGGCAGTAAATTTTCTCCGGTTCAGGACCCTCCTTCTTCTGCGGTCTCTCCAGGCCTCAAACCTCACCTTAAACAGAACCGGGGTAAAATAATAAACTGCCGGCCATAAATAAGCCAACTCCTTCAGCGCAAACCTGAAAAAGTAATAATAGAGCAAAAATCCGATTATTCCACCTATCTCAATGGCAAGAAATGTTTCAAAAGCATTTAGATTGAGAATGAAAGCGTATGGCGTTGACCAGAAATATTTAATACTGGCAATTAATGAAACATTTAATAATTTAAGAAAGTATTCCATATCCAATGCGATAGTTCGCAAACATACAGATAATATGAAAACATGGTTTTCTTTACATGTTAAAAATGCTTATTTTTTGGGACTTTTAGAAGAAAATAAGGTTAAATAATTGATAATTCTATTCAGCTTGTCTTCGATTAAAGGAACTGATCATCAAAAGCTTCCGGGCACACGGGGAATGATTTTAATTCAACTTTAATGTTTTTGCTGACTACAAAATAATGACAAAACAAAAAATTGAATATTTCCTCTCTCCCAGTGTATTTTAAAACAATTCCCTTCCATCAGGGGATGTCGGTCATATTTTACTGAAATGCCACGGATTTTATATTTCCAAAAGCATCTTTATGTTTTAATCCGACAAAATATTCCTCTGAAATTATGATTTATATTTATATTTAATATTAATTTGTATTATCAATAAACCATCAGTTTTAATGGGAAGGAATTGCGTAATACATAAGGAATTGGTATTCCTGCTGATCCTGATTATTTCGGGATGGAATGTGCAGGGACAACCCTTATCAACAGGTCAGGAAATTCGTTACAATCCCATCTCCACCGCAGTTCCTTTTCTGACAATTACTCCCGATTCCAGACATGGTGCAATGGGAAATGTAGGAGCAGCCACATCGCCCGATGCCAACTCGCAATACCTCAATCCCTCAAAATATGCTTTTGCAGACGGGAAATATGGATTTTCGGTTTCCTATACTCCCTGGCTCCGGAAACTGGTCAATGATGTTAATCTGGCTTATTTATCGGGATATTACAGAATCGACGACAAACAGGTCATCGGGTCTTCACTACGCTATTTTTCAATAGGAGACGTTTCATATGCAGATATAAACGGTTCCAATTCAGTTACCATAAGACCGAATGAATTTGCACTGGATTTCAGCTATTCGAAGAAACTATCCGACTATTTCTCGGGCGGCGTGGCTCTTCGTTTCATTCGCACTGCTCTGATGGAAGGTTACGGAGAGGAATCATTTTCCGCAGGCAATGCCTTTGCAACAGACTTTTCCTTCTTTTACAACCGAACCTGGGAAAGCACCGGGAAGAAAACCTTTGCAGCGGGTATTGATTTTTCGAACATCGGATCAAAAATCTCTTACAACCAAGGCCAGACGAAAGAATTTATTCCCGCAAACATGAGACTGGGAGCTACATTTACCAATGAATTTGACAAGGACAATTCGCTTTCATTTTCCCTGGATTTGAATAAGTTGCTGGTACCAACACCCTCGGAAAATAATCCAAGTGAAAGTTCCAACAAGACAGTGATCGGAGCCCTGTTCAGTTCATTCAGCGATGCACCCGGCGGTTTAAAAGAAGAATTACAGGAATTTACTGTGTCAACAGGTCTTGAATATCTGTTCAATAGTAAATTTGCACTGCGGACCGGTTATTTCAATGAATCCAAAAACAAAGGGAACCGCAAATTTTTCACCACGGGCGTGGGGGTAAAAACGAATATCTGCAGCCTTGATTTTTCTTATCTGATTTCCACGGTTCGCAACAGTCCTCTTGCCAACACTATCAGATTTACCATTTCATTTGATGAGGATTCCTTTAAGAACAGGAAAAAACGCTGATTTTTTAAACAAATCCACCTCACTTTCAATTTTATTTTTTCTCTGCCCTTAATCTTTCGGGAGATTACTCTATTCCACAAGACATTCCATAAAATCCTAAAATTTATTTACTTTTTGCGTAAACCTATTTCAGGACGAGACAGTATCTTCTTCGGTCTTTATTCGTGGTTTATTCGTGGTTTATTCGTGGTTTATTCGTAGTTTATTCGTATATTATTCGTAGATCATTCGTTTCTATACGAATATAGTACGAATAAACTTCGAATAAACTATGAACCAATACCGGGGATGGTACAACTAAAACAAAAACAAAAGAGGATGAAAACTATCAGATCTCAAGGATAGGGAGAAGAGATTAAATGGAAATTTAAAACAGATTGAGAAATGACAAACAGGTAACAAATCGATAAAGATATATAAGTGGGAAGAGAGTGAAATTAGTCATTACAATAAATCAACAAATTCTTTCAGCTATATAAAAACACATTATATTTGTCCGCAAGCAAAAAAGAAAACGAATCGTAAAAATTCATGATCATCAACAAGCTCACCTTCTTGATTTTAATCTTCTCCTTACAACCTGTTTTATTATTTGCAGCGACCAGTGATTCAGGTAAAAAACATAGAAACGGGAATAAAGACAGTATAAAGATTAACACCATCAACAGTAATTTTATCCTGCATGTAAAAAAGACTTCGGAACATATCAGAATGGATGGATTGCTTAACGAGAAAGCCTGGAAAGAAGCTGAAAAAGCTGCCAAATTTCATATGGTTCTTCCTTCAGACACAGGATATAGCAGCATGAAAACCTACGTTATGATGACGTATGATAAAAAAGCATTGTATGCTGCCGCCATTTTTTATGATACTGTACCTGGAAAACGTATTGTGGAATCTTTGAGAAGAGACTGGGTTTTTGTCAACAATGATAACTTCATGGTGACTATCGATCCTTTTAATGATCAGACTACCGGATATTCTTTTGCAGTCAACGCCGCAGGGGCTCAAAGAGACGGATCCATCAGTGAGGGGAAAACCAACAACCTGGTGTGGGACTGTAAATGGGAATCGAAAGTAATCAATTATCCTGACCGATGGATATCCGAAATCCGGATTCCATTTAAATCAATCCGTTACAAAACAGGTGTCGATCACTGGAACATCAATTTCTCAAGAAATGACATGAAAATTAACGAGAAATCGGCCTGGGCTCCGGTACCCAGACAGTTCCCCACTGCTTCACTGGCTTATTCCGGCCAGATGTTATGGGAAACACCTCCTCCGAGATCAGGGCTGAAGTTCTCTCTCATTCCTTACCTATTCGGGGGTATTTCAGAGAACCGCGATACTCACGAAAGCACCATTTATAAAAGAAACTGGGGCTTTGATGCCAAATTGGGTTTATCTACATCGCTTAACCTGGATTTGACCTACAATCCTGATTTCTCACAGGCAGAGGTAGATGATCAGGTTACCAATCTCAGCCGTTTTGAATTGTATTATCCGGAGAAAAGGCAATTCTTCCTTGAAAACAGCGACCTCTTCGGGAATTTGGGCTCCTCCGATATACGTCCTTTCTTTTCGAGAAGAATCGGTCTTGATGCTCCTGTAACGGCTGGTGCACGCTTAAGCGGGAAAATCGGCACCGACTGGAGAGTTGGCGTGATGGACATGCAAACAGGAGCAGAAGGTATTTACCTGGATCGGAATTTCTTTGTCAGTACCATTCAGAAGAAAGTTTTTGCAAGATCCTACGTTGGATTGATTCTGGTAAACAAACAGCAATTGAATATTCCTGACAGTTGGAAGGGAGAAAGTTATAACAGGGTTGCGGGGTTCGAATATAATCTGGCAAGCCGTGATAATTTTTGGGTTGGAAAGCTATTCGGCCTTAAATCTTTTTCCCCGGTTGACAGTACAAGTCAGAATTATACACAGGGACTTGAAATGACTTATTCCAGAAAATCAGTTTTACTGGAACTTAAAGAGTATTACGTTGGTAAAGATTTTAATGCCGAAAGCGGATATGTTCCCCGGAACGATTATTTAAGGGTTTATCCCCAGGTAACTTTCAAATTCTATCCGCGGAAAGGCAATATCGAATACCATGGATTTTTAACCGGTATGGATAATTTTTACCAATTACAGCAAAACGAGTTAACTGACAGGCAAATAAGAGGAGATTATTTCTTTCGGTTCAGAAACATGTCACAAATTGATTGGAAGAACAATTATTGGTATATCATGTTGCGAAATAAATTTGATCCGACCAATAAGAAAACAAACTATATGCCGGCCGGGAGTACCTGGAACTGGTTTGAAAGCTCGTTAAGCTATACCTCCGACAGCCGGAAACCATTTAAATATATTATTCAGGGCGGTTACGGAGGATTTTACAACGGCAGCAAAATGTCGCTTTCAGGAAATTTCAATTACCGGTTTCAACCTTACGGGTATGTTTCGTTAATTATCAACTATAACGATCTTTTCCTACCGCAACCCTGGGAGAGAACAAAATTCTGGTTAGTGGGGCCCAAAATGGATGTAACATTTACTGAAAAACTGTTTTTAACCACCTATGTCCAGTACAATCAGCAGTCCGACAATCTAAACATTAATGCCCGCTTCCAGTGGAGGTATAAACCTGTTTCTGATTTCTTCATTGTTTACACCAATAATTATTTTCCTGTAAATATGGCTCAAAAGAACTGGGCACTGGTGTTGAAAGTATCCTACTGGATAAATTAGAAATAGGATTGTTTTCACAAAACATCCAGGGGTATAAGTTGTTAATTGGGTAATTATTTTGAAATATGATAAGTCTGGAGTCATCCAAACCTCAACAGTTTCGGTTTGATTAATGTATTTTTTGGAATTTCGGCCAGCAGATTTTTTAAATATTGTTAACTATCAGACAGAGCACACATATTTAACATTTTCCCTTACATTTGTCCTTTACAAATTCAGGAGGAATGAACAAAACAAAAAACGACAAGCAGTTAAAGCTTGATGAAAGATATCTGAAGATGGCGATGATCTGGGCGGAGAATTCCTACTGCAAGCGCAGGCAAGTCGGAGCCCTTTTGGTAAAAAATAAAATGATCATTTCCGACGGATATAACGGGACTCCTTCCGGATTTGAAAATATATGTGAGGATGAAAATCAGAAAACAAAACCTTACGTGCTGCATGCGGAAGCTAATGCAATCACAAAGGTAGCCAAATCACACAACAGCAGTGAAGGAGCCACCTTATACGTGACCTCTTCTCCTTGTCTTGAATGCTCAAAACTGATTATCCAGGCTGGAATTGTCCGGGTAGTTTTCTCGGAACATTATCATATGAATGATGGCGTAGAATTATTAAACCGTGCAGGGATAGAAGTGGTAACGGTAAATCTTGACCACCAGAAAGCTGCAGATATATCAGAAAATATCAAAGCCAATCTTTCTGAAAAAATTATTTAATCCTCTAAACATCTAATAAAGATTATAAAAAGATATGAACAACAGAATGAAGAAAATTTGGTTTCCTTTGCTCGTGGTATTAGCCCTGATGATAGGGATTGTATTCGGAATAAATCTTCAATCGAAGAGACAAATCTCTTTTCATCCAAAGCAAATCAACAATAACAACAAAATTGGGGTAATTCTGAGTCTGATCGAAGGAAATTATGTTGATTCTGTTGACACCAAAAAACTTGTTGAATCCGCCATACCAGAAATATTGAAACAACTCGATCCTCACACCATCTATATCCCTGCCCAGGATATGCAGGGAGTTACAGAAGAGATGTCGGGGAACTTCAGCGGAATAGGAGTACAATTTTCTATTCAGAACGACACAATCATGGTCATTGATGTAGTATCGGGAGGTCCTTCTCAAAAACTTGGCATCAAGGCCGGAGACCGTATTGTAACAGTAAATGATACCCTTATGGCCGGCAAAAAAATTACCAATGAAGATGTACTGAAAAAACTTCGTGGAAAGAAAGGATCAAGAGTAAAAGTGGGTATTGCAAGAAAAGGGTTTGCCGAGCTGATACCTTTTGAAATTTCTCGAGGCGAAATACCCATTAACAGCGTGGATGTCAGTTACATGGTAAATAACAATACAGGATACGTTAAAATCGGGAGATTTGGTGAAAAAACCTATGACGAGTTCATAAATGCCCTGGATAAATTAAAGAAACAGGGAGCCAGCCAACTGGTAATTGATTTAAGAAGCAACCCGGGAGGCTATCTTGGAGCCGTAATAAAAATGGTCAATGAATTTCTTGACAAGGGTGAACTGATTGTCTATACCCAGGGAAGGACCCAGCCAAAGAAGAGTTTTTATGCAGAAGTCAGAGGAGAATATGTTGGCAATAAGGTTATAGTCCTTGTCGATGAATACTCCGCATCTGCCAGTGAAATATTTGCCGGAGCCATTCAGGACAACGACCGGGGAACCATTATTGGCAGAAGGACATTCGGTAAAGGTCTGGTACAGGAACAGATACCTTTTTTTGACGGTTCTGCGATGAGACTGACGGTTGCACGTTACTACACCCCCTCGGGCCGGTGCATCCAGAAATCTTATAAGAACGGCATTGATGACTATTATGCCGACATCACTCATCGTTACCTCCATGGTGAACTTGAACAAAAAGACAGTATTCATTTAAGTGACAGTTTAAAATACTATACACGAAGAGGTCGTGTAGTTTATGGCGGCGGAGGTATAATGCCGGATATTTTTGTTCCTGCTGACACCAGCGGAATAACAAACTATTATTCCAAGGTTACCCAAAAAGGATTGGTTTACCAATTTGCTTTTGATTATGCCGACAGAAATCGTGATGAATTAGGTAAACTTAAAAAAGGCAAGGACTTCCTGCAGTACCTTGATAAAAAAGGCATTCTTTCTGATTTTGTTGCTTATGCCAGCAAAAAAGGTGTTCCGATGGATAAGAAAGGGATGGCAGAATCAGGGAAGATTATTGAAACACAGTTAATTGCTTATATCACCAGGAATATCATTGGCGAAGAAGGTTTTTATACCGTCATCAGCCGAATCGACAATACCTTCCAGGAAGCTATCAAGGCAATGGGTTCGGGAGATATGCTGGTAAAATCGAATTAGTCTATAGGCTATAGACTGAAGACTGTAGGGGATAAGAAAATAAGGTTTCAAGGTTGCAAAGTTTCAAAGTTTCAGCAGGAGAAAGGGTCTGCAATTTTGAAACCTTGAAACTTTGTAACCTTTTTGCTACAGCCTTTTGCATAAAGCCTTACTTTCAATTCGATTTAATAGTTTGGTCCGTCATTTTATTTGCAGATTTTTATTCTATAAAGAATAAAAATTACTATCTTTATTAAAAGTTCATAAGCTAATTAAAACTTATAGAAATGAAATCACCATTTATCACTCTGAAATTTGTCATTGCGGCAGTGATATTCTTTTCAAGTAATATAAGTTACAGTCAGAAAACTGTCGGTTTGGACAATTGGTTTAATCATGAAATTAATCCAAAGACCGGAAAAGTATATCACTACACATGGGATGACACCAGCAACAGCGGATTTTCTCAGTTTGGAGATATCTTCAAGAGCAAGGGAGTGAAGCTGAAAACATTAGGTAAACCAGTCAGAAAAACTCTTTCACGGGTTAATATCTACATCATTGTGGATCCTGATACCACTTCGGAGAATCCGAAACCGAATTACATTCAAAAGGATGATATCAAAGCCATATCCAAATGGGTAAAAAAAGGAGGAGTTCTTCTGGTTATGGCTAACGACAAACCAAATTGCGAGTTTACTCACCTTAACAATCTCGCCAGGGTATTTGGAATGCATTTTAATCCTGTGACTTTAAACAAAGTAACAGGGACGAACTGGGAAATGGGGGCAGAAACTGATTTTCCTGTTCATCCTCTGTTTATAGGAGTGAAAAAGATTTATCTGAAGGAGGTTTCCTCCATCACGACCTGGGATGGTGCAAAACCCGTATTAAAGGATAAAAATGTGGCTTATATGGCAGAAGCTAAATACGGGAAAGGTTTTGTGTTCGCAGTAGGAGATCCCTGGATATACAACGAGTACATCGACAACAAAATTTTACCTTCGGACTTTAATAATCTCAGAGCTGCAAATAATCTTGTAGGTTATCTGCTCAAATCTCATTGATGACTTAGGCTTTGTTGAGTGAATAACTGAAGGCACAAAGACTTTTAACCAGGTCTTTATGCCTTTTTTCTTTAAATATTTTTAGAATGGAAAAAGTTCCTTTAAGTGAATTAGATTCAAGGCTTATTCGTTTCAGAAATGAAATGGATAAGAAAAATCCTGAGTGGAAAATGGCAGTGGTATTCAGTAAGATCAATCAATATTATTTTACCGGTACGATGCAGGAAGGGATGCTGATTATTCCCCGAGATCAGGAAGCTGTTTTTTGGGTACGGCGCAGTTACGAAAGGGCACTGGATGAATCATTGTTTCCGGTCATCAAACCAATGGACAGTTATAGGGATGCCGCTGCAACAATGAATAATTTTCCCGAAACGGTCTACCTGGAAACAGAATTTGTTCCCCTTGCCATGTTACAGCGAATCCAGAAACATTTTCCTTTTTCCAACGTGATGGCTTTGGATCTTCAATTAATGGCAGTCAGGGCAATAAAGAGCCCGTTTGAACTTTCACTTATGGAAGAAGCAGGCCGGATCCATCAAAGAGTACTGGAAGAATTTGTGCCGGCCATGCTCCGGGAAGGGATCAGCGAACTTGAATTTTCGATAGAGCTGTTTTCTTTAATGGTTAAGGAAGGCTCTCATGGCATTACCAGATTCAACATGTTTGATACACAAGCAATATTTGGTCAAATCGGGTTCGGCGAAAGCTCCATTTATCCCACCTGTTTTAATGGTCCGGGAGGAAACACCGGCCTTAACCCTGCTGTTCCCATGATTGGAAGCAGGGAACGGACACTTCACAAAGGGGATCTTGTTTTTGTCGATACAGGCTGCGGTGTTGAAGGGTACAATACAGACAAGACCACAATTTATATGTTTGGGGCAACACTGCCCCAGGAAGCTATCATTGCACACCAACAATGTGTCGATATTCAGAACAGGATTGCAGCGATGTTGAAACCGGGAGCTGTGCCTTCAGAAATATACAATTGCGTCATGAACGATCTCAGTGTTGATTTTCTTGAAAATTTCATGGGATTCGGCAACAGGACGGTTAAATTCCTGGGGCATGGCATCGGCCTGACTATTGATGAACTTCCGGTCATCGCCCAGGGATTCGATGAACCTATTCAGGAAGGAATGGTCTTTGCACTGGAACCGAAAAAGGGAATCAAAGATATCGGGATGGTTGGAATCGAAAACACCTTTATCGTTACCACAGAAGGAGGGAAATGCATTACGGGCACAAATCCGGGACTAATCAAGGTCGGCTTTTAACAAGATCAGGCAACTCAGGTAACAATAAGGTTTACAACATAACTCATTGTGAATCAATATTCTCTTGTTGGAGTAATCCCATAAAAAACGGATGGACGGCAATAACTTACCGTCCGTCTGTTTTTTAATCTCTTTTCAGAAAGTCTAGCAGAAATAACAAGCCTGGAATTTCCAGATTTATAGATAACTGGTTCCGTCCCAGCAATGTGTGCAGAGCTTTTCTTTTGGCAGACCAATTGCATCGACCAAATCATCCAACTCCTGGAATTGCAAGGTACTTAAATTAAGATTCTTCCGGATTCTCTCTACCATCGCCTTGTATTTTTCAGAAGCAGGATTAGAATATTCTTTTAAATCTACATTTTCTGTTCCTTCCAGCTGCAGAATTGCCTTACGCGTAGCAAGTTCAGAACTGCTACGGGATCGGGAAAAGTTCAAAAATTCGCACGGATAGGTCAGCGGGGGGCAGGCAATGCGCATGTGTACTTCCCTAATCCCGGCCTGATGCAAATCAGCCGTGTTATCCTTCAATTGCGTGCCGCGTACAATGGAGTCATCGAGAAAAATCCCAGATTTACCCTTAATAAGTTCTTCGTTGGGAATGAGCTTCATTTTCGCCACCAAATCCCGTGTTTCCTGATTCTGCGGCATAAAACTCCGGGGCCATGTTGGAGTATATTTCGAATAAGGCCGCATGATCGACATTTTCCTTTCATTGCTGTATCCTATTGCATGACCTGTACCTGAATCAGGAATTCCCGCCACAAAATCGGCTTCTTGATGATCTTTGCGTGCCAGTGCAGCGCCACACCGATAACGGCAGGCATCCACATTGATTCCTTCATAATAGGAAGGAGGATACCCATAATAGACCCAAAGGAAAGAACAAATCTGCATCTTTTCACCCGGAGCTTTCAGTTGTTCATACCCATCAGATGTTACTTTTACCACTTCGCCAGGTCCGAGGTAATATTCGGTGGTATAATCAAGATTTGCAAAAGCACAGGTTTCAGAGCTAATTGCATATCCGTCAGTATTCTTTCCGATAATAACCGGTGTACGGCCATATTTATCCCGTGCCGCATAAATGCAATCCCTGGTTAAAATTAAAATAGAACTTGAACCTTTAACTTGATCATAAAAAGTCTGAATTCCCGAAAGAAAATCATCTCCTTCACAAATAAGCTTAACGATCAGTTCTGTCGGATTAACACTTGCCTGACTCATCTCAGAAAAATGATGCCGTCCGGTAAGAAAATGCTTTTCAAGTTCTTCAGCATTGACAATTTTCCCCACATGAGCGAGTGCAAAACGACCCAAATGAGAGCTTACTTCGATCGGCTGGGCTTCGTAGTCACTGATAATGCCAATTCCAGAGGTTCCGCTGAAACCATTAATATCTTTTTCAAACTTGTTCCTGAAATAACCGTCTTCCAAACTATGGATTGCACGCTGAAATCCTAAATCTTTGCTCCAGAAGGCCAGACCAGCACGCCTGGTACCCAGATGAGAATGATAATCCGTTCCGTAAAAAACATCATTAGCACAATCACGGGAGGAGATGCATCCGAAAAATCCGCTCATAAAATTTAATTATTAAGTTTAAGGATTGACAAAAATAATGGATTTTGCTACTGAAGGAAATCCCTGAACAGGAATATCGATATCAGGTATGAAATAATATTTTCACTCCTGCTCCAGTTGTTTTATAATCTCTTCTGCATTATTTCTGGAAGTCTCGGAATCAATGGTTTTGAGAATATTGGCATACTTCAGGGTAACCTGGCGAAGATTCGGATTTCTCATTCCAAGACGGGTAAATGCTCTTATGAAAGTAGTCGAGAGCTGAGTATCTTTGGAAAGTGGGGACATTAGCTCAAAAAAAGGATCAAATTTATCGTCAGTGATCGATTCATCACTCAATGCAAGTCTGCCAATCATCAGCAATCCTGTAATTTTCACTATATATTTTTTCCCAAGGCAATAAGAATAAGCCTTTTCAAAAGCAAACCCAGTCTTTACAAATAAATTCATCACAGCTTGTTCGGCTATTTCTGAAGTTTGGAAATTTTTAACCCAGAAATCCATCTGGTTATCCGTTACTTTATCAGGTTCTTCAAGTAAGGTGGCCATTATCATACTCTCACGCCATTGTTTATTCCAAAGCTTGAAGGCGAGTAAATGATTCCTTGTGTAATGAGCTGCCAGGTTCTGCAAAGAAATAACCGAGGCCCCATAATTGACTTTATAAATCATTCCACGTTTCGCCATTGCAACAGCAGTATCCCCATTTTTGAGTGTCTTAATCCTTTTCAAAATCTCCTGGAAAACAATTTCAACCTGTGGATCATCCAGTATAAAATCCTCCATTATTTCTTCTTTTGATTTAAAAACAAAATTAATCAAGGAAATTAATGTACCATTCGATCCCGACAAATATTGGTTCAAGATTGGATGAAATTATTAAAATCCTTTGAATTCTTTCTGAAAATATTTTTATCTTTGCCCCCGCTTAAACGGTGGATGTAGCTCAGTTGGTTAGAGTAGTGGATTGTGGTTCCATTGGTCGTGGGTTCGAATCCCATCTTCCACCCAACAGAAGAGGTTAACGATAAGTTGACCTCTTTTTTTACCTCTAACCTGATCAGATTGGATCAATCGAAATAATTGTTAAGACTTTCATAATGCGAGAATTTTAGTACCCAGAAAAGGGGGAAGTCAGTTTCAGTCATTTGCAGCTGATGAGAAAGGTACTAATGCGTAGCATTAGTGATATTTGTTCGCTTCCATGACGTGGGAAACAACCCGACCTTGGACCGAACCTGATACGAGGTTGGTACGGAGCAGGTACGGCGTTTTCCGGATTGATGTAAAGGTAAGGAGAAGGATTATGCTAATTCAAATATTGAAACATTATGACACGTTTTGACGCATTATGACATTTAAATTAAGCTTGTTGATTTTGAAAAATCAGATCAGTTTTGCAGGATGTGGCTAAAACTGCAAAACTCGATCTCTTTTTCCATAACTCTTATTTAACTTACTGCGTAGCTGTAACATTATGGTAGGGAAATGTCATAATTGGATTATCAGACAGAATTGATGTTTTGCGCCGTTGGCGCAAAAAGAGAAAAACCTTTCTGATCTTATGGTGATTGTATTTTCTATAATACCCCAACCGCTCACGCGATAGGATGGCATCGAAAATCCTGATATTCTCTTATGGGCTGGATCACACCTGGTACGATGGAACTATTTAACAGGATCCCATGGAGTCTATAAGTTTTTAATTTGATCCTACTATTAAATTCAAATAGTAATCAGATCTCCATACCCGTAAGGAGAAGACCGGACATGAGTGGTCCTATGATAAAATGTTTTTAAATAATCGTCCTCTACAAGCCCATAAACTGTTCCAAATCCCTCCGCTCCTTTTTAGTAGGACGGCCGGCTCCGCGATCACGGTCAAGCTGGTTCATTTGTTTACGGATCTCAAGCACTTGCAGGACTTCAGGCGGGGTAACGTCCTCCATATATTCGGGCACATTTTTGGCATTTATCCGTTTCCCGATCAAACCTTTTACCCGATAGGAAAAAATAACGGGATTTTTTCTGACCTGTACGACATCCCCGAGTTTAGGAACACGGGAAGGTTTGACAGAGGCGCCGCCAATCATAACATGGCCTTTTTTACATTCTTCGGTTGCCAGGCTCCGGCTTTTAAAAATCCGTACGGCCCAAAGCCATTTGTCTATTCGGATATCCTCTTCTTCCATATCGTAAAGATAATCTAAAGATGATGAATTTATTCAGGCTTTCAATTCTTGTTGTATCTGGTCATCGTCAGTTCGGGCCCTATGGTGGCAAAAGCTTTGATTATTTCAATACAATTATCAAGTTTGCTATTTACGACCTCTTCCTCCTCTTTGGTCCATTTACCCAAAACGTGTTCAATCTGGTAACCTTTGGGATAATCATCACCGATACCAAAACGGAGGCGAGCATAAGCCTGAGTTCCCAGGTTTTCCTGAATACTTTTTAATCCATTATGGCCTGCATCACCTCCCTTTAATCGTAAACGGATTTTACCAAGGGGAAGGGCAATATCATCAACCAGGATCAGCAACTTATCCAGATCGATTTTTTCCTTTTGCATCCAGTAATGTACGGCTCTTCCGCTAAGATTCATAAAAGTGTTGGGTTTCAAGAGAATAAAAGTTCTACCCGCATGTTTCATCTCAGCCACAAATCCATATCGCTGATCACTAAAAACAACATTGGATGCTCTTGCAAGAGCATCCAATATCATAAATCCGGTGTTGTGACGGGTATTTTGGTATTCTTCCCCGATATTTCCTAATCCAACAATCAGATATTTCAAAGCATCAATTTTTTATTTACCTTCTTTAGGTGATTCAGCTGCTGGGGCTGGGGCTGGTGCTGGTGCTGTTCCGGCTGCTGCTTCAGCTTCAGTTCCAGTGGTAGAACGTGCTGCACGTGTTACAACAACAGCGGCAACAGGAACTGATTTAGTGTTTAATATTTGTACACCTTCCACTTTAATATCACCAACACGAATACTTTCACCAAGATTTAATCCGCTTACATTAATTTTGATTTCGTCAGGTATGTCTTTGGAGAGGCCTTTTACTTTAAGGGTACGGAGATTTGATTTCAAACGCCCACCCTGTTGAATACCTTTGGCATATCCTTCAAGACGTACAGGAATTTCGAGACGTACAGGAACATCTTCGCGAACCTGTAAAAAGTCAATATGAATCAGTTTATCTGATACAGGATGGAATTGTGTAGCCTGAATAAAAGCAGGATATAACTGGCCATCAATATCAAGTTCGATCTGAAAAACTTCAGGAGTGTAAATAACTTTTCTGAATTCGTTTTCATGAGCCTGAAAATGGATTACCTTTTCTCCCCCATAAAGTACACAGGGCACCAAATCCTGAGCTCTCAGTAATCTGGAATCTTTTTTACCGACTGCCTGACGAGCAGTACCTTTAATCTTAAATGTCTTCATTTTTTTAAATTTATTAAAAAGTGTTTACTCAGATGTTCCTTCGCACTCGAAGGTATCCGCATCACGCCTTTAAAGGGCTGCTGCAAATTCGGCGGCAAAGGTAAAAAATAATTATTAAATGAACGATGAACTTATTGATCTATTTTCATATACCTTTTGTATGACATCTGCGAAAAGCGGAGCACACGAAAGCATGGTTATCTTATCACAGTGAACATGAAGGGGAATGGAATCTGTCAGCAATACCTCATCGAGGGCAGAAGCTTCAATTCTTTCAACAGCGGGTCCTGACAATACAGCGTGAGTTGCACATGCACGCACAGAGCGGGCCCCTTTCATTTTCATTACATCAGCAGCCTTTGTTATTGTACCGGCGGTATCAATAATATCATCCACGATGATCACGTCCTTATCTACCACGTCGCCAATAAGTGTCATTGAATCAATCATATTGGCCTTACTTCGTGATTTATGGCAAATCACAAGATCAGTTTTCAAATGTTTTGAAAACACATTGGCCCTTTTAGTACCCCCCGTATCCGGAGAGGCTACGACCAGATTCTTTAGTCCCATTTTTTCGATGTAGGGAATAAAAAGAGCCACGGCACTAAGGTGATCAACGGGGACGTTAAAAAATCCCTGGATTTGATCTGCATGCAAATCCATCGTGATAAGCCTGTCAATTCCAGCCACAGATAACATATCCGCAACCAGTTTGGCTCCAATTGAGACCCTTGGTTTGTCTTTTCTATCCTGACGGGCAAACCCAAAATAAGGTATGACAGCAATTATTTTGTATGCTGATGCTCTTTTGGCCGCATCGATCATAAGAAGCAATTCTAAAAGATTATCTGCCGGCGGAAAGGTAGACTGTACAATAAAGGTGAAAGAACCACGGATGGTTTCTTCGTAGCAAGGTTCAAACTCACCGTCTGAAAAACGGGGACAGGATACTTTACCCAATTCAATCCCGGCATTTCTGGCAATATTCTCGGCGAGATACCTGGATTCAGTTCCGGCAAAAATTTTAAAACAATTTTCGGACATTTTTTTATGATTTTGAGTCATCGTGAATCTGTCGACAAAATTAGGAATATTGATTCAAACACTTTGCCAAAAACCATGCTTTTTTTAATTGTTTAAAGAATTAAAAAATCCAATGATATTTTCAGGCTGGTTTCCCCTTGGTTACATCTTCAATAAAATCAAGCATATCGTCCCTTCCCGCTCCGGTTTCAGAGGAAGAAATAAATAGTGAAGGCAAAAATTCCCAGGATTTAAGCATTTCAGCTTTATATTTCTCAATGTTAGCTGATAAATGGTTTTTGGTTAGCTTATCGGATTTTGTAAATACCATGGCAAACGGAACCTGGTTTTCGCCTAGCCAGTTCATAAATTCAAGATCGATTGCAAGCGGTTCATGCCGGGCATCAATCAATACCATCACACATTGGAGATTTTGACGGAAAAGAAGATATTTCTGAATAAAAATCAACCATTTTCCACGTTCAGTTCGCAATGCTTTCGCATATCCATAACCAGGCAAATCGACCAGAAACCATTCATCATTAATATTAAAATGATTAATAAGTCTTGTCTTTCCAGGCTCAGTGGAAGTTTTGGCAAGATTTTTAAATCCGGTCAGCATATTGATGAGAGAAGATTTCCCGACATTTGATCTTCCCACAAAGGCGAATTCAGGTTTATCAGTGACAGGGCATTTCTCTGGATCTTTACTGCTGATCACAAATTCAGCCTTCTTTATTATCATGGGGAAAGGAGTTATGAATTACGAATTACGAATTACGAATTATGAAATGAGGCAATATATTAATTATTAATTTAAGTTTCCTATTACGGTTCTACACATTCAAGTTGTAATTTAAGATGCTGAAACTAAACTGTACCTCATCACATCAATCAATATATATTTCAAGAAGACGGGCCACTGAATCTTTATCAGACTCAAGATGAAAATTGTTGATAACAGCAGGTACTAATATAGTCTCACCCTTGTGAATATCAAGTTTACCTTCCTCCCAAATCAACGAACAAGAACCTTCGATACCCATGTAAATCACAAAAGTATCCTTTTCTGCGAAATCCCTCTCTATTTCTCCGGACAAGGGAAGAATACTGGTTGTAAAATATTTACATTCAACGAGGTTCGTGGAAACATTTTCTACCGCGGTGTATTTTACCCTGCTTTCGGTTTCAGGTTTGAAATCGATCGCATCAAGAGCAAGATCAGTATGCAGTTCTCTGGGGTTCCCTTTTTCATCCACCCTGTTGAAATCGAAGATCCGGTAAGTGATATCGGAGGTCTGCTGGATTTCAGCCAAAAGAATTCCTTTCCCAATGGCATGAACCAGACCTGAAGGAATAAAAAAGGTATCACCGGTCTTAACTTCCTCGTAATTCAATATCTCTTCCAGCCGCCCGCTTTTAAAATATTGAACGTATTCAGCTTTATTTAACGGTTTTTTGAAACCGGTGATTAACTGCGATCCTTCGTCTGCCTGGATCACATACCACATCTCGGTTTTTCCATAAGCCTTATGTCTTTCCTTTGCCAATTCATCGTCCGGATGAACCTGAATGGATAATTTATCCGCCGCATCAATAAATTTAATCAGCAAGGGGAATTCGGTGCCGAATTTCTCATAAATCTTATCTCCGACAAGATCTCCCATGTAGACCTCAATCAGCTCCTCAAGACTGTTACCCTTAAGAAAACCATTGGAAACCAAAGAGACTTCTTCAGGGACTCCCGAAATTTCCCAGGATTCTCCACAATTAGGAAGACTGCCAATATTTTTATTCAGAACTTTTCTGATTTTTTCGCCTCCCCAGATCTTCTCCTTGAAGATAGGTTTGAATTTTAACGGATATAGGTTTTTCATATCTTATGCCTCAAAATCAACAGCTGCCCTGTTAACCAGATTGGGTTTTATTAATTCACGGGACACCTTAAGATGCTCGGGATGCATTTGGTATGCGTCCATATCAGCCAGTGAGTCAAAATGAGTGATCAGACAGAGATCGAAAGAATTTGTATTCAACTGGTAATTATTTCCAACTTCAATATACCGGAGTACATCAACTTTATTTTTTAAAGACAGTAAAGCATTTTTTATTTTATTAATAATAATTGCTTTTTGATCTTCGTTTTCAAATTCCTTAAGTTTAAAAAGAACAACATGTTTAATCATAAAATAATTGCAATTAAAGGTTCTGAAATATCGCAGGGATCTTTGTTTATTTCCAATATACAAAAATACAGATTTAATGTTTACCGATTTCAGATATCTTGTAAGGATATAAATCTTCATTTTATATTAATTTTGATAGGTTAAAAACTTAAAATCTAACAGACAATTCTATGCTTGTCATTGGAATAGCAGGTGGAACCGTATCAGGTAAAACAACGGATGTGATCAGTCAGTTTATTCAAAAAAAACTAAGTGATAATCATTTAAAATAGCAGTTATGTTGGAAAAAGTCAATCCAGAGGATGTATTGTTCATCGATATAGAAACCGTTCCTCAGGCAGAAAAGCTTGATCAGTTACCGGAACATCTGCAAAAATTATGGCTAAAGAAAGCCAGCCAGATAGCAGCCAAAGATGAAACAGATGAAGAATTGTTCAAGCGGTCAGGAATTTACGCTGAATTCGGTAAAATAGTCTGTATATCAGCCGGTAAAATATTCCGGAGAGGTGACGAGCGGGCCTACCGGGTTAAATCGTTTTATGGACCTGACGAGTGCTCAATTTTGAAAGAATTCGCCAAAGTTCTTGAGAATTTCATGTTGAATCCTCAGCATAGAATATGTGCCCATAATGGACAGGAATTTGATTTTCCATACATCTCCCGAAGGCTGCTCATCAACGGGTTCAAGCTTCCTGGTATTTTTAATATTGCAGGAGCCAAACCCTGGGAGGTTAGAGAAAGTTTGCTGGATACCCTGCAGCTTTGGAAATTTGGCGATTACAAACATTACACCTCACTGGAATTATTATGCGCTATTTTTAATATTCCTACTCCTAAGGATGATATAAACGGGAGTCAGGTGTCGGATGTTTTTTACAAGGAAGGAAATTATGAACGTATCGCCCGTTATTGCGAAAAGGACACTTTGGCCATTGCCCAACTGTTGCTGAGATACAAGGGAGAGCCCCTGATTCCACAGGAAAACTTTGAAATAGCTTGATTAGATGATGGAATGATGAGATGATGTGGCGATGGTTTGATACATGCAAATTTATTGCGATGCTTTCAACCCCATCAGCACATCAGCTAATCACCACATCATCACATCAACAAATTTTGTATTTTTGCATCTTTAAAGTTAATTTATCAAAAAGAAAATCATGCCAATTGTTGTTAGTGGAATACGGTCAACCGGGAATCTGCATCTCGGTAATTATTTCGGAGCAGTAAAGAATTTCATTGAAATGCAGGACGAGCACAATGCTTTTTTCTTTATTGCAGATTTCCACTCACTTACCACTCACCCCACACCTCACCACCTGCATCACCAGGTAAAACAGGTTCTTGCTGAATATCTTGCCTGCGGGATTGACCCCGAGAAAGCCACTATTTATATTCAAAGCGATATTCCGGAAATTCCGGAATTATATCTTCTGTTAAACATGAATGCTTATCTCGGTGAGTTGGAGCGAACCACTACATTCAAGGAGAAAGCCCGCAAACAGCCTGATAATATTAATGCCGGATTGCTGACTTATCCGGTTCTAATGGCCGCAGACATCATTATCCACAGAGCAAATCTCGTCCCTGTCGGGAAAGACCAGGAACAGAATCTGGAAATGGCCAGAACATTTGCACGTCGTTTTAACCGGATGTACGATTCCGAATTGTTCCCAATACCCCAGGGGTATTCTTCCGGAAAAGAAATGATCAAAATCCCGGGGCTTGATGGTTCTGGAAAGATGGGAAAATCGGAAGGAAATGCCATCACTCTTGCAGAGTCCCCGGCCAGCATCCGTAAAAAAGTGATGCGCGCCGTCACAGATGCAGGTCCCATAGAAATGAACCAGCAAAAGCCCGAGGTGATTCAAAATCTTTTCACCATTATGGAAGTAGTCAGCTCTCCGGATGTTGTAAAACAATTCGATGATGCCTATAATAACTGCACCATCCGTTACGGAGAAATGAAAAAACAGTTGGCTGACGATATTATCAATTTCACCTCTCCTATACGTGAGCGTATTGAAGATATACTTCAGAATAATGAATATTTGGCAAAAGTTGCAAAAGAAGGAGCAGAAAAAGCAAGAGAATCAGCCGCCAAAACATTAAATGAAGTCAGAAAGCTGATTGGATTTAAAAAATTCTACTAACTGTCAGATTCTGCAGTACCGGTTAAATTTTCTCTGTTCCGGTTTTCTCTTCTGGCGAAGAAATGTCTGGAATCGCCCCAACTGTCGTATCCTATTTCATTTTCAATTGCATTAATTCTGAAACCCAGGCAATTGGTGCACTGAGCAGGTTCTTCGTTGGTACAGGGTTTACCCTCGTAAAGGAGATAATCTTTTCTGTATTGAATTGGGGTGATATTGGGCATAACGACATTGGCGCCAACATTAATTGCTTTTTCACGGCCTAAAGGATCAATGGTTTGCAAAGCTGTGGTTGCCGCAATGTTGATGTCCTTCATAAGAATCCTTAAAACAGCTACCATTTTCAATGAAAGATTGAATCTTTGTTCCAAAGGCAAAAGCTGATCCCGGTTTTCGTATAAAGGAGTTCCCGAATGTTCCAGGTAAGGCCCCATTCCAACCATATCAATATCAAAATCCCTGAAAAATAACAGATCGGCTGCAAGATCTTCTACTGTCTGAAATGGCAGGCCTATCATTACTCCCGTACCTGTCTGATATCCTGTTTCACGGAGTGAATAAAGGCAATCCAGCCGATGTTTAAAATCATACAAGGGATTATTGGGGTGGATTTTTCGGAATAGTTTTTCATTAGTTGTTTCTATCCGGAGAAGATAACGATGAGCCCCGGCCTCAAACCAACGCCGGTAAACCTCAGGTTCCTGTTCCCCTAATGAAAGAGTAATGCCCAACTTATCGTTAGTCATTGATTTGATCTGCAACAGCAAACTTTCAATTCTTCTTACAAAAACTTGAGACGTAATCTCTCCCGATTGAAGGACAACCGACCCAAAACGGTTTTCATAAGCAAAACGGGCAGCATCCAGGACTTCTTTTTCAGAAAGGTTATAACGATGAACATGAATATTGGATTTACGTATCCCACAATAAAGACAATCCTTCTCACAAATGTTGGATAATTCAATAAGTCCCCTCAGATAAACCTTGTTGCCTAAATATTGTTTCCTGATTTCATTGGCTTTCCGAAACAGAAGAATCAACTCCTCTCCTTGCGAACAAAGAAGGGTGGTAATATCCTCCAGGGAAAAAGAAGATTGTTGCAATATTTCATTGGTTTTCTTCATATTAGTAACACCAATCATCTGTTAAAATTAATACATTCTTTGATTATAACCTTGAAAAATGCTTTTAAGTATAAGCGGTATATCGTAAATTTGTAATAGGGGAGGATATGAATGAAAAAAGCTTTGTTTTACGAGAAGCTTGAGCGTGGACTTGTAAGATGTGAATTATGTCCTCATTATTGCCTCATTGCAGACAATGATCATGGTATTTGCAATGTTCGGATAAATCATAACGGAAATTTATACAGCGAGCTCTTTGAAAAAGTCTCTTCGATAGGATTGGATCCGATAGAAAAAAAACCGTTGTATCATTACTATCCGGGTTCTAAAATTCTATCGTTTGGGACCCTCGGTTGTAATCTGAAATGTCCTTTTTGCCAGAATTACAGAATTTCACAATTTACTCCGGAAGAATACAAGCATACCACCTTGTATACAATAGAAGATCTTGTCAAGATTGCAAGAGAAGCCAAAGACAATATCGGAATTGCCTTTACCTATAATGAGCCGGTTACTTTTTATGAATACATGCTTCAGGTTGCTGCCTACGCGAAAGAGTTTGATCTTAAAACTGTCATGGTCACCAATGGCTTTATCAACCGGCAGCCTTTAGAGGACCTGATTCCTGTTATTGATGCTTTCAATGTGGATTTAAAAGCTTTCTCGGAAGGTTTTTACAAGAATATTACACAATCCAGGCTAGTACCCGTGAAGAAAACGATAAAAAGTATTTCAGAATCGGGGAAACATCTTGAAATCACCAATCTTGTTATTCCTGGATTAAATGATCAGACCAATGAGTTTGAAGACATGGTTAAATGGATTGCCAGGGAAACCGGTGATCGTACGGTGTTGCATATCTCCAGATATTATCCGGCTTTCCAGATGAAAAGAGAACTGACGCCCTTTAATACTTTGGTGGGATTGTATGAAATTGCCAAACGTCATCTGAAATACGTTTATCTTGGAAATGTAATAGATAAAACTCATGAGACTACCTATTGTGATCAATGCAATGAAGAGCTTATAGTCAGAGAGGCTTTAAAAACAACTCTAGTGGGGCTGGATTCGTACGGGAACTGCCTGCATTGCAGAAATCACGTCATCGATTATATCTAAGCAAAGGGCCCGGAGCAGATAGCATGGACCATAGTTTCACATTTTCTACCCGCATCTCCTGTCTTCGTTCTCCCTCCTCCTGTCTCCCTTCTCCCTTCTCCTTCTCAATTCTGTGCCTTCTCCACTCTCTGCTCTCAGCTCTTTGCCCTCTGCTAAAAAACCAGTATTTTTGCGGACAATTTAAGTCATGAAGAAAAAAGTAGTTATCGGACTCTCTGGCGGCGTAGATTCAAGCGTCGCTGCATACCTTCTTAAAAAAGAGGGATATGAGGTGATCGGGCTTTTCATGATTAATTGGAAAGAAAATATTGGCACCTTAACCTCCGGCTGTACCTGGGAAGACGATATCACTTTTGCCGAAATGACTGCCAAAAAACTGGATATTCCTTTTCATGTGGTTGATCTTTCCGAACAGTACCGGGAAAAAGTGATTAATTACATGTTTGCTGAATACGAAAAAGGTAAAACCCCAAATCCTGACGTACTCTGCAACCGTGAAATCAAATTCGACATCTTTCTCTCAAAAGCTGAGGAATTGGGTGCAGAATACATAGCGACCGGTCATTATTGCCGTAAAGAAAGCGCTACGGTTAACGGGGAAAAAGTTTACAGGCTTCTTGCCGGTACCGATCCAAATAAAGATCAGAGTTATTTCCTCTGCCAGCTCAATCAGGCACAATTGGCGAAATCCCTTTTCCCTGTCGGACATTTATTGAAACCTCAGGTGCGGGAGATTGCCCGTCAGGAAGAATTAATTACAGCAGAACGTAAAGATTCACAGGGAATCTGTTTCGTGGGCAAAGTAGATCTTCCTGTTTTCCTTCAGCAAAAACTGGAACCTAAAAAAGGAAACGTCATTGAAATATCTGCTGATTTTATACGGAAGAAGAAAGATCTGAAGGGAGAAACGGATAATCTAAGGAAACTCTACTTCCCGTTTCCCTATAAGCCTTGGAATGGTAAAATTATCGGAGAACATAATGGAGCTCATTTTTTCACCATTGGTCAGCGAAAAGGAATGAACATCGGAGGTTACGAAAAACCCCTTTTTGTGATAGCAACCGATGTAGTCCGGAATATTATTTACGTAGGCGAAGGACAGGAGCATCCCGGATTGTTCCGTCCCGGATTGTTTATTGCGGGAGAAGATATCCATTGGATAAGGCCCGATTTGGAACTTGCGGCCGGACAGGAGAAGGATTTTTTGTTTCGCATCCGGTACCGTCAGCCTCTTGAAAAGGGGAAAATGTTTGCCAAAGAAGAAGGCCTTTATATACTTTTTGAAAAAGAGCAAAGAGGAATAACGGCCGGACAGTTCTGTGCCTGGTACCTGGAAGATGAATTATTAGGCTCCGGAGTAATTGACTGAAATTCAATATTACGTCTATCTGGATCGAACCGATTTGTGTTATAAATGACATTTGGGATCCTGTTAAATAGTTACGGGGGAAGATAGAGTTTTGTGCTTTTAACCCACCCTGCAAAACTGATCCAAATTTTTCAAAAGCAAAAACTTGAATAAAATGTCATAACGTTCCATAACGTTTCATAAGGTTTCATTATTTGAATTTGTACAATCCTTCTTCTTACCTTTACCTCGATCCGGGAAACGCCGTACCCGGTCCGTACTTGCTCCGTACCAACCTCGTACCAGGTTCGGTCCAGGATGAGGTTGTTTTCCACGTCCTGGAAGCGAACAAATTACACTAATGCTACGCATTAGTGCCTTTCGCTTCAGGTTCAAATGACTGAAACTGACTTTTCTCTTTCCCGGGTTCTAAAATTCTCGCTTAATAAAAGTCTACACAACTATTTAAAGTAATCCGTAATTATCCCAAAAACAATGTAGAAGCTGGGTTAAACCATTCTTTTAGGTACTGACATGGCATAGGCAAAACATGAGTAAAGTTAGACAAAAGATCCACTGAACAATTTCTAAATCAAGGAGAATTTTATTCCGAATTCAGGTCAATAGATTGCTCCCCATCACGGAACAATTACAAAACCGGAGCATCTATCTTTCGACTTTAAATTTTACCATTCCTTAAAATCCACACCAACACAAAATGCCTCGTTTTTTTATTTTGAATCAGGGCTTTCACAGGAACCTGCAACAATCTGGCTATCGGAATAAACAAAAAATTTTCCTATTAATGAAGTCGCTGGTTTGCTTTATTATTTGATATAATTTCCGTAACTTTTATCAAATTTAACCAAATCATGAAAACAAAACTTATTCCCGTTCTATTGTTGACGGTTATCTTCTCCGGACTGAATATCAATCCGGTACCGGCTCAGATTAATCTTAAAAAGATTATAAAAAACCAGACAAACAACAAGGCTAATCAGCGCGCAAATCAGGAGGTAAATAAAGGCCTTAACCAGGTGGAAGGAATCTTTAAAAAAGATGCTCCGAAAAATGATGCCGGGAAGACTGATGAAAATAAAACAAATGCTCCGAACAGCGATAAGAATTCGGCAGCCCAGCCCGCATTGCAGTCCTATTCGAAATATGATTTTATCCCTGGTGATAAGATCCTTCTGTATGAAGATTTCTCCCAGGATGACATCGGCGATTTTCCGGCTCTCTGGACAACTGATATTGCCGGAGAAGTGAACACTTTAAATATTGCTGCGGGTCATTGGTTTAATCTGGAAGGTTCGGATGGGACCTACTGGTTTATGAAAGACATTGATTTTCCTAAAAACTTTATTCTTGAAATGGACATCGTTCCCAAAAAAGAAGGTGGCAGGTTTGCTGCCGATGTAATACTATTTGGGGAGAACAGTCACAGTGAAATGGATAAAGAATATGATCCGGGAAATTGCGGGGTACACATCTGTTTAGAAAAAAGTGAGTGGCGAACAATAGGATATAAGGATGGAACTAATGATAAATTTACAGGTTCATCAACGATCAATCTGATTGAAGAAGAAAAAGTAAATCATGTCATTGTATGGGTACAAAACCGCCGTGTCCGGATATATCACAAAGGAGCAAAAGTATTGGATATTCCAACCAACCTTCATGAAGGGAGCAAATTCAGCCGTTTATGCCTTAAACTTTACCGGGGAGCTTCCTGCGCTTCCTATATTTCCAATATTAAAATAACAACAGCGGCCCCCGACATGCGCAATAAACTGCTCACGGAAGGCAAACTGGTTACTTACGGCATCTATTTCGATGTCAACAAGGATGTTGTTAAACCTGAATCCTACGGCACCCTGAAGGAAATAGCGGCCATTCTCAATGAGGCTCCCGATGTAAAGGTCAAGATCGTCGGACATACTGACAGTGATGGCGCCGACGATGCCAATCTTGACCTCTCCAGGCGCCGCAGTGCCGCAGTCAAGGCAGAATTGGCAAAACAATTCAATGTAAATGCAGATCGCCTGACAACAGACGGAATGGGCAAAACCCAGCCAATTGCTCCAAACGATTCTCCTTCCAATAAAGCTTTAAACCGAAGAGTGGAGTTTATAAAATTATAGAATAAAAATAGTTCTGTTCAGGAAATCCAAACGGTTGCTTTATAATATTTGAAAAAGAAATTGATATTAAGGAAACAGGAAATAATTCCCCGTTCAGAGAAAAAATAATGCAACTCCTCCTACTGTAATGATTGCACCTAATATTTCCTTCCAGTTGACCTTTTCGTGAAAGACCAAGACGGCCGGGGCGATGATCAGAACCGGAACTATTGACATGAGGGTGGCGGCTATACCGGCTTCGGTATGCTGAAGTGCCATCAGGGAAAGGGCTACTCCCAGGAAAGGTCCAAACACGGCACCCAGCGTGATTCTTTTCATGGCCGGTTTGTGCTGCAGTGCTTTCCATACATTCTCTTTTCTCCTCAGCGCCAATACCATGATGGAAAAACCGATCATGCCCGCAATGACGCGAATGTGTGAAGCGGCAAATGCATCGTACTCCCCCATCCCCTTTTTACTCAGCACGAGGCAGATTCCCTGTCCTATCGCTCCGCCCAATGCCAGCAGGATACCTTTCAGGCTGTAATTGGTGGTTATCTTTCCCCAGGCAGACGCGTCTTCTTCATTCTTTTCATGCTTGAGGATGACGATTGAAATGCCGGCAAGGGTCACCGCCATTCCAACCCAGTTCATCGGGCTGAGCACCTCACCCAGCATCATCCAGCTCACAATGGCGGTTATCGGTGGAGAAAGGGCATTGATCAGCATGGATATCCGCGCGCCAATCACTACGAAAGCCTTAAAAAGCAACAGGTCACCGATCAAAAATCCCACCATGCCCGAAAGGGTCAGCCACAGCCAGCAGTCAACAGAAGCATCCAGCGGCAGAAACATACCTCTCCGGAAATAATCCAGCAGTGCAAAAAACAGGAAAGCCAACAGCAGGCGTATCAGGTTGACGGAAAGGGAGCCCACTTTCTTGCCCGCCGATTCAAAGGCCAGGCTGGAAACCGTCCAGGAAACTGCCGTCATCAAAGCCGCAACTTCACCAAAATAGGACATTGTATATTTTTTATAAAGGCACGAAGATAATTGAATTACAGATGAGGATCAGGAAAATTGCCTCTAATTTTTAGTTGGTCCATTCAACACATTAAGAGTTCAAAAAAAGGAATGTGCCATTGCAGGGTTTGCAGAGAGACTGCGATTGTTTTGATCCCAGGTTTCGTGTAAAATTAGCTTTACTGATCTTCGATTCGTCCACGATTCGTGAAAGCCGCATATAAACAAAAGCCCCGGCTCATCTGAACCGGAGCTTTCATATTTTAAGATGGGAACTGCCTACTCTCCCGCTAAAGGCAATGGAGCCCAGGGTCCATTGACGTTAGTGCCTTTGTTTGCCCATTTCATCCATATATTTTTCTGAGATAACATCTTTATAAAAAATCCACCAACTACCGAACGGGCCTGGAATCCCACCATATAGGCGTTATCGGTAATATACCAGTCAGAAACAGGCACCCGTTGCGGTGTTGTTTCGGCGAAATGGTAAACCGGATCAAACAGGGTTTTGAAATCCTCTGCTTTATCGGCTAAAGTAGCTGTCCAGGTAATCCAGTCATTTTTGGTATATCGTTCACGGTTATCGAGGGGTAAACCAAATTCAGCCTGCCATTTTTTATAAAACTCAATTTCACGTTGCACAAGGTCTTTCGGAAACAAGTTAAGACCAAGAATCTTATCCCATACCAGGTTATATTTTTGGCTCCAGGTTCCTGTCCGGTCAAATGCAAGCTTCGTATGATCGCCTTCAGTAGCCTTTTCCACCCAAACCTTAACCATATCCCCGGAAATTTTCCTGACTTCAGCAGCTTTTTCCTTCCGGCCGGTCATCTCACACAATTCAGCATAACATCCAATCGCAACAATAGCCTTGGCGGAAAGATTGATATTATGGGCCAGATGTCCTGCGAAATCATCAGTACAAAGCTGATTTTCAGGATCCAAGCCCTTTTGCAAAAGATAATCTGACCATTTTTCGATAGTCGGCCAGTTGGCCTTTGCATAAGAGGCATTCCCTTCCATTCTGGCCAGAACCGCCGTCATAATAATCATGTTGCCGGTCTCTTCAACGGGCATCTGGTTGGTTTCGGTCTTTTCGCCACCGCCATATCGCTGGCCTGTCGCCTGCGGATAGGTTCCCAGATCGTGCGGAGCAAAAGGGAATTTCCATCTCTCCGAAGATGCATAATCAAAAACAGGCTGCAGCATCGCTTTGGTCAAAGCCGGGCTGAATAAAAAGAAAAAAGGAGAAGCAGGATAAATCACATCCACTGTGGCAATACAGCCATTGCTGAAATTTTCTTTTGAAAAGATAAGCGGCATCCCTTTAGCATCGGCGACGAGTTTGTGTGCAGCCAGACATTGCCGGTAAACCAAAGCTGTCATCACAGCGTATTTGTGACCGCCAGCCAGTTCAAGGTCCTTAAGAAGTCCGGCATCGAAATTTGAACATTGAGTTTGTAATGCCGGGTATTCTTTAGCAGCCAGCCGGAGCAAATCATCCATTGTCATCCCGTTCCGTTTCCACCAGGGCTGCAGGTTAGCATTAAAATACCGGATGCTGTATTGATCGTCGTAACCAATCATCACCCAACGATTTGATCCTGCAGCGTTAACTTTCCCTACATTCCATGAAACTGCCAGTGAGGGGTTTTCATCAGCAGCCTTCCTTGGCTGGGTTAAAACAGAAACCGAAGATAAATCGCCCGATGAAATGAAATTCTTCAACAAATCATTCCGTCCGCCAACCTGTGTCTGCGTTTTTTGATCATCAACTGCCGACAAATAGGCATAACCCCAATCAATCCGTAAATTATCTCCCCTTTTTTGAAGCACAGGCTGATCAGGATTTCCGATACGAAGTGTTTTCAGCCCTTCAATTTTGGGACTATCCCATTGCAGGTTCTGATCGGTAGTATTAACCGCGATCTCGCCTCCGCAGTCAAAGTACAATTGTACATCATGGTCCTTGCCATCGGCTGACTTTATTTTCCACGTCAGATAGGTAACAGGTCTTGATAGAACATCAAGATCCGAGGGAAGGACAGGAGTGGTAAATACCAGTTGCACACTGATTAATTCGTTCTTAAAATCGTATATAGTCCGTGTAGGAAATACCGTAACCTTAGTTTGTTTCAAAGGTTCGAGTGATTTGGGCTGACTTCCCATCAGGCGGAAGGCTTTTCCGTCAATCCGGATCATACTGTGCATTGGATGTTCTTTCCCGGTCCAGTGAACAGTTTCCTGGTCATACAAACGATCAGCAGGCGACCAGATGCTAAAATAAGGATCATGCGCAACTAACGGAACACTGGGTGGCCTGAATTGCTGAGAAAAACAGTTTAAGGAAATAAAAATAAGGAAAATATAAAATACAACTTTTTTCATGTGAGTATATCTTTTGATTGCCAAAAATAGGAAATTAAAATTTTAGGAGGGAAGGTAATAAAATAATTCAAACTTTAATCAAATGCTTTTGTGCGATTCAGTCCTTTTACACATCATACTCACAAAACACGGCACATAGCCAGAATATTCAATAACCATGAAAAAAAATTCAACAAGTCAAAGAACTTCGGAACACAAAAGAGCTCCATCTATATTTGTTATGTCCATATTTTAAAATACGTTTCAATTATTATGCCACAAGAAAAATGAGTGTAAAATACCTGAGTTTATTTGATTTGACAAATTGTCATTTAGAAGTAAAACAGGTGTAAAAAGCACCCAACCTGACAAAACTACCAATAAAAGAGAAAGAAGGGGAGTAGAGAAATAAAATATTATATTAATATGAGTTCGAACTAAGAAATGAGATAACCTAATCTGTCAAAAATACCTCAATAGAAATGGTCAAGTGAGAAAAATTTACCTAATTACCTAATCTAATCAGGTAATAAGGTTGGTGAAAGGGTAAAATCAATCCCTCTACTCGTATGTTTTTTTTAAATCAGGTTATATGAAAACAAGAAGACCCGGCTCATTTCTGAACCAGTACTCTTCTGCTTAAGGTTGGCGGCGACCTACTCTCAAACGCAGTACCGTACGCGGGTGCTGTGACGATAACGTAGCCAGAACCAACGGTAATCAAAAGTTTGGGATCAATTCACGTGTATCTAATAGAATAATTTCAATGTTGTTGTTTAAATATCAAGCCCCTTCTCCATAAATCAAAAATACCCAATGCACAAAGGATATTAATAAAAGGCATAAAGGGAACTCTATATCTTGCCTCTCCTACCGCCCCAGTTATAGCTGTGAAATAAAGTATAATCAGAATAAATAAGAAGATGAAATACTCCTTGTTCTTACAAAACCGAAAAGTTCCATAAAATGCAAGAACATAGTTCAATATCAAGTATATAGCAACTGTAAATGCAATAATTAATTCGCCGATAGGCTTATACTTAATGAAATTACTGATCTTTGAAAATATGCTTATGACCTCGTATCCATTGGAAGGAAGGGGTTTCGCTTTTAAATGAAAATTTTCAGCTATTTGTTTTGTCGCTAGTGAGGAATATAAATTGATAACGCCCATTAAATTAATTTTACAATAAAGAATTAAATTGTCTTTTATGTAATCTTTAGCAATATTAAAATATATTTTATCTTTTTCTACGGGCTTATTGGTTTGTTGGTTGGCAGCTTGTTGATCTGCCAAAACTTGAAATTCAGTTTGCACTTCTTTAAATGTTTTTCCCGTTTTGTTTGCTTCAGTAAGAGCTACATTGCAAAACAACAAATTGTAACTCGATATCGAAGAGAGCTTTGCCTCTCCATACATTGAATAATTATAAAGTAGCCAGGGTGCAATTCCAACCATAAAAATCAGACCAAACAGCAACGAAAGCATTAACTTCATCTTTAGACTTTTATTAAAGTAAAAAAAGATGAGAATAATTGCTACAAAAGGAAAAAATATTGTTATCGGGCGCACTAATGTTGTAATGCCTAATATAATGGCACTTACGAAGAGGGGAATAGGGTTGATTGTTTTTAAGCCCTTACACAGCAGATAGATAGAGGTAAAAAATAAAATATCGAATAACGATTCCGTCAAAAATGAAACTGCATACAACGCTTGATGGATATCAGCTACAAATAAAAAAGCAGACAATAATGCTACATTTCGAGTGAAAAAAATCAGGGCTATCTTATAAATTAATACGACAGAAAGTATATTTAAAAGTATTTGTAGTAACAATATTACCCAAACTCGTTCACCAATGATCCCAAATATTACTGCAATAAATAATGGGTAGCCGGGCGTCCGAAGGGTTCCGAAATTTTTAAATGATTTTTCGGCGAACAACGTATGAGCAAGATTGCGGTACCCCGGAGCATCATCGCCACTCATCACCGTGTTTTTGACAACTTCGTCTTTCCACGGTTGCAATGAAACAAAAAAGGAAAAATTGACTATTATTGCCAAAAGAATGATTAGGACGAGACTATTTGCCCTAAAGAATTGAGAAACTTTAATTCTCCTCATGATAATTCTCCTCGGTATTGATACTCCAAATATTATCTTTTGATTTTACTCCTGAGATTAAATTGTCGACCGCCGTTATCGCTGTCAGCATAGAATGATCCTGATTGTTGTATTTGTGCATGCCATTCCTTCCGATTAAAAATAAATTCTCGAGTTTATCAGTATATTCTGTGATTACATTAAATTGAGAATATGTTCCAAAATAGGCTGGATAAGTTTTAGGCATCCGAATTATCGTACTATCAATGACTTCATTTTCATCAATGATATCAATACGATGTAATTCGTCTATTGCAAACTGGATAAATTCATTATCCTGCATTTTCCACAATTCATCTCCTTCATTACAAAAATATTCAAGCCCAATCCAGACCTTTGTTATGTCGGCCACCATATAAGGGGACCAATTATTAAATATCTGCAATCTGCCAACTTTTACATCTTTTTCTTGTATATAAATCCAGTCATCCGGCACTAATCCATTAAGGGTATCAACTTTTGTTTCATTCTTTATTTTCAGCTTGTTCAAGAGTAAACCTACTGTAATGAAATCACGATATTGTAAACCATCACTTACCTTTTTTACACATATAGGTGCAATGTTCCCCATAGCTGATATAAGGTCTTTAACTGGCATTGTGGAAAAGAACCAGTCACCCTTTACAGTAGTTTTCAAATTGGTTGTATGATTAAGATAGCTCAATTCATTAACTTGATTTTGTGATATTTTCAACTCTACGACTTCACAGTTCTTGATAATAACTCCTCCTTTTTCTTCAATGATACGGGCTACTGTTTCCCACATTTGTCCCGGCCCTAATTTTGGATACATAAACTGTTCAATCAAACTTGTATCTGTGCTTTTCTGTTCAATTGTGTGTTCTTTTTTAAAGACAGATTTCATTGCATGAAGCAATGCCCTTTTAACGGATAATTCCTTGATCCTTTGAGCTCCCCAATCAGCGGCAATTTCATTGCAGGGTACCCCCCATACCTTTTCTGTATAATCTTTGAAAAATGTTTTATACAGCTCTTCCCCAAATCTGCTGATAAAGAAATCTTCAAGTGAATTTATATTTTTGACAGGGAAAACCTGTACCCAAAGATAAGTCCACGCAATTTTGATAATTCTGATCATTCCCAGATTGGATATTGTCCTCCCATTAAGTGTAATTGGATAATCAAAAAATCGCCTAAGAAAGAAAATCCGGGATAACCTGTTTCTGATAAGCATTACCTGATCTGTTTTTTCAGGATCCGGACCATCTGGTGAAAGTTTCACTTTTATCCTTTTTTTCTGATAATAAATATCTTTAAGAATATCATCCTGGGAATCAAAACCTTGAATCGGCAATATTTCCTGCCACCACTTCATTATTTTATCAGACTTCGAGAAGAACCTGTGCCCTCCAATATCCATACGATTTCCATTGTAAACAACAGTCTTGGAAATTCCACCAACGTCATTTGTTCGCTCAATGATTATTGGTTTGATATTTGTTTTGGTGATTAGTTCAAAAGCAGCTGTTAATCCTGCCGGCCCAGCTCCTATAATTATGGCTGTTTTACTCATTGTCAAGACATTCGTTTGTTAAATAGCATTGCTTTTCGTGCAATAAAATTCCAAAAATATACAATGAATGCAGTTATAACCTTTGAAAGCAAATAATAAGTCACCCAAATGTCTGTAAGCATCCACATTAAAACTTCATTTAACCCTAAACCAATAAGGCCAATAAGGGAAAACATCACAAATTCCAGCAATCGATTTTCTATCTCTCTATTATTGAAAACCCATGTTACACTTAAAAAATAATTTACTGTCAGGCCAATTATGAATGCAATCCCAGCGGAAACTAAATAATGAAAATTGAAATATTCTGTTAGAATGAATAATACTCCGAAATCAATTAAAAATGCAAATCCACCTACAAAAGTATACCTGAATAATTGCAACAAAGTATTGTTGGTTTTCCCCTTAAAAACAGATCGTACTCCCCCATATAATTCACTTATCATGATTGTCACAGTAATCTTATTAACTATATTAATTAAGATGATCAAAGATATTGCTTTTTTGTTATTAGCAACTCTTCAATTTAAGCTATTCAGTTTATTTAAAAGGGATTTTATCGGGTCAAACCCCCATATCCGCACTCCAACACTTACTAATCCCAGTATCCTAAAAGAAGAGAAGATCAGATACATTAATCAAAATAAGAAACAGGGCAACGAGATAAAAAACAGGTAAAAAAAACCTGAAAAGCGTCAGTGTTGGTAATATTGTTTACACTCTTATAACATGGCTTCATTGATATGGTATTAACTTAGTCAATAAACTTACATAATTTTCAAATTTGTGAAATTATCTTTGCTCCACAAGATTTATTAAGAGAAGAAGTCGAATGAAAGTTGATTACCTTTTGGAAAGAGGCTACTATAACAAATTAATTAAAACAGGATTGGGAAGACGGAGTAAAAGTTGTAAAAATCACCTCAACTGAACTACAATAGACGACACAGCTATATTTAGTCAAAACGAAAAACACGACAATAGTAATATTAGCACTCGCAAATCGGGGATCAACGGCGTAGCCAATAACTCAGTAACAGCGAAGTCAAATGACCATTGACTTAAAATAGTAAAGCAGGGAAAGAATATGTTAATATTTTTTGAATTTTCTTTATAAAAACAAAAAGCCCTGACTCTTCTCAGAATCAGTGCTCAACATTAAGGTTGGCGGCGACCTACTCTCCCACTAAAATCGCAGTACCATCGGCGCGGACGGGCTTAACTTCTCTGTTCGGAATGGGAAGAGGTGGAACCCCGTCGCTAAAGCCATCTAAATTTTATGAATGCTCTTATCCACCGTAAAGATGCAAAAGAAAATGTGCTTCAATACAGTTTTTTGTAAAATACAATTCTGCGCCAAGATATAACGACTCTGCAACTATTATTTTACAATGAAGTTTTTATCGGGTTTCTTTGATGATATTAACTTAAAGATGCAAAAGATGAAAACTTCAAATTATCTGTTCCTTTTATTAATGCTGTCTGTTCATTGCTTAAATGCACAAAAAAACAACATCGAAAAGTATATTTCGAAACAACCATCAGAGATTAATAACAAAAGTTCTGATCTTCAGGAGTATCAAGTAATTTTAAAATGGCAAAATCTTGATGCAATAAACGGGAATAAACTGAATTGCAATGCTGTTAAAGCGACTTATATTGTTGGTCTAAATGACGGATATGTTGGATGGAGAGATGTTAACCAAAGCAAAATCAATGATTTTCAACAAAAGGTAGTTAAAGGCTCCGATTTACAAACATTTAATAACTTCTCTTACAAAGCTGTCAATACGGATTTCCTTAAAGAAGATTTCTATAAAGATATTTCACCCGAACAACGCGACCTGGCAAAGTGGCTTGTTTCTGATGCAATTCAGATGCAGGGATTTTCATGGTATGTCTTTGATAGTTTAAGCTTCAATAAAGAATTTAGTCCCAAATTAATGAAAAACAAGGATATAAAATTTGATAATTGGATATCGTTTTCAAGTCGGTATCAAAAATTAATATGGATAGGCGTTACAAAATTTAATAATGAAATATGTGCAATTATAAAATTTGAATCTTTATATAATCCTCTGGAAATGAACAAACCCGAGTTGTCGTTTAGAGGCAGGTCGTTGTACTGGGGTGAAATTTGGATTTCGTTGGAAGATAAGCAGGTTGAGTATGCGACAATGGTTGAAGATGTAATTTTCGAGCTAAACCTTAATAAGAACAATCCAAAACAATTAATTGATTTACAAAGAGAGGTCACGTTTACTAAAAATTAATATCTTTAATATTATGAAATCAAAAAAGCAAAATAAAAAAGAATTACTCGTCACCTTTCTTTTCATATTCTTCTTCAGTATTATTGCTGCAATGTACGCCAAATGGAAACAAATCGGTACGCCCTTCGTCCCTGAAACTATTCTATATTTTTGTACAGTTTTTTTAATAAGCATTTGTTCCGGGTTATTGGCTGTAAGATTATTACGTTATATCGAAACAAAAACTAATCTTGTAAAACAGGTTATTCCTGCTATATTAGGATTTTATGTGGGAGTGTATGTAATTTCATATTTATCAATAACATCGGGTGTCTTTGTGTGGTTCTTGATAAAGGGACGAAGTCTGGAAGAATTTTTCCTTCATCTTCTTAAATATGAACTTAAACCAAATACTCCTACTGGAAATTTAATGATCTGGTTGCTTTTAGCCACTTTAATGTTTTTTTATGTTTTGTGGAAAAGAGCTATGGAAAGAGAACAAAAGTTGAAGGAAGAAAAACTGTTGTACCAATATGAAACACTGAAACAACAGGTAAATCCACATTTTCTGTTTAATTCTCTCAATACTTTATCATCGCTGATAAATACATTTCCTGTCGTTGCTGAGACTTTTACCAACAAACTATCATCAATATACCGCTATATCCTCGAAAACAGCGAAAGTGATAAAATTTCCATTCAATACGAAATCTCGTTTGTGATGGAGTACTTTTATCTTTACAAAATCCGTGATGAAGGAAAAATTAATCTGCATATCAATCTAAATGATTACGATCAGTGCGAAGTTGTGCCCGTTTCCCTCCAGATATTGGTCGAAAATGCGCTGAAACACAATTTAACAACAAGAGAGAAACCATTACATATCTATATCTGTCGTGAAGAAAAATATATTATAGTCAAAAACAATTTGCAAAAAATGACGACTTTAGTTTGTTCCTCCAAAATTGGGCTTAAAAACCTGGCAGAGCGCATAAAGCTCATAACAGGAAAGAAATTACTGGTAAACGAGACAGCTGATGAATTTATTGTAAAAATGCCAATTATCTAAAAATGAAAGTTCTTATTATTGAAAATGAAAAACCTGCAGCAGATAGACTCGTAAGGCTATTAACCCAAATTGACAATACTTTATCGATAATGGCAGTTACTGAAACTGTGGAAGGTACAATTAATTGGTTACAAAGTAACCCTGTCCCGGATTTAATATTTATGGATATTCAGCTTGATGATGGGCTTTGTTTCGAAATATTTGAAAATATCGAAATAAAAACTCCGATAGTATTCACAACAGCTTTTGATGAATATGCATTGAGAGCATTTAAAGTGAATAGTGTTGACTATCTTTTAAAACCTGTGGAAAAAGAAGCTCTGAATAAAGCTATTCAAAAGTACGAGTTAGTCTTTAAAAAAGATCTGGATTATTCTAAATTTGAAATTTTATTAAATCAGCTTCAGCCTAAAATAAAAGAGCATTTGTTGATTAAAATAGGCGAGCATTACAAGTCGGTTCAAATTACAGATATTAATTGCTTCTTCATAAAGGAACGGTGTAATTTTATCAATACAAGGCATGGTAAAAATTATGCAATAGATTATTCTCTTGATAAAGCAGAAAAAATGCTCGATCCTAAAAGGTTCTTCAGGGTAGACAGGGATCATATAATCAACTTTTCTTCAATCAAAGATATCATTGTATATTCATCAAACAGGCTAAAAATTACAATCGATGGCTGGAAGGATTGTGATGTAATCCTCGTGAGCCGCGAACGCGTTTCAGATTTTAAAGATTGGATGGACAGATAAATGGAATTAAAATTCAATTCTTATCCCATCGTGGAATTGGCACAAAACAAAAAGCCCTGACTCTTCTCAGAATCAGGGCTCAACATTAAGGTTGGCGGCGACCTACTCTCCCACTAAAATCGCAGTACCATCGGCGCAGACGGGCTTAACTTCTCTGTTCGGAATGGGAAGAGGTGGAACTTTTTTAAATAATTTTCAAATCATTATTAAAAATCATAACTTCGTAAAAAAGAATGATTATGAGTAAATTAAGTATTCAGAACAGGAAACTTCATTTAATTGAACAAGTTATTAATGTTGAGGACGATAAGATACTGCAACAATTCGAAGAATTAGTTGATGCATTATTGCATGACCCTTCCCTTAAAAAACTTACCAAAGAGGAATTAATCGGCAGGGCGATACAGTCTGAGAAGGACATTGAGAATGGAGATTATTATTCGCTCGATGAAGTAAAAAAAATATCGGAAAACTGGTAAAAATGAAAGTGGTTTGGACAAAATCTGCTTTGGCTTCACTTCAACATATTTACCAATATTATAAAAAGAACGTCAGTATCACCATTGCCTTAAATATCAGGCAGCTTATTTTAACCGCTTCCATTCAATTAGAAAACTTCTCATCCTCTGGACAGGTTGAAGAATTACTTGATGAAACAAAATACACCTATCGGTACATTCTCAGAGGCAGATATAAGATAATCTATACAATTATAAGGGATATGGTTTTCATTACCGATATTATCGACACCCGACAAGATCCTGATAAAATTAAAGAAAGGAACAAATAGCCAGATTAACATTGTATTTTGAAAAGTTGAAACTTTGAAACTTTTCAATTCTTATCCCATCGTGGGATGGCACAAAACAAAAAGCCCTGACTCTTCTCAGAATCAGGGCTCAACATTAAGGTTGGCGGCGACCTACTCTCCCACTAAAATCGCAGTACCATCGGCGCGGACGGGCTTAACTTCTCTGTTCGGAATGGGAAGAGGTGGAACCCCGTCGCTAAAGCCACCTAAATCTTCTCTGAATATGGCTCTTATTGTCAGTATTCAGTAAAAATTTCTGTGCCTCAAGACTTCGTTTCAAAGTTTCAAAGGTTTCAAGTTTTCAAATCACGCTACCCAATCGCAGCTCTTTTGAAACTTTTGAAACATGAAACGTTTCTTTTGCAACATCTCAATATTTTTAACACACTGGAAAAACAGAAATAGTCTTTAATAGAACCGCACGTTTGGATACTTTCCAGGCTATGGAAAGCTTTCGGGCAATTAGTACTACTCGGCTTTGACATTACTGCCTTTACACCTGTAGCCTATCGACGTTGTCGTCTTCAACGGCCCTTATGTGGAGACCTCATCTTGAGGTAAGCTTCGCGCTTAGATGCTTTCAGCGCTTATCTCTTCCATACTTAGCTACCCAGCGGTGCTCCTGGCGGAACAACTGGTGCACCAGAGGTATGTCCAACGCGGTCCTCTCGTACTAGTGTCAGGTCCTCGCAAGTCTCCTACGCCCACAACAGATAGGGACCGAACTGTCTCACGACGTTCTGAACCCAGCTCGCGTGCCACTTTAATCGGCGAACAGCCGAACCCTTGGGACCTTCTCCAGCCCCAGGATGTGACGAGCCGACATCGAGGTGC
>Ga0183095_10630_pt1 | contig 82944 bp, 81 predicted proteins | sample BioMet4_FD_130346 | JGI IMG/M metagenome (GOLD analysis project Ga0183095, IMG submission 130346) | Microbial communities from bioreactor (seeded with sewage sludge) at LBNL, California, USA - Biofuel metagenome 4 (v2) (version 3) | ecosystem: Engineered > Bioreactor > Anaerobic > Unclassified ... | reverse complement strand
GCTTGATTGGATGGCATGATACAGTATATCCGCAGTGCTCAAACAATAAACGTCCGAAATAAGTTTGGAATCCAGAGAGAGTTCAAGTAAAAACGAATGAAAGGTACGATAGAAGTATGAAAGCAACTGGAATTGTCCGCCGCATCGACGACCTCGGCCGCGTCGTCATTCCCAAGGAGATCCGCCGCACCCTCCGCATCCGCGAGGGCGACCCGCTCCTGACAACATTGTCCCGGTGGGAACGGTTCTGCCGCGGGATGCGGGAGCTCGGGAAAAGGTGCAGAGGAGACAATACATAAACCGACCGCCGCCATGGCCGAAAAAGCGCCCGAATTGATATAATGAAAGAAAACAGATGGTGGGAAAAAGAATGGTGACATACAGCAAAGCATTCAAGGAAGAGGCGCTGAAGCTGTCGAATGAAGTTGGGGTAAAGGCGGCGGCAGGGCAGCCGGGGATACTGTATACACACTGGCGGACTGGCGAAGCAGCCGGCGGCATATAGAGCTGGAGGCATCCATGCCCAAGACGGCTGCGGAGCAGGCGGCGCGGATCCGGGAACTGGAGCGAAAGAACCGCGAGCTTGAGGAGGCAAACAGCATTCTGAAGGATGCGCTCAGTTTTTTCGCAAAAGACCGGAAGAAGTAAAGCCCTCCGAATGGCATCTGTTTCTTGAGGCTTACAAGGGAAAATACACCGTGAAAGCCATGTGCCGGGCGCTGAAGATCAGCGAATCCGGCTGCTACAGATGGCGGAAAAACCGCGCACGGGCGTCCGCGAGGCAGCTTCTTTCGGTGAAAATCAAGGCAATCACAGCGCAGTACCCCGACAATTCCAATTACGGAGTCGACTGGATCCGGCTTGCGCTGCGGCAGACGGGGGTTGCGGTCAGCCGCAGAACGGTCTGCCGGGCCATGAAAGAGGCCGGCCTGCTGCACAGACGCCGTACACCGCACGGAATCACGAAGGCGAGCATCGAGATACAGGAGAAGGAGAATCTGATCCGGCGTGATTTCAGCGCGGCGGATCCGGGCAGGAAATACCTCGCGGATATTACAGAAATTCAGTGTATAGATGGAAAACTGTATGTTTCTCCGATCATAGATTGCTTTTCAGATGAAATCGTCGCTTTGGTCATGCGCGGCAACATGAAAAAAGAACTGTGCGTGGACACGCTTCGGCAGCTAGCCGCCTCCAGGCGCGCCGTCAAAGGCGCCGTTCTTCACAGCGACCGTGGCAGCCAGTATACAAGTGCCGTTTTCCGGGCTGAACTGCAGAAATGCCAGCTGCGTCAGAGCCTCAGCGGCACCGGACACTGCTTTGACAACGCCCGGATGGAGAGCTTCTTCGCAACGCAGAAAAAGGAAAAGATCTACCAGGCCGCGGCCTATAAGCTGCCGCAGAGCGAAGTGAAGAGCATTGTCTTCCGCTGCATCTTCGCTTACGATAACCGCGTCCGGGTCTACATGAGAAATCCGATGGGCCTGCCGCCGACGCAGTATCGGCTCTGGGCAAAGAAAACCGCGCCGCACAGCTCGTTCTCAGTTTTGGGCGTTTTCCGACTGCACATTTCTTGACAATTCCAAAAAACAACCCGCGCCTCGCCTCCATCGGGGAAATGTACGACCTCCTGATGAACTGCTGTCATCGCGCGCCCGCAGCTCTCTGATCTGCAAAACAGCAAAGCTATGAAAACCGGTCAGGCCAGGAATTCTGCCGCAGACGCAGCGATCCCTTCTGCATCCAGACCATAGAAATGCGCCATTTCACCGTAATCGCCCGAGGTGGCGTAGAGATTCGGAACGCCGAGCTTTTTCACCGGAACCGGGCATTCCTTCGCGCAGAAATCGGATACGATGGTACCGAGGCCGCCGTCGGCAAAATGTTCCTCGACCGTCATGATGCGTCCGGCCGCCGCAGCACGGCGGACCAGCTCCTCATCGATCGGACGGATGGTCGGCATCCCGATCACAAGCGGCCGGATGCCCTTCGCAGCCATGATGGGAAGTGCCTCGAGCACATTCTGCGTCAGATTTCCGGTCGTGATAACGGCAAGATCATTGCCCTCGGAAAGGATGCTGCCCTTTCCGATCTCGAAAGGCACGCTGTTTCCCCGCACAGGCAGCGCGCTGTTGTGCACGCGCATATAAACCGGGCCCTTGTAGCGCAGCATCGCGTCGAAGGCGGCCTCCAGCTCGTCGGCAAACTGCGGCGCCAGAATCACGACGTCCGGGATCATCCGCACAAGCGCGATGTCATCGAGACCATAATGTGTCGGGCCAAGGTCAGAATAGCTGAAGCCGGCGTTGCGCCCAATGATTTTCACATTCTGGTGCATATATCCCACGTCGATGCGGAACATTTCGTAGGGCCGGCCCGTCACAAAGGGCGCGGGTGCGCAGAAGACAGGCATGAGACCTGTCGTGGCCATGCCGGAAGCGACGCCCATGACGCCCTGTTCCATGATTCCAAACTCATAGAAGCGCTCGGGATACTGCCGGATAAAGTCCCCGAAACCGGAGTTTGGGCCGCTGTCAGCAGAAACCAGAACAAGCTCGGGATATTTCTCCGCCGCCTTGAGAAGGCTCGCGCCCAGCACTTTTTTGGAGTTTCTTTTTTCGTCAGCCATTTTTCTGCAACCTCTCAATCCGTTCCAGATTTTCACGTTCCGCCTGCGCCATTTCCTCGGGTGTCGGCAGCCAGAAGTGATAGGAAGCTACGCCCTCCGCCTTGGAAAATCCCTTGCTCTTGATGGTCTTCGCAATGATGACCGTCGGCTTTCCATGCTCCGCGGGGATCGATTCCAGCATGGAGACGATCTCATCCATATTGTGGCCGTCGATCTCGCGCACGCCCCAGCCGAAACCACGGAAGTGACCGCCGATCGGGGTGAAATCCATGACCTTCGTGACGTCGCCGCCAATCTGCAGGCCGTTGTTGTCGACCACGAGGACAAGATTGTCCAGATGATAGTGGGACGCCGCCGCGGCAGCTTCCCAGTTGGAGCCCTCGGCGAGCTCACCGTCACCCATGATGACGTAGACCTTCGCGCCGATTTTTTGCGCGCGCAGGCCCAGCGCCATGCCGCAGGCGATGGACAGGCCGTGTCCCAGCGCGCCGGTATTGGCTTCGATCCCCGGCAGCTTCTTCATATCCGGATGGCCCGGCATCCTGCAGCCCAGGCAGCCGTAGGTGTCCAAAAGCTCCTCCGGGAAGTAGCCTCTCTGGCACAGCGCAGAATACTGCGCCAGGCACTTATGGCCTGCCGAGAGCAGAAAACGGTCGCGGTCGGGCAGCTTCGGATTCTTCGGGTCGTTTTTCATCACGCGGAAATAGAGCGCTGTGACGATGTCGATGCAGGAGTTCGCGCCGCCCAAGTGCCCGGCATTGTGTGCCTTGCACATCCGAAGGATCTTCTGACGGCATAATTCTGCCGTCAGCTGCAGTTCGTGAATACTCATTTTTTCCATACCAGCACGTCCTTTACCTTTCTATCCGTCCGCTACAGTCTTGCCCGGTACAGCTCAACCGCCCATTCCTCCCGGAATGGAATATAGGCTTTCGTCAGAAGACGCTGCTTCGTTTCGATGATATTCTGCGTGAATGGCGCGATGTCCGCCTCAGTCATGCCGGCTTCGCTCATCGTCCGCAGCGGATAGAGCGAATTGAGCATTGCCTGGAGCTGATCGAAGGTGTCGGATCCGTGCGCTGGGAAACCAGCCCGTTCCAACGCCGGAGCGAGCATTTCCTTCAGATCGCACAGCCGTCTGCCGTTCCCGTGTTCGCGCTCGTAAATCTTGAGTACCGGAATGAGGAACTGGTAGACGGACTCGCCGTGTGCCATATGGAATTTTTCCGCGACCGGATAAGCCAGCGCGTGCACAAGGTTCGCTCCGGCTGCTGTCAGAGACATGTTGCCCATCGTGCTGGCGATCAGGAACTTTCGGCAGAGCTTCGTCCGGTATTCGATCCCGTTCACGCACAGCTCCGCATGACAGCCGGCGATCGTCGTAATGGCTGCGCGCGCAATGGCAAGGCCAAATTCGTTCACGCAGCTCTCGCTGTAGAGATAGCCCTCGACCGCGTGGCTGAGCGCGTCCATGGACGAGAGAAAGAATATTTTAAACGGAAGCTTCTCCACAAACTCCGGAATCAGAACTGCATGATCCACGCCCTGGCCGAGAACCGCCGTTTTAAGCCCGGTCGACTTCATAAAATAGATGCCGCCCGATGAAATTTCCGCGCCGGTACCGCAGGTCGTCGGAATGTTGATGAGCTCATGATCTGCCGTATTCGGTTCAGTCTTGCCGGTCAAGTGCGCAAATGGATAGGCATCCGTCAGCACGAGCGCCTTTGCCGTGTCCATGACGCTGCCGCCGCCGACGGCGATCATACGGCGGTAGGATATGTCTTTGAGATCCCGCAGAATCGCGTCGATCGCCTCTTCGGAAGGCTCCCCCGTCTCATATTTATCGCGGATCACGATATGGCACGGCAGACACAGCTTCTCAATATAATGATTGTAAATGACCGCTTCCGTAAAGACCAGATCGTCTTCCCCGAGCGAAAATTCTCCAGCGAACTGGGTGAAGGTATCAAACAAATGGATTTTCGGGTTCACGCTGAACAACTGCATGACAAAACCTCCGTTTTGAAATTTCTCCATCCCAGCCGCGCGGCCGGGATGGAGAAGGTTCATTTATTTTTTCCCCGCGATGACCGTTTTTGCCGCCTGAACGACATCCTCGGGCATCATGTGCATGACCTTCTGGATCTCCGCGGGCGTGCCGACCTCACCAAAGCGGTTTGGAACGCCGATCCGTTTCACCGGTACGGCGCAGAACTGATCGCACAGGACCTCCGAGACGGCGCTGCCAAGACCGCCCGTAATGGAATGGTTTTCGGCCGTGACGATCGCGCCGGTCTCTTTGGCGCAGCGGACAATGGTTCCGACGTCGATGGGCTTGATCGTAAAAATATCCACGACGCGGGCCGAAATACCTTCTTTTTCCAGAATATCGGCAGCCTGCAGGCAGGTGTTTACCATCAGGCTGCCCTCGGCAATGAGCGTAACATCGGCTCCTCCGCGGATCACGTTTGCTTTCCCGAGTGCAAATTCCGAGTCGTCCTCGTAAATTTTGCAGCTCTTCAGCCGCTCGGCGCGGATGTAGTAGACGCCGAAGTTCGCGGCCGCGTTTCTGACCGCCCAGCGCATGGCGGCGCTGTCCGCCGGCTCCATAATCGTGATGTTCGTAATAGGCCGTACCAGCGCGATATCTTCGTTCGCATGGTGCGTGCCGCCGTTTTCACCGGACGAGATGCCGGGCGCGGAGGCAACGATTTTCACGTTGTTTTTGGCATAAGCGCAGGAAATATAGTTCTGGTCGCACATTCTTCTCGACGCAAAGACCGCGAAGGAATGGCAGAACGGCACCATGCCCACGGCGGACATGCCAGCGGATACGCTGGAAAGCGACTGTTCGCAGATGCCGAGATCGATATAGCGGTCCGGAAATTCCTTTTTAAAATCCGGCCCGTAGATGCAGTTGCCGACGTCGGCTTCCACGTCCACGATCCTGCCATTTTCCCTGGCCAGGGCAATAAGCTGCTGGCTGTAGGCCTTTGTGAGCTCGATATCCTCGATCTTTTCTTTCACAAGCTTTACCATATATGTACCTCTCCCCTCAGTTCAGGGCCGCCAGTTCCCTGCGCAGGTTCTCGATGACCTCGTCCACCCCGGCGAAAGCCGCGCCGCGGAAGGCATGGTTGCCGTTGACCGCCTCTTTTGCGGGCCAGCCCTTGCCCTTGATCGTATGCATATTAATGAAGCCCGGCTTGTCGGACGCCTTGCAGGCCTCGATCGCGTCGTCGATGGCCGCCACGTCGTGTCCGTCGACGTCAAGCGCGTACCAGCCGAAGTCCTCCGCTTTTTTCCGTACATCGCCAAGAGACGAAATTTTATCAGTGAAGTCGTCGAGCTGCTGGCGGTTATTGTCGAGCAGAACGATGAAATTCTTCACTCCCTTGTTCGGCGCGATCAACATCGTCTCCCAGACCTGGCCTTCCTGCGCCTCGCCGTCTCCGATGATCGAGTATACCATATTGGGTTTACCCTGCAGTTTAAGAGCCATCGCCATGCCGAGTGCGCAGGACACGCCCTGGCCGAGCGAGCCGGTCGTCATATCGATGCCGGGCGTCAGATTCTTGTCGGCGTGGCTGGGCAGCCGCGTTCCGACGTTGTTGATCGTGAGCAGCTCTTCGCGCGGAAAGAAACCCTCAATCGCCAGAGCAGAGTAAAGCGCCGGGCCACAGTGGCCCTTGGACAACACGAAATAATCCCGACCGTCCCATTTGGGATTCTTCGGATCGTATTTCATCTGGCTGCCGTACAGCACCGCGATCGCGTCTGCAACGGACAGCGATCCGCCCACGTGGCCGAAGCCGTGTTTGGACAGCATGTTCAGCGTCTCGATCCGGATCTCCAGCGCCAGTTTTTTGGTCTTCAGTTCCTGCTGTTTGTTCACAATGTTTCCCTCCTTCAGATCGTGGATCAGTCTTCCATCCGGATCACAGCCTTGACGCAGTTCAGCTTGTCGTCCACGGCCTTGTCGAACGCGGCCTGGGACTGTTCAAACGGGAACACCGCCGAGACGATCTTCTTCACGTCAATGCGGCCGGTGGAAACCGCCTGAATCGCAATGGGATACGTATTGTTGTAGCGGAATACCGCGCGTACCTGCGCCTCTTTTTTATAGAGGTTTCGGAAGCTGAACGGCACTTCCTTCAGGATGTTGCCGACCATCACGATCGTGCCGCCCCGCGCGACAATATAGCTTGTCTGTCCGGCCGTGACCGGGCTGCCCGCCGTTTCAAAGACGACGTCGGCGCCCTCGCCGTCCGTAAGATGGGCGATCTCCTCAGCCGCGTCGTGCTCTTTGGAATTCACAACGTCTGTCGCGCCGAGCTCGAGCGCCTTTTGCAGGCGGCTTTCAAACAGGTCGCACACAATGATCCGCGACGCTCCCCAGGCTTTCGCCGCGAGCAGCGTGCACAGGCCGATGCAGCCGCCGCCCAGGATCGCCACCGTTTTTCCGACGCTTACCTCGCCCCGCTGCACGGCATGGATGCCCACGGACAACGGCTCGATGAGCGCGCCCTCCGTAAGACTCATGTTGTCCGGCAGCCTGTACGCCATATGGGCGGGATAGCGGATATATCTTTTGAGCGCGCCCTCGACGGGCGGGGTCGCAAGAAACACGACATTCGGACAGAGGTTATAGCGCCCGCTCCGACAGTATTTACATTTGCCGCAGGGAACGCCGGGCTCGATCGCCGCGCGGTCTCCGACCTTTAGGTTTTTGACGTTTGCGCCGGCCGCGTAGACGACGCCCGCCGCCTCATGGCCCAGCACGAAGGGCAGCGAGTCGGGAAAGATCGAAAAGGCCTTGCCCTCGTAAAAACCCATATCGGAGCCGCAGATGCCGACGCTTTTTACCGCGAGGCCGATCTCATCCGGGCCGACCGCGGGCATCTCGATGTCCCAAAGCTCGAACTTCCGCACATCGGTCATGACCATCGCCTGATTCTTCATGTTTTCTCTCCCCTTACTCATAACAGCCGTCCGGCAGTTTGACGAGCGTCCGGAACTGCTCCGGGTCGTGGCCGAACCACGTTTCCGCGCGCGTCTGCTCTGCGATTCGGCGGAGGTGTTCCACGCTTTGCCGATAGCCCGCCGCGTCATAGATGATCCCCGCCGTCATGGCCGGATTTTCAAAATGCGCCCGCGTATAGACCGCGTCCGCCGTCAGAAGGATCGCGCCATGGCCGCGCGTCCGCGCCAGTACCGCCAGCATCCCGTAGGAGTGCCCGGGGCCGAGGTTCAGCACCGTCAGCTCCTCGCTCAAAGACAGCCGCCGCTCGCTCAGAAGCTCCCAGCGGATCTCCGCACGCAGCCAGCTCTCGATATCCGACTGCAGGTGGAAGCCGGAAAAATCCCGGTCGGCATAGGCGTGCATGGTTTTCACAAATTCCTCGCCGCTCACAATCACGCGGGCGTTTGGGAAAAATTTCAGCCCGCCGGCATGGTCCAGATGCAGGTGCGAGAGCACCACGCAGCGGATGTCGGACGGCCGGATACCCAGCAGGGCAAGCTGTGCGGTCAGTTCCTGCTCCGGCGGACAAACATAGGGATTTTCCTGCCTCGCCGGCGGCCAGTTTTTCGTCATTCCCTCCGGGTCGCAGCCCGTGTCGAACAGCATCCAGCCCTGCTCTGTCTGAAAGAGCCAGCACGGCACCGGGATCGCCGGCGCGTTCCGCGCGTCTGGCGCGCCGGACGTGACCTGATTGGACACGCGCATCTCGATCCGTCCGCAGTCGATTACATAGAGTCTCATCCGCCCAGCTCCCGGTTCCTCCGTCTACTTGAATTTTCTGTCCTCAAACGCAGCCAGATTGGCCGCCCCGCTCCGGATGCGAGCCACGCGGAACTCCGGCAGTCCTTGCCCGAACGGCGTCTCCACGAACACGTCAATCATCTCGCAGGCCATTCGGAGGCTCGCCGTCGTGCCGCCGAGCGCGAGGATATTGGCGTCGTTGATGATGCGGCTCTCGCGCGCCGTGTAATAGCTTTCGCAGAGCGCGCAGCGCGCGCCCTTGTTTTTATTGGTGGCGATACTGATCCCCATGCCGGTGGCGCACATAACGACACCGAAATCGGCTTTCCCGGAAGTGACCTCCTGCGCGACGCGCTCGCCCACAAGCATATAGGGCACCGCGTGATCCATGTCCTGCGTGCCGAGGTCGGAAACCTCCCAGCCCTTTTCCTTCAAATGCGCGAGAACGCCCTCCCGAAGGCAAAATCCGCCGGGATCCACACCGAATGCGATTTTCATATCTTATTTTCCCCCCGTTGATTGTTTTATCGTCATTATTATAGCATTTAAATCTATTAATGTCAATAAATAATCTTTAATAATCATTTAATAATCATTTCTTTGGATGAGCGCCTTCAAAGAACCGGTAGGGATTCTCCGTGTTGATCTTCATCAGCACGTCGGGGTCTACGCCCATGCCGACGAGACGCGGGAAGAGCACGTTCTTGATATACAGCCAGCGTCCCGGAATCTGCGCGTCGAACGCTCGGCGTTTTTCCGGGCTGAGCGTATCGAAAACAGGCGTCACGCCGGAAAAATCGTGGCCGAACATCATGCGGTCCGCCATACCGGCGTCGATCATCGCCTTGATTGTTTTCACGCGGGCGTCGATCTGTACGGCATAGGGATCGCCGTCCACCGTGACGCGCGGAATCCGCTCGCATCCGAGCCAGACGCCCTGATCGTAGGCCCATTTGATGTAGTCCATGTTGGTCGTCTCCAGCATGTGGTCCAGTTTGATGCGTTCCGGCTCCACGCCGACCTCCCGCAGCAGCGCGATCTGGTAGCGGCCCGTCTCGTAGAGCGGATTGGAGTGCATGAAAACCGGTACGCCGGTCTCGTTCGAGGCGATGCCTGCCGCATGGTGAAGAAGACGGCGGCAGGGCGTGAGACCCTCAGCGTCCATGACGGCCTTGATGAGTCCTGCCCGGATCGCCGTGCCCGCCATGCCCTTGGTGAGATCGTCGATCTGCATCTGCGCGATCTGCTCCTCCGTCCAGGCGCCGAAGCTCGGGTTAAGCTGAAAGAAGAAGCCGGTGCAGCTGATGACGTTCATCCCGGCTGCCGCCGCGGCCTCGCGCACCCGTTTCGGGTCGCGCCCCAGATCGTAAGTGCTGGCGTCCACGATCGAATCGATCCCGTTTTCCTTCAGCGCGCGGAAATCGCGGATGAGCTGCTCTTTATAATCGGGGCGGTACATCTGCGGGTAGTTTTCAGGAATGCCCGCGTTGGAGGCCATGACGTGCTCGTGCATCAGGGTGAAGCCCAGTTTGTCTGTCGGGACAGGGCCCAGAACCGTTTCCACAAATTTCATTGTGCTTTGCTTCCCTTCTATTTCATCGGCGTCGTGAGCTTGCGGTCGTCATAGTCGGACGGATTGTTCGCCCTCGGATCGTTGGCCAGGGGTCCGACGACGATGTCCCCGCATTCAAAGGTCACGCCCAGCATCTTCCGCAGATCATAGAAATAGCAGTCCTTCAGTTTTCCGTTTGCCATGGGTTCTCCCTGATAGCCGTAGGTATAAATGGGAATGCCCATTTCTGCCATGTTCTGCACCATCTGGTCGCGGTTGCGGAACTTCACCGCGATGTGGTGTATGCCGTTTCCGCCGTTCTGGATGAGGAAATCGGAATAGGGGTTGCCCGGTTCCTTGGAAAGCGGCTCGATGATCTCGAAGTCGATTCCGCCCAAGTCGAACCGGTAGAGCTCATGGTAGTAATTGCAGGGCTTGCCGTTGTAGTTGCCGCAATGATACTGTCCCGCGTCGTAGAGTTCCTTGAGGTTGCGGTGAATGATCTTGCTCTCGTCGATATTGAAGAGCTTTTTCCAGTTTTCCAGAACTTCCTTCGCGTTGCTGACGCAGACGCTGACCTGAAATACCAGATCGATATCCATCTTTTCCATGAATGACGTCCTTTCTCTGCCGCTTTGCCGCGGCGGCTATTTTATCTCTGTTCCGGATCTCCGTTCGGATGAATGACGACCTTCAGCGCGGATTTGTCGGTCTTGTTGAGATCGAGAGCCTGGAAATAATCGTCCAGCGCAAAGGTGTGCGTCACGAGCGAAGAGACGTTGCATTTCCCGTTCGCCATGTACTCTACCGCGCGCGGGAAGTTGTACACCTGGCAGCTCACGCCGATATAGCTCTGGTTTTTAAAGTGCAGATCATTGAAGAACTGCGCCGGATCATCCAGCTCAATGGCTCTGTGGTAACTGCCGTACTGCACGAAACGGCCGCCCTTGCGCAGGAACTTCATGAGGCTGCGCACCATCGTAAACGAGCCGGAGGTATCGATAATGCAGTCCACGCCGGTCGGAAACATATTTGCAATGGCAGCCTCGTGGACGGAGGGATCGTTCCGGTCGGCCAGGATGGTCGGAACGCCGTAGCTGGCCAGTGTGTCCAGTCTCGATTGTACAAGGCCGATGGCCACGGAATGCTGCGCGCTGGAGAAATGGCACAGCTGCGCAAGGATCAGGCCGTGCGGGCCCATGCCGCTCACGAGCACTTCCTCACCGGGCTTGATGTCCGCCCGGTCGAGCGCCTCGAGCGCGCAGGCCACGGGCTCCGTGAGACAGGCCTGGTCGAAGGGCAGGAAATCCGGAAGCTTCACAACGTTGCGCGCGATGATGTTCATGTACTGCGCGAAGCCTCCGTTGAGGTTGTGGCCGTGGGAGCCGAAATGCTCGCAGAAGAGCGGCTTTCCGTTTTTGCAGTACCAGCACTGCCCGCAGGGTACGGCGTTGTCCGCCGTCACGCGGTCGCCGGCGCGGAGATCGGTCACATCTTTGCCGACCTCCTCGATATAGCCCGCAAACTCGTGGCCGGTGATGACCGGGTATTTTGCCAGCGTGCCGCCGCCGCCGACTGTATCGTGGCCGATCTCCGCCCACTTGCAGATGCTGCAGGCCATGATCTTGATAATAACCTCGTCGTCCGCACAGGTGGGATACGGCACCATTCTGATCGATGCGTTCGGACGTCCCGCTTTTTCGTGTACCAGCGCCTTCATCATTCTCATGCTGCTTGCTCCTTTTTATTATTTCAGCCGGTCTTCCCCGCGGCGAAGCGTGCGGGGCTGTCTTCTGTCCGCTGTTGATCTTGCTTATATCTTAATCCTTTCTGCATACAAATGTCAACATAATAATCATTAAAATTCATCTATGGTCTTTAATATTTCACTTTATATCCAGTACTCACGAACATTATCCCAAATCCGTGCGTTTCATGAAATATCCTCGTCTTTATGTCCGATTATTATATTCTATATCAATCAATTTAAGTTGACATATAATCATCTGTGTGATATTTTAATCAAAGAGATTTTTGGGGAAGCGAGGTAGGATTTCATGAAAGCAGTCGTCTATGAAAAACCGGGCCGGGCAAACGGCCGCGTGCGGGAGATCCCAGTTCCCGTCTGCGGGGACGATCAGGTGCTGATGAAGGTCATGTCCTGCGGCATCTGCAAGCCTGCCGAAAGCAGCCATGATCGCAAGGGCTCTCTCATGGGCCGGTATCCAGCAACGCCCGGGCACGAATTTTCCGGCGTCGCCGAGACGGTCGGCAAAAACGTGACGCATATCCAGCCCGGCGACCGGATCACCGCCGACAACGGCATTCCCTGCGGCAGCTGTCGCTACTGTCAGAAGGGGCAGTTCACTTCCTGCGAGCATTTTCTCTCGCAGGGTCACAATCTGCCCGGCGGATTTTCACAGTTCCTGCTCTGCCGCGGCGACAAGGTCTACCGCATCCCGGACAGCGTGAGCTTCGACAGCGCCAGTCTGTGCGAGCTGATCGGCTGCGCGCTCAACTGTGTCGACCGGGCCGAGCTGCGCTACGGAGACAACGTGGCGGTCATTGGCTGCGGCTCGAGCGGCAGCATCATCGCGCAGCTTCTCCGCCATTCCTGTGCCGGTCGGGTAGTCGCGCTCGACCGGGAACCGTCCAAGCTGGAGCGGATCGCAAAGGCCGGCGTGGAAACCGTGCTGGTTGATCCGAATGATTTGACGCGCCACGAATCCGTCCTGCGCGAGCACTTTCCGGACGGGCTTGACGTCATCATCGACGCCGCCGGCGACGACGGGCCCATGTTCGAGAGCAGCATCCGCCTGCTTGCGCCCAGAGGGCGCTATGTGCTGTACTCCTTCTTTTATTTTGAGCCGAAGACTGTCCGACTCGATCCGGGCCTGCTCATCCGAAAGGATCTGAAGATCACCGGATCTCCGTTCCAGATGTTCCGCTTTCAGGATTGCCTCGACGCGCTGGAAAACGGAAAGGTAGACAGCAGCCTCGTGATTTCCCGCGCATACCCGCTCGACAATTACTTTGAGGCGCTCGACGCGGTGATGAACGACAATACCGTAATGAAAGTGATTATCCATCCGAACGAATGACGCCCGGCGCCGTCAAAATACGGCGCATTTCGAAGCGTCTCTTAAAACCCGCAAAAATCAATGGATTTTTGCGGGTTTTGCTGTTTGCCGGCGGATATTCGGCCGCGAAGACAGCGTCCTATCCGCTTTTTCACGCCGTTTCAAAAAAAAGGCGCGGGTTTTCAAACAAGATCCGGCGCAGCGTCTGTTCCTCCGCGCCCATCTCGAGCAGCCGCGGAAACGCGTGTTTCTGAATGAACAGCCACCCGTCGGGGATGACCGATTCCCGTACAAAGCGCAGCGTCTTCTCATCGACAGTATCCCAGAGCGTGGAGACCGCCGATGCATCGTGGCTGAAGAGCATTCGGTCGGCCATGCCGTCATCGATCATAGCCTTTACCGTGCGAAGCCTCGCCTCGGTGGAAACGAAATACTCGTCTTCAAAACGCACTCTCGGCAGCCGGTCCGCGCCCAGCCAGACTCCCTGGTCATACAGCCAGCGGATGTACTCCATATTCGTCGTGTCGAGGATGTGGTCGATCCGGACGCGGTCCATCCTCGCGCCGGCCTGTTTCAGCAGCGCCAGCTGATACCGGCCCGTCTCCAGTTCGGACGTTGAGTGCAGGAAGATCGGGCAGCCGGTCTCGTTTGAAGCGGCCGCCGCGGCGCGGTGCTGCAGGATCCGTCCGGGCGTGCAGCACTCCCGGTCCATGACCGCCTTGATGATTCCCGCTTTGATTGCCGTTCCCGCCATGCCCTTCGTCAGATCGTCCACATAGATGCGTGTGATCTGATCCTCGCTGAAATTTCCGAAGGAATGGTCAAGACTGGAAAAGAAACCGGTCGTGCACACAATATGGATGCCAGTTTGTTCGGAAAGCCGCCGGAGCCTCACGGGATCACGGCCGATATCATAGGTGCTCGCATCCACGACCGTGTTGATGCCGCTGTTTTTTAGCGCCGACAGCGCCGCGCGTGCCCGTTCCAAAAAATCTGCGCCGTACAGCTGGGGATAATTCTCGGGAATACCGGGCGCGGACGCCAGAATATGCTCATGCACGAGCGCGCCGCCAATTTCGTCCGTACCGATCGGCCCCAGCACTGTTTCAACCGTTTTCACTGCTCTGTCGCTCCTTCCGCAGCACCTTGTATCTTCATCCCTTATGCGCCGAGCGGGAATCCTCGCCATTGGCGAGAACGACGCCCAGCAGGATGATACCGTTTGCGATGTTTTCAAACCAGAACGGAGCGCCGGCCATACCGGCGATGTTGTAAGCCACCGCGAGCGTAAAGAGCGCAATAAAAGTGCCGACAATGTTGTAGCGCCCTATTTTATGTGTTGTGATCGACAAAAACACGACCGCGAGGCACGGCATCAGATAGCTCGGTCCCGTACTGACGTAAGCGTTGCCCGTCTGACCGATGTTGAACGCCGCGGCAACACCCACGATGGCGCCGCAGAGCGTGAAGGAAAGGAATTTGACAAGATTTGTGGGGATACCGGCGAGATGCGCCACACGCGGGGAAAAACCGACCGCATAGATCTGCTTGCCGAACGGCGTGTGTTCCAGCATCCAATAGGCCAGAATGAACAGCAGCAGCATTGCCCATACACACGGCAGGAAACCCAGGATTCTCGTTTTGAAAATCGCCGTCACCGTGCCGGGCAGAACGGCTGTAATACTCTTGGAATTGTTCATGCCCATGCTGATGGAATACATAATCATGCCGGAACCGAGCGTGACGATCGTAGATGGGATCTTGATAACCACAACCAAAAAACCGTTGAGCGCGCCGAACAGTGTCCCCGTCAGCAGAGCGACCAGCAGCACGACAGCCGGGGACGCCCCGCGCATGCCTGCAAACGCGGATACCATGATACTGGTACCCAGCATATAGCCAAGCGAGATATCCATCTCACCCGCCGCCATACAGATGGTCATGGCGACCGCCATAATTCCGACTGTAACCCGGCCTGTAATCATCGAGCTGAGATTCGACGGATTCAGCACGGTCGGGTTCCAGATTGCTCCGCCGATCACAAGCACGATCAGCACCCACAGCAGAACATAATGGGAGAGAAAGCTGTTCTTTAATTTCTTCATCATGTGTAGCACCACTTTGCAATAGAGTTCCGATCCAGCGTACCGTCGGATTCCTTCAGCTCCGCGACAATCCGTCCGCTGTGCAGGGCGAGAACACGCGAGCAGAGGCCGGCGAGCTGTTCCGGCTCCGTCGAGAAAACGATCATCGCCACATTGGCGGCAGCCGCCTCGCGCATGGCCGTAAAAATACGGATTCTGGAGGCAGGGTCCACACCATAGGTCGGATCGTCCAGCACAAACACCTTCGGGCAGGTGCACAGCCATTTTGCCATGATCGCCTTCTGCTGATTTCCTCCCGAGAACTTACCGAACAGCGTCGCGCTTGAATTGCGGGGTTGGATGTCGAAAATCTCCATGCTCATATTCATGGTCTTTTTCACGAGGCCGGGTTTATTCCAGAACTGCTTCTGATTTGGCATCAGCACATTTTCGCAGAGCGTGCAGCTCATGATGCCGCCGCGTACGGGCCGGTCGCAGGGCAGTACGTTGACGCCGGCCTGGTAACACTTGCGCGGAGTGAGCCGCCTCTCCATTTCCCGGCCGTCCACGACGTATCTGCCGGACTGGATGGGCATGTCCCCGCCAAGGACCATCGGCAGCTCGCGCACACCGCTGTCTGGGTTGCCGATCACACCCAGGATTTCGCCGGATCTGACGGAAAAGGTGATGCCGTTCAGATTTTTTGCCGTCAGTTCCTCCACCGACAAAACCGGCCGTTCGTTCGCGCCGTTCTGTTGACGGCCCAGCACGCGCCAGAGATCCGTGATCCTGCAGCTCGCCTGCTCCGCCTTTGCGCTCAGGGTCTCGTCCGTCTGGCGGATCATCCTGGAGACAATGAAATCCTCGTTGATATTGCTTTTCAATCCGCTGTATACGACGCGGCCGCCGTTGAGTATGGTGACGTCGTCGCAGTAGCCGATGACCTCCTTCATTCTGTGCGTGACCATGAGGACCGGAATCCCCATGTCCGCGACATGGCGCACATGGGCAAGAAACTCCTCTGTTTCCGCCTCCGGGATGGAGGCGTCTGCTTCGTCGAGAATCAGGATCCGCGTCTGCCTGGATTCCTCCTCGTCACCCATCGCCATGGCCATGGCGATCATGTTCCGGTCGGCCGCGGAGAGGTTGTCCGTCAGTGTTTCCGGAGAGACATTGATATGGTAGAGCGTCAGAAGTTTCTGCGCGTATTGCCTGACCGCGTCCCACTTGACCTTGATTCCGTTTGTGGGATAGCCCTTGAAAAGCGCAATGCACTCAGCCACGGAAAAGGAAAAAATCAGCGGACTCTCCTGGTGCACGACGCGAATGCCAAGATCGTGCGCCTGCTTTGGGGAAACGATGTCCCGGACTGTCTGGCCGTCAATGGTGATCTCCGCGCCGCAGTCTCTGTCCGCGTGATAGATGCCGGTCAGGACCTTGACGAGCGTAGACTTGCCGCTGCCGTTGGCTCCCAAAACCGCATGGATCCTGCCTTCGCAGAATCCGAAGTTCGCGCTGTCCAGCGCCTTGACTCCCGGAAACGTCACCGATATGTTTTTTGCCGTAATTGCCACGTTTCTATCTCCTTCCGATAAATTCCCCACTGGTATCCCGTTATTTGATTTCGATCGGAGAGGTTCTGGCGGAAAGCCACATGGAGAACATCAGTGCCACGCCCTGGAACATATATTCACACCAGGTCGGGGATCCAATCAGTTCCAGTCCTCTTGTGCCGAGAATAATCAGGGCGACAGAGGTGATGACACCGGGCACATTGATATACCCGGGCTTAAAGGCCGCTTTGCTCAGGAAGACCACCGCATAGGCCGGCAGCAGAAGCGAAACGCCATAGGACGAGCTCGCCGAACCCAGCTGCCCGACCATGACGAGCCCGCCCAGCGCTGCAAAAAAGCCCGCCAGGGAAAACGCGAGGATACGGATGCGAGCGGTCTTGATACCGGCCATGTAGGCGACACGTTCCGAATTGCCGACGGCGAACATCTGCCTGCCGACCGGAATCTGCGTCAGGAAGAAGTCGATCAAAACGCCCAGCGCCAGCCAGATCAGAATGCAGATGCCGATGTTGAACACACTTTTCCTCGTGACGTACAAAAGCCACGCCGGATATGTCAGGTACAGATTGCCGCCGCCTGTGATAACCTGCGCGATACCCGAAAGGGTCAAGCCGACCGCAAGCGTCACAATAAAAGAGCTGATCTTGCATTTGACTACTATTAGGCCGTTCAGCCAGCCATAGGCAGTCCCCAGAATCAGCGGGACCAGTACCACGACCACCCCCGGAAGCCCCAGCGTAGCCAGCCAGGCTGCCGTACACATGGACAGGCACAGGTTATAGCCGAGCGACAGATCAAATTCGTTCGAGACGAGAATGAAGATGCCGCCATACGCCAAGAAGGCGCTTGCCATACCGCCCAGGAACATGTTGCTGATGTTGGAAATCGATAAAAACTGTGGGGAAATACAGCCGAAAATCACGACAACTGCCGCTAAAACCAGCAGAAGGGAGAATTTGCTGACCGTTGCTTTGAATCTCGCCATGATTCGTTCCTCCTAGAGTTTTCCGGATAATGGTAAGAGGAAAAGCCCGCGCTTTTCCTCTTACTCTCTCACCGGCGAAGCTTACGTGACGCTTTAGCGGTTATTTCTGCACCCACACCGCATAGTAGGAGCTTGCGTAATCGAAGGGCGCTGTCCATCCGCTGTCGCCATCCGGTGCATTCGTCTTATCCAAAACGAGATACGGGCAGTTTTCGCCGTGCGGATCGATGAGCGAATCACCATTGAGCACGCGGAGCATCTGGTCCATCGCGGCATAGCCGAGATAGGAATTGTCATACGCGGCGGTCGCCGCGGCAGTGGAGCCCTGCTTGATAAGCGAAACCATTTCGCTGTTGCCCAGAACGCCGATGACTTTGACGTCCGTATAACCGTTCAGATCGAGGAATTCCGCAACGGGCTGCGCTGCCGGGTCAAACGGGAAATAGATGAACTCGGTGTCGGGGTTGTTCGCCAGATAAGTGGAAACCGTGCGGTTGAGTACGTCGCCCAACTGGTCGAAGGTAAAGCAGCCGTTGTCGACATACGCAATGCCGAGATCCTTGAACGCATCATAGAGCCCTTCGCGGGTATAATCGATCGAATACTCGCCTGCGAAGTCCCAGCAGGCCACCTTACCGGAGCCGCTTGTGTTGGCGTGAATCCACTGTCCAAGCGAATAGCCGAGTCCGTGATAGTCTGTCCCGATATCGTATTTATAGTTGTAGCCTTCCGCCTTCGTCACCTTGTTCGGCGTGTCGTTGCCGCAGGACAGCGAGCCGCAGGGAATACCCGCCTCGTCGGCCGCCTGCAGAGAAGACTGGACGTTGCTGGCCTGCACGCTGCAGGTGATAATGCACTGGGCGCCCCAAGAGATCGCGCTCATGATCGCGTCGTTCTCCTTGCTGGGATCGCCTTCGCCATCCCAGGTCTGAATCGTCCAGCTGAAGTGCTTGCAGATCTCCTCGATCGCCGCGCAGGGAACGCTGGAACCGGACATGGAGGCGTTGCCCATGACGACGGCAACCTTCAGATCCTTTGGCGCGACCGTCGGGTCGGTCGGAACGCCGTTTTTTATATTGCCGAACGTGCCGTCGGCGGACGAGGATGCGGAAGATGTCGCGGAAGAAGCAGCCGCCGCAGAGGCCGCTGCGCTCGAGGATGCGGAAGACGCCGACGCAGTGGAAGAGGATGCGGACGCACTTGCCGCAGAACTCTTGGCGGCCGATGCAGCAGAGGTCGAAGCCGTGGCGCTCTTTGCAGCGCACGACGCCAGGGCAAATACCAGGCACAATGTCAACAAGATCGCAACTGTCTTTTTCATATGTCCTCCTCAAAAATTTGGATTGACCAGAATAATCATTTATTAATCACTTATGATTTATTGCAATCTGTTTCCGGTCTTTACTTATCAATACTATCACGCCGTTTTGGGACTGTCAATGTTCGTATCTCCCAAATTAGTATCTGAATATTTTGTTAATACTCACAAATTCTGATTATTTCTTTCTTGCTTTTCATGTTATAATCATTTTATTTGTCACTTTCCTTGTTTCCATCTCTGTTCTCCCGTCCGCTGCGGCGCATTTTGATCGTATTCCGATAGCCTCTGCCGCCAGTTCTACAATCACAGACGATACGTCCAAAAAGGCATCACTCGCGATTGTCTGTTTCCATTTTTTGCTTCGAGACCGGACGTAATCGCCGGACGGCCTGTAAAAAAAGCGCTGCCGCAAAATGCTCCGCGTTTTGCAGCAGCCCCTACGATCCGTAAAACCCGACCGAAATACTCTGTCTATTTTCCCGCCACAATGAGTTCCACGCCCTTTTCCCGGAGCGCAGCCTCGATCGCGGGATCGATGTGCCGTTCCACGATCACAACGTCGATTTCATCGAACGTTGCAAACATACGGACCGAATCGGTCTCGAATTTTTTTGCCTCTGTCAGCAGGACGACTTTTTCCGAAGATTCGATGAACGCGTGCTTGAGACTGCATTGAGCAGGCGTTACGCACACCAGTCCCTGCGCGCCGCGGATGCCCGTGGTGGTCAGGAACAGAAGGGGAAAGTGCATCGTGCGGACGAAACTCTCTGCGTCGTTCCCCACGATGGCTTCCTGCCGTCCCTCGAGATGACCGCAGATCATATAGGTGTTGACCTTGGATGCCGCGAAGACGTTGGCTGCCGAAAGCGAGTTCGTGACGACGGTAATGTCGTCGCGGTTCGTGAGCTGATAGGCAAGCGCGAGAGAGGAAACGCCGGAATCGAGGCAGATCGTAGCCCCCTCCGGGATCAGCTTTGCCGCCGCCTGGGCGACGGCTACCTTCTCCTCCGAGATCTGGATCTGATGCACCACCTCGGGCTGAATGTATTTAGCGTAACCGCGGCTGCGCTGGATAACGCCGTTTTCCTCCAAGAATGTCAGATCGCGGCGAATGGTCGCCGGCGACTCCGCCATCGCGGCGATCAAGCTATTCACGGAGACCGTTCCCTTGTCCTGCAATATGTGAATAATTTGCTGGCGACGCTCATCAATGCTCATATTGAACACCATATTGCCGGTGGTCGGCAATTCCTATCATTATTTTACTATATTGTATCTGTCTTATTATCCTTTGTCAATATATTGTCAGGTGTTTTTGATCGTTCATGATCGATATTTTATCATAATCTTCTTGATTTCCTCCTCCCGAGCTTCCCGCCGCTTTGCTTTCCAGCAGCTGATTCATCTTTTCTTCGCCCAAAGCGGCTGTTTTCCTGCCGGATTATGAAGGGAACCGCATCCATATTTACTTGTTTTGATTTTTTCATGCGCTGTTAGGATCGCCTTTGATGGCTGTTGATTGTCATTTGGAAAGTTTATGCGCTCCCCGCTTTCTGTCTGGCCGGGCAGACTGCGAAAAAGAATTTCGGCTGCTCGCGGTGAAAGCTCTTCCCCGTCCCTCTGTCTTCCGGCTCTTTGCTGTGCGGCGGGAGTTCACTAACAATCGTGTTAATAATTATTCCATTATTGGATACTATTGCTAAATAGATAATCCGCTTTTTGTGAATAAATCCGGTTGAAATCGCGGGAAATATCGTTCTAATTGATAAAGAGAGGATTCGTTCCCAATTAAAAATAGTAATAATGTTTGGATGGCGGCCGGTTATTGTGGATTTTGCGGAATCGCCGGTCCGGGAAACGCGTTCCGCAAGCATCAAAAAGATGCAAAAGCGAACGAAACACAGCGCAAAAACAGCGGGAGAACGCCTGAACGCAGGTCCGCGATTCCTGTTAATTCTCCGGAAATACTGGTTTATCTACATGCTGGCGCTGCCCGGCGTCGCGTTCATGCTTGTCTTCGACGATGCGCCGATGTACAGCATTCAGCTGGCCTTCAAATCTCGGGATCTGGGACTCTCCTCGGATCAAGCACTTCCGGGAGATGTTCCTGGACTCCGCGTTCCTGCAGGCTTTCTGGAACACCGTCATCATCAACGTCTACCATCTGATCTTCGGCTTTACTTTCAACGTGTTTCTGGCCCTCATGATTAACGAGATCCAATGCCGGAAATTCAAAAGCGCGGTGCAGACGGCGGTCTATCTCCCCTATTTCCTCTCCCGGGTCATCTTCGCGGGCTTTGCGCAGGTCTTTCTGGACGCCCCGACCACCGGCGACGTGGGCAAAATTGCGCTCAATCTGCTGCACCGCAACTTTGAAGTTGAGAGGTCAAACCAAAAGTAGGTGGCTGACGTCACGGAGTTCAGCCTGTTTGGGTAGAAGCTCTATTTGTCTCCGATCCCGGATCTTTGCAGTCGGGATATTGTCAGCTGCTCCATCTCAGACTGGCCGGTGCCCCCATGGTGGCGCAGATGCTGGACGGGGCCTTTGCAATGATTCCGGATGAGACGAACCTCATTTTACATTCTGACCAAGGCTGGCAGTACCAACATAAACAGTATCAGAGAATGATCAAGGCCAAGGACATCCGGCAAAGTATGAGCCGTAAGGGTAACTGTCTGGACAATGCTGTGATTGAAAATTTCTTTGGCCTGCTCAAGAGTGAACTGCTGTATTTGCAGGAATTTGCCTCCATGGAGCACTTTAAGCAGGAACTGATTGACCACCTTAACTATTACAATAACCGACGCAGCAAGGCAAAGTTAAAGGACTTGCCGCCCGCTCTTCACAGGCAGCAAGCCCTTGCGGCTGCTTGATTCTTTTATTTATCTAACTTTTTGGGGTCACTTCATGCTCCGAAAAGGCGGTTTTCTTTCGCTCCTCATTCCTAAGCCCAGGCCGCCTGCTCTTATTACGCGGCCCGATTGCTTTGAGACCTTTCATAAATATTTAAGTATTCCGCGGGCCGGACTCCGCCGTCCCGGAAAACACGCGCCGAATCAGGCTGTTGTACTCCTGCCAGGCCGGGAAATCGCGCAGCTCCTTCAGTTGCCCGGCAATCGACACATAATACCAGCCTTGCTCCGCCTTGTCCTTCTGATTGAAACGGGCCCATAGCCGGTCCCCTATGGCAGCGTAATCCCTCGATATCGCGCGTATATTGGAAAGTTTGTCTCCCAAGGTGATCATCTTGACCGCAGGGTCGCGCGTCAGGCGCAAATGGGCAATCGTTTCCTCTTTCCGGATCCGCCAGGTATCCTTTGCGGGAAGATTTTCACGTTTGTCCTCGCTTTCTGATGCCACAAGGCCGGCCACTCTGTCCCCAAATTTTTCTCTGATCTCCTGTATGGTATGGCCCGTATCTTCCACAACGTCGTGCAGGACGGCAGCGGCAAGAATTTCACGGTCGGCGGTCATGGTTCCGACGATGGCGGCTGTTTCCATCGGATGGAGGATATAGGGGACGTCGGTGCCCTTCCGCGTCATTCCGCTGTGCGCTTCCGCTGCAAATCTGATTGCATGATCCAAAACATCCATCTTCGTTTTCCTTTCGCTGCATTGCTATTCCGCGTTATCGACTATTTGTTGAGAGAATGGGGACACCGCGTCATCCGCCTGAAAGGGCGGCCCGGACGAGCATCAGCGCCAGCCCCAGCAGATTTTCGCCGCCCCACTGCGGCGGCATGGTGAGCAGCGTGCCGTCGTCCTCTACAAGTTGCTCTTTTGACATGCCTGCGCCCCAGATTCGGTCGAGCGGACTGGCCTCGATCAAAACAGCGTCGGCGGTATCGAGAAGCGCGCTGTACAGCGCCGAATTCTGACTGAATTTCTCCAGATTTCCGCGGTAAACGATCTCCCGCTTCGCATCGTCCCAATCTCTGGCGCGGAAGGGCGTCACCTGCCCGCCGAGACGTTTGCATTTTCCCGGGTCCGGTTCAGCCAGAATCCGCAGGTATGTATTCATGTCGCCGAACAGCAGCGCCTTCCGGGACATCATGTACTGCTCGCAGGTCTCATAGCGGATTCCCTCTACTGTGAACGGCGCCCGATACCATTGCGAAAAGCAGCCGTTTTCTTCGTCCTCATGCCAGAACGTCACGGCTTTCAGCGTCGGCGTCCGCTCCGAGAGCCACCGGAGCCAGTCCCTGGTATAAAGCTCGAAGGGGCAGCGCTCCCTTTCACGGCGCAGACGCTCCAGAAACGCGGGCAGCTCTTCATCCTGCAGATCGTCGATGAGCTCGTCGGCACCGTCCCATTCGAGCCGAAGCTCGGGTATTTTTCGGAAACTGACCGGCCGGAAGCTGCGATCCTCCAGACGGTACACGAGGCTGACGCCGTACAGAACCCAGTCGCTCCAGTCGGCCTGCAGATTGGGGTCTCCGTAAAAATCGTCGACGTTCTCCCGGCAAAGGCGGACCTGTTCCTCCGTCAGGTACGGATAGATATGTTCCTCAGCGGTCTGCGGCGTCGCCAGGATCAGCGCGCCGATACCGTTTCCCGGCTCATCCAGCGGCCAGCAGAATATGGTTTCCATGGAGCACGCGAACGAGGTCGCGTCCCTGCCGCCATAATGCTCCATGAACAGTACGGCGCGCTGCCAGCCCTCAATGGCTTGCCTTGTGGAGAACATCGGATTATTTGGCTTCGCGCCAATGGCTTTTCGTGTTCCGTCCGGCTTCGCAAGAACCATCTTTCCGGCAGAGCTCTTTGTATACCAGAGCACGTTTTGACGATTAGGTTTGTCAAGCATTGCTTTTTCTCCTTCCGAAATATACCGTGCCTCGATTGCTTTCAACTTCGCCGCGATTTCCTTCAGAGGCTTCCGCATCCCAACCGGGCCGAAAATCCGGATCGGAAAATGCGTAAGCGCCGCGGGAGTGTAATCGGGGCGAACGGCTGCGGGGGACCGCGGAACGGATCGCGTCCTCTTTATCGGGCTTCCCGATTGAAATTGCCGTCTCCGAAATTGCGATAGAACTCCCTAAAGTTGTACTGTTCGTTTCCTCCGGAGAGAACGGCAAATTCGACCCGGCGGAAAAGGTTGTCTTCCCGCATCCCGCCGAACGAAAATTCCTCCAGTGCTCTGTAAAACAGATCTGAAATCGTTTTGGCGTCGCTGCCGAACACCCCACAGCCGAAGGCTCCGAGCACCAGATCCCGGTACCCGAGGAAGGCCGCGCAGCGGAGCCTCCCGCGCATATCCGCCGGTAGACCAACTCCTGATACTGCGTGTCGGTCAGCCCCTCCGGGCCCCCGCAGATCATCGGAGCGGCGCAGGTCATGACCGCAGCGACGACCGACTCGTCGAGAACGCCGCCCCGGCCGCCTGACGGCCGGCGCGATGGGTTTCGCAGTTCCGCTACGCTCGGCTGCGAAACCCATCGCCGCACAGCTCGTTCTCAGTTTTGGGTGTTTTCCGACTGCACATTTTTGACAATTCCACTCCCCGTGCGGGGAGCGACCGGCTGTCCGCCATCCTTGCCCTTGCTCTGTTTGCAAATTTCAATCCACGCTCCCCGTGCGGGGAGCGACGACAGACGGGCTGACTTTCGACAAACGCTTGCGGATTTCAATCCACGCTCCCCGTGCGGGGAGCGACGCGCTGACGGACGCGCAGAAATCCACGGCACGGACATTTCAATCCACGCTCCCCGTGCGGGGAGCGACAGACGGGAAGCGAGATCGCGTACATCACAAGCAAATTTCAATCCACGCTCCCCGTGCGGGGAGCGACGTTGTGCCGACCGGGAACCCTGTGCCCTCGCACGTATTTCAATCCACGCTCCCCGTGCGGGGAGCGACGCGTCCAGGCAGTACAGCTCGTCGTCTAGCCGCGCATTTCAATCCACGCTCCCCGTGCGGGGAGCGACCCGGGATGTCATGAAATACGCCGTTTTCATCCCATTTCAATCCACGCTCCCCGTGCGGGGAGCGACGAGGCCGGCGCGAAGTTTGGTTTCCCGGTCACGGATTTCAATCCACGCTCCCCGTGCGGGGAGCGACCATTGAGGACGAGGACACAATGCTCGCCCGGAGAATTTCAATCCACGCTCCCCGTGCGGGGAGCGACAGGGAAGCATCGCGGTGCTGACGAGCAAAGCATAATTTCAATCCACGCTCCCCGTGCGGGGAGCGACCATCAGTGGTCCTGGCGATCGTCACGCCGTCGCGCAATTTCAATCCACGCTCCCCGTGCGGGGAGCGACCAACGCCTGCTGCAATAAAGGTCTTTGCAGTTCTATTTCAATCCACGCTCCCCGTGCGGGGAGCGACGGCAAAAGAGCACAAGAAAAGGATTTCTTTCTGTGCGTACTGCATAAAAGGGATGCTTTTCATACGTTCGTTGGAAAAGTCTGCGCTGTTTTTCTCGACCGAATGTTCTGAATTCCGCTCTTTTTCCGGTGCGAAGCGCGCGGGAAAACGGTGTGCGCTGGCGGTTCGCACTACAGCAGGAGCGTTCCCTCGGGGTCGTAGCCGGGGCGGATGCCGAAGTGCTCGATGCGGCCGGCATAGCGGTCGCCGAGGTTGTAAAAGCGCAGGCTGTCCGTCTCCGGGTCAATCAGCTTGAGAAGTTTGGCCTGCACGATTTTATACTGCGCGGCGTCCAGATCGCACTCAAAGACCGAATTCTGCACCCGCTGGCCATAGTCGACGCAGCGCTTGGCCACCTGGCGCAGGCGTTTGCGGCCGGAGGCCGTTTCGGTATTCACGTCGTAGGTGATGAGGACGAGCATGGCGGCCTCCTTCGGGTCATTTCCAGATGAACGGCGGATAGGCGTCCAGATCGCCGCGCAGATATCTTGCCAGCAGCAGCGCCTGGACATAGGGCACAAGCCCCCAGGGCAGTCTTTCACCGAGGAACGGGTGCGTCAGCTCTTCGCGCTTTTTCTCCTGATACGCGGTGAGAAACGCCCGCCTGCCGGCGTCCGTCAGCCACACAGCCCCGCTCTCGCTCTTTTCAAAATGCTCCGGACGCAGAAGCCGCGTGTTGACGCAGGAGAGCGCAAACCGGTCCGCAAAGCAGGGGCGCAGTTCCTCCATCAGATCGAACGCGAGAGAAGTCCGCCCCGGCCGCTCGCCGTGCAGAAAGCCCACATAGGGGTCCAGCCCCACCGATTCCAGTGCGGCGGCGCAGTCGTGCGCCAGAATGGAGTAGGCGAAGGATAGAATCGCGTTCATGTTGTCGAGCGGCGGGCGGCGGTTTCTGGTGTGGAAGAAGAAATCGTTCCTGCTCTGCAGAATCAGCTCGTCCAGAACGCCGAAATAGCGCTTCGCGCCCTCGCCCTCGATGCCGCGCAGAACGTCCGGCTGCACAGCTTCGGCGGCCAGCTTGGCAAAATCGGCGAGCGCCCCGCTGACTTCCTTCAGTTTTTCCACGTCGAGCTGCAAAGGGTGGTCGCGCGTGGCGCGCTCGAGCACCCAGCGGGCGTTCAGGAGCTTGCCCGCGATCATATTTCTGGAAATCCGGCAGCTCTCCTGTTCATTTTCCGCAATGGCGTACTGCTTTTTCCGCAGCAGCACGTTGCCGCGCGTCTCGCCGCAGACGCGGGCCAGAAAGCGGCCGTTCGGCGTCAGAAAGCAGAGACTGATGCCGTTTTCCTCGCAGGCCCCCATCAGCGCGGGGCTTGCGCCCTTGTAGCCGAAATAGAGAATGCCTTCCAGCGTGTGCAGCGGAAAGCGGCCCAGGGTGGTTTCGTCCTGCAAAACCAGCACGTTTTCGCCCTCCAGGGCCAGATAGCTGTCCGCGAATTGACTGAAAATATATATGCGCTATATAAATTAGTCTGTACGTATTATGAAACGTCAGCGAGCAAACCGGTCAATGTTAGGCATATGCCCACCATACTCAGTTTTTAATGGTTAAATCAAGTCAATAATTTCCGGTGTGCAGATCGTTTGCGGAACCGGGATTTCAAAGTCTGCAAACGAGTGAGGCGTTTCAGCTTTTGCCGTAATTTTCAAAGAACGCTGGATCATGGCGGATGTTTCCTTTGGCGTTTTTTCGCCGTGCTTCCACCAATAGACGCGGCAGACTTCGCAAGTTCCCGCCGGGCGGGCAGAGGATTCGTCATTTTCAAACAGTGTGCAGAGCGCAGCTTTCACCTTTTCCGCGTCCTCGTCGGTGAAGCCTGTCTTCTCGGCAAGCTGGCAGTTGATGCTGCCGCGAATCACGTACAGCCCGAAATTGACAAAGTGCTTCATGCCCATGGTGTCAGACGCCTTGCCAGCCTTTCCGCCTTCTGCGTTCACGCTTTTTGTGATCTGCATGTCCACGATCTCAACTGGGGTAACGCTGACTGCCTGCTGAACGGACACCGGGCCGCGTACTCCCACAGAAAGCTCGCTGCCGGTATCGTCTTCCTCGCTCTTACCCTTTTTCTTATCTTTCTTAAATGCAAAGACCTGGCCAAATGTTCTGACGTCTGTCCACTTGCTGCATGCGATTTTTGCAAAGAGGTCAGCGTCAGCATCTTTCCCCTTTTTCAGTTCGGCTGCGAGCTGCGGCTCACCTGCGGCACGGTCGCGCAGATTATGATAGTTTCCCTTGAGCGAAGGATTGAAGGCCATGTCGTTTTCCCGGCCGTCTGACTGCACGAATATGTATTCCCCCATATCCTGCAGGCGATTGCGAATCTTGCGTTTAATTGCGACGTCTGAGAAAATGCCATATCCGTCGCTGTCCTCACGGGGACGGTTCCCGTTCAGCGGATCGCCGTTGACATTGGCGCGCGTGACTGAAATGATTGCCGCAAAATCGATTTTTTTCTGAAGCGTACCCATTTAATTTTCCTCCTTATTGATGCTGTCCGCTGCTGCCGTGTCAGGATCCATATTGGCAGCATCATTTTTTCTGTATTTCAATGCTTCGCGCTGGCAGTCATATCCGAGCAAATATCTTCCGTCCAGTGCTGCTTTTGAATCATATGCTCCGGCTTCAAACAGATTACAAATCGTGCCGTAGAGGTTCTTATAATACTCGCGGCTGGCAGGTGTCAGCTGGTTCAGGTAGGGCTGCGTATTTCTGCGAATGATTTCCCATGTCCGCAAGGGTGTTCGGGAAAGCTGCGGCATATACCGCTCTGCGTTTGTTGTGCGTGTTTCATCTTTTTTATAGGTGCTGCGCTCAATCTTTTCCGCAACGGCAAGCAGCCGGCCGAAAAGGTAACTTCTTTCGGAACAATTTTCATCAAGCTTCATATCATATTTCACTCCTTTATCCCAATAGTATTTCTTCGTCAGCGCACAGGCCGTATGCAGCACGCGAAGATAATGAAAGCCGCTTTCATAGGAAACTGGTTTGGAGGCCTTCACAACAGCTGCCTGAACAATGTCCGACGGAATTGGCGATCCGTCTAAAATACAGGGCTTCAGGCGGTCAAATGCAGCGGTCAGCATCGGGACTTTTCCGTCGCTGTTCTTGCGCAGAGTCAACCGTTTGTTTTGCTCTGTTCCATAGACGCCGACAGCAATTTCATGTATGGAACCAACGCCCTCGTAATGGCAAAGTTTCTTCTCTTGATCGAAGTATTCCTGCCTCCAGCAGCAGCTTTCCTGCCAGGACCGGATCCTGTTCAGGTATCGGGAAGATGAGAGTTCCTTAAAATACGTCAGTGCCAGCCGGCCGGGCGAAATGCTGTCCAGCGCGAGGACAAACATTCGTGAAGTGTTATTCAGTCCCTCCGAATAACCATCGAGCGCCATGTTGAACTCGGCTGCTGTCATATATCCCGTATCTGTGTTCTCCTCTTCTTCTCCGAAGAGCTCATCTTTGGACGCGGCATCATTTTCATCCTGCTCTGAGATTGTCCCGATGATTTCTGGAGAACTTCCGTAAAACTGCGGCAGCGGCTTCAAGTCGCTCTCCCATGTGACGATGCATACACCGTCCCGTGTGTATCCCTGGCGGCGGATGATCCACTTGAGTGCATTGTGGATTTTTTGTGACGTCTCATACCCGACCGACATTGCTTCGTTATATCCGCTATCCTCATCTTTTGTCTTGAACCGTCCGCGATAGGTAAAATTCGTTTTATCGTCGGACGAGATGAGACTTGCCTTTACATCCCATGTTCCGCGAATTTTTACGGGATTCGTTTTTGCACACAGTTCAAGATCCCCGGTCATATAGCAGAGATCCCTATTTTTTGCTGTTGACAAGTAGTAATCGAAAAACGAACGCTGCAGATTTTTATTAAGCCAGACGGCCGTCTCGCACTGGGATGCGTCTGAGGTGTAGATCCGGAATCGGACAAAGGCTTTTCTGATTTCAACACCTTGTATTTTCTGCTTACCGGTAAGCATACCGCGCTCATCTGATATCAGGATTCCTGCGCTTTTCAAATCTGCGATCACCGACTGCTTTGTCACATATCTGAAAACTGCCGCTACTTGAACATTGTTGGGATCAAATTCTTGCCATGCCTTCAAGCCGCTGATGTAGGATGGGTAACATTTTTTAATATCGCTGAGCGTGCGGGCTCTCTTCTTTTCTGGGACATCATCAAGAAGGCGGTCTGCGCAGTCAATAAAATCACCCGCTATATATTCAAGGCTGTCACACAGCGGCAGCGCCTTCACCCCACTGGTTCGTCTATCCGGATAGGGAACAATGGTTTCGGATTCCGACTTATCAAGCGTACGGGCGTTAAGGAAATCACCGTCCTTGTTTATTGTGATCTCTATTTGAGCCTTCATGGTATCGTATCCGAGCGGAATCAGTACAAGCGGCTTCCCGTTCCAAATTTCAACTTCGCCCGCTCGCCACGCGTTTCTGTCATATAAATCCCGCAGCGCAGCCACCCAACTCATAGCCCCACCTCCTCGTCGGTAAATTCCTTAAGACCGACAAAGTTCTCTATATCCTCTCCGAACTTTTTTATGGGCATTTTATGCAGGATTCTTCTGTCCTTACCTGGTATCTCTTCCGGCGTGGGATATTCAATTTTTCCATTTTTCATCACGACATGATGGAATCGGACGCTCATTCGGCCCTTTTCGTCTTCCCTGACTGCTTCGTCGGCATACGTAAAACCATGCAGCATATATCCGAACGAAAGCTCGGCGATGTCACCATACGCGCTCGTACCTTCGCCAAATACGCACGGGGAAATGTCGCCATGGCATTCGCGCGTCCCCAGGAAAACATCGCGTCTGCCGCCGCGTTCTATCATGCGCTTGGCAATGTGATAATGCTTGCTTTCAATGTAATCATGATAGAGCTCCGGCCTGTTGTCGTTGCGGATGAAATGTGCACGAACCTGATAACGCACGTCTTTTAGGTAAGTATAAATTGAGAGATCGTTTCCGCCGTCATAATTCCTGGTTCGTACACCCTCCGACACCGTTTGGATGGGGTTCATAACTCGAACCGCGTCTATGATCCAGATAATCGTTGGCTTCCAATAGACCGAGGAGAGAATGCCCTTCAGCGCTTCGTATGTAGGCACGTAATAGCTCGTTTTCTCACCTCCCACGCGTGTGATTGGGTCGGAAAAAAGTGCCCTGCCGCCCTGCACCTCAAATTCGACCGTATTGCGTTTTTCCTCCATGGTCACACCTCCTTAATAAATCAATGTACATGCTCATCCTCCACGCCGTAACTGTCGTCATACCAGTCCCCCGACAAGAGCATTACGCCAATTTCATCTTCGGTCTGTATGCCGGCGCCAATTCTTTCTATGGTATAAGGCAGAAGCTGCACCGTGTATTGCTGCAGATACCGCAGCTCTTTTTTCTGCTCTGAAACCAAGCGGCAGTTCAGCAATGCTTTGATATGTTTGCGCGCATCATCATTGAATGCAACAATAACATCCTTCTTGCCGATATCCTCAATGACCGCAAAGGCATCGCCGGCTTCTTTGAATGCTTGCTTCAGAAGGATATTGCCTGAGGCCTTGCATCGCTTACTCTCACTGCTATTTGTTGTCAGCAAGTCGATGATCGTACGCTCCGGATCATTTTTCAGGGGAAACGCCATTTCGTTCTGAAGTCTGATATAGTACTTAGTATAAAACGCATCCATCGCCCGCTTTGAGAGCGCGCCTTCGGGATAAATCTCCGGCTTGCACTGGATGCTGTACAAGACCTCCCGCGTGGCTTCCTGCGCGTCTTTGATGTTTGAAAGGGCCTCTGTTCTTTCGTCCCGGATATAGATGACGGATACTGTGCCGCATGCTGTCTCGTGGTTTCTATTGCATCGTCCCGCAGCCTGTATGATGCTGTCCAAGCCTGTCAAAGAACGAACAACGCGCTCGAAGGATATATCGACGCCCGCTTCGATCAAATTTGTGCTGATACAGATGATTTTACACTTATTATTCTTATCTGACAGAGAAGCGCGCATCTCATGAATAACAGCTTCCCGATGCGCCTGGCACATGTTCGTGGAAAGATGATAGATCTGATATCCATCATCTGTGCCTGCGATTTCTTTTATGCGCTTTGCAATCGCCCGCGCAGCCGCCTTTGTATTGACGACAGCAAGCAGCGACTTTACTGCCTGCGCCTTCATAAATATGCAGTCGGCCGCCTCGGCGTATGTGTAACCATTTCCTTTTGTATCATCCTCGATCACAACTCGCCGGAAGACCTCCCGGTATCGATCTTCATCCTGAATTAAATTTGACGGCGCAATGATCTTATACTCTTTTATCTCATCCAGCAGCGGCTGCGTCGCAGAGCAGAGGAGGATGGAGGTGCCGCAGAAGCCGGCCAGAAAATTCATTGCGGCATTGAAGAGTTTCAGCGTCTTTATGGGAAAAGCCTGAATCTCATCAACGATGACGACGGATTCGCCAAGTGCCTGCATGCGCCGTACTGCCGAGGTCTTTGCGGCGAACAGCGTATTCAGGAATTGAACTGCCGACGTGGCAATGATCGGAGATCGCGCCCAGTTTTCTGCAAGCAGCTGGTATCTCTTCAATTCATCCCCGTCGTCTTCATCAAACACAATATTCGAGTGGTGGCGCAGCACCGCCTCATCATCGCCGATATACTTTGCAATCTCACCGGCGTTTTGCTCAAGAATCGAGTTGTACGGAGCAATATAAAAAATATGGCGTTTTCCATAGCGTTCCGCTGTCTGCAGTGCGTAACGCAATGCAGACAGCGTTTTCCCAGCCCCGCAGGGAACAACAAGCCGGAAAATTCCGCTTGCCCCGCCGTCAAACCGGGCGCATGCCTCGGAAATCTCCGCCCGATACTTGTCCAGCGGTGATGGTTCCTTTTCCAATTGCATTTTTTGAATCTGTCCGTCGCAATAATTGCGATAGCCATGCCAAAGCTTACGCAGCTCTCTTGCATCCAGCCGCTTCGCCGGTTTGATATTGTCCTCAAAACAGGCGGTATCCGTACGGTCAGCGTCTATCAGTATGGATGTAAGCAGTCTCACATAGAAAGCCAAATAGATATGGGCGGAGCCAAGCCCGCTCTTCTTTGAATTGAGTTCTTTGATTCGGGACTGAATTTGTTCTGCCTCTGTACGAGCCTGCAAAAACTCTTTTTCCGTATCCTCTCTGCTGTGATTCTCGTATACGATGCGCTCAACAGCTTCATATGAATGCTCAATATGCTCCGTAGCCTGCTGATATATCAGTACGCCATCTTTTGAAATCGCGTCCCTCAGGCCATGATGGCTCATGATCGCGATGCGAATCATTTCGGCGGCCAGTCTTGACGAAATATCGGACTCTTTCGTCAGCTCATTTGCAATACGTGCCCCATATGTCGAATGTATCACAGACCCGCGGACAACCTTTTCGCCTTCTGAAACCGCTTTTATATACGCGTAATACTCCGGCGTATTTTTCCCATCATCGTGATGACCTCCGGACAGTGATGATAAATGCTTCATTCCATATTCAGCACCTATTAGCCCGGCCAAAGCCGCAGTGCCACTGTTATGCTCTGCAACTGTCTGCTCATGTTTGTCTGAGCTTCTGATATGAGCGATATACTTTGCTTCTTCTGGTCTCATTGCCTCATCCCCTGCAATTCATGATTTTTTATAATTGATTTCCTTTTATAAAGCTTATATAAGTACGTCATTATTGCATGAGCAGTCAGAGTTTCACTGCATTCTTCCGGTAAAAAGCAGTTTCACTCTTGCAATCAACCTTCCAACACGCCACATTCTAACATCTCATCTGTCCCATATCCTGTACGCATCGCCCTGTTTTCCAAAAGTTTTTTATTTCCCCTGCCTACCGGTAAAAAAAAGCCCTGTATTTCTACAGGGCTCCGAATCCGCTTGCAGCTGGCGGCCACCGTTTACGGACAGGCCCTGTAGCTTTGCGTCGCCGCCTTTCGACGGTTTTGCCAAAATATTCATAATACCATTATAACGGCCATACAAAATCTGTCAATCCATTCGAAGTTGTTTTTCCCAGTTTATCAATCATTTCTCTTCCGCGGGCTTTTGCAGAGTTTCCATTGCCGGGACAAGGCCGCCGGAGCATGCTGGCCGGCGGCCTTTGCATTTCTGCCGGTATGCGAAAGTACCGCCTTCGTGAAAATGCTGCCGGAGCTGGCGGAGGTGCTGGCCGGTGCCGAGATTGTCCTGCCCTACAAGAGCGGCAGACTCCATTATATTCTGGACATGGAAAACCGGGAGCTGGTGAAGACGGTCGTCGGGATTCTCGAGCGGATCACGCCGCTGCCCAGGTCCAGGCGGAAAAGGAACAGCAATATATAAGCTCCGTTCCCTTTTAATATGCTCGTCCGCAGTTCGGGCAGCGCCGCTCTGGATCGCCGCCCGTTACGCAGCAGCCGCCGGGCGCGGCATAACCCATTCAAAGAGCTTTAGATTTTCCTCCGCAAAGCGCGGTGGATGTGCAGCGCAGCTTTTCCTGAGAAACAGACGCAGCTTTTCATCCGGCAACGATGAAAAGCTGCGTCTGTTTTTGCATTTTTGAGAAGAGCCGCGCCATTCTGAAAACGGTGGTTTTCAGGAATTGGGCCCGCCGGCGAAAGAATAGCAGGGCATCCAGCGGGGCGGTCAGCCCTCTGGCGCACGATTTTGCCGCAGGCAAAGTCTAGTGTGTTATACCTTTGTTCCGGCTGGCGCGAAAAGGGGTGATGCCGCCTGTTGGGCAGCACACCTTTGCGCGGCAGAAGCGCGGATACAAAACTGCGAACGGGAGTGAGCAGTTTTGTGTCCGCGCGGGAAAGGAACAGAGGTATATAAAGCCCCCGTCCGGCGTCTCATCGTCAAAACTTTCGTCTGCAGCCGGGGCAGCACCATTGGGGATCGCTGTCCGTTACGCAGCAGCCGCCCAGCATGATCTCTCCCCTCTTCGCCGCCTGCTCAGCCTCATATGTCGGCATCCCGTACACAATTCCTTTTGGTGGGCCATAGCCGCAGAAGGGGCAGACTGTGATGCCAATCTCTGAAAAGCCGGTGCGGAATTTGCAGATGCCTTCTCTGCCGAACGGGCCGGTGAGCATGTCGAAAATCGCGCGCTCGATTTTCTGCCGGTGCTCATCTGTGGCCGCTATGAGGAAATAGTCACGGACAGCGCGCTTGGGAAACGTGAGCGCGAAAACAGGCTTCCCGCTGATGTCCTTCTCCGCCGCGAAACGCTTCCGGAACGATTCAAAATACGCTTCGGCCTTTTTGCGCTGCCTATGATTGTAGAACATCACGCTTTTACCCGCGGTAATGAAATCCGTGATCTCATCTATGTACACGTACTTGGCACTTTTGGGTGAGCTTTCCCGAACGCTGCGGACCGACAGTCCGTTGTCCGGGTCGAGGAACACGAGTTCGCAGCCGCCGAGGGCTGCAAGCACCTGGTTCTGCCAGGCCGCTCTGTCGCTTTTAGGCGGCGTCACCTCTCCGAAATATTGAACGCTGCGCAGAAGTCTTGCCTCCTGCAAAGCTGCGATGGATCGCGGCTCATTTTCAAAAATGCTGTTCAGTTTTTCATATAGTTCATGATCGTATTGACCGTAGTTTTTCGGTATTGGATATTTCCCGTCGGCGTGCTTTTTATCCGGCGCGGTGTCCGTTTTGTACCAATTTACGCCGACGCTGAGGCCCGCGCCTTCCAGCGCTCTCAGCAGTGCGAACTTTCCAAAGTCTCCTATATCTCCGGCATATCTGTCCTGCATTGGCAGCTCCTCCAATAATTCTATGAACGGATTTTGGCCGATTCGCTGCGTACGTACGTACAGGACTGAGTACGTACACAGCGTCTGACCGAATATTCTCACTAAGCAGGAGGAATCTCATGCCAAAACCGCTATACGCCATTCTGCGCTTCGTCAAATGCAAGGGGCCGGAGATCGGACGCACCGAGGCCCACGACGAACGCACGAAAGAAACCTACGCCAGCAACCCCGACGCGGACAAGGCAAAAAGCCATCTGAATTCGCATTTGATCGAGCCGTCCGGCAGATACCGGGCGGAGGCTGAAAAGTAGCTCGCCGCCGCGAATCTTCAAGGAGATGACCTGCCTGACGAGGCAGAAGGAGCAGCCGGACAGGCTGCTGGCTGGTATAAATCCCTTCAACGCTAAAGCCCGCGCGGCGGAGATCGGGGCCCTGCTGGATTCGTTCATCCCCGCCGCCGAGAAGATGAGCGCCCAGCTCAAAAAGTACCGTGCGGCCTTTCAGCGCATGACCGCCGAAAACGCGCAGCTCACTGAAAAAATAAGGAAAGCGCATTCCGGAAGCTGGAGGAATTAAAACTTCAGCGGGATTACGCGGATGCGCTTGGTGTTTTGGAGCGCATCCCTCCGGAAATTCTGGAGCAGTTCACGAAGACGCCTGTGAATAAAACACGCACGGAAAGAGGAAAATAATGGTCGTTCACAGGAGGTTTGAAATTGGATATCAACGTCAACGAACAAGCAAAGCTCGTGGAATTCTGGCTCACCAACGCGGAAAAAAACGACGAGGCGCTGCTGGCGTCGCTGAAGCCGCAATTCAAGGCCTGGAAGGCAAAAAAATATCTGCCCGTCGTGTACCGCTCGGGCAGCGAGGATCTGTATGAGCTCACCTCATCGCTGCTGATCTGGAATTGCCGCCGCGCCGCCGAGCGTGAGGTGGAAGCGCGCAGGGCTGCCGAGCCACCGCGCCCCTCCGTCCTGGAGAAGCTGCGCAGCGCGCCCGCTCCCGCAGAAAAATCGGCGGGAAAAAAGAGCGAGGAACCGAGCCTGTAAAGAGCGCGGGGAAGCGGCCGAATACCGCTTCCCCGCGTGCGTTTTCCGCAAGTCTGCATCCATGCGCAGTCGTGTTTTTCATCACCCTGCCATTACAGTTTCGCGTCCTCTTCGTTCGGTACGTAATCCGCGATGTCGGAGAGCGCGCAGTCCAGAACGCGGCAGAGATCGTTGAGCGTCACCGTGGACACCGGGAGATTCCGGCGCAGGCGCGTCAGGGTGCTGCTGCTGATTTTGCAGGTATTGATAAGATAATAGGTGCTGATGTTCTTCTTTTTCAGTGTTTTCCAGAATGAGTCGTATACAATCATGCCGCCCACCTCAAAAGCATTCTAAAATAGTGGCGACATGTTGACTATATTCGATAAAACGCCTATAATGGATGCAAACAACACAAGGAGAATGCACCATGCCGGACTACAAAGAGATGTATCTGAAACTCTTCCGCGCGGCAGAGAAGGCGGAAAATATTCTGATCGCGGCGCAGCAGGAATGCGAGGAGATGTACCTCAGTGCTCCGGAGACAGAAATCAAAATCCCAGATATAAAAAATCCGCAGACCGGAGACGAAACCTGATCGTCTCCGGTCTGTTTTTGTTTGTGCTTGCAACATGCAGGCCGCTATGATACAATATCATCTGTAATAATGCAATTCATATCAGATTTAATGGATAGTTGAGGATGAAGCAATGGAACAGGATACAATGAAAAATGGTGAGATTCTGCTGTACGACAACGGCCAGGACAGGGCGTTTGTCAATGTTATTTTCAAGGATGAAAATTTCTGGCTGACGCAGAAGGCTATGGCAGAGCTTTTTGACGTCAATGTTCCTGCGATTTCAAAGCACCTGCAGAATATCTACGAGGAACACGAACTGGAGCAAAGCGCAACGATTTCCAAAATGGAAACAGTTCAAAATGAAGGCGAGCGCAGTGTTAAACGTCTGCTGGACTTCTATAATCTCGACGCCATCATCGCCGTCGGCTACCGGGTCAACTCCAAAAAAGCCACGCGGTTTCGCCAGTGGGCGACGAAAACCCTGAAAGAGTATATTCAAAAGGGCTTCGTCCTCAATGACGAGATGCTGAAAAACGGCAGGCCCTTCGGCAAGGATTACTTTGACGAACTGCTCGAGCGCATCCGGGAGATCCGCGCCAGCGAGCGGCGGGCCTACCAGAAGATCGCGGACGTCTTTGAGCAGTGCAGCTATGACTACGACAAAAACAGCGAGACCACGCGGGCTTTTTACTCGTTCGTCCAGAACAAGCTGCACTACGCCGTCACGGGCAAGACAGCGGCGGAGCTGATCGCCGAGCGGGCGACGCCCGACAGCCCAACCATGGGGCTGACCACCTGGAAGGGCGCGCCGGACGGAAAAATTCTGAAAAGCGACGTCGTGGTGGCTAAAAATTATCTGAATGAAAAGGAGCTGTCCCGCCTTAACCGGCTCGTGACCATGTTCATCGACTACGCCGAACTGATGGCCGAGGACGAGCGGCTCATGTCCATGAAGGACTGGCTGGCCGAGACCGACCGCTTTCTCACCGGCACCCGCCGCAGCGTGCTCCCCGGCAAGGGCAGCATTTCGCACGACGACATGGTGAAAAAGGTCGGCGGGATCTACGAGGAATTCCGCAAAAAGCAGGACGCCGAATACGTCTCCGAGTTCGACCGGGAGACCGCGAAATATCTAAAAGGCGGTGAGCCGGAATGACGCAGACGCACAATATCGCGGGCTACTGCCGCATCTCCGTGGACGAGGAGCTGGACCGGGACAACGTGTCCATTGAAAACCAGAAGGCCATCATTGAGGACTTTGCAGAGCGCACGTTTCCGGGGTCTCCCCTCACGTTTTACGAGGACCGCGACCGCTCGGGCTACACGTTCGAGCAGCGGGAAAACTACCAGACCATGCGCCGGGGGCTCATGGAGCACCGGTACGACATCCTTATCGTCAAGGACTTCTCGCGCTTCTCGCGGCGCAACTCGCGCGGGCTCGTCGAGCTGGAGGATCTGCGCGACGCGGGCGCGCGGATCATCTCCATCGGGGACGACGTGGACTTCCCGAACGACGACGACTGGCTGAAGATCCAGCTGCAGTTTCTGCTCAACGAGATGCCGGTCACGGACACCAGCAAAAAGGTGAAGTCCGTCATCCGGCGGCGGCAGGAGGACGCGAAGTGGATCTGCGCCGCACCCTACGGCTACATCGTGAACAGGCAGCAGCAATTTGAGATCGTCCCCACAGAGGCCGACATCGTGCGCCGGATCTTTTCCCTCTACCTCGGCGGCTGGGGCTACAAAAAGATTGCAAACTGGCTGACGGACGAGGGCATCCCCACGCCCCGCATGTCCGAACGCGAGCGCAGAGAGCGGGAGGGCGCGCCGTGCCGGCGGCAGGCAAAGGCCGCGTGGGCCATCGTCACCGTGCAGGGGATCTTAGACAACGATTTTTACATCGGCACGCTGCGGCAGGGCAAATACACGCGCAAAAAGATCAACGGCAAGGACCGGAAGCGGGACGCGGGCGAGCAGCTGGTCTTTGAAAACCACCACCAGGCCGTCATCGACTACCGCACCTTCGCCACAGCGAAGGCCCTGCGGGAGAAGCGCACCAGTTCCAGCTACCGGGGCGTGAAGGTCAACGACAACATCTACTCCGGCTTTCTCTTCTGCGGCGACTGCGGCAGCCCGATGTTCGCCATGAGCCGGCGCGATCTGAAGGACGCCTACCGCTGCGGCACCTACCACCGGCGCGGGCTCAAGGGCTGCACCAGCCACCACATCCGCGTGGACCGGCTCGACGAGGCGCTGAGGGAATACGTCCGCCGGGTGCAGGAGAATTCTGCCGCCATGCTGGCGCGCCTGAACGCCGACCTCGCGAAAGAGGACGAGGACGTCGGCGAGGCGGAGACAGCGGCGGAGAACCTGACCGCCGTGCTGGGCGATCTGCAGGAGGAACTGAAGGCCACCAAGCGGGCGCGCATCCGGGATATCATGAAGCATCCGGAGCAGGAGCAGACGCTGGAGGCGACCTACGGCGAGCTGGAGGATGACCTCGCCCGCCGCATGGAGGGCCTGCAGAGCCAGATCGACATGACCGAAAACCGGCGCAACACGATCATCGAAGTCAATCGCGCCGCAAAAACCGCCATGGCAGCCTTTGACGACATCCTGCGAAAGCCGAAGCTCGAGCGGAACGATCTGGAGCTCATCATCGAGAGAATCACGGTCTTCGAGGATCACATCGACGTGCAGCTGAAGCCGGACGTGGACGCGATCCTGCGCAGCGGGACGCTGAACGCTTCTTCGGCCGCCGCGCTCCCTCCGGACGACAAGGGGAACAGCCCGTGGGAATTTGAGATCACGCAGTCCTCGACGCACCACGGGGAGAAGGTCTACCATGTCCGTGTTGTCAGCAACGGCGACCCGCTGGAGATCTACACGGAGAAGGACGGCGAGGTCATCTTCAAAAAATATTCGCCCATGGGCGATCTCGCGGAGCTCGCCGCGCAGATCTGCGAGTCCATCGGTAAGAACACCGGGCACATCGCCGCGGTCGCCGACCGCGACACCGTGATCGCCGTCTCCGGCGCGCCGCGCCGCGATCTCATGGACAAGCGCAGCTCGCAGGAGCTCGAGCGGCTCATGGAGGCCCGGAAGGCCTACCGATTCCAGGAGGGCGGCAGCCGTCTGCGCGTCTCCGACACGGTCGAGCAGTACCACGTCGGCGCCGCCGCGCCGATCTTGTCCGAGGGCGACCTCATGGGCTGCGTGCTGCTTCTGCTCGAGGAGGGCGACGCGCCCATGGGCGAGGGCGAGCTCAGGCTCGTGCAGACCATCGCCGGGTTTCTCGGCAGGCAGATGGAAAGCTGACAATCCGCCGGGACCGCCGCAGCTCCGTCTGCGGCGGTCCCGGCTCGCTTTCTATAAAAAACAGTAGCCCTTTTGCATTTCTTCTGATATACTGTATAATTAAGGTACTTATAGGACGACGGCCGGCAAAAGGAGCGGATTATGCGGTTCGATGGGTTTTTGGGCAATGCGGAGCTGAAGAAGGGGCTTTCCGCCGCCTTCTCGCGCGGCAAGATCTCCCACAGCTATCTGCTCGCGGGGCCCGAGGGCTCCGGCAAGCGCACGCTCGCCCGCATTCTCGCGGCCGCCATGCAGTGCACGGGCGGGGGCGAGACGCCCTGCGGCCGCTGCACCGCCTGCCGCAAGGTGTTGGACGGCCAGCACCCCGACGTCATCACGGTCGACGATCCCGAGCACAAGAATCTCTCGGTCGACCTCGTCCGCGAGACGCGCGCCGACGTGTTCCTCCGCCCGAACGAGGGCAAGCGGAAGGTCTACATTATTCCCCGCGCGCAGGATCTGGGCCTGCCGTCGCAGAACGCGCTGCTCAAGATTCTCGAGGAGCCGCCCGACTACGCGGTCTTCCTGCTGCTCACGACGAACGTGGACGCCATGCTGCCGACCATCCGCAGCCGCTGCGTCGAGCTGCGCCTGCAGAGCGTGCCGGAGCGGGAGGCGCTGGCGTTTTTGCGGGAGAAATACCCCGACCGCACAGAGGAATCGCTGCGCGGCGCCTGCCTGCGCTCGGCCGGCTTTCTCGGCCAGGCGCTGCAGCATCTGGACGACGGCCTTATGAGCCCGGAGACGGCGCAGTTTGCCGAGCAGTACGCCGCGCGCAGCGCGCTCGGCCTTCTCTCGGTGCTCGTCCCGCTGGAAAAAAACAAGCGCGACCAGCTGCTGCCGCTCTTCGCGCAGTGGAAGCGTCTGCTCGCGGACGCGCTCGCGGCGCGCGCCGGGCTGCCCGCCCCCTCGCCCCAGTGCGCGGCCATCTGCCGCAGCCGCACGGGCGCGGAGCTTCTGTCCGCGGCGAACGACCTGCAGACCGCAATGGACGATCTGTCCGCCAACGTCGGCGTCGGGCCGGTCATCGGCTGGCTGACGATCCGTTTAAGATGATTTTTCGTGCCGCCCCGCGGCGGCAGAACAGGAGAAAATAACCCATGGAAGAACAGGAAACCACCTTCGTCCCCGCGGACGAGGAACCCATTCAGGAGCCCGAGGAGGCTCTGACCCCGGAGGCGGAGACGCCGGAAGAGGCCGCCGCGCCGGAGGCCCCGGAGGCCCCCGATGCCGAACCGGAAGCCCCGGAGGCCCCCGAGGCCGAACCGGAGGCACCGGCGGAATCCGAGGCCGCGCCAGAGACCCCCGAGGCCGAGCCGGAGGCCCCCGAGGCCGCGCCGGAGACGGAGCGCCCGGAGGAGCCCGCGACCCCGCCCGAGCCCGTGACCCCGGCGGAGGCCGAGGCGGAGCTGGAGCAGGCCGAGAGCGAGATCGAGCAGGCCGAGGCCGCCGATCAGCCCGACACGCCGCCCGAACCGCCGCTCGTGACCGTCGTGGACATCCATTTCCGCAACAACGTCAAAACCTACTTCTTTGACCCGGGCGAGCTTGTGATCCCCGCGGGCGGTCACGTCGTCATCGACACCGCGCGCGGCGACGAATTCGGCTTCTGCGCGACGGGCAACCACCAGGTCCGCGCGAGCGAGATCGTGCCGCCGCTGCGGAAGGTGCTGCGCCTCGCCACCCCGCAGGACGAGCGCGTGAACCGCGACAACCAGGACAAGGAGAAGCGCGCCTTCGACGTCTGCCAGCAGAAGATCGCCGAGCACAAGCTCGACATGCAGCTGGTCTCGGCCGAGTGCGCCTTCGACGGCAGCAAAATTCTCTTTTTCTTCACGGCCGACGGCCGCGTCGACTTCCGCGAGCTCGTGAAGGATCTCGCCTCCGTGTTCCGCACCCGCATCGAGCTGCGCCAGATCGGCGTGCGCGACAAGGCCAAGATGGTCGGCGGGCTCGGCATCTGCGGCCGCCCCTTCTGCTGCAAGGAATTCCTCGACGACTTCCAGCCCGTCTCGATCAAGATGGCCAAGACGCAGAATCTGAGCCTCAACCCCACCAAGATCTCCGGCACCTGCGGCCGGCTCATGTGCTGCCTCAAGTACGAGCAGGACGCCTACGAGGATCTGCTCCGCACCTCGCCCAAGAACGAGTCGTTCGTAGACACGCCCGACGGGCGCGGCACCGTGACCGACGTCAATCTGCTGCGCCAGTGCGTCAAGGTGCGCATGGAGGACCATCCCGAAACGATCGGCTGCTACCAGAACTGCGATATCTGCGTGCTGCGCAGCGGCAAGGCGCGCAAGAACGACCCGCCCATCCCGAAGGACATCGCGCCCATCTCCTCCCATCCGCGCCCGGCGGTCAAGAAGCCCGAGCCGGAGGCGTTCGAGGCCATGCCCGACGTGATCTATCCCGACTCGGTCGCCTCGGTCGAGCCGGTTCCCGTCCGCCCGATCCCCGAGAAGCCCGCGCCCCAGCCGGAGGCCCCCGAGGCCGCCGCGCCGCGCGAGGGCGAAAAGACGGGCGCGCCGCGCCGCCGCCACCGTTCGCGCGGCCGCGGAAAGGGCCCGCAGGAGGGCGGCCAGAGCGCGTCCGCCCCGCGCGAGGGCGCCGAAGCCCGTCCGGCGCCGAAGCCCCAGGGCGAGCAGCGCCGTCCCGCGCCCAAGCCCCAGGGCGAGCAGCGCCCGGCGGCTGACAGGCCCCAGGGCGAGCCCCGTCCCGCCGGGTCCGAGCAGCCCAGACGCCGCCGTCCGCGCGGCCGCCGCTCCGGCGGCGGAAACGGGAACGGCGGAGGCGCCGGCACGCCCCCCGCGCCCAAGGAATAACGCCCCTGTTCCGGCCCGCCGCGCACCTGCGGCGGGCCGGTTTTCGCGCCGCGGGCTGCGGGGATTTCGTCCGCGCGGCGAAAATTTCTGTCCGCGCGTGAGAATACTATTTTATTTTTTACGAAAACTATGATATAATGCATCACGACCATTCCGCTGTTTTGCGGAGTGTCAGGCCTGTGGCTCACCATATTCTGAAGGAGGTATCCAGAATGAAGTTCTCCAGCAAAGTGCTTCGCTGCCATCAGTCGCCCATGCGTAAATTCCACCCGTACGCTGTTGCAGCGGCAGCAGCGGGGAAGAAAATCTATCATCTGAATATCGGCCAGCCGGATATCGAGACGCCGAAGGCCCTGTTCGAGGCCGTGCGCAGCTTCCACGAGCCGGTGCTCGCCTACGCCGAGTCCCCCGGCAAGCCCGCGCTGATCGAGGCCATCTGCCGCTACTACGCGCGCATCGGCGTCGCGTTCGACCCGGGCGAGGTGCTCATCACGACAGGCGGCAGCGAAGCGCTGCAGATCGCCGCCGAGTGCGTCCTCGACAACGGCGACGAGATCATCGTCCCCGAGCCGTTCTATCCCAACTACAACACCTTCGTCGCCACCACCGGCGCCGTGATCACCCCCATCCCCACAAAGCCGGAGGAGGGCTACTTCTACGCCGACCGCGAAAAGATCGAGTCCGTCATCAACGAGCACACCCGCGCGATCCTCGTCACGAACCCCGGCAACCCGACCGGCACCGTCCTGACCCGCCCGGAGATGGAGATGATCCTGGACGTCGCCAAGAAGCACGACCTGTTCCTCATCGCCGACGAGGTCTACCGCGAATTTGTCTACACGGGCGAGCCGCTCTCGTCCTTCGCCCAACTGCCCGACGCCGACGAGCATCTCATCCTGATCGACTCCGTGTCCAAGCGGTTCTCCGCCTGCGGCGCGCGCATCGGCTGCCTGCTCAGCCACAACCGGGAGTTTCTGGGCCACGCGCTCAAATACTGCCAGGGCCGCCTGTCCGTCGCCACGCTCGACCAGATCGCGGCCGCCGCGCTCTACACGGTCGAGCCGTCCTACTTCGACGCCGTGCGCGAGGAATACCACCGCCGCCGCGACACCGTCGTGCGGAAGCTGCGCGAGATCCCCGGCGTCATCTGCGAGTGCCCGAAGGGCGCGTTCTATCTGATGGCGGCGCTGCCGGTCGACGACGCAGAGAAGTTCCAGCAGTGGCTGCTTGAGAAGTTCGACGATCACGGCGACACCGTAATGTTCGCCGCGGGCGGCGGGTTCTATATGACGCCCGGCAAGGGCCTCAACGAGGTCCGCATCGCCTACGTGCTCAAGCAGCAGGATCTCGAGCGCGCCATGGATCTGCTGGCGCTCGGCATCCGGCAGTACAACGCCGAACAGGGCCGATAACCGTCAAATCGCCGCCGCGGGCCTTCGCCCGCGGCGGCTTTTCTGCCCGCGGCAGCCCGCTCTTGCGAATTTCTCATTTCGTGGTACAATAAACGGATAAACACTCTATCGTCCCAGGAAGGAAGGGATACCATGGAGCCCTGCAGACAGCCCATCGGGTTTTTCGACTCGGGCCTCGGCGGCATCAGCGTTCTGCGCGAGACCGTGCGTCTGCTCCCCGGCGAAAATTATCTCTATTACGGCGACTCCCTGAACGCCCCCTACGGCGGCCGCACGGCCGAGGACGTGCAGGCGCTCACGGGCGCGGCCGTGGAGAAGCTGCTCGCGGGCGGCGCGAAGGCGCTCGTCATCGCCTGCAACACCGCGACGACCGCGGCCATCCGCCAGCTGCGCAGGGCCTATCCCGAGCTGCCGATCATCGGCACCGAGCCCGCCGTCAAGCCCGCGGTCGAGCGCCATCCCGGCGGCCGCATCCTCGTCATGGCGACGGTCATGACGCTCAAGGAGGAGAAGTTCCAGCATCTGCGCGAGCAGTACCAGCAGGAGGCGGAGATCATCCCCGTCCCCTGCGCCGGCCTCATGGAGTACGTCGAGCAGGGCATCCTGCGCGGCGGCGAGGTCGAGGCGTATCTGCTCGACAAGCTCGAGCCCTATATGAAGGTGCCCGTGGACGCGATCGTCCTCGGCTGCACGCACTATCCGTTCCTGACCGGCACCATCCGCCGGATCGTCGGCCGCTCGCCCGAGATCCTCGACAGCAGCCACGGCGTGGCGCAGCAGCTCGAGCGCCGGCTCGGGGAGCTGTCGCTGCTCAATCCCGCGCAGGCGGGCGGCACGGTCGAGTTCCGCAACTCGCTGGACGGACCGGAGATCCTGGAGCTCAGCCGGAAGCTTCTCGAATATCAAGATTAACGCCCCGGAGGTAACCATGAAAAAAGCGATTTCCCTGCTTCTGTGTCTTGCGCTCGCGGCAGCCCTGCTCGCGGGCTGCGCGTCGAAAACCAACCAGCTGGCTGAGGCCTACGAGGTCTTCGGCATGAAGCCGAAGGAGCTGTCCAAGGTGGAGATCATCCGCCAGGACACGATGGAGCTCAAGACCGTCGACAAGACGAAGGACATCGGCAAGATCCTCGACGTCTTCTCCCATGTGGAGCAGCTGGAAAACGTCAAGCCCGACCTCGCCGCGTTCTCAAGCAGCTACGTGCTGCAGTTTTACTCGGCGGACGGCGCGCAGCTGCTCACCGCGAGCTACGCGCAGGAGGACAAGAGCGCCTGTCTCTTCGCCGCGGGCGACCCCTACGCCGTCGACCCCATCGACTTTGACGGGCTCTGGGACAAGCTGGACTACGAGACCGTCCCGGCCTCCGTGCAGAACCCGCTGGGGCTCGACTATCTGGAGATGAGCGAGGGCGACCTCTCCGGGCGCTACGGCTCCGAGAGCGTGCTGGGCTACATCGGCACGCTCACCACCCTGCGCGCGGGCGTCGACGTCGTCGAGCGCAAGGCCGATTCCGCCTCCGCCGCGGGCTACGTCATCACGGGCGAGGGCGACGGCGTCGAGACCTACCGGCTCGCGAAGGACTGCGAGTTCTGGGTGCTCGAGGACCACTGGTACGTCGCCTGCCGCGTCAGCTACGACGATCTGCAGAAGTACATGAAAAAGACCGATTACGCGATGCTCTGGACGCTCTATCTGAAAGACGGCGAGGTCGCCGCCATCGCGGAGACGTACACGCCGTAAATCTTCCGGAACGGCCGGCTCCGTTTCCCGCAGCCGCGCGCCCGACGTTTTTTAAGGAGGCTCTTATGGATTTCACCGCGCTCGTCCAGTCCCAGCACGACTATTTCCGGACCGGGGCCACCCGCCCCGCCGCCTTCCGCGAGGCCGCGCTGCGAAAGCTCCGCGACGCCGTCCTCCGAAACCAGCGCGAGCTCGAGGCCGCGATGGCGCAGGACTTCCGCAAGCCCGCCGCCGAGGTCTACATGACGGAGACCGGCATGGTGCTCGCGGAGATCCGCTGCCACCTGCGCCATCTGCGCGCCTGGGCGGCGGACAAGCCCGTGCCCGCGCCGCTCTCCCAGTTCCCCTCGCGCAGCTTTCTCTCGCCGGAGCCCTACGGCTCGGTGCTGATCCTCGCGCCGTGGAACTACCCCATCCAGCTCTGTCTCACGCCGCTCGTGGGCGCCATCTCGGCGGGCAACTGCGCCGTCGTGAAGCCCTCGGCCTACACGCCCGCAACGAGCCGCGTGCTCGCGCGGCTTCTCTCCGAGACCTTCGACCCCGCGTTCGTGGCCGCGGTCGAGGGCGGGCGGCAGGAGAACCAGGCGCTGCTCGACCAGCCGTTCGACTACATCTTCTTCACGGGCTCCAAGGCCGTGGGCCGGCTCGTCATGGAGAAGGCCGCGCAGCGCCTCACGCCCGTGACGCTTGAACTCGGCGGCAAGAGCCCCGTGATCGTGGACGGCACCGCCGACCTGCGCACGGCCGCGCGCCGCGTGATGTTCGGCAAGGTGCTCAACGCCGGGCAGACCTGCGTCGAGCCGGACTACGCCTTTGTGCGCGAGGACGCGCTGGAGCCGTTTCTGGCGGGCTGCCGCGCCGCGCTTGCGGAGTTCTTCCCGAACGGCGACTTCGGCGAGATGCCCGTCATCGTGAACGAAAAACACTACGCGCGCGTGAAGGCCCTGCTGTCCTCCGGCCGCGCCGCCATCGGCGGCGGCTTCGACGACGCCCGGCGCTTCATCGAGCCGACCGTCCTCGTGGACGTCGGGCTCGACTCCCCCGTCATGCAGGAGGAGATCTTCGGGCCGATCCTGCCCGTGATCGTCTACTCCGATCTGCAGACCTGCATCGACTACATCCGCGCGCACGACCGGCCGCTGGCCCTCTACCTCTTCACGCGCAGCCGCCTCACCGAGCGGCTCGTGCTGGACAGCTGCTCGTTCGGCGGCGGCTGCATCAACGACACCATCGTGCACCTGGCCTCCGACCGCCTGCCGTTCGGCGGCGTCGGCGCGTCCGGCATGGGCAGCTACCACGGGCAGAAGAGCTTCGAGACCTTCTCCCACACGCGCAGCATCCTCAAAAAGGCGAACTGGCCCGACCTGCCGATGCGCTACCACCCCTACACGGAGCAGCGGCTGGCGCTCGTCAAAAAATTTCTCAAATAGCGCCGCCCGGCCCTGGCGCCGGGCTTGCGGGGAACGGCCTTCGGGCCGTTCCCCGTTTCGCGCGCCGCGCCCGCTCCTGTGCGCAGGGACCCGCCCGGCGCGGCTTTTCGCGGGCCGGCCGGCCTTTTATCCTGAAAATCCCTCTGTTTTTTATTTTTAGTTGTATTTTTTCTGCCATATTTCCGTAAAAATAAAAATTTCATAACTTTTCCCTTACAATTTTTCTGTTTATCTGTTATAATAGAGTTGAGGTAAGTGGCTTTTGTGGACCGTACAGGAGGAAGTTATGTTTTCAGTTGGAGAGTATGTGATCTATGGGTACGAGGGTGTCTGCAAGGTCGAGGAAGTCGGTCATCCGGCGCTGTCCGGGCTGGACCGCAAGCGCGAATACTATCGTTTGACACCCTATTATCGCGGCGGCACGATCTACGCCCCCGTCGACGGGCGGATCGCCATGCGCCCCGTCATCGCGAAGAAGGAGCTGGAGTCGTTCATCCCCACGCTGCCGAAGCTGCCCGTTCTGGAGGACGTGCCGTCGGACGGCAAGCTGGCCGCGGCCTATTACCGCGACATTCTGTCCGCGCACAACTGCCGCGAGCTGCTGCGGCTGTGCAAGACACTCTACGCCAAGCAGACGGCGCTCGCGAAGAACCGCAAGAGCGTCAACGCGACCGACCTGCGCAACTGGAAGACCGCCGAGGACATGGTCTATGGCGAGTTCGGCTTTGTGCTGGGCATGCCGCCCACCGACGTCAAGACGTTTTTGATCCGCGCGCTGGCATAAACGTTTCCATTTGGAACAGCACCCCCAAAGTCAGACACACCGGAGCTGACTTTGGGGGTGCTTTTTGCCCGGCCGCCCCGCGCAGCCGGCTGTATGAATTGCTTTATAAATATACATTCTATGCAATTTCACAAAATTCGGCGGGTACAATTTGGAGATTTCTGAGAAAATCCGTATTTTTCCTGTGGTCCTGTTGAAAACCCACAGCTTTGTGCCTAAAAAAAACAGGATGTTTGTGTTAATCCACACAAATGTCGGGAGAGAAGCATGAAAAGGACAGTTCCGCGTGATCCCGGGTGGTCAGGCGTATGTCCGGAGCAGCGCGGTGCGGTCCGAAAAAAGAGAGGAGCGCATGGTATATGACTCTGCAAATCATCCCTTTGATCATTGTCGGCGCGTATCTGATCGGTATGCTCGTCGTCGGCGCGGTCGTCGGCAAGCTGAAGATCAAGAACTCCAAGGACTATCTGGTGGCGGGCCGCCGGATGGGCCTGTTCATGGTGGCGTTCTCGCTGTCCGCCAACAACATCGGCGGCGGCTGCACCACGGGCCTCGCGCAGAAGGCGTTCGGCGACTGGGGCATGAGCGCCTGCTGGTATGTGCTGGCGTGCTCCATCGCCATGATCCCGCTGGCCTACTTCGCGCCGAAGATCCGCAAGACCATGGCCATCACGATCCCTGAGGTCGTCGGCCGCCGCTTCGGCAAGTTCTCCAGCAACTTCACCGCGATTCTGAGCGTTCTGTCCCTGTTCTGTCTGACCTCCTCGCAGATCGCCGCCTCCGGCACCGTCGTCAACGTGCTGACCGGCATCCCGATGAATATCTGCCTGCTGGTCGCCGGCGCCGTCATCATCCTCTATACCACGATGGGCGGCATGATCGCCGACCAGGTCTCGGACCTCGTGCAGTTCATCATCATTCTGGTCGGCCTCGCGGTCGCGACCCCGATCGTGCTGCACAACGCCGGCGGCTGGGCCGCCATCTCCGCGAAGCTGCCGCCCGCCAAGCTGAGCTTCACCGAGATCGGCTGGGCCACCATCATCGGCTATATTTTCAACTTCTTCTGCACGTTCCTGGCCGGCCCTGAGATGGTCTCCCGCTTCGAGACCGCAAAGGACGAGAAGACCGCGCGCAACGCGTCGTTCCTCTCCGCCGTCCTCATGGCCGCCATGTCCATCTTCCCGACGCTGCTGGGCCTCGCCGCCTACGCGCTGAAGGACAATCTGCCCGGCCTCGCCGAGAACGGCGTCAACGCCATGATGGTCGTCACCGGCGCCTACGCGCCCGGCATCGTCACCGGCGTCATCTCCGCCGCGATCATCTGCGCGACCATGTCCTCGGCCGACTCGAACCTGCTCTGCATGTCGACCATGATCATCAACGACCTCTATCCGGGCTTCGGCGGCAAAAAGCAGCTTAACGACAAGCAGACCATCTTCTGGACGCGGTTCTGCAACGTCGCCACCGCCGTCGTCGCCATGGGCATTTCGATGTTCGGCGTCTCGATCGTCGCCATGAACACCTTCGCCTTCGGCATCCGCTGCGCCGGCCCGTTCTCCGCGTACGGCCTCGGCCTCGTCGTCCCGAAGGCCACCAAGAACTCCGGCATCATCTCGATCTTCACGGGCACCATCGGCTTCATCGTCTGGCAGATCATCGGCAAGGGCGCCACCTACCTGTACATGCTGCCGGTCGTGTTCGGCTGCCTCGTGAGCGTCATCACCTTCTTCGTCATCTACGCGATCGAGAAGGGCCGCGGCGTCGCGCCCGCCCCCTCCGCGTACCTGTCGGAGGAAGAGGTTGCCAAGAAGCTCGCCGAAGAAAACGCCACGATGGGCTGATCTTCCCTGTTTATTCCTGTCTGCGCCGGGGCTGCCGCGAACGCGGCAGCCCCGCCTTGTCATTCTGCGGCCGAAGGCCGAACCATTCCGCCCCGGTTCTGTTTTCTTTGCACAATTTTTCCTTTCTGCATAAAAATACGTCGCAAATGCGCCCTGACCGTGGTATTATAAAGAAAAACGCATAAGGCAGCGCCGGGCTTTCACCGCGCGGCGCCGCTATAAGGGGGGTTCTCTATGCTAAGCAGCAACATCACGGTCGGGGAAAACGGCCATCTCTTCTTCGGCGGCCAGGACGCCGTCGCCCTCGCGGGGCAGTACGGCACGCCGCTCTATCTCATGGACGAGACGCGCATCCGCGAAAACATGCGCATGTACCGCGCGGCGTTCCGGGCGGCGTTCGGAGAGGACGCCCTGCCGCTCTACGCCTCCAAGGCGTGCTGCTTCAAGCAGATGTACCGCCTGGCGGCCGAGGAGGGCCTGGGCGTCGACGTCGTCTCCGCGGGCGAGATCTTCACGGCGCGCTCGGCCGGCTTCCCGATGGAGCGCGCGTTCTTCCACAGCAACAACAAGACGGACCGCGACATCGCCTTCGCCATGGACAGCGGCGTCGGCTTCTTCGTCGCCGACAACCAGGAGGATCTGGAGGCCATCGAGACGATCGCCGCCGCGCGCGGGGCAACGCAGAAGATCCTGCTGCGCCTCACCCCGGGCATCGACCCGCACACCTACGAGGCCGTGTCCACAGGCAAGGTCGACTCCAAATTCGGCGTCGCCATCGAGACGGGCCAGGCCTATGAGGCCGTCCGCCGCGCGCTCGCACTGCCGCACGTTGCGCTCATGGGCTTCCACTGCCACGTGGGCTCCATGGTCTTCGGCGAGGATATCTACGAGCGCGCCTCCGACATCATGCTCTCGTTCATCGCGCAGGTGCGCGCCGACTTCGGCTTTGACTGCCGGTATCTCGACATGGGCGGCGGCTACGGCGTGCGCTACCGCGAGAGCGACGGCTTCGTCGACATCCCGGCCGCCGTCGCGCGCGTGGCCGCGCACATGAAGGCCGTCTGCGCGAAGCTCTCGCTGCCGCTGCCGTGCATCCTCATGGAGCCGGGCCGCAGCATCGCCGCCGACGCGGGCATGACGCTCTACGAGGTCGGCACGGTCAAGCGCATCCCCGGCTACAAGAACTACGTCTCCGTGGACGGCGGCATGACCGACAACCCGCGCTACGCGCTCTACGGCTCGCACTATACCGTGTATCTCGCCTCCCGCCCGGCGGCGAAGGCCGATTTCCTCTGCGACGTCGTCGGCCGCTGCTGCGAGAGCGGCGACATCCTCCAGCCGGCCGTCCGCCTGCCCGAGCCGCGCCGCGGCGAGATCCTCGCCGTCTGCACGACGGGCGCCTACAACTATTCGATGGCCTCGAACTACAACCGCCTGCCGCGTCCCGCGGTCGTCATGGTGACGAAGGACGGCTCGAAGCTCGCCGTGCGCCGCGAAACGCTGGAGGAGCTCACGGAAAATGACCTCTGATTTCACGATCCGGAACGTCCGCCCGGACGATCTCGCGGCCGTGACCGCGCTCGAGGCGGCGGCGTTTCCCCCGGCCGAGGCCGCGACCGAGGCCGCCTTCCGCTACCGCATCGCGGCCTTTCCCGAGCGCTTTTTCGTCGCCGAGGCGGACGGGAAGCTCATCGGCCTTGTGAACGGCTGCGCCTCGAACCTGGAGGAGCTGGACGACGCGCTCTACGAGCCGCAGGGCCACGAGCCAAACGGCAAAAACCAGATGGTCTTCGGCCTCGCCGTGGACGAGGCCTTCCGCCGCCGCGGCGTCGGGGCCGCGCTTCTGGGCGCGCTCACCGACTCCGCCGCAAAGGCCGGGATGCGCGCGGTGCTGCTCACCTGCAAAAAAGAGAAGATCGCCTACTACGAGCGCCTGGGCTTTTCCTGCCGCGGCGTCTCCCGCTCCGCGCACGGCGGCGCGGTGTGGTACGACATGGAAAAAATTCTGTAGATTTTTCCCGCGAACCGGGAACTTTTTCCGCCCCGGTTCGTCTTCTCATGGTTGTAAGAATCTTCGAAGGAGTGACTCCATGAACACGAAACTGTTCACCATTCTGCTGTTTCTGGCAACGTACGTCCTGCTGATCGCGCTGCCGAAGTACCGCGCGTGGGTCGCCATCGGCTCCGCGCTCATTTTCATCGTCAGCGGCATCATGCCCGTCGCCGACGCCCTCGGGCAGATCAACTGGAACGTCCTCATGATGCTGGCCGGCACGATGGGCACCGTCTCCTTCTTTATCGAGTCGAAAATGCCCGACCGGATGGCGGACAAGCTCCTGCAGAAGACCCCGAACGTCATGTGGGTCGCGGTGGCGCTGTCGCTGTTCGCGGGCATCATCTCCGCGTTCGTCGACAACGTGGCGACCGTCCTCATGGTCGCGCCGGTCGCGCTCGCGATCGCCGAGCGGCTGGGCATCTCGCCCGTGCCGCTGCTCGTCTCCATCGCGGTCTCGTCCAACCTGCAGGGCGCGGCGACTCTCGTGGGCGACACGACCTCCATCATGCTGGGCGGCTACGCCGGGATGGACTTCCTCGACTTCATCTTCATGGACGGCCGGTTCAGCATCTTCTGGGCCGTGGAGCTCGGCGCCGTGGCGACCGTACCCGTCATCATGTTCCTGTTCCGCAAGAACCGCACGCCCGTCACCGTGACCGACGTGGCCGTGGTCAAGGACTATGTCCCGACCGTGCTGCTCGTCTCGAACGTGGCGCTGCTCATCGCGGCCTCCTTCCTTCCGAACCGCCCGACGCTCACAAACGGCTATATCTGCATGGGCATCTTCGCGCTCGGGCTCATCTGGTCCGCCGTCTCGAAGGAGGACATGAAGACCTTCTGGAACGCCTTCCGGGAGATCGACTACCACACGCTGGGCCTGCTGGCAGGCCTGTTCATCGTGATCGGCGCCCTGACCGAGACGGGCGTCATCAACGACATCAGCGCCCTCTTCGTGAAGCTCGGCGGCAGTGATCTCTTCCTCATGTACACCCTGATCGTCTGGGGCTCGGTGCTGTTCTCCGCCTTCATCGACAACATTCCCTACGTCGCCACGATGCTGCCCGTCGTGCAGGGCATCGCCAATATGATGGGCTGCCAGCCCTACGTCCTGTACTTCGGCCTGCTCGTCGGCGCGACGCTGGGCGGCAACCTGACCCCGATCGGGGCCTCCGCGAACATCGCGGCCATCGGCATCCTGCAGAAGGCCGGCTACGAGGTCAAGGCGAAGGACTTCATGCGCATCGGCGTGCCGTTCACGCTGATCGCTGTCCTCTGCGGTTATCTCTACTGCTGGTTCGTCTGGGCCAGAGCATAAAGGAAAACGCGCCCCGCCTGCTTCACGCAGGCGGGGCGCGTCGCTGTCAGAAGAGGCCCGCGGGCCGCCGCTAGCGAAGTCCCAGCAGGAAGATCACCAGGGCGAGCGCCGGCAAAAGCGTCCAGGAAACATACCGGCTCGTGATCTCCCAGTCGGCCGGTTCCGCCTCTTTCGCATTGCGGACAAGGAAGGACAGATTCCAGCGAAACAGCTCGTCCGCAAATAAAACGGAGACCGCCGCGACGGCGCAGACGAATACGCCGGCAAGCCACGCAAGCCATTCGCCCTTGTGCGTCAGCACGGGGCCTTCCGCCAAGTCAAGGATTTCGGAAACACCGGGCTCCATGGGGTCGACAGCGTTTCCGTCCAGATCCGTTTCCGATCCGTTTTCCGTCATCCAAATACCGAGCCCCGCTATGCTTCCGTCCGAATTGTACAGCAGGCGGCTCCCTCCCTGACTCAGAACGCCGCCGCGGAAGAGGATCTCCTCTCCCCGGCGAAGCTCCACGCCGGTCATGGCTTCGCTCAGCTGCGGATCCTTCGGGATGGCGGCGGGGTCTTCCCGGACGATATAGGGGCCGTACGTCCGGTCGCCGTACCGGAACAGCACGGTCTTGTCCGCGGACACCGCAAAGCTGGCCTGCTTGCCCCGAATTTTCCCGGAATATACCGTGCCGCTCCCCGCGCGGGCGGGGACGAGGATGCTGTTTTTGTACGCAAAGCCCACCCTGGCAATGGTTATAGGATAAATCACCGAAAACGCCAGCACCATGGCCAGCATGAAAAGCAAAACCGCCTTTTGATACGGGGTCAGCCCCCGGAGCTTTTTCATCGCAATCCTCCTCCCGCCTTTCGGGCTCTTTTTTTCAGTATACCATACAGCGCGGACGCCGAAGCATTTGACCGCGCTGTCCAGAGCGCCGGGGGCATCGGTTTGGCAGACTCGCCCGTTTTGAAGATCGCACAGGACGAGCTGCCGGCCTTTTTCTCCGGCACGCAGAGCGCTGAAAAGACGGCCGCCAACGTGCAGAGCCGTGTGAGCCTGTATCTTGCGGAACAAGAATCAGACTGAGAAAACGCGCCGGGCGCGGGGATTTTTCCGCGTCCGGCGCGTCTGGAAATAAAAAACTGTTGACAAGCGGCGGCCGCCTCGCTAGAATATATCGGAATGAACGAAAGCAGGAACGGGCGCGGCGCGCCCACGGACAGAGAGGAGCGGCCCATGGCGGTTCGTTTTGCAGATGCCCAGGTCTATACGGACGGCAAAATCGTCCGAAAGGACGTACTGTTTCCCGACGCGGCTCCCACCAAAAGTGTTGTCTTTCATAATTGTCTTTTTCTTCCCGGTCTCGTGGATGTGCATGTACATCTTCGTGAGCCGGGATTTTCTTATAAAGAGACCATCGCCTCTGGCACCGCGGCGGCCGCGCACGGCGGCTATACGACCGTGTGCGCGATGCCGAACCTGAACCCCGTGCCCGACAGCCTGGAGACGCTGCAGCAGGAGCTGCGCGCGATCAACCACGCAGCCCGCATCCCGGTCTGGCCCTACGGGGCGATCACCCGGGGCGAGCGCGGCGGGGAGCTGGCCGATCTCGCGGCCATGGCGCCCTTTGTGTGCGGCTTCTCCGACGACGGCCGCGGCGTGCAGGACGCCGGGATGATGGAGGCCGCCATGCGCGAGTGCCGCCGCCTTGGAAAGCTGCTCGCGGCCCACTGCGAGGACAATTCGCTGCTCTCGGGCGGCTGCATCCACGACGGGGCCTACGCCCGCGCGCACGGCCACCCCGGCATTTCCTCCGAGAGCGAGTGGCGGCAGGTCGAGCGCGACCTCGCGCTGGCCGAGAAGACCGGCTGCCGCTACCACGTCTGCCATATCTCCACGAAGGAGTCCGTCGCGCTCGTGCGCGCGGCCAAAAAGCGCGGCGCGGACGTGAGCTGCGAGACCGCCCCGCACTATCTCGTCCTCACGGACGAGGACCTGCAGGAGGACGGCCGGTTCAAGATGAACCCGCCCGTCCGCTCGCGCGAGGACCGCGAGGCGCTGCTGGAGGGCATTCTGGACGGCACGATCGACTGCATCGCGACCGACCACGCGCCCCACAGCCGCGAGGAGAAGTCGCGCGGGCTCGAGAAAAGCCTCATGGGCGTGGTCGGGCTCGAGACGGCCTTCCCCGTCCTCTACACGAAGCTCGTGCTGCCGGGTCTCGTGCCGCTCGAGCGGCTCGTCCGGCTCATGAGCGACCGCCCGCGCGAGCGCTTCGGCTTCCCCGACCGGCGGGACTACGCCGTCTTCGACGTCGGCGAGCCGTATACGATCGACCCCGAGACCTTCCTTTCGCAGGGCCGGGCCACCCCCTTCGCGGGCGAGCGCGTCTTCGGCCGCTGCCTGCTCACGGTCTGCTCCGGCGAGGCCGTCTGGCAGGACGAGCGTCTCGGAAACTGTTTTGAGGTGAACACATGAGGGAAATTCTCTACACCGTCGCGCGGAACCGCCCTCTGACGCGCGGCGTGTTCGAGCTGACGCTCGAGGGCGACACAAGCCCCATCACGGCGCCCGGCCAGTTTTTGGAGCTGAAGCTCCCCGGCCTCTATCTGCGCCGGCCGATCTCCGTCTGCGACTGGCGGGAGGGCAGCGCGACCGTCGTCTGCCGCGTGGTCGGCGCGGGCACTGCGCTTCTGCAAAAGCTTCTCCCCGGCGACACGCTCCCAGCCCTCGCGGGCCTCGGCAGCGGCTACGAGCTCACCGCCTGCGGCGACCGGCCGCTGCTGGTCGGCGGCGGCGCGGGCGTGCCCCCGCTCTACGGGCTCTGCAGACGCCTGCTTCTTTTAGGCAAACGCCCCGCCGTCCTCCTCGGCTTCAACACCGGAGCCGAGTGCTTCTACGAAGACGAGTTCCGCGCCCTCGGCGTCCCGGTCACGGTGACGACCGCCGACGGCAGCCGCGGCGTGCGCGGCTTCGTGACGGACGCGCTGGCGGGCCTCGATTTCACCGATTTCTGCGCCTGCGGCCCCGAGCCCATGTTCCGGGCGCTTCTGCGCGCGACGGACAAGCCCGGCCAGCTCAGCCTGGAGGCCCGCATGGGCTGCGGCTTCGGCGCCTGCATGGGCTGCACGATCGAGACGGCGGGCGGCCCCCGCCGCATCTGCAAGGACGGGCCGGTCTTCAAAAGGGAGGCGCTGCTATGGCAGATCTAACGGTTCAGCTGAGCGGCCTCACGCTCTCCAACCCCGTCATCCCCGCGAGCGGCACCTTCGGCTTCGGCTACGAGTTCGCCGAGTGGTACGATCTCGACTGCCTCGGCTCCATCGCGCTCAAGGGCACGACGAAGGAGCCCCGGCTCGGCAATCCGCTGCCCCGCATCGCCGAGTGCCCCGAGGGGCTGCTCAACGCGGTCGGGCTGCAGAATCCCGGCGCGGACCGCGTGATCGCGGAGGAGCTTCCGAAGCTCGCGCGCGTCTTTCACAAGCCCGCCATCGCCAACATCAGCGGCTTTTCGGTCGAGGAATACGCCGAGACCGCCGCGAAGCTGGACGCGCAGCCGCAGATCGGCCTGCTCGAGATCAACGTGAGCTGCCCGAACGTCTGCCACGGCGGCATGAGCTTCGGCACACAGCCGGAGGCGGCCGCCGCCGTCACGCGGGCCGTGAAGGCCGTCACGAAAAAGCCCGTCTACCTCAAGCTCAGCCCCAACGTCACCTCGATCGCGGACATCGCCCGCGCGTGCGAGGACGCCGGGGCGGACGGCATCAGCCTTATCAACACGCTGCTCGGCATGCGCATCGATCTCAAAACGAAGCGCCCGCTGCTGGCCAACCGCACGGGCGGGCTCTCGGGCCCGGCGGTGTTCCCGGTGGCCGTGCGGATGGTGTGGGAGGTCTATGAGGCCGTGAAGATCCCCGTCATCGGCATGGGCGGCGTGCGGTCGGCCCGGGACGTGCTGGAGCTCATGCTGGCCGGCGCGTCCGCCGTCGAGGTCGGCGCGGCCAACCTGGTCGATCCCCTCGCCTGCCGGCGCATTGTGGACGAGCTGCCCGCCGCCATGGCGGAATATCACATCGATTCTCTCAAAACCATTACAGGAGGTGCCCACCATGGGTAAAGACGTCATCGTAGCCTGCGATTTCCCCAGCCGCGAGGAAACGCTCCGTTTTCTCGACCGCTTCTCCGGCCGCAAGCCCTTCATCAAGATCGGCATGGAGCTGTTCTACGCCGAGGGGCCGGACATCGTCCGCGAGCTCAAGCGCCGCGGCCACCCGATCTTCCTCGATCTCAAGCTGCACGACATCCCCAACACCGTGGAAAAGGCCATGCGCGTGCTCTCGACCCTGGGGGCCGACATCGTGAACCTGCACGCCGCCGGCACACAGGCCATGATGCAGGCCGCGCTCGAGGGCCTCACCCGCCCGGACGGCACGCGGCCGCTGCTCATCGCGGTCACGCAGCTGACCTCCACCTCGCAGGAGCGCATGGAGCGGGAGCTGCTCATTGAAAAGCCCATGGCCGAGGTCGTGCTGCACTACGCCGAGAACGCCAAAAACGCCGGACTCGACGGCGTCGTCTGCTCGCCGCTCGAGGCCGGGCAGGTGCACGAGCGCTGCGGCCGCGAATTTCTCACCGTGACGCCGGGCGTGCGCTTCTCCTCGGGCTCCATCGGCGACCAGGTGCGCGTCACGACGCCCTCCCGCGCGCGGGAGCTCGGCTCGGACTACATCGTGGTCGGCCGCCCCATCACCGCGGCCGAGGACCCCGTCGCGGCCTATTCCCGCTGCCTGGAGGAATTCGTCGGATGAAAACCGTTCTCTTCGATCTCGACGGCACGCTCACCGACCCCGGCGAGGGCATCACGAAGGCCGTGGCCTACGCGCTCGCGAGCTTCGGCATCGACGTGCCCGACCGCACGACGCTCTTCCCCTTCATCGGCCCCCCGCTCATCGAGTCCTTCGAGCAGGAATACGGCTTCTCCCGCGAGAAGGCCGAGCGCGCGACGAAGGAGTTCCGCGTCTATTTCCAGGACAGGGGCATCTTTGAAAACATCCCATACCCCGGCGTCGTTGACTTTCTGGCCGCGCTCCGGAAGGCGGGCTGCCGCCTGATCGTCGCCACCTCGAAGCCGGAGGAATTCGCCGAGCGCATCCTCGAGCGCTTCGGCCTGCGGCAGTATTTCGCCGACGTCGTCGGCAGCACGCTCACCGAGGAGCGCACGCGCAAGCACGAGGTCATCGCCCACGTGCTGCACAAGTACCCGGAGCTCACGCGGGAAAACACCGTCATGGTCGGCGACCGCCGCCACGACATCGAGGGCGCGCACAAAAACGGCCTGCGGGCCGTGGGCATCCTCTGGGGCTACGGCAGCCGGGCGGAGCTCGAGCGCGCCGGGGCCGACCGCCTCGCGGCGAGCTTTCAGGAGCTCGAGACCATACTTTTACAGGAGGACAGACAGATGGAACTGCAAAACGAAATCGCGAAGGATCTTCTCTCGATCGGCGCGGTGTTCTTCCGCCCGGACGAGCCCTTCACCTGGGCCAGCGGCATCAAGAGCCCCGTCTACTGCGACAACCGCCTCATTCTGACGGCGCCCGCCGTCCGCACGTCGGTCGAGCAGGCCATCGCCGACACGGTCAGGCGCGAGTACCCCGGCTGCGAGGCGCTCATGGGCACCTCGACCGCGGGCATCGCCCACGCGGCCATCGCGGGCCATCTGCTCGGCCTGCCGATGGGCTACGTGCGCTCGAGCGCCAAGGACCACGGCCGCCAGAACCAGATCGAGGGCCGCCTGCAGAAGGGCCAGAAGGTCGTCGTCGTCGAGGATCTCATCTCCACGGGCGGCAGCGTGATCGAGGTCGTGGACGTGCTGCGCGCGGCCGGGGCCGAGGTGCTGGGCATCGTCAGCATCTTCACCTACGGCATGAAAAAGGGACTCGACCGCCTCGCCGCGGCAGACGTCAAAAACGTCAGCCTGTGCAACTTTGACGCCGTCGCGGCCATGGCCGCGGAGGAAGGATACATCAAAAAAGACGACGTCCGCCGGCTGCTCGCCTTCCGCGACAACCCCTCGGACGAATCCTGGATCGGAGGCAGCAAATGAAAAATCTCATCAACATCCTTGACCTGTCCACAAAGGACATCGACGACCTGATCGCCGTCGCGAACGACATCATCGCGAACCCGGAGAAGTACCAGGAGGCCTGTAAGCACAAGGTGCTGGCCACCCTCTTCTTCGAGCCCTCCACCCGCACGCGCCTGAGCTTCGAGTCCGCCATGCTCCACCTGGGCGGCAGCGTGCTCGGCTTCTCCGACGCGGCCTCGTGCTCGGTCTCCAAGGGCGAGAGCGTCGCCGACACGATCTCGGTCGTGAGCGGCTACGCCGATATCATCGCCATGCGCCACCCGAAGGAGGGCGCGCCCATGATCGCCGCGACCCGCGCGACGGTGCCCGTCATCAACGCCGGCGACGGCGGCCACTTCCATCCGACCCAGACGCTCACCGACATGCTGACCATCCAGCACGAGAAGGGCCGCTTCGACCACCTCACAATCGGCCTGTGCGGCGACCTCAAGTTCGGCCGCACCGTCCACTCGCTCATCGCGGCCATGTCCCGCTACGAGGGCGTGAAGTTCGTGCTGATCTCCCCGGAGGAGCTGAAGCTGCCCGGCTTCGTGAAGCAGGAATACCTGGACAGCACGGGCACCGAATACGTCGAAACCTCGTCTCTCGACGAGGCGCTGCCGCAGCTCGACATTCTCTACATGACCCGCGTGCAGAAGGAGCGCTTCTTCAACGAGGAGGACTACCTGCGTCTCAAGGACAGCTACATTCTCACGCCCGACAAGATGAAGCTCGCCAAATCCGACATGATCGTCCTGCATCCGCTGCCGCGCGTGAACGAAATCTCCACGGCCGTGGACGCCGACCCGCGCGCGGCCTATTTCCGCCAGGCCGCCTACGGCAAGTACATCCGCATGGCGCTCATTCTCAAAATGCTGGAGGTAAGGGTATGAACATTGATTCCATCAAGAACGGTCTCGTCATCGACCACATCACGGCCGGCAAGGCCATGCGCATCTACGATATGCTGCACCTGGGCGAGCTCGACTGCCAGGTCGCCATCATCAAAAACGCCCACTCCACCAAGATGGGCAAGAAGGACATCATCAAGATCGACTCCGCGATCGACATCGATCTCGACGTGCTGGGCTATATGAGCCCGCACATCACGGTCGACGTCATCCGCGACGGCCAGCGCGTCGAGAAGAAGCACATCGAGCTGCCCGAGACGCTCACGAACATCCTGCGCTGCAAGAATCCGCGCTGCATCACCACGACCGAGCAGGAGATCCCGCACATCTTCCGCCTGGCGAACGCCGAAAAGCGCGAGTACCGCTGCATCTACTGCGACACCAAGGCCAGCAATCTGTAAACCCCGCCTTGACACGCGCGCACGTCCTTTGTAGAATGGACGTGCGCGTTTTTTCGCGCAAATCCGAACGAAACGCAGGGATTCCCATGAAACTCAGGCTGGTGGCCTTCGATCTCGACGGCACGCTTTTAAAAGACGACAAAACCATTTCCCCCAAAACGCGCGAGACGCTCGCCCGGGCGCGGGACGCGGGCGTGCTGCTCGTGCCCGTCACGGGGCGGCTCTTCGACACCATGCCGCGGGAGGTGCGGGAGCTGCCCGGCCTCGCCTACGCGATCACGGTCAACGGCGCGGAGGTCTTCGACGTCGCGGCGAAGCGCGTGCTGCGCGAGGCCGTCTTCTCGCGCGCGGAGGCCGAGCGAATGATGGACTACATGGCGGCTCTGCCCGCCATCCGGGGCTGCTACCAGGCGGGCAACGGCTGGATGTCTCCGGAGGACTTCGCCCGCATCGACGAGTTCAGCGCCCTGCCGCGCCAGGACGAATTCCTGCGGATGATCTACCGTCCGCTGGAGAACATGCGCGCGAAGCTGCTCGACGCCGGCTCCATCCAGAAGCTGCAGGTCTATTTCCGCACCGTCGCGGAAAAGGACCGCTTTCTCGCGGAGATGCTGAAGGCCTTTCCTGACTACGCCGTCTCCACCTCGATCCCCAACAACATCGAGGTCAACGCGCTCGGCGCGACCAAGGGCGCCGCGCTGCTGTTCCTCTGCGAGCAGCTGGGCATCCGCCGCGAGGACTGCATGGCCCTGGGCGACGGCACAAACGACACCTCGATGATCGAGGCTGCGGGCATCGGCGTCGCCATGGGCAACGCCGCGCCGGAGGTCAAGGCCGCCGCGAACGTCATCACGAAGACGAACGAGGAGGACGGTCTCGCCGAGGCCATCCTGGCGTATCTGTAAAATGAGGCTCGCAGGCTTTTTGACAGAAGAAAACCGGCGGCAGGCTTTTCGCCTGCCGCCGGTCTGTTTTTTTAGTTGCCCGAGGTCGGGTCGTAATTGCGGCCGAACTTCAGATCGTTGAATTTGATCGTCGCGCTGTCGGGGTGTGAGGGCTTGACGGGCTTGCCCGCGGGCTTCTGGGCCTCGGCGGCGGGCTCGGCCTCCTCGGGGCCGACGAGCTTCTCAAGATTCTCGGAGATCTCCGACGCGATGTCGGACGCGGACTCGGACGCCTCGGCGGGCGCGGCTGCGGGCGCCGCGGGCTTGGCGGGCGCCGCGGGAGCGGCGGCCTGCTTCTCGTCGCGCTTCCAGTCGTAGGGCTTTTCGCGCGCGGGCTGCGGGACGTATTTGGTCTCCATGCTCATATCGCGGGACTTGAGCGTTTCCAGCAGCTCCAGATGGCCCTTGATGTCGTGCTCGATGACGTCGATGAAGTTGAGGGCGGTCTGCTTGGCGCAGTTGACGCGCTCCTCCTCCTCGGCCAGCGTCTGCTGGACGGTCGCGGTCTTGGCCGTGACCTCCGCGTCGGCGGTCATGGCGGCGCACTTCTTCTGCGCCTCGGCGATCATCTGGTCGCAGGTGGCCTGCGCATTGGCGACGCGGCTTCTGAGGTCGGCCTCCTGCGCGCGGTACTCCTCGAGCTTGTTGACGAGAACCTTCATCTTCGACTTGAGGACGGAGTTCTCCTTGTACAGCGCGATGTAATCCTCGGTCAGCGGCTCGAGAAAGTCGTCCACCTGCTGCATGTCGTAGCCGCCGAAGACGGCCTTGGAGAAGGTTTGTTCCTCAATTTGCTGCGGTGTAAACATGAAATGGCGCTCCTTCCTTGCGGCAGGCCCTTACAGATACAGGCCGTTGTTTTCCAGCTCGTCGATCACATCGCCCACGATATCCACGTTGTAGGGGGTGATGATATAGGTGCTGATGGCGATCTTCTTGATCTTGCCGTCGAGCGCGTAGGCGCAGCCGGACAGAAAATCGACCAGACGGCGGGCAACGTCCTTGTTTGTGGACTCGAGGTTCAGCACGACGGCGTGCTTGCTGCGCAGGTGCTCGGCGATGTCGGAGACATTGTCGAAGCGGTCGGGCTTCACGAGCACGACCTGCATCTGCGCGGTGGTGTGGATATTGACAACCTTGCTGCTGCCGGTCGAGCGGCGGGAAGAGCCGCTGCCGGTCGAGGCGGTATCGTCAAAAGGCGAATCGAACGCCGAGGGAGAGGATGCCGCCGGGGCGGGCGCGGCGGAGCTGCGCGAAGCGCGGCTCGGCTTGCTCTCTTCGTCGAAATCGTCGAAATCATCATCGTCATCTTCGCTGTAGGGTTTGGCCAGCTTCTTCAGTTCATCCATAAATCCCATAACCAGTATCCTCCAATATCAACTGTCCGTCAGACATTGTAATTTCTCGGGCCGAAAATCGCGGTACCTACCCGGATCATGGTGCTGCCCTCGCGGATGGCGTCGGCATAATCGCCGCTCATTCCCATCGATAGGCATTCCATGGACACATTATCGTATTTTTTTCTGCTTATGTCAACAAAAAGGTTGCGCATTTCGGCAAAATATCTGCAATTATCCCCCGGATGGAGGCTGACCGGCGGGATCGCCATGAGTCCCTTCAGCCGGCACGACCTATAATTTCCCATATCGGCCGCGGCGGCGCGCGCCTCGTCGGGCGTGAAGCCCGACTTGCTCTGCTCGTTTCCGATGTTGACCTCGAGCAGAATATCCTGCACGAGGCCCATTTTCTCGGCGGTCTTTTCGATGCACTCCAGCAGCTCCTGCCGGTCGACCGATTCGATGAGGCTGACCCGGCCCACCACCTGCCTGACCTTGTTCGTCTGCAAATGGCCGATAAAGTGCACCGGCACGCCCTCGTAGGCGCCCAGCGGCTGCTTCTGCAGCAGCTCCTGCACGCGGTTTTCCCCGCAGCAGTCCACGCCCGCCTGCACGGCCAGCTTGACCGTCTCGGCGTCGTTCATCTTGGTCGCCGCGCAGAGCAGGATCTCTCCGGGCTCCCGTCCGGCCTGCCTCGCGGCGGCCGCCATGGTTTCGCGGATGGCCGCGACATTCTCGGCAATCGTACCCATCTTATTCCACGACCTTTCCATCGTATAGATTCTTCGCGTTCACGATCACCTCGTCGCCCGGCCAGAGGTTGTCCGTGCTGGTCTTGTCGAGCTTCACGACGTAGCTCTCGCCGTTGTCGTGGAGGATCGTGATGGGCTTCCACTTGGCGCTCGCGCCCTCGAGCACATAGACGCCCGGCTGGCCCTTTTCGTCCACGCGGACGGCGTCCTTCGGCACGCGCAGGCCGGAGTAGGAGGCGAACGTGATGTCGGCCGACTGCTCGCGCAGCAGCGTCACGTCCTGCATGTACTCGCTGCAGGAGAGCACCAGCACGCGGTAGCCCGCCTCGCTGTCGCCGATGCGGGCGACCTTCATCGCGATCTGGTTGTAGAAATCGCGCGCGAAGGAGACCTGCACGGTGTCGCCCTGCTCGACGTCGGCCGTCTCGCCCGCGGGCACGACGGTCACGTAGTACCAGGTGTCGCCCGAGATGAGCTTGCCGGCGTTCTGCTTGGAGACGGTCTGGGGCTGCAGGGCGTTGTACTGCGAGACGGTGAGCGTCTGCAGGGCGTCCGGCGTCAAAACGGACTCGTAGCCGTCCACGGTGCCGGAAAAATAGCCGGAGGCCGGGGCCGTGACGCTCTTGGTGTCGCTCGCGGCGGCACTCTGCAGATCGGCCAGCTGGGACTGCACGGAGGCGATCTGGTTTTTGATCGAGTCGGCGTCGGTGCTGCCGGAGGAGCGACGCAGCACGAGGCCCTTGAGCTCGGGCGAGAGGTCGGAGACGGAGTTCATGTCGCGCCGCGCGACGTAGACGGCGAGATTGGACAGGTCGGCGAGGATCTGGGTGTCGAGCGTCGCCTGGTCGGAGGCGTCGGCGGTGGCCTCATAGGCATAGTTGAGCTGATCGAGCTGGGTCTGCAGGGCGGCGATCTGGCTCTGGCGGCTCTGCGCGTCGGCGCTCAGATAGCCCGTCGCGATGGGCTCGCCGACCGTGACGCGCTCGCCCTCGGCGATCGTGAGCACCGTGATGTCGTAGCTCGAGGGGATGACCGACTCGCTCCGCACCACGTAGCCCGTGGCCGAGTAGCCGGAGCCCGCCTCATACTCGATGGCCGTCGAGGTGGACAGAGGCTCGTAAATCGAGCTCACGACGTTGTAGCCGAAATAGGCCACAATCGCGCACAGCAGGATCCAGAGGATGAGATTGGTATAGTGTTTGCCCTGTTTCATAGCGGCTCCTTTTGCCCGTGAGGCCGCGCGGGAGCGTCACTCCTGCGGCGGCCGGACCGGAATCGACGGGATAATGGTCGAGACGGCGTGCTTGTAGATCATTTCCTGTTTGCCCTCGGACACGAGCACGATGACAAACGGGTCGAAGCCCGTGATGACGCCGCGCAGCTGAAAACCGTTCATGAGAAAGACGGTCACGGGCGCGCGGCTGCGGCGGGCCTCATTTAAAAAAAGATCCTGATAATTTTCTGCGTTCTGCATGGATATGGACTCCTTTTCTGTAAGTAATGGGGAAGGCAATATCCATATCGTAGCATCCGCTTCACGCGAAAAAGGGGATTTCCTGACAGGCCGCGTCCGAAAGCGCGGAAAAATCCGCGCCGGGCCGCTGCAGCAGCCAGCGGATCTCGGGATTCCGCCGGAACCAGGTGCGCTGGCGCTTGGCGTAGTTCCGCGAGCGCTGTTTGACGAGCGCGGCGGCCTCTTCCGGCGTCGACTCGCCGCGCAGCGCGGCCAGGAATTCCTTGTAGCCGATGGCCTGCATCGAGGTGGCCTTTTCCGGCACGCCCGAGGCCAGCAGCGCCCGGATCTCGTCCAGCAGCCCCAGCCGGAGCATATCGTCCACGCGGCGGTCGATGCGCGCGTAGAGCTCCGCGCGCTCCTCAAAATCGAGCCCCAGCCAGACGGCGCGGTGCCGCGGCGGGACCAGTCTTGTTTTTTCGTTGTGGGCGCTGATCGTCTCGCCCGTCTCCAGATAGACCTCGAGCGCGCGGACGATGCGCTTGCGGTCGGCCGGATGGAGCCGCGCGGCGGTCTCCGGGTCGGCGGCGCGCAGCCGCTCGAGCAGCGCCCCGCTTCCCAGCTCGTCGGCCTCCCGCTCGAGCGTCTCGCGCTTGCCCGTCGAGGGGCAGGGCGCGAAGCTCCGCCCGGCGATCAGGCTGTCGCAGTAGAGCCCCGTGCCGCCCGCAACGACGGCGGTCTTGCCGCGCGCGAGGATGTCCTGCAGGCAGGCTTCCGCCATTTTCACATATTTTCCGACGGAAAAATCCTCGTCCGGCTCCACAATGTCGATCATATAGTGGGGAATTCCCTGCATTTCCTCCACCGTCGGCTTCGCGGTGCCGATGTCCATCCGCCGGTAGATCTGCATGGAGTCGCAGGAGACGATCTCGCCGTCCAGCCGTTTGGCGAGCTCGACGGCGAGCCCGGTCTTTCCCGAAGCCGTCGGCCCCACCACACAGACGATGCGTTCCATGCAAAATCTCCCTTCCATTAAGAATGGGCAGGCCGCGCCCTTTACACTCTTTTAAACTGCTTTTCCAGCTGCCGTTTTGTGAGCGTGATGCAGATGGGGCGGCCGTGCGGGCAGTATTTAAGCTCCTCCCGCGAGAGCACCTCGCGCACGAGCGCGTCGCGCTCCGGCGGCTCGGTGTGGTAGCCCGCCTTGATGGCGGCCTTGCAGGCGATGGTGTGCAGCAGCCGGTCGCGCAGCTCGCCGGGGTCGAGGCTCCGCCCGCCCAGCAGCTCGCCCGCGAGCTCCTGCAGCCCGCTCTCGGCGTCCTGCAGATCGAGGTCGCCCGGGATCTGGCGGATCAGCACGGAGCCGCCGCCGAAATCCTCGACCTCGTAGCCGCACTTTTCCAAAAGCGCCGCGTTTTCGAGCACCGCGGCGGCCTCCTCGCGGCTGAGATTGGCCTGGATGGGGCTCATCAGCACCTGCGCGAGGATCGGGTGCTCCTCGGACCTGAGCTTTTCAAAGAGGATCCGCTCGTGCGCGGCGTGCTTGTCGATGAAGAGCACCGCGCCGGCCTGCTCGACCACAAAATAGGTGTCCAGCACCTCGCCCACGACGCGGTAGTCGGGCTCGCCCAGCGAGAGCTTTTTCTGCTCGGGCTCGGGCGTCTGCTCGGGCTCGGGCGCCGCGGCCGGCGCCTCCGGCTCGGGCGGAACGGGCGGGGTCTGCCGCGTGCGCGGCAGCGTCACCTCCGAGGCGACGATGGTCTCGGGAAAATCCCGTTCGTCCGGGAAGACCGAGATGCCGCCCGTGACCGGCTTCGGCGCGGGGCGCGCGGGGGCCGGACGGGGCGCCGGCGCGGGGGCCGCGCGCTTTGCGAAGTCCCCGGCCTTCATGGTCTTGAAAAAGTCCTCTCTGGGCGCGGGCGCGGCGGCGGGCTTCCCCTCCGGCAGCTTCATCTCCGGCCGCGCGGGCGTCTTGCCGAGGGCCGAGAGCACGCCGTAGTGCACGGCGTCGAAGACGTCGTGCTCCGAGAGGAACTTGACCTCCGTCTTGGCCGGGTGGACGTTCACGTCCACGGCCTGCGGGGGCAGCGTCAGATAGAGCACGCAGGCCGGGAAGCGGCCCGTCATGATCTGGTTGCGGTAGGCCTCCTCGAGCGCGGCCGCGAGCAGCTTGGACTTTACGAAGCGGCCGTTCACGAAGAAGAACTGGTTCGCGCGCGTGCCGCGCGTGGCGGTGGGCTTTGTGACGAAGCCGCGCACCGCGAGCTTGTCCCAGCGGCTGTCGACCGCGACCATGTCGTTCGCGGTCTGGCGGCCCAGCACCGTGTAGACGGCGGCGAGCTCGCCGCCGTCGCCCGCGGTGTGCAGAAGCTCCGCGCCGTCGCGCAGGAAGCGGAACGAGACCTCCGGGTGGGCCAGCGCCTGGCGCTGGACGGCCGCGAAGACGGCCGCGCCCTCGGCGGTGTCGGATTTCATGAATTTCATGCGCGCGGGCGTGTTGTAGAACAGCTCGCGCACGATGAGCGTCGTGCCGTCCGGGCAGCCGGCGGGCTGCTCGTCCGTGACGGCCCCGGCGTCGAGATGCAGAGACGTCCCCATCTCGGCCTCCGGCGTCTTGGTCAGAAGGTCGATCTTCGAGACGGCCGAGATGGCCGCCAGCGCCTCGCCCCGGAAGCCCAGCGTCGTGATGGACGCGAGGTCGCTGCCGGTGCGGATCTTGCTGGTCGCGTGGCGCAGAAACGCGGTGCGGGCGTCGGCGGGCTCCATGCCGCAGCCGTCGTCCGTGATGCGCAGATAGGTCATGCCGCCGTTCTGGATCTCCACGGCGATATTCTTGGCGCCCGCGTCGATGGAGTTCTCGGTGAGCTCCTTGACGGCGGAGGCGGGCCGTTCGACGACCTCGCCCGCGGCGATGAGATCCGCCACATGGCTGTCGAGCTGATGGATGACAGGCACAGAATCCCTCCTTCCGGGAAAACGGGTTTATCCGATCGTGAGCAGACTGAAAAAGGACAGCGCGTTGATGACGGCGTGCAGCGCGATGCTGCCCCAGATGGTGCCGGACTTCTCGTACGTCCACGCGAGCGCGGCCGCGGCCGGCACGTAGGCCAGGCAGCTCAGAAGCACCGAGAGCGTCGGATAGAAGCCGAAATACTGCCAGTTGTGCATGAGGGAGAAGACCAGGATCGAGACGATGTAGGCCATGGCGCGCGAGGCCCGGCGCACCGAGCCGAACACAAGGCCGCGTATGAGCGTCTCCTCCGTGATGGGGGCCAGCACGACCGTGACGGCCAGCATCACATAGCGGTCCATGCTGATCATGTCGGCCACGGCGTCGTTGTTGTAGAGCGTCAGGCTGCCGCCCAGCTTCGTGACGATCCATTCGATCGCCCAGGTGCCCGCCCAGTAGAACACGAAGCCCAGAATGAGCGTCTGGATGAAGTTCCAGAACCCGTTTCCGAAGAACCGCTGGCGCAGGAAGCGGTGGAAAATCAGCAGCACCGCCGCGAAGTTGATCGCGAAATAGGCGATGTTGACGCGCAGCTCGGTCGTCTCGAGCCCGAGCCAGCCGAACACGTACTGCAGGGCGACGCTCAGAAGCACGAGATAGACGGGCAGATAGCACCACCCGGCGATGAGCTCGGACTTCGTCAGTCCCGTTCCGATAGAATCGGACGATCTTCTAGCCATACGGCCCTCCCCGCAGCATCACAGCATCTGCTTTAATTTGTAGAGATAGTTGAGCGCCTCGATGGGCGTGAGCGTCTCGACCGTGACGGCCTCGAGCGCCCGGCGCAGCTCGTTCGCGCTCACGTCGAGAAGCGAGATCTGATCGTCGTCCGGCGCCGCCTCGCGGTACGCGGGCGCGGCGTTCTCGCTCTCGAGCTGTTTGAGGATCTCCCGCGCGCGGGAGATGACGCGGTCGGGCAGACCCGCCAGCTTCGCGACCTCGACGCCGTAGCTGTCGTCGGCCGCGCCGGGGACGATCTTGCGCAGGAAGATCATGTCCCCCTGGCGCTTTTTGACCGCGATGTTGTAGTTCCTGACGCCGCTCAGCTCGTGCTCGAGCTCGGTCAGCTCGTGGTAGTGCGTGGCGAAGAGCGTCTTGGCCCCCAGCTTTTTGCGGTCGGCCGCGTACTCGAGCACCGCCCGGGCGATGGCCATGCCGTCGAAGGTGGAGGTGCCGCGCCCGATCTCATCGAGGATGAGCAGCGACCGCGGCGTGGCGTTTTTGAGGATGTCGGCCACCTCGGTCATCTCGACCATGAAGGTGGACTGGCCGGAGGCCAGATCGTCCGACGCGCCGATGCGCGTGAAGAGGCGGTCGACGATGCCGATGCGCGCGGATCTGGCCGGGACGAACGAGCCCATCTGGGCCATGAGCACGATGAGCGCCACCTGGCGCATGTAGGTCGACTTGCCCGCCATGTTGGGGCCCGTGATGATGGCCACGCGGCAGTCGTCGGAGCCGATGCGCGTGTCGTTCGGCACGAAGAGCGAGCCCTTCAGCACCTGCTCGACGACGGGGTGGCGGCCCTCCGTGATGGAGATCTCGCCCGAGAGGTCGACCTCCGGCCGGCAGTAGTGGTTGTGGACGGCCACGGCGGCGTAGCTGCACAGCACGTCGAGCGCCGCGATCGCCCGGGCGGCCGACTGCACGCGCGCGGCCTGCTCCGTCACCTGCCCGCGCACCTTCTGGAACTGCTCGTACTCCATGGCGACGACGCGGTCCTTGGCGGTCAGGATGGTGTTTTCGAGCTCCTTGAGCTCCTGCGTGATGTACCGCTCGCCGTTGGCGAGGGTCTGCTTGCGGATGTAGGTGTCGGGCACCAGGTCGATCTGGCCCTTGGCCACCTCGATGTAATAGCCGAAGACGCGGTTGTAGCCGACGCGCAGATTGCGGATGCCGGTCTTCTCCTTCTCGGCCGCCTCGATGGACGAGAGCATGTCCTTCCCGTTCGTCTGGATGCCGCGCAGCCGGTCGATCTCCGGGTCGAAGCCCTCGCGGATGAAGCCGCCCTCGCGCAGCGAGAACGGGGGATCGTCCACGATCGCGCGGGCGATGAGCTCCCGGACGTCGTCGAGCGTGTCGAGCTGCTCACACAGCGAGACGAGCAGCGGCGCCTGCATCCCCGCGAGCCTTTCCTTGATGGCCGGCAGGCAGCCCGCGCCCTGGCAAAGCGAGACGAGGTCGCGGCAGTTGGCCGTCCCCGTGACGAGGCGCGCCATGACCCGCTCAAAATCGGACACGTTCGCGAGCGCGAGGATGAGCTCCTCGCGGTCGACGGTCTTTTTGACGAGCTCCTCCGTCGCGGCGAGGCGGCGCGTGATCTGCGCCGGGCTCAGAAGCGGGCGCTCCATCCACGCGCGCAGCAGCCGCCCGCCCATGGCGGTTTTGGTCTTGTCCATGACCCAGAGCAGGCTCCCGCGCTTTTCCTTCGAGCGCATGGTCTGCTCGAGCTCGAGATTGCGCCGCGCCGTGAGATCGAGACCCATGAACTTGCCGGGCAGATAGTATTCCAGCTCCCGGATGTGGGGCAGATCGTTCTTCTGGCTCTCGCGCAGCTGCTGCAGCAGCGCCCCCGCCGCGATCGCGGCGGGCGCCGCGCCCGCGAGCCCCAGCTCGTCCGGCCGCCTGCCCAGCTGCTCCGTGAGCGCGGCCTGGCAGAGATCGCAGTCGAACTGCTGCTCGTCCCCCCGGTTCACGCAGCAGCCCAGCCGCTCCTGCAGAACCTCCTTTATCACGGGATCCTCCGCCGCCGCGCCGCCCAGCAGCACCTCGGCCGGCGAAAAGCTGCCGAGCTCGTTGGCCGCGGCCTCGGCCGCGTCCTCGCCCGTCGTCATGGTGGCGGAAAACGCGCCCGTCGAAATGTCGCAGAACGCGAGGCCGAAGCCCGCCGCGTCCGCGTAGACGCAGGCGTAATAGTTATTTTTGGATTCCTCGAGCATGGAGCTCTCGGTGACGGTGCCGGGCGTCACGATGCGGATGATGTCCCGCTTCACGAGCCCCTTGGCGAGCGCCGGGTCCTCCATCTGCTCGCAGATGGCCACCTTGTAGCCCTTGGCCACCAGCCGCGCGACGTAGCTCTCGGACGAATGGAACGGCACGCCGCACATGGGGATCTTCTCGTCCTGGTCCTTGTCCTTCGAGTGGTCGCGGCTCGTGAGCGTGAGATCAAGCTCCTTCGAGACGAGCACGGCGTCCTGCTCGAACATCTCATAGAAATCGCCCAGCCGGAAAAACAGGATGCAGTCCGGATTCCGGGCCTTGACCTCCCGGTACTGCTGCATCATGGGCGTCAGTTCTGCCATCTTGCTACCTCTTTCTTCCCGTCACACCGGCTCGCCCACAAGGCTCCAGGTGGTGCTTCCGGTGATATGCGCGTGTATAAACTGCCCCACAAGGGTATCCGGGCCCTCCAGGCGCACGAGCCGTCCGCCCTCGGTGCGGGCCGTCAGAAGCCCGTCCTCCCGGCCGTCGACCAGCACGCGCAGCGTCCTGCCGACGTAGGCCCCGTGCAGTTCCTGCGAGATGCGGTTCTGCGCCTGGCAGAGCGCGTCGAAGCGGCGGCTCTTCTCCTCTTTCGGGGTGGGGTCGGGCAGCCTCGCGGCGGGCGTGCCGGGGCGCGGGGAATAAATAAAGGTGAACAGCGCGTCGTAGCGCACGTCCTCGATGAGCCGGAGCGTGTCCCCGAACTCCGCCTCCGTCTCGCCCGGGAAGCCCACGATCACGTCGCTCGTCAGAACGAGCGACGGCATGGCCGCGCGGGCGGCCGCGATGAGTTTTCGGTAGCTCTCCGCCGTGTAGCGGCGGTTCATCGCCTCGAGCACGCGGTCGCTGCCCGACTGGAACGGCAGGTGCAGGTGCTTGGCGATCTTGTCGTGGGAGGCCATGGTGTCGAAGAGCTTCTGCCCCGCGTCCTTGGGGTGGCTCGTCATAAAGCGCAGCCAGAAATCCCCCGGCAGCTCCGCGATGGAGGCGAGCAGGTCGGAAAAATCGACGCCGAGGCCGAGATCCTTGCCGTAGGAATTGACGTTCTGGCCGAGCAGGGTGATATCCCTGTAGCCCGCGGCCACAAGGCCCTTTACCTCCCCGAGCACCTCCTCCGGCCGGCGCGAGCGCTCGCGCCCGCGGACGTAGGGGACGATGCAGTAGGAGCAGAAATTGTTGCAGCCGTACATGACGGAGACCCACGCCTTGAGCGTGTTCGCGCGCGCGACGGGGATGCCCTCGGCGATGCTGCCGGCGGAGTCCTCGGTCGCGAAGACGCGCCTGCCCGTGCGCAGGGCCGTCTCCAGCAGTTCGGGGAAGCGCCACAGGTGGTGCGGGCTGAAGATCCCGTCCACGTGGCGGTAGCTGTTTTTCATCTTTTCGGCCGACGAGGGCTCCGCCATCATGCAGCCGCAGAGGAAGATCTTCTGCCCCGGATGGCGCTGCTTGGTATGCACAAGCGCGCCGACGTTGCCGAACACGCGCGTTTCGGCGTGCTCGCGGACGGCGCAGGTGTTGACCACGATGCAGTCGGCCCCCTCCTCGGTGTCGGAGAGCTCGTAGCCGCAGGAGACGAGCATCCCGCGGATGCGCTCGGAGTCGGCCTCGTTCTGCTGGCAGCCGTAGGTGTCGACCCAGGCGAGCGGCGTGCGGCCGGCCGCGCGCCAGTAGTCGCGGATGCGCGCGCAGCAGTCCTCCTGCCGGGCCAGTTCTTCGGGCGGGATGACGGTGGTCTTCTGATTCAAGGTGATACCTCCAGGACAGCATAAAATCGTAAGGTACATTATATCAGAAAGCGCGGCTGTTTTCAACGAAATCCGGGAAAAGGTTTGGCCCGCTCCCCGAAGAACGCCGATTTTTCATGACAGAATTCACAAATTGTTCAAAGAGGGGTCCGCCGCAAAGATTGAAAAAGCCCCCGCCGTGTGGTACACTGTTCACTAGACTCGCAGAAAACGGGGTTAAACCATGACGGAAATCAACACGCACAGCGAGCAGCCCGCGCCCGGCGGAGAGCCGGAACCGTCCCCGAACAGGCCCGCCCAGCGGCGCGCGCCCGGCAGGGGGAAGATGCTGGCGGCCATCCTCCTGGCGGCCGTTCTGCTGGGAGGCAGTCTCACCGGGCTGCTGCTCGATCTTGTCAACAAACACAAAAAGGCCACCGAGATGTCGAACGTTGTGCTCACCTGCGGCGACTACCGGCTGACGAACACCGAGCTGGCCTATTACTACTGGAGCGAATACTTCTACTTCACGAACGTCTACAAAAACTATCTGACCGGGATGCTCGACACCTCGAAGCCCCTCGACGAGCAGATGTACGACGAGGACACCACCTGGCAGGACTACATCCTCGGGCAGGCGCTCGTCACGGTCAAGGACACGCTCTCGATGGTCTTCGAGGCGAAGAAGGAAAATTTCACGATGCCGGACGACTACGAGCAGTCGTATGAAAAGGTGCTCTCCGACTTCTCGTCCTACGCCGTGAAGCTCGGCTTCACGAAAAAGGACGGCAGCGCCGACATCGACGCCTACCTGCAGGACTCCTACGGCGAGGGCGCCTCGCTCGCGAGCTTCAAAAGCTACCTCTACGACTCCTATCTGGCCTCGGCCTACTCCGACTCCCTCTACAACGCGATCACGCCCACGGACGAGCAGATCGAGACGTATTTCGACGCCCACGCCGACGAGTACGCCGAAAACTACGGCGTCAGCAAGACCGACGGGCCGATGACCGACGCGATCCTGCTCTCCTTCACCGACTACGACGACAACGAGGCGATGGCCAACACGGTCTACGCCAACTGGCAGGCGGACGGCGGCGGGGCGGACGCCCTGTCGGCGCTCAGCCAGACCTATTTCCAGACGGACGGCGCCGAGACCGACGTCTACCCGGGCGAATTCGACGACGCCGTGAGCGACTGGCTCTTCGCAGACGGCCGCAAGGAGGGCGAGAGCGCCGTGCTCACGGGCTCCGAGGGCAAGGCCTACATCGTGATGCTGACCGGCTTCTCGACCCGGTACTACTGGCAGAAGCTCGCGGAGGACGATCTGCGCAGCGAGACCTACAACAACGCCTTCCTCAAAATCGAGGACGGCTACACCTTCCTGATCGATTACGACAAAGTGGTTCTCAAGCAGCCCGCGGGGCTGTACGATACACAAAATGCGGAAGCGGAGCGCGCCGCCGCGTCATCCTCGTCTGCCTCCTCCGAGACGGACGGCTGACCGGAAGCGCTCAGCAGAAAGAGAGTAATGCCAATGAAATGTCCCTATTGCGGCGCCGAGCTGCCCGAGGACGCGGAGCTCTGCCCCGTCTGCGGAAAAAACCTGACCGAAGAACCCGAGAACGAGGCCCCGGAAACGGCGTCTGAAGATCTCGAGCCGGTAAACCCCATCGAGGCCGCTGCCGACGAGGCTGCGCAGGCCTCCGCCGACGCCGCCCCCGGCGCTGAGCCCGGGGAGGACCCCAACGCCTGGAAGACCTGCGGCCGCGACACGGACTGCGACAGCTGCGAGGAAAAGGACACCTGCGTTATCCTGCAGGAGCACACCGCCCGCGAGGCCGACCGCGCGCTCGCCGAAGAGCAGGCCGCCAAGAAGTCCAAGCGCGGCAAGACCTGGAAGCTCGTCGGCCTCATCGCCGGTGCCTGCGTCGTGCTCTGCGCCGCCGCCTTCTTCCTCTACAAGTCCATCAAGGGGCCGACCATCGCCCACACGAACTCCGAGGGCTATCTGTCCTACACGATGACCTCCGACCAGGCCACCAAGCGCGTGCTCGACCGCGTCGTGGCCACCTGCGGCGACGAAAAGCTCACGAACCGCCAGCTGACCTATTACTTCTGGCAGCAGTACTATTCCTTCGCCAACAACTACGGCAGCTATCTCAGCTACATGCTCGACACCAGCAAGGGGCTCGACGAGCAGCTGTACGACGACACGGACACCTGGCAGAAGAAGTTCCTCGACAACTCCCTCACCATGTTCCAGGACATCGCCGCGCTCAACCAGGAGGCTGTCAAGGCCGGCTTCAAGCTCGACGACGACACCGAGACGTATCTGAGCACCATCTCCTCGAACCTCGACAGCATGGCGTCCCAGTACGGCTTTGCCAGCGGCGAGGCGTACCTGCAGGAGGCCTTCGGCAGCTACGCCACCATGGACGACTATCTCGCCTACGCGCGCTACAACCTGACCGCCTCGGCCTATCTGCAGACGCTCGTGGACGCCAAGACCTATACGGCCGACGACGTCAGCGCCTACTACGACGAGAACAAGGACAACTACACCTCCCAGGGCGTGGAGAAGGACGACACCCCGATGGTCGACGTGCGCCACATCCTGATCGTCCCCGACGAACAGAATGAGGACGGCACCTACACCGACGCGGCCTGGACCGCCGCCGAGCAGAAGGCCAACGATCTTCTGCAGCAGTGGCTGGACGGCGGCGCAACCGAGGACAGCTTCGCCGATCTCGCCACGGCCAACTCCGGCGACACCGGCTCGGCCTCGAACGGCGGTCTCATCACGGGCGTGTACCCGGGCGAGATGACCGGCGATTTCGACACCTGGTGCTTTGCCGACGGCCGCAAGGTCGGCGACTACGGCATCGTGAAGACCGAATACGGCTATCACATCATCTATCTCTCCGCCGTCGAGGACCACGCCCACTGGTACGCGGTCGCCGAGGCCGACTATAAGAACAAGCTCTCCTCGGACATCGAAACCGAGCTCGCCGCCAAGTACGAGACCACCTCCAAGCCCGAGAACGCCGCGATCATCAACGTGCTGGCCAAGGAGAACGCGTCCGAGCAGTCCGCGGCCGAACAGGCTGCCGGCGAGGCCGAGAGCTCTTCCGCGGCGGCATCCTCCTCCGCGGCCGCTTCCTCCTCCGCATCCGCGGCGGCTTCGGCCTCCGCAGCGCCCGCCGCTTCCGGCAGCGCATCCTCCGGCAACTGATCACAGGGCTTTTCCGGCCCGGCTACAGAGGCAAACACGATGAAAAAAAAGCTGCTGTTTTTCGTTAACCCGAACGCCGGTCACGCGGAGATCCGCAGTTCCCTCATGGAGGTCCTGCAGATCTTCACGGTCGGCGGCTACGACGTCACGGTCCACCCGACGACGGGGCCGAGGGATCTCACGCGCTGCATCGCGTCCTACGGCAGCGGATACGACCTGATCGTCTGCACCGGCGGCGACGGCACGCTCAACGAGGCCGTCTCCGGACTCATGCAGCTCGAGCGGCGCCCGCCGCTCGGCTACATCCCCGGCGGCACCTGCAACGACGTGGCCTCCACGCTGGGCCTCTCGCACGACCCCATCACCGCCGCGCAGGACATCGTCCACGGACGTCTGTTCCCGCTCGACATCGGCTCCTTCGGCCCGGACCGCTGGTTCACCTACGTCGCGGCCTTCGGCGCGTTCACGGACGTCGCCTACCAGACCCCGCAGGAGGACAAGCGCGTGCTCGGCCGGATGGCCTACCTGCTCGCGGGCGTCCGCGCGCTGGGCGACATCAAGCCCATCCACATGCGCGTCATCTGCGGCGGCCAGACCGTCGAGGCCGACGTGCTGGACGGCCTCGTGTGCAGCACCACGAGCGTGGGCGGCTTCAAGGCGCGGCCCGAGCTCAACATCTCCCTCAACGACGGCAAGTCCGAGGTCATCCTGATCCGCGACATCAAAAACATCATGGATTTCAACGCGATCACGACGGGCCTCATGAAATGCGATTTCCAGAACGACTATTTCATCACCTATCAGACCGACAAGGTGCGCTTTGAGTTCGACCGGCCCGTCGCCTGGACGCTCGACGGCGAGTACGGCGGCGACGTCACCGAGATCGACATCCGCAACAACCAGCGCGCGGTCAGCATTCTCGTGCCGAGATAACGACCTGCGGCGGACTGCTTCTGCAGTCCGCCGCATTTTTATTTACAATTTTGCCCCGGCGTGATAGGATAGGCGCAAAAGAGGTGCGTTTTTATGACATTGGACCAGCTCTGCGGCGCCGTGCGCGCGGCCGGACAGACCATTCTGTCGGCCTCCGGCGATCTGGGCGTGCAGGAAAAGAGCTCCCGCCACGATCTTGTGACGCGCTACGACGCGGCCGTGCAGGCGCAGCTGCGCGAGAGCCTGCTCGCGCTCGAGCCGGAGGCGGATTTCTTCGGCGAGGAGGGCGAGCACGGCGAGCGCCCGGACGCCGTCTGCCGCTTCATCGTCGACCCCATCGACGGCACGGCCAACTTCGTGAAGGGCCTGCGCCGCAGCTGCGTGTCGGTGGGCTTTGAGCGCGCGGGAGAGATCGTCCTCGGCGCCGTGTACAACCCCTATTCGGACGAGCTTTTCTCGGCCGGGCTCGGCGCGGGCGCGTTTCTGAACGGCCGGCCCATCCGCATGTCGGATCAGCCGATGGAGCAGGCGATGGCCTTCTTCGGCACCTCTCCCTACTACCCCGACTGCCTGGACGAGACGTTCCGCCTGGCCCGGCAGCTGCTCGAGCGCTGCCTCGATATCCGCCGCAGCGGCTCGGCCGCGCTCGACCTGTGCGAGCTGGCCGCGGGCCGCGCGGAGGTCTTCTACGAATACCGCCTCTCGCCGTGGGACTACGCGGCGGGCTCGCTCATCGTCCGCGAGGCGGGCGGTCTTGTCACAAGCCTTGCAGGAGCGCCGCTGCAGTTCCGGGAGAAATCCTCTGTCGCGGCCGGAAACCCCGCGTGCTGGCCGGAGCTTGTCCGGCTGGCCGCCGCCGTGAAGGAGGAACCCCGATGAAAACCGTAAAGAAGTCCCTGCTCCGCCTCGCGCTCGTGCTGGCCGTGCTGGCCGCGCTCTGCTGCACCGCGTTCGCGATCGAAAACTTCCACGTGAACTCGAAGCAGGAGCTTGTGGACGTGCTCTCCGAGCAGCTGGAAGACCGCGTGACGAATTTCAGCGTCACCTACGACGGAGACTACCTCGACCTGGTCGACCGCTATCTGAACCCCGATCTCTCGCTTCTGCTGCGCCAGCTCGACGCCACCGAGCCCAACCCCGACAGCAGCGGCCCCGACTACAACACGCTCAATCTCAAGTCGGCCGCCGCGGGCGTGCTCGACCACGTGCTCTATTTCAGCTTTGAGTATTTCACCTCCCAGAAGCAGGAGGCCGAGCTGGACGCCAAATGCGAGGCCATCTACAAAAGCCTGCAGCTCGACGGCCTGTCCGACTACGCCAAGGTGCGCGAGATCTACGAATATATCGGCACCAACTTTGTCTACGACGATTCGCTGAGCATTTTCTCGCCCTACTACGGGCTGAAGACCGGCACCATGGTCTGCCAGGGCTATTCGCTGCTGCTCACGAAGCTTCTGTGGCTGGCGGGCGTGCCCAACCGCATCCTGATCGGCGACGGCGGCGGCGAGCCGCACAGCTGGAACATCGTGAAGCTGAACGGCAGCTGGTACGATCTGGACGTGACCTGGGACGCCGCGCAGCGCATCGGGCAGGCCATGACCTGGAACTTTTTCCTGCGCGGCAGCGCGAATTTCCCCGCGCACACCGCCGCGGACGCCTATCAGGCGTATTCCTTCGCCTCCCAGTACCCCGTTTCCTCGTCGGATTACGACGCGCCCCGCATCACGCTCTCCATCAAGGGCAGCGCCGTGCAGTCGCTCATTCTGCGGCTCAACACGCCGGTGCAGCTTGTCTCCAGCGTCTCCGGCTGCACGTTCGTCTCCACCGACCCCTCGATCGTCTCCGTCGACCAGAACGGCAATCTCACCGCCCGCAGGACCGGCGACTGCAGCATCATCGCCCGCACCGCCGACCGCTCCGTCGTGCCCGGCATGCTGACCATCCGGACGGTCGATCTGACCTCGGCGTCCTCCTGGGCGTCCTCCGCCGTCAACGCCTACTACCTGCGCGGCCTGCTGCCCGCCGAGTTCTGCACCGGCTTCCAGAAAGCCGTCACGCGCGCCGAGATGGCCCGGTACCTCTACCAGCTCTGCGCCTACGAGCTGGATCTGAGCAAGCTGGAGGTCTCCTACGTCTACCGCGACATCGGCGATTCCGACTACGCCGACGCGATCCTCGCCTGCACCGCGCTGGGCCTGTTCTCCGGCACCGGGGAGAACACCTTCTCCCCCGACGCGCCCGTGACGCGCGAGCAGGCCGCCAAGCTGCTCGTCCGGACGATGGAGCTCCTCACCGGGCAGAAGCTCGACGCCTCCGCCAACCCCGGCTACACGGACGCGGCGAAGATCAGCGGCTGGGCGTCCTCCTGCGTCTCCGCCGCCACAGCGGCCGGGCTTATGCGCGGCGACTCCCGGGGCCGCTTCTCGCCCGCGTCCGGGATCACGCGCGAGCAGCTCACGGTCGTGCTCGAGCGGATCTGCCGCACGCTGGACGCGCAGCAGAAGGCCGCCGCCTGATCTTTTTGGAAAACATCCGGCCGCCGCGATTTCGCGGCGGCCTTTTTGCGCCCGCGCGCCGGCGGAGCGCGGGTCCGCGCGCTTTATTTTCCGCATTTCCGGGCAAACTGAAAAAGCAGCCCGATGTTTACAAATTATTTAAATGTGAGGTATTGACATCCCTCCCCCGCGGTGGTAAACTGCGTTTAGCACTCAGGTAAATGGAGTGCTAAATTCTCAGAACGGAGGATTCGCCATGGAACTGTCGGAACGCAAAAAGAAAATCCTGCGCGCCATTGTCGACAGTTACGTCCGCACGGCGGAGCCGGTCGGCTCCAAGAGCATCTCGGAAATGCCCGGCATGGACTTCTCCTCCGCGACCATCCGCAATGAAATGGCCGATCTCACGGCGCTGGGTCTTCTGGAGCAGCCGCACACCTCGGCGGGGCGCGTCCCCTCCCCGGCGGGCTATCGCTTCTATGTCGACGAGCTGATGCAGGACTACCGGCTTTCCGTCGACGAGACGAAGAGCATCAACCAGGCCATGGAGATCAAGATGCAGGAGGTCGACAAGGTCATCTCCCAGGTCGGCAAGCTGGTCTCCAAGATGACGAACCTGCCCGCCTACGCCGTGGCCGAGAGCCAGGGCGCCGTGACGGTCAAGCGCTTCGAGCTGATCCTGGCCGAGGCGAACAGCTTCATCCTCGTCGTGATGACGAACGCCAACACCGTCAAGAACAAGCTCATCCAGCTGCCCGTCGCCGTGACGGAGCAGGACCTGAAGCTCCTGTCCGCGGTGCTCAACGCGAGCCTCACCGAGCTCACCGCCGACCGCATCACGCCCGACGTGCTCGCCCGCGTGACGCGCAGCGCCGGAGCGGCCGCGCCGATTGTCCCCGTCATCGTGGACTTTACGACGCAGATCCTGCAGGAGCAGCACAGCGAGGTCTATATGACCGGCCAGGCCAAGCTCCTGACCCAGCCCGAGTACCACGACATCGACAAGGCGCAGGAGGTGCTCTCGTCGCTCGACGAGGACGTGATCTCCAACCTGCCCGCGGCGCTCAAGTCGAACAGCAAAACGCAGGTTCTGGTCGGCCCGGAGAACGTGGCCAAGGAGCTCAGGGACGCCAGCGTCGTCGTCACGAAGTTCGACATCGGCGACGGCATGCAGGGCATGATCGGGGTCGTCGGCCCCACCCGCATGGATTACGCGAAGATCACGGCCCGCCTGAGCTATTTCGCCGAGAATCTGAGCCGCATGTTCAGCAAATCCCAGCTGCCGCCCCTCAAAGAGGCAGCCGAGGCGGACGTTCCGGAGGCCCCGGAGCCCGTGCCGCCCGAAGAATAAATCCCGGAGGCTGTAACGATCATGGATAAAAAGCACGAGAAAACCGCGGAAAAGCCCGCGGAGGACGTAAAGAAAGAGCCCATCCCCCAGGCGGAGGAGAAAAAGCCGGAAACGGCCGCCCCCGAAGCCGAGAAGAAAGCCGAGACCGCTCCGAAGGAGAAAAAAGAGCCCTCCGAGCTCGAGACCGTCAAACAGGAGCTCGAGAAGACAAAAGCGGATCTCGCCAAGGAGCACGACAATTACCTGCGCCTGGCCGCGGAATACGACAACTTCCGCAAGAGAAGCCAGAAGGAGCGCGACAATCTCTACACGGACATCCGGGCCGAGACGGCGGGCAAGTTCCTGCCGGTGTTCGACAATCTCGAGCGGGCCCTGGCCCAGACGACCACGGACGACGCCTACAAAAAGGGCGTCGAGATGACGATGAACCAGCTGGTCGACGTCATGGAAAAGCTGGGCGTCAAATCCTTCGGCGAGGTCGGAGATCCCTTCGACCCGGCCCTGCACAACGCGGTGATGCACCTGGAGGACAAGGACCTCGGGGAAAACGTCGTCGCGGAGGTGTTCCAGAAGGGCTTCACCGTGGGCGACAAAGTCATTCGCTTTGCAATGGTCAAGGTTGCAAACTGAATCATAAATCCGTAAAACCATTCATTCACATAGATTGCAGGAGGACAAATTATTATGAGTAAAATTATCGGCATTGACCTTGGCACCACCAACAGCTGCGTCGCCGTCATGGAGGGCGGCGAACCCGTCGTCATCGCGAACGCAGAGGGCAACCGCACCACCCCGTCCGTCGTGGCCTTCTCCAAGACCGGCGAGCGCATGGTCGGCCAGGTGGCAAAGCGCCAGGCCGTCACGAACAGCGACCGCACCGTCTCTTCCATCAAGCGCCACATGGGCACCGACTTCCGCGTCAACATCGACGACAAGAAGTACACCCCGCAGGAGATCTCCGCGATGATCCTCCAGAAGCTGAAGGCCGACGCCGAGAGCTACCTCGGCGGCACCGTCACCGAGGCCGTCATCACCGTCCCCGCCTACTTCAACGACGCGCAGCGCCAGGCCACCAAGGACGCCGGCAAGATCGCGGGTCTCGACGTCAAGCGCATCATCAACGAACCGACCGCCGCGGCTCTGGCCTACGGCGTCGACAAGGAAGCCGAGCAGAAGATCATGGTCTACGACCTCGGCGGCGGCACGTTCGATGTCTCCATCCTCGACATCGGCGACGGCGTCATCGAAGTTCTGGCCACCAACGGCAACACCCATCTGGGCGGCGACGATTTCGACGACTGCATCATCCAGTACCTGATCTCCGAATTCAAGAAGTCCGAGGGCATCGACCTGTCGAACGACAAGGTCGCCATGCAGCGCCTGAAGGAGGCCGCCGAGAAGGCCAAGATCGAGCTCTCCGGCGTCACCACCAGCAACATCAATCTTCCGTATATCACGGCAGACGCCACGGGCCCGAAGCATCTGGACGTCACCCTCACGAGAGCGAAGTTCAACGAGCTGACCGCGCACCTGGTCGAAGCAACGACCGGCCCCGTGAAGCAGGCCATGTCCGACGCCGGCCTCAAGGCCGACGACATCTCCAAGGTCCTGCTCGTGGGCGGCTCCAGCCGGATCCCCGCCGTGCAGGAGGCCGTCAAGAAGCTGACCGGCAAGGACGGCTTCAAGGGCATCAACCCCGACGAGTGCGTGGCTGTCGGCGCTGCCATCCAGGGCGGCGTGCTGGGCGGCGACGTCAAGGGCCTGCTGCTGCTCGACG